>Ga0315901_10001991_pt1 | contig 28800 bp, 61 predicted proteins | sample LakEriMetagenome_10_FD_203761 | JGI IMG/M metagenome (GOLD analysis project Ga0315901, IMG submission 203761) | Freshwater fungal communities from buoy surface, Lake Erie, Ohio, United States - Buoy 2 MA116 | ecosystem: Environmental > Aquatic > Freshwater > Lake | place: USA: Lake Erie, Ohio...
GACCAACAGGACCAGAAGGAGCAACTGGAAGTAGCGGAGCTACAGGAACTACCGGTGCAACTGGACCAACAGGACCAACAGGACCAGAAGGAGCAACTGGAAGTAGCGGAGCTACAGGAACTACCGGTGCAACTGGACCAACAGGACCAACAGGACCAGAAGGAGCAACTGGAAGTAGCGGAGCTACAGGAACTACCGGCGCAACTGGAGACGTAGGACCAACAGGACCAACGGGACCAACTGGACCACAAGGAGATGTAGGGGCAACAGGAACAACTGGCGCAACTGGAGACGTAGGACCAACAGGACCAACTGGACCTCAAGGTTCCACAGGTGCTACTGGACCAACAGGTGCAGGAACAACTGGTGCTACTGGAGCATCTGGAATTTCTGTAACAATTAAAGGTTCGGTAAATACAGTAGCCGATTTAAATTTAATTTCAATTAAATCTTTAAATGATGGGTATATTGTTAAAGACAACGGAGAGCTTTATATCTGGAATGGAACAACATGGTATAGTGTTGGACAAATAGTTGGACCTCAAGGATCAACAGGAGCCACCGGACCAACAGGACCACAAGGAGCTACAGGAACAACTGGAGCAACTGGATTTGGTGCTACAGGAGCAACTGGTGTTCAAGGTCCAACTGGACCAATCGGACCAACAGGAGCAGGAACAACTGGAGCTACAGGACCGACAGGACCAACCGGACCCACTGGACCGTTGGGATCTACAGGAGCTACAGGACCGACAGGACCAACAGGAGCAGGAACAACTGGTGCTACAGGACCAGTAGGTTCTACAGGTGCTACTGGAATACCCGGAACAGACGCAAGTGTAACAGCTGCAAATATAGAATCTGCATTAGGTTATGTACCAGCAAATTCTACTCATACCCACCCAGTATCAGCTTTAACACAAAGCGGAGCTAACTTAAACGATGTAGCAACTTGGAACGGAACAAGATGGGCAGCTTTACCACCACTTCAAACAAAAGTTGAATTTTGTATCGTATGTTCTGATGAAACTACAAATTTAACAACTGGAACAAACGTTGTAACATATAGAACTCCTTGTGCTATGACATTAACAGAGGTTAGATTAAACGTTAATACTCCACCATACGGAAGCTCTATAGTTGTTGATGTAGAAGAAAATAATGTATCTATATTCTCCACTAAACCAGAAATTCAATCTGGAGATAAAACATCTGTAGGAGGATTAGTCCCCGGAACAATATCAGATGTTAACTTGGCTAATGACGCTGAATTAACTATCGACATAGATCAAGTTGGTGCAACAGCAGCTGGTAGAGGTTTGAAAATTTGGTTGATAGGAAACAGAGTTTAATATTGATTTTTATCTATTATTAAATAAATTTTAATAATGAGATTTCATATATTAGGTCTTCCGCATACCGTTTCAAGCAAAACATATAATGCTTGTGCATATACCCAAAAAGTCGTAAAGTTTGCAAAAATGATGAAAGCTCGTGGTCATTATGTAATTCATTATGGCCACGAGGATTCTGATCTTATTTGTGACGAACATGTAACAGTTTTAACAAATAAAGATTTTGAAATATCTTATGGATCACACGATTGGAAAAAAACATTTTTTAAATTCAATACTGAAGATCATGCATATCAAACATTTTATAAAAACGCAATAAGAGAGATAAAATCACGCAAAGAAAAAAATGATTTTCTTTTGCCCTTTTGGGGGAGTGGAGTAAGACCAATATGTGATGCACATCAACATGATATGATTGTCGTTGAACCCGGAATTGGATATGCGGGTGGTCATTGGGCGCGTTGGAAAATTTTTGAAAGCTATGCGATATACCATGCTTATGGTGGAATGAAAAATGTTGGATCTTGTAATCAAGATTGGTATGAGGTTGTAATCCCAAACTATTTCGATTTAGAAGATTTTAAATTTGAAGATAAGAAAGATGATTATTTTCTATATCTAGGTAGAGTATATGACGGAAAAGGAGTTAACGTAGCTATTCAAGCTACAGAAGCAGCAAAAGTAAAACTTATAATAGCTGGTCAAAAAGAAGAAGGATATAAACTACCTAGTCACGTCGAATACATTGGATATGCAGACGTAGAAACTAGAAAAAAACTAATGAGTAAAGCCAAAGCTAGTTTTTTACCTAGTATGTATATAGAACCTTTCGGTGGAGTTCAAATTGAAAATTTATTATCTGGAACACCAACAATAACTACTGATTGGGGATGTTTTGCAGAAAATAATTTACATGGAATAACTGGTTATAGATGTAGAACCATGGGAGATTTTGTTGATGCTATTAAAAACATAGATAAAATAAAACCATCAGATTGTAGAAAATGGGGAGAGAACTTTTCATTAGAAAAAGTTTCTTTGATGTATGAAAAATACTTTAGTGATGTTTTAGATGTTTATAACGGTAAAGGTTGGTATTCGGAAGGAAACGGAATAGACTCTCTATACAAAGATTATCCATCATTATGAACGATTTAATATTTGAAAAAAATTATTGGGGAGATTGTACAAATACTTTTGATGAAGATCAAAAGCATTACGTCTATGCAAAATATATGGGTTTAACATCAGAACATTTTAGTTTTAATGTTAAAAATAAAAGTATTTTAGACATTGGTGGGGGACCAACATCAATGCTTTTAAAAGCTAAAAACTTAAAAAAAGGTAAAGTTTGCGATCCATTGAATTATCCAGAATGGACGTACATGAGATATAAAATTAAAAACATAGAATATCAACTCATAAAGGGAGAAGATGTAAATGAATCTAATTGGGATGAAGTTTGGATATATAATTGTCTACAACATACTGATGATCCAGATAAAATCATTAAGAATGCATTGAAAGCTGCTCCTATTCTTAGGATATTTGAATGGGTTGATGTTCCAGCCCATGAAGGACATCCACAAGAAATAACATCTAACTTTTTAGATACTTCTATAGGATCAAAAGGTAATGTTATACAACTGTCTGAATCTGGATGCTTTGGTAAAGCATATTACAACGTACACATTAATCAGTAGATTTTACTCTTTTTGTTTTTTGTTGTCTCTTGGCTTTTCTTTCTTTTTTCTGGTCATCGGAAAGAATACCTAAAATATCTTCTCTCCATGTTTTGTTCGCTTCTCTTCTAGAAGGTGTAGGTTGACCAGCTTCTGCTTTTTTCTTTAAGGCAAGACGCATCTCTTGCATTACTGGTGACTTTATTGATTTCCATGTTGCGGTATACATATGTTTTTGTTTTCTAATTTAAATTTTACGTCCAAAAGAAGGATCTGTTTTGCATCATCCAAGTTAAAATTTCAGTTTCTTTTTGTTGTTTTTCTTTTTCTAATTCGCTTACTTTTTGATACTTATCTAAAGTGCTAGATGTCGTATAATCTGATGAAACTTTAAAAAATTCTTTTTCTATTAATTTGGATAAATTTTCTCTTTCGTTTTTTAACCAAAAAATATTTTTTTCCAGCTCATCATAGAATTTTTTGAGTTGTTCATCAGACTCCCAATCAACCCAGTTATTTTTATTTATGTGATCATGAAAATCTAAAAGTAAATTAAAATTAGATTCAACGATAACATATGAAATATCTGAATTTTTATGCTTAGGTAAAGTAGACCTCCATTTAGGATATAGAGGGTTTAAAAAATTTATAACACTAAATCTTATATTTCTGTAATGAAAACGTAATTCTGAAAACAATCGATAAACTGGATTTTTATAAGAGAAAATCCATTTAGATACTGAATTAACTTTTATTTTTTTAGTTTTCATAGATTCATGATTGCATATTTTATTGATGTAGTCAATATATTTTTATTGTTCTTTATTCATCACGACTTTTCTTATAGAAATACTAAAGAGCCAACATAAAAACCAAATCATTCCTGTTATGATCCAACCGTCTGCTATTAATAAAGAAGCTGGTATCAACCAAGAAAAAGCATTTAAAAAATCATTTGATAATTCTTCTTTGGTTAAAGAATCTTCCAATTTTTCTTTTCCTAAAATATAAGCACAAAGAACAATTCCAGCGAAGATGCTGAAAAATATTGTAAAGTTTAAACAAATTTGATTATCACCAAAAGTACCAAACCATACTATAGGAGATATAACCAATATTTTTAGTATTTGTTTCGTATTAGAAATCATTTTTGTATCGCTTTTCATATTCAACTTTTTCTAGGGAAAAGAATAGCTACTTCAGAATCTGAAGATTGGTTTTGAACGCATTCTTTAAATTCTCCAAGCCACCATTTATCCTTCTTATCTGAATCTGGTGATAATGTTACGTAATCTATTTTATCAAGCTCATCATATCCACCTTCATATCCAGAAACCACAACTCTTTTATTTGGATCTTCTAAATTTAATTTTTGAATTAATTCTTTAACTGTCATAAGTCTCGTCTTTTATGTCTAAAATTTTTCTAATAAACCACATATTATTAATTACATTATCGCAACTATCCCAATCTCTCATCTGCATACTACTATCGTAATCTTTTTCATATTTTTCAAGTTTTTTTCTTGTTTCATCCTTGAAATCGTTTGAGATATTATCTTTTAAAAAATCTATAATCTTTTCAAAATCATTATCATCTAAATGTAATGTAAAATCGGTTCCGTCATATTTAGATCCATAACCACATGATATTTTTATTTCAACATCAGGACCAAATTCTCCTAAAGTCTTACCAGAAAAATCAGAATAAAAAACTGATTCTTCTCTTTCTGCTGGCTTGATTATTTTTTTCATATCTTATAAAATCAATTTATTTTTTCTCCAAGATTCTAAAGTATGTTTAAAAGGATTTCCAGATATGTTTTCTACTAAAATTAACATATCATTTGCTATATCTCGAATTTCTTTTTGAGCGTGTTCGCTATTACGAAGTTTTTGAAAGTTAGCAAAACTTCTCATATTAAACATTACATCAGCTTGTATCTGACTATTATAAGTTTTAAAAAATCTAGCCGATTCTTTTGCTCTCTTTCTTCCCAAGACTGGTTCTAAGTCTTTAATACAAGCATGATAATATGTATTACCCAAGTCAGTGTAAATCTCTAAAAGTCTAGTCCATGTCATATTTGGATCTCCACCTTTTAAAGATAAAATTCTAGCACCTTCCCAATCTGATGGGAGATATGTTTTATCTTCTTTTAATTCTTTATATCTTGCAGATTCAGCATTGATATTAGCCATTCTATGTTTTAAAAGATGTATATGGGATGCAATATCGCAATTTACTAGAAAATGAACTGTTCCTTTTTCAAAAGGTGTTTCATGACCATTAGACCACAACTGATCAATTAACTTTGGTATTCTTTTTTTCTTTTCTTCATCTAATTCTCTTGATGTACTAGTCCAAGCAGAACAAGCAATAACTTCATCGTTACCATAATAACCTAAAAGCTCGACTGTATTATTCATAACTTGCCCATCCTCCAGTATGTAGAACTCCCTTTTGAAGTTTTTTCCAATCTTCAACAGGAGTTTTTAAATCTATACCTAAAATTTCCGAACCAAATCTTAAAACTCTTAAATTTGGCCATGCCATAGGTCTAACCGATTTAATATAATCTAATGCCATATCTGGTGTTTTACCGGACATTACAGACGCTATAATACCTATTGCAGTAGATCTAGAAACTCCTGCAAAACAATTAACTCCTAAATTGTGGACTTTATCATCTTCTACAAAAGGTTTTAAAAAATTTATAATACTTTGTATATGTTCTTTTCTAGGACCGATTTCTTCTATATTTTTATTAACATAAAATATAGTTTCGTCTTCATCTGAAAAATCATAAAATAATTGAAAAAAATGTTTAACTCCTTTTCTATTAAGGAGCTTTTTCATTCTATGCATTTTATGCTCATCGTCTTCATCGACAGCAGAAACCCAAACATCATATTTATTTTTTGGTCCGAATGCATATCCTTCTGCTTCGCTTAGATCTGTTATTTTAATTTCTGCTATCATATTTAAAAAATTGTCCGTAGTGTGGATCATAATAATCCCCAACATTGAATTTATTAAAGGTTTGTTTGTTAACAACGATTTCGGTTAAAGATTCTCCTTCTCCTTCCAAGATAAAAGAATATCTAGAAAAAATCCAGAACCCCCAATTACTTTTATGTATTATTTGCATTTTTATTATTCACACAGTTCTTTGTAAGATTTATCAGACTGTTTCAAAAAGTCATCAAAAGATAAATCATAATCTTTGTTGTGAATATAGTCAAACAAAAAATCATGAGCTTCATCTTTTAAATTTAAATCTAAGAACAATTGATTATAATAAAAAGTTTGTACGTTTTCAAGTTCATTTATAAACTTTTTAACATTATAAATTTTATCTTGTGGTGTTTCGTTATTATCGTATTTCTTTTCGGTTATCATATATCATGAGTACATATCATCATCAATTAAATCTGATGATATCTGTTTTGATAATATTTTAACATCTTTATTATCAAAAACGCATATTTCTAATATTTTAGAATTATCCATACTTTTAACTATAATAGAATTATAACCTTCCTGTTGAAGTTTTTGCGTTAAAAGTTTAGAAAGTTGTTTTGAATTTTTAGGTGAATCATTACCATCAATTACATCAAACTTCTCCCATAAAGATTCTGGAGAACCATTCCAAACAAAAGGATTATCTAGATTTAATTGACATTTATAAAGATTTGGACCATATGATCTTGCGGTTTTCTCATTTGGAGTAAAATAAAAACCAAATCCATAATATCCAAAATCATTGCTTTCTGGAAAGCGTGAAGAGAAATTATTAAAAATTCTAAAAGATCCGTGATAGAATACATTTGAGTTTGAATTTTCAAAAAATAATTTAAAGTTCATTTAAAATATTTATTAAATGTTCCAAGTTTCTGTAGAGACAGTATCTCCACATTGTTCACAAACATTTGGATCATGTTCCCAGTCATCGGATTGAAATAATTTAACAACGTCTTGAAAAAGAATTGTATTTTCGTTTATACCTTCTTTCACTTTAACGAAAAGATAATCCAAGATTTCATCCAATTCTTCTTTCGTGTAATCTGATATAGTTTTATTGTTTATAGAAAAATCAAATGCGGTACATCCAGTGGTTTCTACTATTTTATATTTAGTTTTTTCCATTTTCAAGAATCCGGATAGCTTCTTTAGTATCCGTAATCGCATCTTCATATTCTTTAATTTTATGTCTTAAATAATCAGACCCAATTTCCATAAGTCTACCATGATTGGTTGTTACTAATTTATTTTTAGTTCCGTCGTTTACTACATAACCATAGTTATCCATTTCCCAATCGTAATAAAAAATTTTAAATTTATGAACAATTTTTCCAAATCGTTCTTCTATTTTTAGATCTAATGATGTTTTTTCTTGATGTTTCATTTCAGTAAATTCACAAACTTCATCGTGGAACGGTATATCTAATTTCATATTTTATTATTTATATAAGGTTTAACAGTTTCCCAAAGTGATTCTATATTATGACAAATCTCATTACCATTTTCATCTGTAGCTTTAAGAACATCTCCTTTAAAACCAACTCTCTCGTAAAGATACCAATCTATCCAATCTTTACCTTGTTCATTAAAGATAGAATTAAGTAATATGGAAAATACTTTATGATGAGGTTCATCATAATCAAGTAAATCTACTCCTAATTGATATAAAGAATGTGATTTTTCGCTAATCTTTTCTAGAGTTTCAATTACTATTTTAAAATCTTCAAATTTCATTTTGTTTTCATCCACTTGTTAAATTTGTTAGCTGTATCCTGTAAGTGTTTTTCACAAGCAGTCATAGCAGTTTCCTTTTTTCTAAATTGTTTTTTTGAAACTTTAACAAAATCATCATCAATGTTGCTTAAAAACACACCAGCTACAAATTCATCATAATCTTCGTAATCTTGTTTTTTATGGTTAAATGTACAGCAAGGAACACCATCTATAACATATTCCCAATTAAGAATTGGAACCTTTGCGGAATACCAATATCCAGATTTGTCATCTAACCATTTCTTTTTCCAAATAAGTTTTGTTTTCATGCAATGTTTAATAGATAGTTTATATATTTTTGTAAATCTGTCAAGTCTCTTTCCAAGATACCAGAAACTTCCAACATTGCGCTAGGTCCATAGAACTTGTGTCTATTATGTAATACGACTTCTGGATAATATCTTAATTCAAAATGAAAAATCTCATCACCTTGCGGGGGTTCTGATGCTATTGCTTGTAATTTAATTCTTTTGTTATCTTCTTTGGAACTTCTAAATCCAAAATTCCAAAGAGTAAATGTTTCTTCTCTATCCGGCATTTCCGTAGCAACTGACATATCTTTCCAGTTACCCGAATAAACTCCGTCATTGTACCAAAAGAATTCTAAGTTTTCAAATCCATGTTGCTTTAAAATTTCTCTAAGAGAATCGACTTTTTTAGTATATCTAATTAATTTTGGACTCATGTTAAAAATGCTTGTTCTTTTTGTTTAGCGTGTTCAACCCATGCCTTCTGCCTATCTTTAGTAATTTTATCGGCGTTTGGTGTATCTAGAAGATTCCAAAACGCGTTGTTAATAATTTCGTCTCTTTGTTTATCTGTTAAAAATTCTCCCCTTCGATGTGCATATGACCAATTATCAGCATTTGCAACCAACTCTATAATTCCTTCATTATTACAAGAAACAACAAAAGAATTAATCTTATGGAGAAATAATTCATACTGATACACTTTTTCTCTAAGAGATACTTTTTTTGTTTTCTTCATAAATTTTCTGTTTTTACAAGTTTCTCTCCACTTTCATCCCACATATAATCTTCAACCATATTACCAACAATTTCTAAAGAAGCAAGATCTAAATTCATAATTGGGTAATCATTGATATAATATGCACAAGAGTCTGTGCTATATCTAACCTCACCAATTTCTTCCCCATTAAGGGTAAAGAATTTTACAACATCTCTTTCGTAGATCTCTCGCAAATTTTTATCCAAGATTCCAATGAATTGCTGGTGACTTTGTGATAGATCGAGGTCTTGAAAACTCTTTCCACTTCTGCTCCAAATTCTGAATTTATTCTTGTTCATTTTTATTAAAAGGACAATCACTCAACCAATTATCACAAACCAAACATTCTCCATTATGATCTGGATTGCATGGTAATTGAAATATATTACCAACTACTTCAAAGTATTTCTGAGAGAACCCTAAGTCTTCAAATGTTTCGGTGATATTCTCATATCTAACACCAAATGATGCTCTGTCTTCAAGCCAAATAACTTCACCAAAGAAGTCTTCTTTTTCAGTATAGCCAAACCTTACTCTGTCACCTTCATAAATTTCTTTTCCATCTTTGTCTTTTAGTCCAGTCCATTGCTGAACAACATATTCATCACCACCAGAGCCATTCTGAAGGTTTTGAAATCTTCCATTCAAATCAAGAACATAATGTCCTTGATAACCTTTGTCTGGATAGGTGAATTGTTTTGCTACTGTATCCCAAGCGCGGAATTTAAGTTGTCTGTTGTTCATTTTTATTATCAAAAAAATAATTTTTGATTATCATTGTTTATATTTTTTACTATAACTTTATTATTAGTTTTTTTATCTTTAGAAGGATAAACAGAACTTTTAAATTTTGGAATTACATCCGACCCACAAGATTTTATAATTCTTAGGTATGCTTCTGGCGGAAGACAAGTGGAATAGTTGGTATCTAATGATGAGTTATATCTATTCATAGTTATGATTTAAACATTTCAAGAACGTCTTTTTTAAATTCCATTACTGCTTTTTCTGATTCGTTCACAACCTCAAAAGAAATTAATTCTGATAGCCATGTTGGAATTTTAATTTTTTTAACGTTTTTATCATCCGGTTTTTCGTAATATGAAATAATGGAATAACTATTATTAATCTCTGGATAATAGACTTTGTTTGGTATTGACGAAGTCTTTTTACTTTTCATGCTACCAATATAATATCATTCGTATTTCAAGTCAAGCCATTTTGTATCTTCTGGCATTATTTCTATTTTACCATCGAACTCTTCGGCTTTTTTAATAATGTCTTGTATCACTCCTGACCCATACATGTTCATCCCATAATTGTTTTTAAAACATTTATATATGGAACCAGAGAATCCTTCAAACAAATAATAATGTTCACTTTCTGATACAGCTTTGATTCCACTATTCAGCTTCCAAGAATCTCCATTAAGATAACCACCATACCAATTAGCAAAGACCTTGTACGTTAAGGTATTCTTTGTTTTAAGTTTAACCACTACCCATTTCTCTGGAATATATTCACTCATTATACTATTTATGTATTTTAGAATTTTCTAATAATATTTTTCACACTCGTCAAATGTTTTTCCTTTTTTGTCTTTATCTGAAATAATAGGAGTTTCTTTTTTAGAAAGCGGCCATGCTATTTTTAAAGTTTGATCGTTCCAAATTAAAGTTCTATCAGATTGAGGGTTATAATAGTTTGTACATTTATAGTGAAAATCAACAACATCTGTCATAGCAAGAAATCCATGAGCACAACCCGGAGGTATCCACAATCTACAATGAGATTCGCTATCCAGATGATAACTATCCCACATTCCATATGTTGAAGAATGTTTTCTTAAATCGACAAATACATCATATACTACTCCAGAAGTAACCCACACAAGTTTTCCTTGAGCAAATTCTCCAACTTGATAATGCAATCCTCTTAATGTATTTTTTGAAGATTTGCTATGATTATCTTGAACGAATTCTAAACCTATACCTAATTCATTATAAACTTGTTTATTCCAAGATTCTAGAAAGAAACCTCTATCATCTTTGAAAACTTTTGGTTTTATAATAAAGGCGTCATTAATTAGCGTCGGAAGTTTTATCATCTTTTTCCTGTTGAATTGATATGGTATCCAAACCTAAAGAAAATGGTTCATTACTATTATATGCTGGAGGAAACGCGCTTTCCAAATCCGGTTCATAAGAACTCATGTGCATCATCGGACTAAATTCACCAAAGTCTGTTGATAATAAAGTTTCAGCAGAATCAGTGTACATAATATCTTTAGTTACCATGTCATCATACTTTTTTTTATAATCTTCTAAATAGTGATCAAATCCATCATATTTGTCTTCATCGGTTGAATTGTAAACATAATCAAACAACCAATCTTCTCCTTCTTTGGTTATATTTAAATTCTGTACTAATTTATTAAAATAATCTTCTTGTACTTTTTGAAGTTGATTAATAAATGTTTTTACTTCATAAATAACATCTTCTGGATGTCTACCGTCTTTTGTGTAATTTTTTGTTTTCATTTTTTTGTATTTAAAAGTCCTTTTATTTGGTCATCTGACCAATCTTTTGAAATAGCCATTTGAATAGTATTGTATTTTTCTTTATTTGATAGATGTGTAAGATATTCACTAAATCCAATTATACCCATTGTAATTAAAAGTATAAAAATCATTGCAACAATAGGCCAATCAATAACTATTGTTTTTTTCATTCTTAATAAAATTCTACCATATCTCATAATTGCATTAATATCATAATCATCTAATTTTTCCAAGCAACCATGAGCAGAAAGACCGCTTTCATAAAAAGCGTGTTCTTCATTTTCTTCAAGCTTTAGTTTCTTGTTCATCTTTCGACTTCCAATATTTTTCAGTTTCTTCGCAACAAGCTACATAACCATGTTTTCTTGCTTCTTCTCTACAAAGAATTTTAAACCAGCCGCCTCTTTTACAAAGAACGCCGTTTTCTCCAGTTACCTCGCAAGTATTTCTAGATTTTCTTTCTGCTTCATAAATGATGTCATCAATAATATCATCCTCGATTTTATCCGCACCATAAACACTTACATAAAACCGAAGATCTCCATACTTTTCTTTAATTTGATCAGCCACTACCTGTACTTCTCTTCCGTTTTTAGAACAAAGATCACAAAAGTATTGCATCTTTTCCATGCATTCATCTAAAAGTTTATACCACCCATCTTCTACCTCAAATCCCCACGCCATACAAGTATGCTTGGGATCTCCTCTAAAATGTTTTAAAATCTTAGGATACTTTTTTACTAATTCTAGTTGTAGTTCTTCTTTCATATTATTTTAATTTTGAAGTTTTTGTGTTATTAATTTTATCCATTGTATTCTAGATATTTGTTTATTATCAAGAATAGAAAAAGCATAAGAAGAATTTTCTTTATAATTTATTTTTATCATTTCTGCTTGTTCTTTTCTGGATTCGATCTTTCTAATATCATGAACCATTTCTAATATATTGTCAATATATTTTTTTGTTTTTTCCGCCGCATCACAAATCTTTTCTATCTCTTCTTTTAATTGTAAAGCTATTTCAAAATCAAAATCTGTTTCTATTTTTTTATAAAAATCTTCACACGATGGCATTTCAGAATCAACATAATATTCAATTAAGTTGTTTTGTGAGTTCAGTTGTGATTTAACTCTATGGCAAAACAAATACCAATCAGATTTTAATTTAATCCTATTCTGTCCGTTATTGTAGGATATGACGATTCCTTCTTTACCTTTCCAATTTTTAATAGTTTCTGCTATTTTAGCAAGATTATTAGTATCTAGAAAGTTATATGACTGTGGAGTTGGCATCTGACCAATTTTTCTCCATATATCAACTAAATCAGATGATGATACAACACACATTCCATTCTTGTTTATGGCACCAATAAGATAGAACTCTATTTGTTGTGGTCTAACAACAATAACATTATTGGGTGTTACGATTTCAAATAAAAGACTGAGATGCGAGTTTTCTTTTAAGAACTTAACTACCTTTGGATATTTTTCTATTAACGATTCAAAATCTTTAGCGTTTTCTTGTGACGAATAAGAAACCGTCCCCCTCGTTCGCATTGAGAATTGATCATTAACATAGTCTGCTATAAGAAGAGAACCATCTATCTTATCTTCTAGTTTCCAATCGTTAAAATCCTCTGGATTTGGATAACATTCCGGTTTTTCGCCGTAGTTAAAAAACTTCGGAAACCCAGAAGATAAAACATTACCTTCTTTGTCTGTAATCAAAGAACGATAAAATAAATTATTCTTATTCCATTTTGCATCTATTTCTGGTGTTATTAAATAACAATCCAGACCACAAAACTTATTTGGAACGATATTAAAATATCCTTCTTCCGTCGGTAATTGAACTTTCACGTTAGAGTTTAGATTTATTTAAAGCATCGTAATACTTTAAATTCTCATCTTCATGATGTCTAGCTATTACGTTTGCAATTTTTTTGGAAGTCGTGTGTTCTTTTTCAACTTTCTCTCCCTTTTTAATTTGGTTTTTTAAAATCTTCTTTGTTTTATCTAATGGAAGATTTAATTCTTTTGAATGTTTTTTTGCCAATTCATTTTCTGATTTTGGTTTTTTTAAACCAGTAAGAATTGATTCAATTTTTTCATCATATTTTTTCATATTGATACTTATAGTAATTCACGAAACTCAAATAATTCATCTATGTTTAATAGCTTATGTCTACATTCATTTATCGTTTCGTTATTTGCAAAATGAAAGTGTCCATAGAAATGATATTTTGGATTGCATATTTTAAATATCTCATCCATCACTGCTCTTTCATCGGTAAGATCTTCCAACAAATAAGCATCTTCTCTTGCCCATCCATAAACCATTTCATTGAATTTTTGTGGAGCACAAAAAGATGGTGCTGTGTGAGTTACAAGAATATCAACTTTTTGACAGGTGTCTCTATTAAAAACAACACCCTCATCTTCCCAATAAGAAACCCCGACTGTTCTTCCGGTTCTATCGATAGATACTGCGCCACCAATCAATTGAATAAGTTTAGAATTATGTTCAAAAACAGAGTAATCTTCGACTAACTCAAAATTATCTAAACATATTCTATCATTTCCTTTAAAAAAAGAAGGATCGTCGTGATTTCCCCTAATAGAATAAAAGTTAATATTTTTTTGCTTAAACTCTTTATCAAGTAAACCAGACTTTATCCTGTCTTGATTTGAATTAAATCCCATTCCCAAATCACCAACGGAAATAATGTTAGCATTTGAAATTTTTTTTAGTTGTATTCTATAAAACAATTCACGCCAATCTCCGTGAATATCTCCCAATAGAATTAATTGTTTATTACCATCCAGTTTCTTCGTCATCATTAGTTTGATATATTCTATATTGTTTTATCTCTTCTGTCAATATTTCTTTTAAACGAGCTAATGCAAGTTCGTATGTATCACATTCTTCTTCGATTTCATCTACAATGTATCCATGATGACAAACTAAATATTTTGGTGGAAATCCATAACTCCATTTGGTTTCTATATACCAATGACAATCTCGATCTTTATGATGATCTTTTCCTATTAATACATACCATTCATCGGTTAATTCTGTAATTTCTTCAATAATTGTTTTCATAGTTCAAGTCCATAAAAATTCTCTATATTTAATTAGTTCTGTTAATACTGTTGTATCCTTTTCAGAAATTTCTTTTTCAAATTCATGTACTTTTTTATATTTTACTTCAAATGGAACTCCATCATCAACCATTTGAAATAATTTTCTACCATCTTTATCTGTTATTGTTTTAAACATTTCACCAAAGGGTCTTAATGGTGGATAAGATTCTTCCATTCTTTTCTGTAAAATTGGTCTTTCCACTGTTATATATCTGTATGCTTTAATTAACCAATCTTCAAAATTTTTATGTTCTTCTGTTGAAGACCAATCTATTTGGTTTTGTTTGTACTCATCTTCATAGAAAGATTTTACAAATTCAAAATTTACATCAACAACCAAAGAACTTATATCACACCATGTTCTAGGTATAACCTTTCTTAATCTTTCATGTCTTGGTTTAAAAATTGGAAGTATATTATCATAATAATACATTCTATAACGGTATGGAAACAAATCCCAAACATCATATATTCCAAATTTTTCAAAAAAATATTTTCTTATTTTATTCATATATTTAAAAATACGTTCCAATCTTTTATTTCATTTTTATTTCTAATATAAAAAGAAACAGGCATTACTCTAGGAGCAGTTGGTTTTTTTATTAATTTCAATCCAGCTTGTTCTGGTGTTTTATCCGCCTTTCTAGAATTAATTTCTTTATGAGCCAATACACAATTTTCCCAAGATGATTTTCCTCCTTGAGACTTTGGAATTATATGATCTATGTTACCTGTTTTTTTATTCAGTGATCTACCAGTATATTGACAAGTGTAATTGTCTCTCTCCCAAAGATTTTTTTGTGTAAACTTAATGATCTGTCTTGGTATTGTATCATTATAATTTAATACGATAACATTTGGTATTTTAATAGCTCCGTTTATAGTTTTAACTGCATCATCCGTTTCCGATACTTTTAAAGAAACCCATTCATTCCACTCCAATGGTAAAATTTTATCATCTTCCACTAAAAGTCCCTTGGCATGATCTGAATACATCAAACAAAAAGAATGTCTTGCTGTTGTTGTATTTATTGGTATCCAATTTTTATTTAAAATTAAAACGTTTCTATCAATAACTCTTTTCATAATTTAACTTATGTGGTTTATCCACAATCACATAATAAGTTCCAGATACTTCTTCTATCCTAGAAGAAGATCCTCTTGGCAAAGGTTTATTTTTAAATGCTTTATCCACAACATCCCAAGCTAGGTTGTAATTTTTATTTTTAATAAGTTTATCAACTTTTTCTTGATACTTTTGTGGAATCCTAAACTCCTTTTGTGGCTTCCAATATTTAAAAGAAGATAAAATTATTGGATTTAGTATCTTCGCGTCAGGAACGCCAGAAATATTAAGAACACCGTCACCATCCACACCCATACTTCTATAACCATCGTTTCGTTCATAATGTAAAAACTCTTCAATTGCTTTTTTAATTTCCCATGCAATAGTTCCTCTTATCATTTCTTTGCATCCTACACCAAAGGATGAATTAGGATGATCAAGATGAGGTCTGATTTTTTTATTCTTCCAATCTTCACTTTCTTTTACAATCTCTCCACTTTCATCATACTCGTTATTATATTGATCATAGAAACCACCATGACCATCATATTCTCTCTTGGCGTTAGGAGGGAATGCGATAGACCTTATCACATTTTCTATGTATTGACCCTCTTCATATGTAAGACCTCTATCCCAATATACCTCATCCATAGCCATTTTAATTTGACCGGATTGAAGTCGAGAATAAGTTTCTAAGGCCGAGATTAAAACGAATAGATGTCTTTTATCAAATTCTATTGAAATTCTTTCAGATTTTTTCTTTTTCATCTTTATTGTTTATATGTTTTCTTTTGAAAGAATCGAGATTAAAATGAATTTTTGCTATATTATATATTGAACTTGATTGCATAGCAGCCCCAAGTTGAACATTATATTGCTTATACGCATAAGGATCTCCCTTTTTATAATATTGATCATGTAATTTTCGCATTCTTCTTTTTTGTGCTATTACATCTTTTCCTAAGAAAATCACGAATGCTGAAATATCATCTTCCCAATTTTTGAATATTTTCATATATCATTTATAATATAAATCTTCTCCTTCGTCAAGCATTACTCTATCCTTTAACCAAGCATATAAAGCCCAATGATAGTATGTGTAATTTGGATCTCCTTCGTAATGAAAGAAAGCATGACCCAAATCATATTCAATTTGTTTAATAACTTTATTCTTAATTCCTTTTGGTGCTCTACTTTCCAACATCCAAGAATCCAAAAATACTTTACAATCCATCCCAAAATCCCAAGAGAAATATGCTAAATGGTTATGACGATCTACATGATAGATATCAATATAAATTGGTTCTTTGCATTTAATTATTCCAAGTTCGTAAATTGTATCTGGTATTTTAAGTTTCATTTGATGAAATATCGAATGTTGCGTTTTTGTATAATTTTAATTGATCAGATCTAAAATGCAATATATTTCCACCCTTTTCCATAACGACAGTCCAAATATCATTTTCAAATGTTCCACCACTGGAAACATATATAGCATAACCACCACCAATCGGAGTTATTACTGGAATTGGGTTTCTAAATTCAAGCATAAGTAATATTAAACACTATATTATATATAGTCAACTGTTTTTTAAAATGAGCCTCGTATCCGGTTCGAACGGATGACCTCAAAATTACAAATTTCGTGCTCTACCAACTGAGCTAACGAGGCGTAAACTGGCATCTCCAAGGGGATTTGAACCCCTACTATGTCCGTGAAAGGGACAGGTGCTAACCATTACACTATGGAGACAAATGGTGCAGAATGAGAGAATCGAACTCTCGACTAAAGTTTGGAAAACTCCCGTTTTACCATTAAACTAATTCTGCAAAATGGCTGACAAGGTAGGATTCGAACCTACGACCAATCGGTTAACAGCCGACCGCTCTACCACTGAGCTACTCGTCAATAAAAATGGTGGGCAGTGCTGGACTCGAACCAGCGAACTCCGAAGAGAGGAGATTTACAGTCTCCGGCAATTGCCGCTATGCGAACTACCCAAAATTGGTAGCGGGTGTGAGAATCGAACTCACCTAAAGAGGCTTATGAGACCCCCCAATTCGCCAGAATTGTAACCCGCAATAAATTGTTAAAGATCTTTTATTCGATAAAAACCGAATATTTATTACTCAATAAATTTACTACACTGTAGTAATATTGTCAATCAATTTTGATGTAAAATTGAACTTAATCTATCAATTAAAGTTTTAATCGCTTCCTTATATGTTTCATGATCAAGATCGAACACATGAGGTTGGATTTCATTCATTATATCATGTACTATTTTTCTAACATCAACACCAGAATCTTCTTCGTTAGATGTGTTGGGGTTATACTTCAAGCCTAATGGATCTCCTTCAAGACCGAGTGGATCTTCTCTCCATCCTTTAACTGATTCGTTTTCTTTTAAAATTCTAGAGTATAAATCTTCAAGCAAAATTTGATCTTTGTTTTTCATTTAATTAAATTCCAAATTCCATTCTGGTAATTGAGGAAGGTCACACTTCTTCCAGTATCCAAGATAACCTTCTCTACCGCTTAAGCTTTTACTATGTTTTGGGTGATATGGTTTGATGTACCACATCATACCTTTATATGGAGAAATAAACGTCTCTCCCATTTTGTGAACAATAGGAACACAGTGTAATTCTTTTTGCGCTGGTTGATTTAAAATTGCTCCATATGTCACATCACCATAAAACCACCACCACCCCAAGCTATCAGGAGCATCTTTCCAGTCACTATTATTTTCCTTTAAAAAAGTTAAACTATAAGCTTCGGCTAGAAGTTGTTGATCTTTGCTTTTCATTTCTGAATTTCTTCTATAAATGCTGGTATGTTGTGACTACCAAAATCTTTCAATATAATTTTAATAGCGTTTGCTAAAGTTTTATAATTCATATCAGGATTGATTGAATTTATATTTTTTTCAATATAATCAGCAAGAGCTTGAGCTTCTACCATTTGATCTTGAGATAAAGATTCTTCTTTATCGTTAGAAATTTCTCCCTCTGGAAATTCTTCCCCCATACCAACCTTTGAAAGTTCTTGCATTTCTGGATCATTGGGTTGATATTTATCTTCTTCTCTCAAGAAGATTTTTGAATAAACTTGTTCCAATAACATTTCGTCTCTTGTTCTCATTTAATATATTTACAATTAAACAGAAGAAAAGAATCAAATATTATCGAAAGATTTTATTTTTCACGCATTCGATTGCTCCGTAACTATTCTCACGATATAGTTTTCTGTTAAAGTGTAAACCAGAAAGTTCTTCATTGGCTACCGAGTTCCTATCTCGTTGGACGAAGTTTACTTGTTACCCTCTGCCTAATCGAGTCTGGCGATAGGTCCGCAACGGTGAGCTTTTTAAGAACAGCACAGCACACTATTCCCGTCCGACGCTATCAAATTTGCATACTATAATATCTTGACTGGATTCGAACCAGTATTTTCTGAATTTTACTACAGAACCTTTATCCAATTAAGGCTACAAGACATTAAAATTGAAATGTAAAAGATCAACCGATTTTGTTTTCGTGGATCGTCATCCACTTATTGGATCATCGGGAACCAACTCTTACAAATACTATATATTTATTTTATAATAATGTCAACAATTATATATCTTCGTGATCTGGTTCGTCTCGATAAAAATCATATCTATCATTATCTATATCAGATTCAACATCAGCATGAATAGCCGATTCAATTTTACTTAATATTTCTTTATCAATTGTTTGTAATTGTAATTCAACATTATCATCTATCTCGGGGTCATACTTCCATACTCCTAAGATATATATTTTCGGTTCATCATAAAATGTTCCGTGTGGCTCTACACTTCTACTTAAATCTACATCATAAGAAGCTGCATAAACATCATTTCCAATTTGGATTTCATCTAGAGTTTTAATATTAACTCCATTAGTTCCACCTTTTTGAATTTGAAATCCGGTTCCTAAATTTTCATTCAAAAGTTTAGAATACACTTGTTCTAGTTTAATTTGATCTTTGCTTCTCATTTTAATTACTTACACTAAACAACTCACATAATATTTCAGTCTTTGAATTAGATGTATTTGATGTTTGGTTGTGACTCACTTCCATTCCATATTCACCATAAGGATCATTTGGTTCAAAATTACTTGTCGTCACATCCTTTTTAGATTCGATTGAAATATTCTTTTCCGCCTTACTTAAAATCAAATTTAATAGATGTTCATTTACTTTTTTTGTTTTTGTAGACTCTACAAATTCTTCAATGTCTGATCGTTTAAATTTTCCTTTCAGTTGATTAAATGGATCTATATACAGTTCAAAAACATATATAGGAAGATATAGATGTGCAATATATGCACAATCTTTGATTACGTGATATGCTGATTTATTCTGAATCGTAATTCCATTGTCTGGATTTTGACTTGCTTTATACGCTGGCCTATAAAGTTTGGCATATTTTTCAGAACTATTATCTATTATAATTTCAAGAAATTTCATTTTGTAATTTTTTAAATTCTTCTTCTAATTCTTCCAACTCTTTTTCTATACCATTTAATTCAATAAGAAGTTCTTTAGCTTTTTTTGGATCAGTAAAATAATGATCTAAAATTTCATCTGTTTGAGATTTAGATTTATCTTTTAATTCTTCCAATTCAGATAATTCTTTATATAAATTCATCGGATTACTTTCATACCTCCAGTTTCAAGATTAGTTACTCTGTAGATTCTATCTTCTGGATCAGGATAGTATTTGCTGTATTTAGCATGATATACTTTAACTTCATCCCTTGTTTTGAAAGGAGAAAGCATAACTTCTTCCCACACTCTAGATGCTGAATTTTTTCGTTCTAGTTTATACATATTAGTCTTTATAGTTTCTATTGATGAGTTTAAAACCTAAAGGTCGGCGAGATTCAAATGATCTTGGATAAGAGGATGGACGAACTACTATTCCTTCACCAACTAATCCGCTATCGTATCTTTGTTTGTCTGCCAACTCTTGAAGTTTCTGTAGAGGATTCTCCCATAATTTTATCGTAGATGCAACCTCTAATTTTGCAATTAATGGAACAATGTCACATTGAAGTTCATTCTTACAGAATTTTTCCATTGTTTCATAATCCATGTATCCATCATCAGTTTTAATCTGAAACACATATATTTTGTTGTCGATGAGTTTCATTGGATTCTTTTGTATTCCATTACCAACCATCTCGCCTTGAATCACACCATTCCAACTTTCGGGTATGTTTAATTTTCTAGCACACCTCCAAAATAACGATTGTTCATTATCTTTCTTGGAAAGATTTCTACTGCATACTTGGGTTATAGCACCATCTTCTACCACAACAGTAACGCTACTTCCATCTAGCTTTTGAGTTATTGTTATATAATTATCTGATTCCAATACTTTTGCTACGAGGTTTGGATCATTTAATCCATTATCTTCATCGGTTTTAGATATGATATGTGTTGGGAATGATCCAGCATCTTCACCGGAAAGATTAGCTGGAATTTCTTTAATATATTTGGTAATACCTAAAATTTCAGTTACATCATCACCAACTTGCAATGATCGTATTTGATTATCAAAATCGGTAATAGGAATGACCAAACCAGAACTATATTCACCGCGAAGTTTGATATTTTTTATTCTTATTTGTTTATCTGGATTTTTTTCATCTACCAAAAATCCAAACCAATTAGTATTTGGGACTATACTATCAATCGTAATGAATACAACTTTATCTCCTTCTTTATGTATTCCCGTTTTTACGATTGTTTGCCAACCTAATACTTCTGCAATATCCAAAGAATCTGCATTAGGGTGTTTGCGTATGTTTTTGATAATTTCTATTGATGCTAGTTTCATACTACATCAAAAGTATCATCTCAATCAATGACTGTCAATATGTTTTTTCTTAAATTCTTTTATTGCTTTTACTTCTTTTTCAACCAACGCTTCAAGATCTTTCATATTTAAATCTTGATTGGTTTGGATTTTATGCATTATACCGAATATTCCAGCGGAAAATCCAATAAAAAATAATACACTTATTATTCTATTCATTTTTTCTTTTTAGATGTTTTAGGTTTAGAAGAACTAACTTTTTTGGGTGTGGTTGATTTTTTACGTGTAGTTTTTGGGATTGATGTTTTTTTAGATTCTTGATCAGCTAAAGCTTTTTTAGCTTCTGAGTCTTTAGAATCTAGATATACCATTATTTTATAATAATTTTTACCTTCAACCAAATCTTTTTTTACGTAAGGAACACCATCTATTTTTTTAGCACCAATGTAACCATTTTGAGCTAAATCTTTATATTCTTTTGGTGTTATTCCTAAGTATTCCATAACATTTGGAATAGATATATAATCTTGACCGACTTTAGGTGGATTATCTTCAACAAATTCATTTGGAACGAAATAATATTTTGATTCTGGTGCTTTAATTTTTGGTTTAGAAGAAGCAACCTCTGGTTTTTTAACAGCGGGTTGTGTAACAGGCTGTGAAGGTACTACTGGTTCAGTTTGAGTTTGAACTTCTGGCGTTTGTTCTGGTGCTTGCACTTCTGGTGTTTGTTGTATCTCTGCTGGTTGTTCAGTAGTTGGTTGTTCTTGCGGTGTAGATTCACCTTTAAATATATAATTAATTTTATTATAGTCAATAAAATCTTCTGGGTTGAGTCCAGATTTTTTAATATCATCTTCCAAAGATTTAATCTTTTTCAAAATAGAATCATTCTCTCTTCGAATTCTTGATTTTCCGGTTAACCAATCCATAATTCCTTCACTTACAATTTCTTTTGGTTTATTTATTTTTGAATAAAGTTCATTTAATAGAATATCATCTCGTCTCATATAAGTATATTTATTATAATATAATGAATTTTAAAGAATATTTTAAATTAATATCTGAAAGCCCTACCATGATAAAATATGGTAATAAAATTTTAGATATGGGAGAATCTGATATTACTTTTATAACATCCCAAGATGATTTTTATGCGTTTCAAACCGTATCAACTAAAACTCCAGTGATACATATCAATGATGAATTAAAAATTGTAGACACCCCACCCCTCACAAACTACAAAGAAGAAATGTATCATGAAGAATTGGGTGCGATATTCGGTTTAGACTTGGGGATGAGTACTGAGGGTATGTACGTAAGAGGTAGACTTTGGATAGATCCAGAAGATGATAACAGAATGCTAGTTTCTATATGGTCATATAAAGATGAATTTAAACCATTTGCAAGATTTTTTGAATCCGCTGTTAAAAAGTTAATACCAAATGCATCAGAATTTACATATGAATATGCATACTTCAGTCAAAAAGGAATAGATTTTGCAAAAACAAAAGACTTATCTCCTAAATCATCACCAACAGAAACTGAAAAATTAAAGAAAAAAAGAGCAGAACTTATTGCGCAGTGGCATTTTACACCATCTGGACCACAAAGAAACGCAATTAAGTTGCAAATAAACGAACTAAATAAAAAATTAGGTATAAAAGACCAACCATTTGAATATCCAAAAATAACCAAATCATTAGAACCATCTTGGAAAAGAAGAATAGGGGACTAATTAATAACAATGCAAACAAAAATAATAAAAATACAATTACCAAATGAAAATTTTACATTCTCTCAAAGAGAAAAATTGGTAAATGAAAAAATTTTAAAACTAATAGAAGAATTTAAAAAACAGAGATTATATACGAAACAACACGAAGTATTGAATAGAACCGTATCTTTTTATTCGGTTCGCTTCACTTTTAATTAAAAAAATAGTTGTCATTTTAACGTCTTTTGGTAATCTATTCACATGGCGAGGACAAAAAAGATACCAAAAGATCAGTTTCAAAATATAAATCTATGGTTAGATTACTATAAGGAACACAAGAAATTACCTTATAGTGAAATAATTTGTGGTAGTTGCAAATCATATCCAGCAAAGTTAAAGGGTGCTGGTATGAGACACGCATTAAAAGCTGCTGGTGGTAATATAGAAGTTATGCTTAAATCTACTATGTGTAAAGATTGTAAAGCTCTATCAAAACCAAAGTTAGAAAAGAAACCACCAGTCAAAAGAATTAAAACTCAAGAGGAGCGGGAGGATGAAATCGATAAAATTAGGAGAGAAATGCCTAAGATCGATTTAAATAAACCAAGAATTACTATTGATCTTAACAAAGATAAAAAAGCATGTGCGGAATTCACTAAAAATATGTGTATGCGCCCTGATATATATCTTGATAATGATAGAACTTGTGACTATTGTAGTATAAACGATTGTTGTTCTTGCGATCTAAAACGTTTTGAAGTAAAAAAGAAATTAAAATGAAAAAGAATAAATTACAATTAACAAACCCAATTCCTTATACTGTAGATATGCTTATCAGAAATTTGAATGTTTCTGTTAAGGTTCAAAATCCAGACGGATTGAATCAACAATTCATTTCTATAAAATATAAAAGAAAAAAGAGTAAAGGGTATGATCCAGAAAATGAAAAGTATGAACTTACGGAATCAGAACTGGAATACATAAAATATTATTTGGAAGCAGAAGGATTTTTAGAAGCAGCAAGACAACACAATTTATATTTTGAAAATGAAAAATAAACCACCAAACATATATGAATATGTAAATGTATTGAAAGAACACGATCCAGTTTTCTATTACCCCAAGAAAAAAAGAAAGAGATTTTTTGATATTAGCATATGGAAAATAAGACTCAATCTCCTTAAAGACGATTGGAAATATTCAATAAAACCTATGTTTATAACTTTTAATCCATTTGATTTTAAATCTAGAATCAATAACTTTGGCGACAAAGAAACCCCATTTTCAAGGTTTAAAGAGTTAGTTTTGGGCGTGTATTACATATTAAAATCGACCTTTACCTATCTTCCTTTGGGTTATAAATGATAAAAAACGTAAAAAAAAGTACCAAAAAAAGAAAAAAAAGTACCTAAAAATGGAAAAAAAAGACGAAAAAAACACTATTTTGGAGAAAAAAACCACTAAAATTTGGAAAATTTTAATTAATAATGAAATTAATTATTACGAAACAGACGACCAAAAATTAACAGATCTAGATGTAGCTAAGTTATTTATGCAAAAAAATAGCAAATAACCAATAATTTATTTTTATAAAATAATAGCTTTTACTGTTGTAAATATATAAACTATATGAAATTTGATGTCTTAATAGAAGATTTTTTAAACGAAGCAAACGTAGGTTCAAGAGGTGGTCACGTATCACTCGAAGACGCACTAGCTAATATGGACACTGAAAATGATGTTAATAATTTCATCAATACTTCCGATCCTAAATTTTTAATTTACCCGTTGGTTGTTGCATCGGATTATAGACACAAGGATAAAAAGATCAAAGTCGGAAAAGAATATTTTTCTGGAATGGGATTAGTTAAGAAAATAAAAGATATGTTTTTTAACGAATCATCATCCAACTACATTAACATACCAAAAACTAAAGATGGTAAAATTCCTACACAAGCTCAACTATTACTTTTTGCTAGAAAAGCAGGAGCAGCTAAAAGAGATAACAATCAAGAATTTTTAGACAAGTATAAAGACTTTTCAAAGACACCAGAAAAATATGTATCTTGGGGTCAACTATTGACATTGGTATTTCAATCATCTGAATTTAAAGAATCTGATTTAAGACAAGAAGAAACTGAACCAAGATATGTTACCTATACAAATTCAGAAGGTCAACAAACTGAATATAGATTCCATACAAGACCTAATGGTGAAATTACTGGTTCTCCTTTCTCATCTAGCGTAGAGTTTGAAAGACCACACGTTAAACCACAAGCAGTATCCGGTATGTCTTATGGTCAGTTTGTTAACGTTTTACGAGATAATGGTAATACATTAGATGTTTTAATTGATTTAGTAGAAGGACAAGAAGGACGAGCCAAGAAAGCAAAAAGACCATCATTGATAGAATTGATGAAGCAAGGTAAGGCATAAGCGTTTTAATACGGCACTCTGTTTTAATGCAACATGGTGTAGCATTACCGCACTATTTCACGTTATAACATTATAACATAACAACATAGCAATACGCATGAAAACAAAAACATCTGAATTAATTGAAAAAATGTTAAAGGAAGAATTGAATCAACAGATTCCAGTTCAAGGTAATACAACACAACCTTCACAACCACAACAACAATCACAAACACTACCTCAGCAACCACAACAATCTACACCATCAAATCCAGATGAGCAGGAAGAAGTAGAACAAAAGGTTGAGGTATATATCCCTTTACATGACGGTAGATTTACTAATAGAATCTTTAGCACAAATAAAAATATATTACTTAAAGTTTTGGATGATTCTCTAGAGACTGATATTGACACTCTTATGGAATTGGAAAACAATCCATCCATGTATAATCAAATATCCGTATAGAATTTTTACTTAAAAAGTAAAAGGTATAAAACAAAAAAAAGCATACAAAAATTTTGTATGCTTTTGTATTACAATGTAATAGGATTTATTATATTGTAATGTGTTTATTTACATTGTAATGTATTATATTGTAATGTGTTTATTTACATTGTATTACAATTTATTATATTGTAATATATTTGATTGTAATGTTTTGTATTATATTTTAATACAATACACTGCGTTTGTGTTACATATCGTTTGTGTTACATAAAAATCCAATCGAAATAAAAAATCCGATTGATCGGAACAGAACCAATCAATCGGAGTTCTTTTGAAATGAAATTTAACCATGAACCCATCCTACCCCATCGAACATAAAAAGTCAATGAATCTAATGTAACACAATAAAATGAGTAATGTATTGTGTTACATATTGTAATACAAAAAAAATAAAAAAAGTTCTGGACATACAATAAAAATAGAATAGTTTCGAGGCATGGAAGAAGATATTTGCAACTGGACACCAGAAGAAATTTCTTGTGTCATTGTGAATGGGGAGAAAATTCCTGTTGACAATGTAGAATTTCTCAATATAGAAGAGGACATATACGGAAGGGATTTGATGACCTTCATGTATAATGGAGAAAGAAAGCAGTCGTTAGTAGTAAAAAAATACATTTGAAATAAAAACCAACCACAACCAACCATGAATACACAACAAGTAGATGAGTTCTTCGATTCAATCGAAGATAACGAAATTAAATTCCAATTCAATTATTGGAAAAAACTCAAACCAATCAATGACTCTGAAAGGTTCCAAAGGTTTTTGTTTGCGTTTATGAGTGTCCATACATCATGGGAAGCAAACATTCGTGGATACAATCTGATTAAAGATTGGTGGACTTGGATGAATCGTTGGGATCACCTAAAAGAAAAACTAATTGAATCCAGAGTTGGATTGCATAACAATCGACTTCGGTTCGTTTCAGAGTTCACTACAAAGTATTGGTCTAATCCTTCAAACTTCGACAAGGGAGAAAACGAAAACTGGTCATGCTTCCGCAATCGTATTGTAAATGAAATTACTGGACTTGGACTTGCCAAATCATCTTTCGCAATCGAAATGATTTATCCCGATGAAGCGGAGGTAGTGTGTTTGGATACACACTTGTTCCAAGCATACGAACTCAATCAAACGAAACACAAACGAATGTATGACAAACTGGAATCTCATTGGGTGAAAAATTCTTTGAAAAAAGACTTGCCTCCATATATTGCTCGGTGTATCTATTGGGATAGGAAGCAGGAGAAAACTGATTCCCGATATTGGAGTCATGTTCTTGAAGAAGGAGATTTCTCCGATGAAGTAGTCAACCTCAACTAAAAACCAACCATGACAAAAGAAGAACTAAACCAAGTAGTCGAAGAAATGTTAGGAGAAGATGAAACAATTATGCTTGCAGATGGATTTGAAGATGCTTTCATTGGAGTAGGTAGGCAATTCAATCAACCATTTGCAATCTACGATAGAGGTTTTTGTATTGACATACTCATGGAGGATATGTCAGAAGAAGAAGCGGAAGAATACTTTGAATATAATGTTCAAGGTGCTTATGTTGGTGAATCAACACCAGTATTCGTAGAAACACTAAAACTCAACAAAGAAATAAAAACCAAATGAAAATAACAGAACCACTACCAGATACAGAACAAATCCTATTGCTCAATGCAATCAATGCACTTCGTTGTGCAGGACAAGAAAAAATCGCAGACCATATTGATGAACGATTGGAAGCTATTACCAAGACTCCCAAGGTTGCAATCTATGTCAAAGGCGGCATGGTCTATGCAATTCGTTCCAACATCTCACCAGAAATGGATATTGAGATTGTGGATGCAGATTGTCAGCAACTCGACTATGAAGAAGATCGTTGGGAAGAACTTCAAACGGAATTGGAATTTGGCAACTACTAATACATTGTCTTACACTATGAACACGAAAAAAGAATACGAAAAAGAACTATTGACAGCAATTCAATGGGAAGATAATGTTTGCAAGGTTGCAAACTATCAAGATTCATTCAAAAAATTTGCTATTGTCTATGGTTGTGAAACAGAAGATTTCACCATCATTCACCAAGTAGATAGTTTTGAACCAGCAGTAATCATGTTGCGGAAGGATGATATTGAAAAGATTGTGCAATTTTACAATACATTGTAATACATATATGAATAGAACATACGAACTTGATTGTCGTGGTGAAAGATTACCCTTGACACCATTGAGCGGAGAAAGTATCAAGGACACTCTCTTTAGAGAATTTGGTTGGTTGCTAAAACCAATCATGGAACAAACCAAATCGTTTGAAAAAACGCTTGATAAACTAAACTGGAAAATCGTAGAAAAATACAATTAGAATAAAACATCATGCCAAATCATTGCACCAACCAACTGACACTCGAAAGCGGACAAGACATTCTAAATGTTTTGAATCCATATTTGATCGAAGCAACAGACAATAACTATGAACTTGATTTCCAATCAATCATTCCGATGGATGATGAACTTCTAAAGGGAAATAATTGGTATGATTGGAGAGTAGAGAATTGGGGAACCAAGTGGAATGGATATGATGGTAGAATCTCCGATGATGGTTCTACATTCACATTTGATACCGCATGGAGTCCTCCACTTCCAATCATCAAAAAACTTGCTGAACTCGCAGGAGAAACATTGGTTCTACAATATATT
>Ga0315901_10001993_pt1 | contig 28774 bp, 24 predicted proteins | sample LakEriMetagenome_10_FD_203761 | JGI IMG/M metagenome (GOLD analysis project Ga0315901, IMG submission 203761) | Freshwater fungal communities from buoy surface, Lake Erie, Ohio, United States - Buoy 2 MA116 | ecosystem: Environmental > Aquatic > Freshwater > Lake | place: USA: Lake Erie, Ohio...
CTATTCGACTACGTCCGCGCTTGCGTAGAAAAAGCTGGGCTTGAGAAGAAGGCACTAGCCGTCCCTGACAGCTACGGCTGGCAGCCCAACGCAGACTTTGTATATGCCGCACGCATTTTTTCTAAGGGCAAGATGCCCGTCAGGGTGCCCATGCCGGGGATAGAGAACCTCTCAGCCGTTACTGAACCCAAGGGAACTATCGAGGGCTGGCGCAACGTCGTCAGCATGATGATCGACAGGCAAATGTATAGGCACCTTGCCGTGATGCTTCTAGGTACTGGCGCTCCGCTCATGCGCTACACCGGGCTGGCTGGCATGACTGTTCACTGCGCTTCAACCGAGTCCGGTACCGGCAAGTCGCTGGCCTTGGAGCTTGCCGCATCTGTGTGGGGGCATCCGACGCGCTACCGCACAGGCAAGGCTACATCTCCTGTTGCTATGCAGCAAAGGTTGGGTCTCCTGAACTGCCTGCCGCTTATCTCTGACGAGATCACGAATAACAACCGCAAGGACTTTGAGTGGTTCCCCGGCTTCCTGCTGGACATGTCGGAAGGCAAGGGCAAGGAGCGGATGGAGTCGGGCGCTAACAAGGAACGCCTTAACTTATCAATATGGGCCACCATAGCGCTACTGTCTTCCAACACCCACGGCGTGGATTGGCTGACGGGTGTCCGTAAGCATTCATCGGAGGGTGAGCTGCGTCGATTGCTGGAGTTCATAATTGAAGACCCGCTCACATGGGAACCAGAAGAAGTAGAGATCATCAAAAGCCTGCACCAAAACTACGGCACGGCGGGCTTCCTGATGGTGGACTACATGGTCGAGAATGAAAAAATCTTGGCTGCGCTGACCAACGAGACTGTGCAGCGGATGTACAAAGTGTTCAACGCCACCAACGACGAGCGCTTCTGGATGGCAGGAATTGGATGCGCCATTACTGCAGGGGTGCTCTGGAGTCAGAAGTACATAGGCATCATTGACTTGCCGCTCAAGCAGATCATCGAGGCGCTCAAGGGTGTGGTGGCTTTCATGCGCAAGTCCATGCGCAGCAACGTGCGCACAGCAGAGAACGTCCTGAACTCGTTCATCAGCGAGAACTTTGGTAAGCTGCTGGTGATTCGTCGTCATGCAACTAACAACTCATTGATGGCTGAGTTTGGTATGGGTAGGGAGGCGGATGAGAGTATTACCCGGTCATCCATCTCAGGGCGTGTGGAGCATGACATAACGCCGGGATACTGCGACTTCTTTATTGAGGAGCAGATGATGAAGGCACACTGCGCCGCGCACAGTTTCGGCTATGCGGCGTTCTGTACCAAGCTGGCAGCGACCAACAACATCGTGGTGGAGTTCCTTAAGAAAGATATGACAGCCAAGACCAAGGCTCCACCCATGCGCGTACAGGCTATCAAGGTTCGCCGCCGAGTGGAGGACGTGGGTGAATTACTCCAGAATCCGCCTTCCTTGGAAGCAGCTTAAGAAGGGGCAGGGGTTCTTTGTCCCCTGCCTCGACTTTGAAAAGATGAAAGAGTATGGGCTGATTAAAGCGGTCAGCATGCGCATACTGGATGGCCGCGCCACTCCCGGCATCAAGGACGGGGTGGCGGGCGTGTGGTTCTTCAGGATGCCCTCGACTCGATCCGCCGCACCGCCGCGTTGAACTTGTCTGCCACGTCCTGCCTAGCCTTATCAAGCTGGTCAAGGCGAGCGCGTTTCTCCTCACCGCTAAAATCTTTGCGGTTACGGATCAGGTTTTCTTGCGTGCGGATGCGGCCCATCAGTGTCTCAAACTGCCGCGCCATCGGAGCCATTGCAATCTCCGTTCGGTAGTTGGCAATGTACTCCCTTGCCGCCGCTGCATCCCCAGTCTTTTTCAGGTCAGCCAGCGATGCCGCCCGTTGCGTGGCTTCCTTGGCAAACGCGTACATCGTGTCCGCATCAGCCCCACCGTATTTCTTTTGGAACACGGTGCCCAAGATGGGAGTCTCCGACAGGCGCTTGTCAGCCGCCTCGCCCTTGGCACCCTCATCCCGCATAAAGCTGGACGCCACAGACATGAGCGCCAGCGGAGCGGTACCGAAGTAGCCACGGGCCAGATGCTCTATCTGAATGGGGGACAGCGGGAGCACTTTGCCCAGCGCCTTGGCAGCTTCCGTGGTGGAGGCATTGAAGCGCTCTTCCGGGCTGCGGCCCTGCATGGCCACGGACTCGATGTTCTGGCCGGAGAAGAGGTTCTTGTTGGTAAACACTTCAAACAGCGGCTTGACTGCTTGCGGCACGAACTTCGAGCTGTAGCCCGGGACCGACGACAGGAAGATGTCCTTGAGCGCCTTGAGCTGCTGCTCGCCGCTGACCTCCGCTTTCATAGCATCGACAAGAGCCACGGCAGCGCTGAAGAACCAGCCCGATTCGTAGGGCAACGGAATCTTGACGGCTTCGCTAACGCCCGGCAGGTTCACAAAGAAGTTCGTGTACTTGTCCCGAGGCTTGGCGTTCTTGAACGTCTCGTCATCATCCATCGCCATTGCGTAAACAATACCGACGCCGAACAACATGACGGCGTTGTTCCAGAACTTGCGCTGGATACGCTGGCGATCTTCAAACGGCATGTTGCCGCGCATGGCCTTGACCAAGACGTTCAAGCCCTGAATCTGCGCGTTCATGAACGGGATCAGGCGGTTGGCGTACTGCACCGTGGGCGACAGGCCGCGCTTGTAGAAGTTCATGGACTCCATCGTCATGAGGTCGGCTTCTACTTCAGACAGCCCATTCTTGATGGCGTTGTCATGCACCAGCAAACGCGTGGCAGCATCGGCACGGATAGCGGCTCGGTCCAGATAACCAAACAGCCGGTCAATAACTTTGCCGTCTTTGCCGCTGGCAAGCTGGGTAGCAAAGGTAGACATGTCGTCCGGGTCACCCGTGAACACGCCGCTTTGCACAAGCCCCTTCTCAATCAGTTTTTTGTAGCCCTCGCTGCGCCCAGCGCTGCTGCGCAGGAACTCAGTACCGGCCATGACCACGGCGCGGAACGGCCCGTAGTTCAAACCGCCCGTGAACGACGCGGCCATCGGGTCACGGATAAGCTGGCGGAAGATGTAAGGCGGCATCCGGGTCACGCCCTTGCGCAGCCAGTCCCCGGCAATACCACCGATCTTCAAGAACGCAGGCAGCGTCAAGTGTGCGCCCTCAAGGCTCTTGACCACCAGTTCAGCAGGGATGCCCTCCATCGCCGTGCCTTTGGTGACAATACGCAGCCAGCGCTTGCCGTCGTCCTTCGGGTCGCTGGGGTCAGGCTCTTGGTTAAAGCGGATGATGTTGGTGCCATCGGGGCCTTGACCCTTGTGGATAGGCATTGCATCTTTGGCTTTGCCCGTCTTTGGATCAATCTCTCCTTTGCCTTTACCAAACTCTTGCATGGCGTAGGCAAACTCTTTGGTGCCGCCGTTGTACAGCGCTGCCTTGGTGATCAGCATGGTGTTGCGGATGATCGACTCGTTAAGCGGCAGAATTTTGGTCTCACCACCTTTGAGTTCCGCCAAGTACGGCTGAGTGCGGATGTCTCCAACAGTGATAGTCTTTTCACCGCCAAGCACAAGCTCTGCTGTGCCGTCGTCCCGGACGCGGTAGTAAGGAACGTAATCACCCTCTTTAAGCCACTCTTTTGCTGTCGCTTTAGGTATGGCCCCCATCTCAGCCAAAAATTTAATCTGGCCTTCGTTGTACGCGTTGTACTGGCGGCGCACCTCTTCCAGTGAACTCTTAAGCGCGGGGTCTGCGTTAACCGCAGCCATTGCCGCTGCTAGCTCCGCTTCGGTCACACCCAGTTCGCCCAAGTCCAGTTTGCTCAGCCCCTTGTTGGCCGCCCGCTGGGCGATCATGTAGGTCGTAGAAAGCGAAAACTTTCCTTCCGAATTTTTTGCCGGAACATTTTTGGCAGCAGCAATAACATCAACCGCAGAGTCTTTGTTGCTGGACCTGATACCACGCAGCCCTTTGTCGTCGATGTACGTTTCCAGCGGACCGTTGGTCAAGACTGTGTACACCTGCGGCATGAACTGATCGGCCTTGCGCACGTTGTATATGGCTTGCGTGAAGAGCGTGTCATCGCCCATTTCCTTAGCACCGCGCTTAAGAACTTCTTGCACAGCCGCTCGCATATCGGCAGTTTCCATTTCAGCTTCAAGCGCCAAGTTAGAACCCATGCGCTCTTTAAAATCTTTGGGTTGCGCAATAATGCGGTCCGCCAGATCAGTCAAAGCGTTCTCGGATTCGTACTTGGGCTTTGTGCTGCGGAAAACCGAAGCAACAGAAGGCGCGCCAGCAGGCGTAATAATTTTGGCAGACGGCAGGTAGATGTCACGAACCAAACGGCTCGCACGTTCGCTAACCGTTTCTATCGAAGCTTTGGAAAACAACCGGACGATAGCGTTCCACAGTTGCTTGTACCAAGGCTGCTTGTTGATGGCAGCGCGAAACTCTACGTTGGACTGAACTTCGGAGACAAACTCTTCTACGTCCTTCAGGCCGTATTCGTTGGCAATATCAGGTCTTTTATTTTTTAGGTCAGCAAAGATAGCCTGAAGTTCTTTCTTGGCAGCAAGCTGGCGCGGCGTCAGGTCAGCTTCCGGCATGCGTAGCACGCGCATGGTGGCTGCGTGCGTAGCTTCGTGGATGATGTCTTCGTCCGAAATCTCGGCGGGGCGGAAGCTAATCGTGTTGGTGTCCACGCCAAAAGCTGCGGGTACTGCCTTGCCGTCCACAGTCAGGTTCGGGTCCATCCGAAGCTTGGTGCGCATCACCAGCGGGCTAAGTTCTTTGGCAACCTGCCGGATCAGATCGTTGGCACCTTCAACAGCCAGACGATCCAGCGCGTCCATCAGTCGGCCATCTTGCACAGCCTCGCGCACCGCCGGGTTCGATTCCGTCCGTGTAGCCGTGGTGTACTCCATAGCCACTGTGCGGGGTTTGCCTTTTGTAGCTGCCTTAAGTTGCGTTTCTTTTTCCGCCATCTGGCTGTCAATGCGGGCGCGAACATCTCTAAGGCGCGTCGCTTCTTCTGTGTTGCCATCCGCAACAGCATCGACCAGCCGATCTTCCACGGTCATCCGCACCTTCTCAAGAGCGTCCATCTCCCCCAAGATGCGATCTTCAGTGGTGTCCGCCTCTTCCACCGGTTTGATGGGTGGTAGTTCTCGGGCTTTGCCGCCCTGTTGAACTTTAGCCCGCGTGCTGAGCTTGCGTTCTTCGGTAGTGCCTAGTTCGCCCGTGCGAATGTTTCCAGCGGTGCGGACCGGAGCAACCACAGGACCAACCTTGCGCGGCCCCAAACGCTCTCCAGCTTCCACAGGCTGCGCGGCTTGACGCCCCGTTGCTGCCAGCTCGGTGCGCTTAATACCGAACTGGGCCGAGCGCTTGGTCATCAACTCCCGAAGCTCTTTCTTGTATTTACGCAGCTCGCGCTCGCGGGACTCGCGGGTGGTAGCGCTGATTTTTTTCTCTTTAAGTCCTGCTGCGTTGTTCTTGATGTTGGTCTCAACCTTGGCAATCCGCTTGTCCAGCGCCGCCACAGCCGCATTACGAATCTCCGGATCGTTAGAAAACAGCGCGGTCAGTTCTGCCTCACGGGCAGCCAACGTCTCGAGGTTAGCTTGTGCGGTGGCTTTCTCGCGTTCGTAGGTTGCAATATCTTCCGTCAGGCGTTCCGTACCTTTAGCCAACCTGTCTCTTGCTTCACGCAAAGCCGGAAGACCGACAAGCTCAGACTTCAATTCCAGCTTGGCAATAAAACTGCGCGGGCGCTTCTTAGCTTTGGCTTCAAGCGCTGCTATTTCTTTATCCAGTTTCTTAAATTCTTTTTCTGCCGTCTTAATCTTCTCTTGCGTTGCGGGGATAGCCTCATCAACGGCAGCAATAACGGCGTCAAGCCCGGCTTTGGTCTCCTCCGTCGCACCCAACTCTTCAAGCAGCTCGCGGCGTTTTTCCGTGCTGATGCGTTGCCCCTCAAAACTGGCGGGGTCACGGCCAATAGCCTCCAGCAGGCGTTGCTGCTGTTCATCCCGTGCCTTGGTCTGTTGCGCAGTCTCAGGCTTAGCTGCCTTTGCGCGGTCACGATTACGCTTAAAGGTTTGCAAAGCACGCACAGGCGCAGACTGCTCATTGGCAACATTCAGCGCGGCTTGAACCTGTTGAACCAACGCCTTCTCACTATCCGTGGATGCGTTAAGAATTTCGGCTACGGTTGTGGTTTCAGAAATACGGTGCGGAATCTCCGTGCGCGTCAGTCCCAGCGCGTCTTCAATTTTTTTAACTTCGGCAAGGCGTTCGAGCTGTTTGGCTTCTACGGCAGCAACGGCACGCTGCGCGTCCTGCGTCTGGGCGCGGGCGTCGATAATCTCGTCGCGGTTTTCGGCAATATTAAGTTGCGAATTTTGGACAACTTCTAACGCTAGTCCTGCATTCAAAAGCTTTTCGGCCAGCGTATCGATAGTTCCAGTTTGAACAGCAATTTGACTGTCCAGCTTGGCAGACTCTTTTAAGAACCGCTGAATGGCAACGTCATCTTTGCGGGTGTCAAAAAAGACTGCGTTTAGTTTGGCGTGGGCTTTTTTAATCTGTTCGTTAAACGCGCCTTGCTTTGTCTCTTTAAACTCCCGCATCATCCGCATAAGGTTCAGCGGATCGTTACCAAAGTCCTCTTGGAAAGCTTTATAAATTTTGCTGCGCGCAAGTCGCATCCGACGTTGCACTCGGTGCAATGCTTCAATTGCTGCAATCTCGCGATTCTCAAAGACTTCACGGTTGTACAACATGAGCGCCATCGTCTGCTCTTGGGCAACCACGGCAGCTTCAAATTGTTTCTGTGCCGTATCAAACTCTTTGACCAGCGGTTCAAGCTCTTTACGCAGCGGGGCTTCAAGCTCAGCCAACCGACGCTTGGCGTCGTCCAGATTCTTGCGGGCTTGCAGCAGTGCTTGGGATTCTGCGGCCAAGTCTTTTGCGGACATAGCCTTAAGCGCTTCCAGTTCGGCGCGTTTCTGCGCCTCCAGTGCCACAGCCCGCTTACCAAGCTCAGTCGCTTGGGCACGGGCAGCATTAATCCGAGCCATGAACGGAGCCACACGCGCTTGCAGCCGAGCCAGCGTCGGCATGCCCAGCCCCATAGCGGAGCGAATTTGTTGCAACGCATCAGAAGCCAGATACTTTTCTAGTTCAGCATAGCTGCCAAAGACCGCAGACTGAACTTCTTCAAAACCTTGTCCCGGCCCCAAAGGAAGCTCAGGCTGCACGGCACGCGCTACGCGTTCACCTTTGCCTTGTGCAAACTCACGGGTTTCAATTTCAGTTTCTGACCGTTTGGCTTGTTCAACGGTTGCAAGCGCGTCGCGGACTGCTTGCGTACGCTCAGGAGCTACGTTCTTTGGATCGCGGGCAAGGTCGTACAGCCAGTCAGAAACATCTTGCCGTGTCTGCGGGCGCAGCATCATGCGCAGGTTGTCGGCAATAGCTTCCAGCAGATTGCGTTGCTCTTTGCTATGCGTCTTCAGGTCTTTTGCCAGTTCCCGTGAAAGCTGCGTTTCAACAGCATCAGTGCTAACCGTTTTGGGCGTAAACGTGCGAGTAAACTGGGTTGTGTCGCCTGCAATAGCTTGAGTGCGAAGTTCTTCCAGACCTTCACGAATAGACTGGGCTGCGGCAAAAGGGCTACCAAAGGTCTGCTGCCCCGGCGTGCGAGACTCTACAGTGGGAAAGCCAGCACCGGGAACTTCGCCAGTAGTGAACTCACCTTCTTTAGTTTGTGTGGGAACAAACAGGTCTTTGCCTTTTTGCGACAGATTGCGCGTGTCCCCAAAGCGCTCAACCAGTTCGCGCAGCAACACGCCTGCGTTGCGGGTAATGTCTTGTTTCTCGCTGTCGGTAAGCTCGCGTCCGCGTGTTTGTTGAATGTCCGTAACCAGACCGGAGATCAGACGTTCTTGCGCAGCTTCAAGTTGCTCACGTTTTGCAGCACCTTTGTTGTAGCGATTAACTAAATCGACAATTTCAGCAAATGATTCTGCGCGGCTTTCGGACGCCATCTGCTGCATAGCAACCGACATAGGCGTTTCGTTAGCACCGACCCCCTGCCCCAACGCTTTTTGTGCACGGGTCTCTGCTTCGTCAATCTGTTCTTCGGTCATCCCACTTTCAAACAGCCGTTGACGTTGCTCACCTGTCAGGCGAAACTCCGGTGCAGCCCCGGTTTGGAACTTGCCACGAGAAGCTTCAGCGTCGTCCAACTTGCGCAACGCATCAATAACTTCCAGTCCGGCTTTGTTGTCTCCAGAAGCGCGCGCAACACGAAGGTCGGCCAGCAGTTCACGGCGCGTCTTAGGTGCCTGCCCCAGCACGGTCTTAGATGCGGATTCGCCAAACAGTTCGCCTTGATCTGTAATCTCCGTCTGGCGGCGCAACCCCTCAAGCTCACGAACATCAGCTTGCGTGCGGGCGTTGAATGTGACATTAGGACGCTGCCAGATGCGGCGCAGGGCAGCACGTTCGGTTTCAACTTTTTCTTCAACCTTGGCAGCTTCTTCTGCCTTTCGTTCCTCGTACGCTTTAAGCTGAAGCTCTAGGCCACCTAAAAATGTTTCGGCAGCTTTTCGCTTCATCCCCGGCATGGGTGTGCGGGTTTTGACCAACTCTGCGGCCATGACAGGGTCGGTCATGGCGTACGCAACGTAGTCTTGGACTTCCGGCGGCGTAAAAGACTGCGTATCTGCTAGTTCTTTTATGTTTTGAACGTACGAAGCAGCAGCCGAGAGGCGCTCAGCAGGCGCGATCCCAGCAAACGGGTCACCTTCAACAGGCCGTGCTTCAGCGGTAATGGCGGGCGCTTGGGTTCTAGCCTCTTGCTCCGCCATAAATTCTTCAGGAGACAGCCCTGCAACTCGCGCTTCTTCTGCCATCCGCGCTACTTCTGCATCCATCCTTGCCAGCAGTGGCTTGACCCGGTTGCTTTCTTTTGCAGCTTCCGTGAGCTTAGGGGCCAGCTCTTTAAGCTGTGCCTGAATGACGTTGTTAGCTTGCTTTTGTTCTTCAGTTAGGCGCTCGCCTTTGGGAACTTTGTAAATCTGTGCAAGCAAGGCAGTCTTTTGCTGCTCCAGCGCAGCGCTTTCAGCAACAGCTTGCCGCATGTACACGGGGTCTTGTTTGCGTGCTTCCTCTGCAACGCGCTCAGCTTCCTGTGCCTGCGCTGCAACTTTCTTAGCTTCTGCCTTGTCGCGCTGTTCGGCTTGCTCTGCCTGCGTTTTAATCTTGCTGCGCTCAAACGCCCGACCGGGAACAGCCAACGTGCCGCCCAGAACAGCGCCGCCAATAAAGCTGTCAAAGTACTCCTTGCGGGCTTCCGCATCAGAGATGTTTAGGCCAGCCTGCATGCGTTCAAGAACCTGCTGGGCAGACTCCGTCAGACCCTCAACCCCAGCGGTGGTACCAGCTTTGGCAACATAGTCACCAAACGTGCGGCCTAAGTTTTGTTGCGCAATTGCTTTGGCTTGGGCCTCAGTAACTTCTTTTCCTGCCGCGCCAAGGATGCCTCGGATACCCGGGATCATGCGCAAGCTGATGGTATCTAGCGCAGCGGCAGGTAGTGCCGCAAGGGCTGCCGTGCCTAGCTCAGTTTCTCCCAGCTTCTTGCCGGTATCCATTTGGCGGGAAAGAAACGAACCAGTGAACTGTCCGTATGACGCTGCGCCCGCAGCACCAAGGCCCAAAACTGCAGCAGTGGGGGCAGCCACAGGGAGAGCAGCGGCAGCGGCACCAGCGACAACAGGCGCGGCCATGTAGGGGACGGACCCCATGAGCAGCTCAGAAAACTTGGTGAGCGGGGCTTCGCTAAACGTCTCGGTAGGCTTGAAGGTTCGGGCTTGGTACTTCTTTTGTTCTTCGATGTACTTTTCAGCCGTCTCTTGGTCGATGGCACCGGTGCGCCCAAGAAGGGTTGCGATGTCACCTTTAAGGCTTGAAGCACCGGCTTTGAGTGCAGCAATACCGCCAGATTTGGGGCCTGCTTCTGGGCTTTTAGCTTCGCCAAATGCTTCAGGGTATTTGGCGTATGCCGTTCGTATTGCGTCGGTGTACGACACACCATCTTGCACAGGATAGTAGGAGCCGTCAGGCAATTGAACGTAGCCAGCCATAGCAGTCAATCAAATTTTTATCCGGTCACGCGAAGCCGGAGGGAAAATGCGCGTGGAGTACTTAAACTGTATCAGTTATTAGGGTGCACGAACAGCCGCATTACTGGGCACCCCTGGAATAATTCCGCGTTGATTTGCGCCCCCCATCCCTGCACGGTACGCTTCAAAAGTGGGAAACTTGCGCACGAAATCTGGCCCTGTTATGGAGTCTGTCGCTTGTTTGGTGTACTGCTCGTAGAGGCGCGGGATCAAGCCTTCTTGTTTTGACAGCTCAAAACCTTTGGCTAGCGCGCTGTCGGGTGGGGCGGCACCCAGCTTTTCCAGAAGTTCAAGTTGCGGATTTCTTGCCGCCGCCGCCGCGCGCGAAGCAGCCTCCATAGCTGCAACGTCTTTCCGGGCAGTAATTTCTTCCCGAGTACCTGCAAGCCTTAACGTGCTATCCACCACCTTCATGGCAGTTTCACGGTTCTCTTTGGTAGACAGCATCCGGGACTTAATCAAATCCTCACGAGCGTTAATACCAAGGTTTTTAACCTCATTACGGGCTTTAAACAACTCACGGGCCGACAACTCACCGCGCTGCGCTTCAATTTCTTCCAGCCTATCTCGCGCATCAGCAATCTTCTCTTGGGCACTGCGAAGCTTCTCCAGCCCCGACGCATACTGTTCTGTACCGACTTGAACGCCTTTACCCAGCGCTACACCCAAACCACCTCGCGTGGTCATCATAGCCGCGCCAGCTTGCAGCAGCGCCAGCCCAAGTCCTTGGTCTTTTAGCTTACCAACCTCAGCTTCCCGGGTATCCAAGCGCTCTTTGCGACCTTTGAAGATGTCAGAGAACTGCTTTTGAATAGCTTCTAGTCCCGTAACACTTTCTTGTCCAACCTTGACTCTTTCTTCTCCCAGCGCTTTAACATCCGCAGCGTTTGGATCGGGTTTTGCTTCGGCTGCTTTAAGCGCTTTTTCGTATTCAGCGGCAGCATCCAATCCGCCAATACCGGGAACAGCAGCCGCAGCAGGGCGAGGGGCAGCAGCAGCAGCAGCAGGGCGAGGAGGGGCAGCGGGGGGACGAGCAGTAGTGGGGGCGGCGTTAACAAGTGCCATGTTTCGGGCACGTTCGCCAGCATACCCAACAGTTTCGCCTGGGGGCGTAGACCCCAACAAACGCGGATCATTTGCCATGCCCGGGCGTGTAAAACCAGCAGGGGAGCGCACGGGGGGCGCGGGGGGCGCGGGGGGCACGGCTCGCCCTTCAACCAAGGCGCTGATACGTGCATCTTCCGCACGCTCACGCAGCAAATCTTGAATACGCAACTCATCCAGCGCCAAATCTTCTGCAGACGTGCCAATTGTAGTTTTAACAGAACCAAAACCACCGCCACTCTGATACCGCTCAACATCCCCGCCGTCACGGAACGCCACCATGCCGCCACCGGCCATAGTCTGGGGCTCCATCTCTTCTTCACCAGTGATTCCGCCCATCGGCATACCTGCCATGCTAGGTGCAGGCAAAGCGCCAATCCCTACGCTCTCAGGCATAACCGGCGCATTCATCTGCGCAATCTCTTGGTCAGCCACCGGGGGTTGCTGCTGCATCCCAGCCACGCCTTGCTGCGCGGCACGTAGTTTCTTGCGGCGGTTGGATTCCGAAACAGCCAATGCCAGACTGAACGGATCGTCCTTGTGCATCTGCGCAAATTGCTGCAGGGCCGGGTCGGCCATCAAGGCCAAGCTATCGCTAATGCTGGTGAACTCGCCCATCGTTTGCATAATTACCCCCGCCCAATTTGGTTGAGTGCCAGTCCTGCCAACCCGCCCGCAGGCTTATCTTTGACTGCTCCACCCTTTTTCATCAGCTTGCTTGCGCCAAAAGCAGCCGTTCCCAACCCAGCTATTTGCGAACCGATACTAGGCGCTGCCTGATACAAAGTATTAACCGTGCCCATCGGAGTCCCACGCAAGATGTTCGACATGAACTCAACCTGCTGATACGGATACTTCTGCTGAGTTTGAAAATCTTGATACTGCTGCGACAAACCTGCTTGCTCTTGCGCTTGCCGTTGCTGACCGTACAGGTTCTGGAGCTTGTTGATGTCCACGCCCTGAGCAAACTGTTGCCCGCCAAGCTGTCCCATTTGCCCCGCGCCTTGAAGTGCCGTCTGTAGTCCTTGTAGTCCCAGACCAGCGCCATATTGGCGAGACTGTTCACGAAGCTGTTGTTCACGAGCAAAGTTTTGTTGTGCCTGCTCAAACGCAGACATGTAGCCTTTTGCCCGGATATCGCCTTGGAGCTGACCAAGGTTGCGCTGACGCTCTGCCTCAACAATACCCTGACGAGAGCCGCCAAACGCACCGGAGCGAACAGCTTGCCCTTGGTCCGCAACACCTTGCATTTGAGATGCGCGTTGTGCTTCCCGAAGCTGCGGCTCCATCGCCTGCTCAAGGTACGGGTTCATGTACTGACCAGCAGTCTGGCTGGTAAACCCACCCATTTCATACGGGTTGTAGTTAGTACCCAGAGCACCCATCGTGGCAGCACCAGCCAACTGACCGGCCTGAGCACCTAGCGCGGAGGGCTGCATTTGCGCAGCACCTTGGAACGACTGCTGCTGCATGGGATCAAACCCGGCAATTCGCTCGCCACCGTAAGCTTGGTACGGAGTCTGTGTAAGCGCCTGCGCTTTGCCTAGCGTCTCTTTGGCGTACGGCTTGGCCCATTCTGGCAAATCAGCAACTTGGGTTTGTGATGCAGCTTGCTGCTGACCGCCACCACCGCTGTCTAAGTGCAGGCCGAACACACCTGCTGAACGCAGAGCAGCAAGAATAAATTTAATTGGATTCACTTAGATGCTCCTTGCGGTAATCATCAAACCGCTCATAAAACATAGCCTTCCAGACCTCTGGCAAAACTTCTTTTGCCTTCTCTGCGCCAAGACAAACATGTACTGCGTAGGCAACAATACTACCCGCTGCGTAGCGCAGGCTGTGGGCAATCTCAATACCGTGCGGGTCTTTGGCCTTCTCAAACGTATTAGCGGTCTCGTATGAGGAGACCACCACCAACCACATCGGCAAAATTTGCTCTTGAATGGCACGGTAGAACGGGTTAGCCGGAAGATAGACAAGGCACGTTAAGAAAGCGCGGTTGATATCGTCGGCGCTCACGGGCTTGTCTCGGTCAACCATGTCGTCCCATGTGTGCGCCAGATTAACAAACGCACGATACATGTTCAGGGCGTCCTGATTGCCCCCGAACCACTCCAGTTTGCCTTGATCTTTCATGCCGGAAGCAGTTGCTCAGAGCGGCTGTTCACAGCGACCTTGCCTTTGCCGACGCTCTTGGTGCGGTTCTTCTGAATGCGGTCCATCATGGCGTAGAGCTTACGAGCGCCAGCTTCAGTCGAGCCGTTGCCCAACTCAGAAACAATACGAGCCGGAACAACGAACTCACCATCGGCAAGTCGAGCGGGGCGCTTGTTAGCAATCGTTGCAGGGATGGAATCAGACACGCCATCACCGGGACCACGCAGCAGTCGGCCACCATCGGAGTAGTCGCCTAGATGGGAGATGCCTCCCTTTGCCCATCCTGGGGAACCGGGGCCGCCACCACCTTCTCCAGCATTGCTCATGCCACCACCACCGCTGCCAACATCTCCGCCCCCGCCGCCAGCTTCAATTTGCCCTATGTTCATCCCAACATTCATAGCATCCATGTTGGCTTGTGCGTTTGGAGTGGCATTAAACGCGTGCTGCGCGTTAGCAACAGGATTAAGAGCGTTACTAAGCATTCCCAAACTAGTCAGGCCCATAAGAGTCTGCCCGCCTCGGGTAACCGCTGCCATGGTTGGATTTGTTTCATAGAAAGCTTGTTGCTGGGCATTCGTTAAATCTTGAAAGCCGTTTGGCGTGGGGTCCGAAACGCCTATTGTGTAGGGGCCAGCGTTTCCGCTGGAGGCCCGATCTTGTTGGGGTGGTGTCTTTTCACGCGAATACAGTTGTGTCTCAGGATCGTAGGTGTAATCCGAAGTCATCGTGCCGCCTTCTGCGGCAAGGCGTGTGTAGCTGGGACGGAAGTACGTGTACTCACCTACATCACCCATACGTGTCGGAGGAGTTAAACGACCGGGGTCAAACGCAAATTGCATTTGCTCTCTGTCAACAGGCGCTTGTGCCGCCGTCTTCGGTGCCATCAAGGACGCAATACCCGGAGCCGCAGCGGCCAGCCCATACTTTAGATTGTCTTTGGTAAGGAACTTGGACGGGTCTTTGAAAATTGACTCAACTCCCGCTTTGGCGGTGTCCATCGGCGTGGTGGTAGCAAGTTTTTGTGCAACAGCGTTTTGTGCGGCCTGCTCTTGCCCGTAAATGTCGCCAATGTTTATTGCTTCTTGAGTCAGACCGTACTGGGGAGCAACGCCGGTAGCTGAAGGAAACGCTTGTGCTGGCATAACCGTTGGAGGAGCAACCATAGGGTTTGCTGTTGCCACCGGCGCATTCATGTAGCCCCCCGCACCTGTGTTTGTTAAAGCTGCCGCATCTTGCGCAACATTAAAAGAGCCAGAACCCAGCGCCCCTTGTCCATACGCGGGGCGCATAAACTCACCGCCTACGCCTTCCGGGAAGTATGGTGTTGCCACCGGAGCGGGCGGTACGATTGCCTCAATAGGCTGAAGAGCGTTAGCAGGATTCGCGGCATACGCACCTACTCCTTCTGCACCAGCCGCGCCGCTTACTGCACCAGTACCCGCGCCCATAACGCCGCCCATCAGACCTGCACCACCATAAGCGCCAAGACCGGCCATCAGACCCTTAGAGAGACTACCCGTGCGCAGAGCTTGCAAACCGCCGACACCCAGACCTGCCATCAGCGGGGTTACAGCCCCACCAGTAGCAACGGTTAAACCAACGCCAATCAGCGTGGGGAGTAGTGACGACAGAAAGCCAGCTTCAGGCAAGCCGGTTTGGGGGTTAATCGAAAGTGAGCCACCGTGTGCCCGTGCAAGAGCTTGAAGTCCGTAGACTTCCTTGGGGGCCATGTGAACCAGCATCGTGTCTGGCCCCCTGCCACGGGAAGCCATGTCTTGCGCAAGAACTTGTAGGCTCATTGGGGCCTCACGAAAAAAGGGGTAGTTGATGGTATCACGGCGGCAACGCTGAGACAAATGAAAGCGTAGCTACCACAGACTGGGTAGACGGCTTGGTTGGCGTTCCGGAAGCGTTTAGATGCTGGATGGTTACAGCGACGTTGGGCACAGACCAGTAGATTTCTACATAGTCGTTTGCCGCCATATCTAAGAAATAGTTCCAACCAATGATTGAATGCCCATCCGTTCCGGCGTGTCGGTTTGGCACGGATACAAAACCAGTTGATCCCGGTATATCTACTCCGTTTTGGCGCAGCCAAATGTAAACATCTTGGAAAGCGGTATCTGTGTTTTGAAATTGCGCACTAAACTGTAGGTTATATATGCCAGCCGTTGCCACTGTAATTTTGGAAGAACTAATCGATACTCCGTTTGCAAAATCAGTAGTGTTGAACGTCATCAACGTGGCTGTGTTTGCCGTGGCGGTCTGGTCTTGATCACTGGAAAACGCGCCATACGGAACCGACAAAGTGCTTAACTGCCCCAGAATGTTGTCAAGGCGGTTGAAGTACAGGCGCAGAACGTCGGCAAACTGATCGTGGTATCGAGCCTCATACTCCGCTGGAGCCGTGAGCAGACGAGGCGCAACGACCCGGTTTAGCTCGAACTCTGAGGTAACGATCAGGGTCATGCTTATCTCCGGCCATCCGGGCGGATGTCAATCCGGGGTGCGCCAAGCTGCCAGTTCACGCCCAAGCCTTCAGAGCTAATTTTAAATGCCATCTGCCTGCCACGGATGCGCGTGTAAACGATCTGGGTGAACTGCTGCACCACGTAGTTACGCTGGCCTTGGTAGTTCTGCGTGCTGGTAATTGTTGGCGTATCCGCCGTGCCGTAGTTGGCACCGGGGTTCTGACGGGGCCGAACGGTAAATGTCGCCGCTGGGTTGTTAACGTACGAGCCGTCAAAGGTCAGGTCAGGAATGATCCGCCACACAAAACCATAGTTATGCCCGTCCCCGATGTCAAAGTCGGCAGACTGACAGAACGCGCTGATGGGGCTAGGCGGGTTGGTGGTGCCGTCATCCACACCGTTTTCATGGTAGACCAGTTGATTGCCATAGCTGGTTGCTGTAGGGTAATCCCGTAGAGGGCTGTCCAACCATGCTGTACGGGCCAAGTTACCGTAGCTCCAAATCTTCTCCAGATGGTTATAGATGACATAGCGGTCGATCTGGTTGGAGTTTGCCGAGCAGTAGAACCACCAGATTTCGTTGTATGCCTCGTTGGTGCTGGCAAAGAACTGATACTGCTGCAAGAGGTTGATGTCCCCGAAGATGTACTGACGCAGCGGGCAGTACAGGGTTTCCACGCGGCCCGAGTACATGTAGAACTTATCCAGCCCCATCCAGTACGTGATGTTGGCTGCGGTGGCGACGGCGTTGGGGCCAGCAATTGAGTTGTTACTGCCCAAAATCTGAAAGCCCCACACATACGGAGCGCCAAGGTACTGCATGGAATACAGCGCTGCGTCCGTCCAGACAAGAATCTCCTGCCGGGTCTGTTGGTGGGCAACGATACTGGAGCCGGTAGACAAGCGGTAGCTGCCCGCCTGATTCGTAGCTGCCGGTGCCCATGTGGCGTAGTCTTCTTGGTCAGACCAACGGATCAGCAGCGGGTCAAGAGTAGCGGAGCCGTAGTCGTTACAACCAAACGAAATGACAAACCGCGAGGCGTCCGATACCGTTACTGAGTTAGAAATCGTGGGGCAGCTTGAGTCGGTGGTGTACGGAGCAGGGCTTGATGATGAGAGAAGTACAGCCCGGTCGTATATGGTGGGGTTGGCATTTACCTTCCACAGATACAGGCCGCCGCCTCGGGGGTTAAGGACAAGGTCTTGGCCGTAGTTGGTCTGACTCCAAAGCCGAAGCTGCGCAGCCACACCAGAAGTCGCAGACACGCCCCAGCCTGTGGCATTGCTGTATTGGTTAACGGCAACCCCAGAGTTATGAGCCACAGCAGTACTACCCACGCCTCGGGTGCAGCCTGTAAATGTAGTAGCTGTTAAACCTGAGTAAGTGATGGTCTCACCCTCAATACCAATCGTTCCAGTTGCAGCAAAGCCCGTAGTGGATACGACAGTAATTGTGGTTGCGCTTGAATTTATCGTCCCGTTCAGGGTCGTCGTTGCTGCAACCGTTATCGTGCCGCCGTAGCCACCAGCGCCCCAGCCTGTGAGGGTGGTAAAAATCTCTTGGCCGATAGAAATCTGATACGCAAATGTGGCCGCGCCTGTAGTGCCCGACGATGTTGCCGGGGAAGCAACTACGATGCTGTAGGTGGAGGAGTCAATATACGTGATGCGGAATTCTTTGTTCAGCGCAGAAGCCGGAATGCCGTTTACAGCACCCCCCACCCCAGAGATGGTGACAAAGTCTCCGTTGACTGCGCCGTAGCCGGGGTCGTTGATGATGACGGTTGTTGAAGCATTGGTGGTCGTGAAGGCGTTGGATGCAACACTGTTGGTATCACGCAGCGGAGTGACATCAAAGAAGTTACCCCCGGAAGACTGCTGAATGTAATACTTCAAGTGGGTGCCAAGACCCATCAGGTTGTAGCTAGAGAGCGTCACCCAGTTCCAAAGCGCACGGCAGGTGCCCCAAAAAGACCCGGTCGTAGGAGCCAGAGATGTGCCGTTGTTGTAATACCCGCCGGTATCCGCTACCCAACCACCCAGCTTCTCGGGGTAGCCAGAACGAAAGCGCACCTTGTCCATCTCAAACCAAGTGCCCTCGTTGGCAAGCGTGGTTGATTCACGGTTGACCCCCGGTTTGAAGAGTAGTTTTTGCAACGGCATGATTTACCTTATGCGGTCATCGCCTCTTGCGCGTGCTGAATGTGCGCAATCCGGTCGTCTAGCCCGATTGTCCCACCGTTCACTTTTTTTGTCATCCCGACGTAGTCCTTGGCATCAGCTTCCTTGTTCAGGTTGCGCTTGTTCCAATACCAACCCGCCGTCATTGCAGCCCAGCGCGGGGCCAGAATCAGGTCTGGGGAGTGGATGAAGTCTTCCCGCAACGAGTCCGACGCCAGCATGTAGTTGTCTTTACCGGTCAGTTGGATCAGCCCGCGTCCGTGGTACAGCCAGCCGTCCCCGGTCTCTTCGGTGCCGTTACCCATGCGCCCGCCGTAGACCTTGTTGGCAATCTTCTCCGGGTTGCGGGCATACTGTTTGGCAATCTCCAGCGTCGGGAACCTGCTCGGCCAAGTCTTCATCAGCCCTTCTGCGGAGTAATTTAAACCCTCTTCTAGTCTGGTGAAGTTACCTGACTCATGGGCGCACTGCCCAATAAACGCAGCTTGCCGCGCCGGGGTGTTGATCTCGTAACGCCGGAAAACCTCTTCTAGTGGCTCAACCCAGTCAAGGTTGATTTTAAGTTTGGCAAGAGTGTTAGCAAGACTCATCATTTGATTGCAGGTGCTTTAGAAAGAAGATCGGTCTTGGCTTGCGAACCAGCGCTAGAACCAAAGTAATAAGCAATAATGCCCGTCCATGCGGTACCGAGGGAGCCCAGCATCATGGTCAGGACTGTGTTATCGGCGGTGCTGACTTTGCCAAACAGCATCCCGCCAAGGATGCCGAAGAACCCAAAGGTGACGATTGCAGCCAGCACGGGGGGCACGATGGAGCGGGTCGTAGCCTGCATCTCACGAGCGCTTTTACGGTCTTCCACTTCCAGCTTGGCAAAATTTAACCCAAGCTCTTGCGCTTGTTTTTGCAGTTCAAGCTCCGCCAGCTTTACCCCGGCAACTTGCTCAGGCGTCATTTTGTTGCTAGAGATCATGTCTTGCACTTGATCGGGTTCGACGCCAACAGCTTTTGATATAGCCGAGACTGCCATCCCTGCCAACGGGCCTCCAAGCGCCGAGGCAATAGTAGGTGCGAGTTGTTTTAGCCAGTCCATTACTGCTTGCTCCTTGATAACATAGTTGCTCCGATTTGCAAGAGAACCCGGTACGAATCTACATCTGGTGGTTCTTCTTTCCAACCTACCGTTATCTGACCAATAAATTTGCCCTGCTCTGGGGGCACACTAATCCGGCATCCATACGTGACGCCCTTTTGGATATACCACAGCCCAATTTCAGACTGAGCGGTTTTGTACGCGCCACAGGGTATCTCGCTTGCCATCAACGCCACCACATCCCGGTTATTAGCTGCATTGGGAGTGAACAAACCAACATCCAGTCCCTCGTGCGTTTTATCTCTGCCTTCCTTGGTGTAGGCCCGGTACAGGACTCGGGTGCCAAACATTGGGTTGACCTTGAATATAGCTACAACCGTAGCGTCTGTGTTTTTGAACAAATGCGCTGCTACATCTTCAACCCGGTCTTCAGCAATCGTAGGTAGTTTCTTCTGCTCTTTGTATGCGCCGATCAGAAATGCTTGGTTCTGCCAAACGAAGTACCCTACGAACACAAACACCGCCATCAAGATGATGGCAAACAACTTGAACGGAGAGTCAACGTAACCAAGAATCTTCTCGATCAAACTGTTGGGATTAATCTTCTCCTCGCTCACGAAACTGCCTGTTTAATGATGAATATCACAACAATACCAATGGTAACGATACAAATAGCACCACCAACAAACTGTGCCATCAGAAGCCTTTGGGCGGACACCTTCTTGCGTTCAATTTCTGCAACCCGCTCAGCCCGCTCTCGGGCTTGTTTAATCTTCATGCGCTCTTTGAGCATCATCTCCCAGAGTTCTGGATAGCCGCCGTAGACCAACTGATGCTTTAATTCTTCTTCAGATTCGCGCAGTTGGTTGGCCTGCATGACTATTTCCATAGCCCTTCCGGTATCTGATTTGCCGGATTTGCCCGCATCGTTAGCAGCCTTTTGAACTGCATCACGCGCATCAAAGAACTTACCAAACTCACCGACAAGGCCGTTAATATCCTTGCCTAGCTTGATAGCCTTTTGAATGCCAAGCACCGCAGCTTGCGCAGCAGCAAATGCGGTTATAGGGTCCATGTTGCATTAGGTAGTATAGGCAATCACAGCGTTTGCGATCCCTGTGTGGTGGGCTGTGCCGGATCAACAGGAATGGGTTGTGGTGTTAGTTTGATCTGCTGATCTGCTGGATCGTAGTACCACAAATCAGCCTGCACATCGTTGGCGCATGGTGTCCAAAACAAAGGGGGCGCAATTGGAAATTCGTTTTCACAAACTTCCGCAACACGCTCACCAATAACATCGCCCGTATTGGGATCAATGACTTTTTCGTTAGGAGAAATTAGTGCGTTCATAGATTAAAACTCTACAATAACAATACCTGCGGTACCTGCTGCTCCTGACCTGCCAGTGCCACCGCTGCTACCACCTCCGCCGCCAGCGCCAAAACCCGTCCCTACAATACCATCGTTATCACCTGGGGTCGGGGCTGAAATACTAAGGTAAAAAGCTTGTCCACCTGTCCCGGTAGTTGCACCTTGGTACCTGATCCCCGGCAAATTGATGCTGCCTCCTGAACCGGTGCCATTACTGCCGGGGGTACCGTTGCTAACAATGTTAGGTCCTACAGAGCCCCCACCGCCACCCGTGGCACTTGCGTAAGCCCCAAAAGATGATGTGCCCCCTCCACCGCCAGCGGCATTAACGCCGCCTGCCGTACCCGCAGTACCAACAGTAACGGTAACTGTGCCTCCCGAAGTAAGCCCCGTTACAAAAGCCAAAGAATACCCACCCCCACCCCCACCGCCACCAGACGGCGTCCCACAGGCACCTATTTTGCCAGCGCCACCACCTCCGCCGCCGATAACGGTAACTTTTACAGAAGTAATACCAGTTGGAACCGTGAACGTGCCAGATGAAGTAAATACTTGGCCTTGAGGTCCAGAAAGAGAACCCGGAATAGATGCCCAGCTACTGTCGCCGCGTAGGTATGTTGAGGCACTGGGTGTTCCAGATGCTGCAAGCCGCGCAACGGGCGCGGTACCACTGGCTAAGTTAGATGCATTTAACGTAGCTCCGGTGATTGACCCCCCAGTAATAGCCACGTTATTAGCGTTCTGGGTGGACATGGTCCCCAAACCACCTGTAGCTGCGGCAACAAAAGCTGTAGTGGCAATCGTTGTGTTGTTAGTGCCGGGGGTTTGTGTAGCTGCGGTAGGGGAGGCTGCGGTTAGGTTGCCGTTTAAATTCCCTGTGACGTTTCCTGTGACGTTACCAACCACATCACCAACCACGTTGCCCACCAACAAGGTATTCTGAAAGGCAAAGTTAGTCCCATCAGACCACACCGTCATGGTTTTGCCTGCGGCGATTGCTACCCCAGTACCCGCAGCCGTCGTGTTACCAATCACCGTCGAGTTGTAGAGCGTGGCCGTGTAAGCGCTGGCGTTGTAGATGACGTAGGTTTTCTCTGCGGGTGGGGCGTAGACGGCAAAGTTTGCACCAGTCGAGGTGGTCAACGCAATCGTCATGTTTCGCGCTTCATCCGCAGCACCGTTGTTGGCAGTAAAGGCTTGGTTTGCGGAAGCTACGGCAACAGAGGTGTACCCTGTAATACCCGCCTCCATCAGCGTGCCGAGGTTGGTGTTAGTCGTGTTACCCCACGTACCGGCTTGATCGCCCGTCGTGATCAGTTCGATCCGCAGGCTGGGGGAGTAGGTGCTCATTGCTGTTCCTTATTGGGAATTATTGATATTTTGCCAGCCGGGGGTCTGGCTGTCATCTATGCCCGTCCAACCCGGCGTCTGCGTGTCGGTGATGTTGACCCAGTTGGGGTTCTGGGTGCTGATGATCTTGATCCAGCCACCTACACCAAAGAATTCCGCTAAGAATACATTTTCCGCTACAGCCACATTAAATGCAGCAGTGACGGTGGGGATGTCGTTGGGATTTAAATTCTCTGCAATGCTGGCAAGGAAAGCCGCTGTAATTGTCCGAGCGTCTGCCGCAGAGAAGTTCTCAACGATGCTGTCCGTGTAAACGCTGATGATGGTTGAAAGATCAGCGAGGGAGGTGTTCTCAGCAACAGCAGCGGCAAACTGCGCGGCGATGGCATTAATGTCACCAAGGGTTGTGTTCTCAGTGATGGACTGGGCAAACTGAGCGGTGATAGCCGGGGTGTCGTTTAAATTGCTGTTCTCAGCAATGGACTGCCCGAAGTTTGACTGCTGGGTGCTGGCGTCTGCCACCTCAATGATGGCCTCTGTGCGGGACTGGAGCGCGGCAAAGAACGGCACCAAGATGTCCGCCATGTCCACGTTCTCAGACCGAGATGCGGCAAACTGAGCGGTGATGGCCTCGACGGATGCGAGGTTGGAGTTCTCGCTGATGGATTGCAGGAAGGCTGACTGCTGCGTGCTGGCGTCGTTGGAGTTCAGGTTCTCGTTGATGGTGCCAAAGAACAGCCCCGCTCCGGTGATCTCAATCTCGCTCTCGGTAATGGCCTCGCTGATGGACTGAAGGAACGCGGACAACTGAGTACTAGCGTCGGCAGCAGACACGGCCTCCGTCACGGATTCGGAAAAGCTTGCCCCTGCCAGTGAGGCAAATGAGGTCTGGGCGAAGCTTGCAATTCCGAACACGGGTTATTCCTGACCAACTGAAACAACTTCCGGTGGGATAAACTCATCACGCTCAGCATCATATGTGTAGCCTACACCAGCGTAAATTTTGCGGAACGTGCCGCTGTACGAGGTTTGCTTCCAATTTGTGTCCGGAAACAACGTCTGGCAAAACGCGATGCCCTTTGCTTCGGACTCAACGCCATTATCAAGTAGCTCGTTGTTATGCACAACGATGACTTGCAGCACTACGTTGTTTTGATCAAGTTGAGCAAAGTGCGCCATGATATTTTAGAACGTAATTGAGCCGGAGCCGTTAAAAACGTAAATGCGATACCCGCCTGTAGTAGTCGCAGTGGGAGACCCTGTTGTAGATGTTGCAGCGGCAAAGGTGTCCGCATAACGGATGATGACAACGCCCGAACCGCCAGAATTTAGGGCGCTACTCCCGGCACCGAAACCAGAGTTTGCCGCTCCTGCTCCAGAAGGGGACCCAAAAGTTGCTCCCGATGTTTTGCCCCCACCACCACCAGCCCTTGTTACAGATGCGCCACTGATTGGTGAAGATAAGCCAGCACCTCCAGCACCGGGAGTTGCGCCGCCTGCTGCACCCGCACCGCCTGCACCACCGCCACCACCGCCACCCTCTATACCTTCGGTAGCGTTTTGTGCACCACCGTTAAAACCTTGACCTGCGGTTCCAGCACCGCCCGCTACGCTTGTGCCGTTATCCCCCCGCGCACCACCCCCACTGCCGCCGGAATATACGTTTACACCGCTAGTGCCGTCACCACCACGCCCTCCGCCAATAGATGTAATTGTGGCAAATACACTGTTACCTCCATTTGCGCCTGTTGCACCCCCGGCACCAACTGTTACGGTGTATGCTGTTCCAGCAGTAACACTAAAAACAGCTTCGGCTGATGAATTTCCGCCAGATAATTGCCCCGGAACTGAGCTTCTGTAGCCGCCCGCACCACCGCCACCGCGACTGCCGCCGCTATTTGATGCTGCACCTCCCCCGGCAATAACTAAGTATTCAACAGTGGAAGGAGCTAAAAGACCACCAGATGCGCCAGCCAATATATTATGTATACCGGCCATTACGTCAGACCCCCGCCTGAGATGACGGCTTCGGTTGTGGAGATAAACACGACTGTAACAAGACCACGCTGAGCCAGCGTCCGGTTACCTGTGTTGGCGGTACCCACTTGGCGCAGCGTTAGACTGCCACCCTGCGTAATAGTAAGGTTACCTGAGCTATTGTTGTAGATAGTCACAACGTCGTTAGCTGCAAAAACGTTGGCTGGGACGGTGACGCCTCCGTTCACAGAAACCAGCGTGCCCCGGTCACCGATAACCAGCGTGCCACCGCCGCTGGAAGTGGTCTGGGATAACAAGCTACGTAGCTGATCAACAAACGCAGTGGTGGCTACAGTGGTGTTGCTGGTCTTGGCGGCTTGAGTTGTTGCAGTAACAGTACTATCTAAAGTACCAGAAATAACTCCAGTAACAGTCAGCGTACCGGACGTTGGGTTAATGGCGTTGACTGCAATCGTGCTCATGGGTTATTCCTCAGCAGACAGCGGCGTGTTGCCTTCTTTAAGCACATCAACTAGCATTTGGATTAATGCCAAGATGCTTGCAGATGATGGCTCATATGATTGCGCGTTCAAACGCTTAATCTCTTGCTCAATAGCTTGCAGTGGTGTCATCATTTGTTTTCCTGTTCCATTGCACTTATCGCACTTCTGAGTGGCTTTAAGACTTGGCACTACGCCACGCCCATCGCAAGCTACGCACATGGGTCTGTATACAGGCTTTGGTGGGTTTGCTATTTCGCTGAAATGAATCATGTTGTCACCTCATCTGCAGGCAGCGGCGTGTTGCCCTGCGCCAGCCACGCGAGGTACTGCTGGTAGTCGGTGTTGGCTGGGTCGAAGGGGATGCTGTCTTTGCCGTCACGCATAACGCAAGAAACTTCACCCTCAAAGTTTTTGATTAATTTATATGTTGGCATTTTTATAGTTCCGCACTAAGAGTAATAAACCCATTGTCATTATTTGATCCATTCAAAGAAGCGCGGCCATCAGTCATTCCTGTGCTTCTAAAATCAAATGTTGGTGTATCGACATCGCTTGCACTAATTGATGGCACAGAGGTACAAGTATGTAAAGAATTCCCTTGATACAGACAATAATCTCCCGCTGTACCTGATGTCCCCATAGTAGGCTCTGCTCTCATTGTTTGTTTTGTATGAAACACACAATAAGAATTAGTGGTGCTTAAAATCATGCCACTAACTATCCATTTTCTAGAGGGAGTGCCTTTCCATTTCCAGAAATACCGCTGGCACATCATCAACTCACGCCCATAGTCCCTGCGCTCAAACGGCGAGGCCACAGTGCCAGCTTCAAGCTGGACGCCGGTGATGTAGAAGGTGGCCGAGTTTGTTTGAATCCAATTTGTAGCGCCTGTTGCGCTCCATAAATTAGAAGCCGCCCATGCGCCAGCAGTTCCACTATAGGTTGCACCAACACCAAGACCAAAAGTAATATACAAACCAACACCGTTTGTTGTAAGCCAAGTGCCCGTTGTGTCACCAGCAACAGTTACTGATTTTTGCTCCCAAGTATTTGCGGAATTAATTGCGTAAGTAAAAGGGTACGAACGGTTGCTGGCGCTGTTTTTTAATGTAGCTCCATACGTCCCAGTAACTGAACTTCTTACCCAAAAAGATAAAGTTACAGTAGACGCTGTTGCAGCTCCAAAACCAAAATCAGATACGTTGTATCCTTCAATTGCTTGCCTGATACCAAAATAATCACCCGCGCCAACTGTTACGTTTGCAGATGCGCCAACAGTGCAACCAAGGTAATTTGTATATCCGGCGGGAGGAGTAACTGAACCCGCATTTTGTTGGACGGTATATTTTCCATCGACCGATGCGGCCGAATACCAGCGGTCAAGCGTATAGGGGTTGCCCGTAACAGTCACACTCGCCCCCGCGTTCCTCTGGTCAATCCGCATATCGCCGTTGATGATGCGGTTGCGAAAGCCCAAGCTGTTCACAGCAGAGATGTTGTTTCCATTAACGGTCAAAGAGGTCGCCGTGGCAGCGCCCAACGACCCAGACAACGTCGTAGCGGTCAAAGTCCCAGTAACCGTCATGCCAGCGCTATTGACCGTCACCACATCACCTGTGGTGGCACCAGAGTTACCAACGCCAAGACGAACCGTGCCGTCCGGGGTGCTCGGCTGGTACAGCGTGAAGTTTTCCGCCGCCACATTAGATGTGCCGACCTGTACGTTCTTGGAGTTGATGGTGGACATTAATATTTTCCTTCAGCAAAGACGTTCACGAACACCGTGCCGTCTTCCAGCGCTTCGATCTCATGCCATTCAACGGCTAGTAGGTTCACCGGCTGCGTGTCCTTGGTCATGACCAACTCCCGGCCTTCCTTGCGGACGACGCAGCTACCGGCGTGGCACATGGTCAGATGCGAATATGCATGCTCATGGCGCAGTAACCCCTCGCCTTTATTGGCGTGGTACACATTTACACTGGCACCGTCATAGGTGACGATAAAGCGAGGGGCCACGGTAATCACAGCGTCTGCGCTCCTTCAACAGTTGGCTGTACCGCTTCAGGTAATGGGATGTATTCTGCAATCGGGCCGTATTTGCCAGCTACTAGGTCAGCAAAAATTTGCCTGCCGTGAGCCTCTACGTCTGTTGAATCCGCAGTGAATGGCAAGACTTCATCACCAAATTGAGATGTAGTGATTTCGCAGTTAATTGCAGTGTGTTCAGCATTAGCCCAGCAAGGGTTAAACAGGGATGTAAGAGTTGCTTGCATTTTGTTTTCCTTTTAAGAAATGCGAAGCCATACTGAAACAAACGTAACGTACCCTACGCAACATATATTGAATACTCTTGAAAAACCCATACACCTCCAAGTTCCTGACGGCGCAATATTAGTTGTGATGCCGCCTCCATTGTTTGAAGTTCTTGCTCCTGAATATCTAAGACTTGATCCTGCGGCAGTGTTACCGGGGTTGTAAGTTGCGGCAGGGGCTTGATCGGGGGGAGCCAAAAACGCATAAGTACCAACTGCGCCGACAGAAGCCCCTGCTGTTGCACTCAGCACCTGAGCCGTTGTTGGATCACCTCCTGCTACAGCCCAGCTACTATCGCCCCGTAAAAATGTAGACGCGCTGGGGGTTCCCGTTGCCGCAAGTCGCGCAACAGCTACGGTGCCAGAAGAAATGTTTGTGCCGTTTAACGCCGTAAGGTTGGCTCCACTGGCTGCGGGCAGCGTGGCGGGGAATCTAGCATCAGGGACCGTGCCAGATGCAAGGTTGGATGCGTTGAGGTTGGTCAGGTTGGAGCCGTTCCCGGATGAGGGAGTACCCAAAGCCCCACCACCCAACACCACTGTCCCAGTCTCATCCGGCAGCGTCACCGTTCTGTCTGAGTTTGTATTGGGCGAGGCAATGGTTACCGTGCCGGTGCCCAGCGCGTTTCCGTTAAATGCAATGCGGCTCATGTGTATCCCTTAGATTACAACCCAGCGACCGCCAGATGCCACCGTCACCGTAACACCTGAGTCCACAACAAGCGGGCCGGTGCTTGAAGCGTTATTGCCCGAGGCAATGGTGTAGGAACTGGTAACCAACGCTGCGCTTACAAAGATGCCGTTGCTGGCCGTTACTGCGCTGGACTGCAAGTCTCCCGTGCTGGGCTTGTACAAAAGCTTGGCGTTGCTGGTGTAAATCGTACTGGGCGTACCAGATGTGGCCGCAGCGAACAGCGGGTAGACGTTAGTGGCTGTGCTGGTGTCGTTAGAGATCGATGCCCCTGCCGCAGCCCACGAAGTGTCCGTGCCATTTGTCGTCAGGTATTTGCCTGAGTTACCCCCTTGGCTGGGTGCAAGTGCATTAAATGCAGTATTCGCAGTCGTTTGCCCCGTGCCACCCGCCACAATCGGCAAGGTTCCCGCAGTCAGGGTTGTTGCCCCGGTGGAATACAGAGCGTTGTTCGCGCCCGTGAAAGTGGTTAGACCCGTACCGCCGTAGGCTGGCTGAATGGTGCCGCCGTTCCACGTACCGCCGGTGACGATGGTTGAGTTGAGATACAGAGCGTCCGTACCCCAAGTCACGTTCTCAGGCAGGAACGCATGAACGTCCCAAGTACCCGCAACCGTGCCGTTAGCCAGTAACACCAACTCAGCCGCACCACCCGAAGTAATTGTCCCAACAAGCCCCGAGGCGTAGTCCCGCAAAGTCAGGGTGCCTGTAGCATTGTTGTTGAATACAAACGCCACCCCGGTAGTCAAGGTGGTTGCATCCGGCATCGTATAGGTATGCCCGCCAGTGCCGTTGAGGGTTTGGGAGTACGTCGAAGCCGCTGTCAGCGCAGTGGTGCCTGCCGAAGCCGTCGTGGAAGTGTTTGCCTGATTTAAACGGTTAACCGCGACGTTCTCGTTGGCATCGCGCAGCATCACCGAGTTGGCACCGGACGATGCCGTGACCCCAGTACCGCCATACGCCACGCCAATGGTCGATCCCTGCCATGTGCCAGAAGCTACGGTACCCAATGCACTTGCATTACCGCTTGCATCCAGATTGACTGACTTGCCCGATGGGTAGGTGACAAAGACGTTGACTGTGCCGGAGAAAGTGACAGCGCTGCCAGAGTTGCTGGATGCGTAGATCGTCGTTCTAGTCAGCGTGGGGCCGCTCGTGGAGTACGTGCCAAGGCCCACCTCCCAGTTACCCGCCGTGTCTGTGGAGGAGTAATAGGTGGTGTTGGTGTCACCAATGACAGCAAACGTCTGAAAGCCCGCAACCGCGCCGGTCAGCGTAAAGCTTACAGTGGTATTCGCCGTGGCCGATTCTTGGACACGGTTTGCGAGGACCAGAGCCATT
>Ga0315901_10001994_pt1 | contig 28771 bp, 27 predicted proteins | sample LakEriMetagenome_10_FD_203761 | JGI IMG/M metagenome (GOLD analysis project Ga0315901, IMG submission 203761) | Freshwater fungal communities from buoy surface, Lake Erie, Ohio, United States - Buoy 2 MA116 | ecosystem: Environmental > Aquatic > Freshwater > Lake | place: USA: Lake Erie, Ohio...
GCGATCGACGTTGGGCAGTACTGGCTGACCCGTTTGCACAGTCGCGCCGAAACAGCCGGAATGGTGGCCGTACGCAACTGGTTGGTTGCCGCAGCCCGTGAACCGGGATGACCTGTGTGTTTGTTATCGCATCGGTGCGCATTCGGGATTCGGAAACTATTGTTGGATAGGTCTTGATCCAGAGCGCTCCGGAGGGAAGCACCGTGATCGAAATCGAAGTCCAGAACGAAACCAACCAGAGCCAGTCGCGCTTGCGCTTTGCGTCGGTCCCGCGGATCGGCGAAGGCGTGCGGTTGCAGGATGCCGCCGGGTTCTGGGCCTCGTTCGATGTCCTCGATGTGTGGTACCAGAAGGCAGAGTACGGCGAGGTATGGGTGCCTTACATCCATGTCCGCCGCACGGCCGGCGAAGCCGGAGGCGATCTCTCCGGCCAGGGTGGGGAGGTCGTGCCATTCGCGATCTGATCAAGCGCACCGCCATGCCGGTCCAGCCGCTCGAGATGGGCCGGGCGGCCATTCCGCCGGCCGAGCCGCCCCAGGCTGTCACTCCGCCGCCGGTTGAGCCTCAGCCTGTGGCCGCACCCCAGGTTCCGCCGCGTCCGCGACAATGCCTGATCGTTGACGATTCCCGCGTGGTCCGAAAGGTTTCGCGTAGCATTGTCGAAAAGCTGGGTTACCAGGTGATCGAGGCCGAGAATGGCGAGGAAGCTCTGGCTCGCTGCAAGCTGGCTATGCCTGATCTGGTGCTGGTCGATTGGGATATGCCGGTGATGACCGGGATTGAATTCGTCACTGCGCTGCGGGCGTCACCCGGCAATGAGCGAGCCCGGGTGGTGTTCTGCACCAGCAAGAATGGCGCTCATGATATTCACCGCGGGATCGGGGCCGGGGCCAACGAGTATGTCACCAAGCCGTTCAACGAGGTCTCATTGACTGCCAAGTTGCAGGCGATCGGCGCAGTCTGACGCTGTGGCAAGTCTCCACGCTTGGCTCCTGGTTCTGATCCGCTAGGATCGGTCCATGGCCGAAAACTTCACTAAGCACCGCCAGCCCTGGAAAAGCGACGAGGTCGCGAAACTCCGCACTCTTGCCGGCAAGGGCAAGGGCCTGAAGGAAATCGCCAAGGCGCTTAATCGTAGCGAGGAATCCACGAAGGAACGCGCTAAGCTCGATGGGATTGGAATTGCCAAGCTGCGGTAAGTGCCGCAATCAGCTGATTTTTCGGAAAGCCAGCATCTCTGCAATCTGGCGGCTTGATCCCTCGTGAAAGCCGGCTTCTTCCTGCCATTCCTTCGGATTACGAAAGGTGCCGAACAGGATGTCGAAGATCGGCAGGTCGCCGTAGTTGTAAGCGTGCAAACCCCGCTGGTGATGTACCGAATGGCTTTCCGGCCGCTGCAGGAAATAGCCAACCCATTGCGGCGTGCGTATGTTCAAGTGCTGGAAGATGGGCGGGAAGGTGCCGATCACGTTGATGATCAAGGCCGCTTCCGCTGAAACGCCGAACAGCCAGACCAGGGCCAGCGAGCCCAGCAAGGCCCAACCCGCGGAATCGAGCGGATGGAACCAGAATGCACCCCATACATCGACGCGCTCGGCGCTGTGATGCAGCTGGTGGGTGTGGCGCCACAGCCAGTCGGAGGCGTGCATCGTGCGATGCCACCAGTAGACGCCAAGTTCATAGATCAGGAAGCCGCCCACCACTTGCAGCCACAGCGGCAACTGGTCGGCCGGGATAACGCGGTACTGGCCCAGCAGGCTGTCCCACAGCAGCGGGGCATAGGTCAGGATCGCAAAGTAGCTGAGCATGGCAATCGTGCCGAGCAGCCGCCAATGCGGGACCGCTGCCAGCCGGTGCCCCCGGCCGAAGTGATCAAGCAGCGCGAGCAAGGCGAACATGCTCAAGGCGATATAGTGATAAGTGTTCACCGCCAGTCTCCCTCCAGAAACTGCGACCCGGCGGAGAGCAGGCTAAGTCAGATTTGGCTGGCCGGCAAATGCCTTTGCTACTTCACCCATTCCAGGCCCAGTTCCTCGTAGATTTCCCGGTCATCGCCCCACTTGTCGTCAACCTTGACGTGGAGGAACAGGTGGACCTTGCAGCCTAGCAGTTCGCTCAGTTCCTTGCGCGCGGCCTCGCCGATCGCCTTTAACTTGCTGCCGCCCTTGCCAAGGACGATGCCCTTCTGGCTGTCCTTTGCGATCACGATCTGCTGGTGGATCTCGACCGAACCGTCTGGCCGGGTAGCATAGCTTTCGGGCCGGACCGTGCTGTCATAGGGCAGCTCGTCGTGCAGTTGGCGGTAGAGCTGCTCGCGGGTGATTTCGCAGGCCAGCAGGCGTTCGCTGGCGTCAGACACCTGATCCTCGGGATAATGCCAGGGACCTTCGGGCATCAATTCTGCGAGGCGGGCCTTGAGTTCGGGCACGCCATCGCCGGTCAGGGCGGAAATGAAGAACACTTCCTCGAACTGGCCTTCGCCGGCGAGCGCCTGGGCTGTGACCAGCAGCGGTTCTTTCGCCACTTCATCAACCTTGTTCAATACCAGGATCTTTCGTTCCGGCCGGCCTTCCAGGCTGCTCAGGATCGGCGCGAGGTAATCGAGCTTTTTCTTGCGGCCATCGACCACCAGCAGGATCGCATCGGCCTCCGCGGCGCCTTCCCAGGCGGCATTGACCATGGCCCGGTCCAGCCGGCGGCGCGGTTCGAACAGGCCAGGCGTATCGGCCAGGATGATCTGCACCGGTCCTTCCAGCGCGATTCCCATCAGCCGCGCGCGGGTGGTCTGCGCCTTGGCGGAAACGATTGCCACCTTCTGTCCGACCAGAGCATTGACCAGGGTGGATTTGCCCGCATTGGGCGCGCCAAGCACAGCGACGAGGCCGCAGCGGGGTTCTGAATTGTCAGTCATTGGCAAGACCCATAGCGGACTAGCCGTGCCTTGTCGAAGGGCGGGCGGCGGGGTTACCCAAACCGCCGCATGAACGCCTCTGCAGCCAGAGTCTCGGCGTCCTGCTTACTGCCAGCGGTCGCCTCCACCTCGCCAATGCCGTGGATTGCGACGGACACCGTGAAGCGTGCCGCGTGGTCCGGGCCTGAGCGTTCGACCAGCCGATATTCGGGCATACGTCGGCGATTGCCCGCCGCCCATTCCTGCAACGCAGATTTGGGGTGCTTGGCCTGGCCAGTCTTTCCGGCCATGGCATCGGCCCACAGGCGGCGCACCATGACGCGGGTATCCTCGAACCCGTGGGTGACAAAGCTGGCGCCGATCAGGGCCTCCATCACGTCACCCAGAATATTGTCGCTGTTCGCCCCGCCATCGTCGCGGGCCTGCTTGCCGAGACGGATATGATCGCCAAGGCCAATGGCGCGGGCCATGCGCGCGCAGGTCGCCCGCGAAACCAGCGCGTTGAGCCGTTGGGACAGCCGGCCTTCATCTCCGCTTTCGAGCGCATGGAGCCATTCGGCAATGATCAGCCCCAGCACCCGGTCACCGAGAAATTCGAGGCGCTGGTAATCTCTTGCCGCACCCGTCGAGCCGTGGGTCAGCGCTTCCAGCCAGAGTGCTTCGTCCACTGGCGGTCGGCCCGCCAGCGCTGTCAGGAAAGATTGGGTTTCAACACCGAGCACGGCGCGCTCAGAAGGTTCCGCCGATGCGATTCCAGCGGGCGGCGGTGAACCAGGTCCACGGCAGGAGCCACTGGGCGCTGCCGTCGGTCGACCACATCATCACCGTGGCCCGGGCAACCAGGTTGTCCATCGGCACCAGGCCGATGCCGCGACCGGGTTCCGCTGGGAAGCGGCTGTCTTCTGAATTGTCGCGGTTGTCGCCCATCAGGAACAGCTGGCCCTCCGGCACTACGACAGCCTCGGTCGTGTCCTTCTCACGCGGGCCAAGATCAAGCACTTCATAACTGCGGCCGCCGGGGAGGGTTTCGCGGTACCGAGGGTAGCGGCAGACATCTTCGCCGGCAGCATTCTTTGCGGCGAACTGGACCGAATAGCAGCGGGTGTTGGGGCTGACCGCAATCTCGAAATCGGCGAGCCGCTGCTTGGGCACAGGCTGGCCATTGAGATGCAGCACGCCATCAATCATCTGCACGGTATCGCCGGGCAAGCCGATCACCCGCTTGATGTAGTCCAGCTCTTGGAGTGGAGGCTGTTTGAAGATCACCACATCGCCGCGCTCCGGCGGGCTGGCCAGAACGCGGCTTTCAGGCAGCAGCGGCAGGCTGAAGGGCAGCGAATGGCGTGAAAAGCCATAGGGCCACTTGGCTGCCAGCAGGTAATCGCCGTTGATCAGGCGCGGCAGCATCGACTCGCTCGGGATGTTGAACGGGGAGAAGATGAAACTCCGGAACACCGTGACGATCACAACCAGCTTGAGCAGGAAAACCAGGAAGCTCTCCTCCTGCTTGGCCGGTTTGGCGGGCGCTGCGGGCGATGCGGTGGCGGGTTCAGTCATCGACTTGTCCATCGGAGGGCAATCCTCGCGCGTCAAGGGGTATGGTGTGTTATAGAAACCGGGCAGCGTCCCCGGCAATACGCGGTATGCGAACACGATTTTAACGCCTTGGCCCGCGGGCGATCCGCAGGCATTAGGGCCGCGATCCGATCGGAGCATTGATTTAAAATGAGCGACGCTGTGAGTTCCGCCTGGCAATCCTTGGCCAACCTTCCCCAGCCGAGCCTGGCCGAATTGTTTGTCGCGCCTGATCGTGTTGCGCTGCTTTCAGACAAGCTGGACTTGCCTGGCGGAGCGATCCGCTTTGACTGGTCGAAAACACATCTGGATGCCGCACATCTGGCCGGCTTTGAAGCGCTGACCGAGGCGGTTGGTTTCAGGCGGGCGCGCAGCGCAATGTTTGGTGGTGAATCGATCAACGTTACCGAAGGGCGCGCGGTCGAGCACACTGCGCAACGCGGCATCGGCGCCGAGGAGAGTGTAGCCGAGGCGCAGGCGCTCCACGCCCGGATGGCCGGGCTGGTAGCGGCAATTCACGGCGGCGCCCTCGGTGAAGTGCGGCACCTGATCCACATCGGTATCGGCGGCTCGGCGCTGGGTCCGGCGCTGGCGCTTGATGCCCTGACCCGCGACGGGGCAGTGGTCGATGTCCATGTGGTGGCCAATATCGATGGCTGCGCGCTGGAAGCGGCCTTTGCTGCCTGCGACCCTGCAACCACGCTTGTCGCTGTCGCCAGCAAGACTTTCACCACGACCGAGACCATGACCAACGCCATGTCGGCACTGGCCTGGCTGCGCGAGAATGGTGTTGAAGATGCCTATGGCCGGGTCGTGGCGCTCACTGCCAATCCCGACCAGGCGGTGGAATGGGGCGTCGATGAAACCCGCATCTTGCCGTTTCCAGAGAGCGTTGGCGGGCGTTATTCGCTCTGGTCATCGATCGGCTTTCCGGTGGCCCTGGCGCTGGGTTGGGACGAGTTTGCCGAACTGCTGGACGGGGCGGCGGCGATGGACCGCCATTTCCTCGAAACCGATGGTGCCGCCAATCTGCCGCTGCGGGCCGCCTTTGCCGATCTGACCTATGCCCGGCTGCGCGGCTGCCAGACCCGTGCAGTCTTTGCCTATGACGAACGACTGCGCCTGTTTCCGGCCTATCTCCAGCAGCTTGAGATGGAGAGCAACGGCAAGGCCGTGAAAGCCGATGGCCGGCCGGTTGATGGGCCGACAGCGGCGATCACCTGGGGCGGGGTGGGGACCGATGCCCAGCATGCCGTGTTCCAGCTGCTCCACCAGGGCACCCATGTCGTGCCGGTGGACTTCATCGCCTGCATTGCCGCCGGGGATGAATTGTCGTCAGAGCATCATCGCAACCTCCTGGCCAATTGCTTTGCCCAAGGGGCGGCGCTGATGGCGGGCAAGGCAACTGACGATCCCGCACGTGCCTATCCCGGCAACCGCCCATCGGCCACGATCCTGTGTGAGGAGCTCAATGCGGCCACACTGGGGGCGCTGATTGCTTTCCACGAGCATCGCACCTTCGCAGCCGGGGTGCTGATGGAGATCAACTCGTTCGATCAGTTCGGGGTCGAGCTTGGCAAGGAAATCGCCAAGTCGATCAGCACAACCGGCGCGCAGTTCGATGCCAGCACCAGCGCCTTGCTGGCAGAGGCTGGACTGGCCTAGGGACGCACTCGGCCCCATATGGGGGCAAAGGGAGCATCCGATGGCAGAATTCGACTACGAGCTGTTCGTGATCGGCGCGGGATCGGGGGGCGTGCGCGCCAGCCGGATCGCTGCTTCGCATGGCGCCAGGGTGGCCGTGGCCGAGGAGTTCCGCGTTGGCGGCACCTGCGTGATCCGTGGCTGCGTGCCGAAGAAGCTGCTGGTCTATGCGAGCCACTTTGCCCACTCGCTGCACGATGCGCCGACCTATGGCTGGACGCTGGAAGGCAAGAGCTTTGACTGGAACGCGCTGCGTGATTTCGTCGCCAGCGACGTCGACCGGCTGGAGCGGGCCTATACGAACACGCTCGACAGCAACAAGGTGGAACATTTCCTCGAACGCGCCACTGTGGCCGGGCCAAACACGGTGCGGCTGGCCAGCGGGCGTGAGGTCACCGCGAAGATCATCCTGATCGCAGTCGGCGCCTGGCCGGTCATGCCGGACTTTGTGGGGGTCGAGCACTGCATCACCTCGAACGAGGTGTTCCACCTGCCCGAGTTGCCCAAGCGGGTGGTGATCCAGGGCGCCGGCTATATCGCACTGGAATTTGCCGGGGTGTTCAGTGCGCTCGGCAGTCAGGTGACCGTGGTCAATCGCAGCGACAAGATCCTGCGTGGGTACGATCATGATCTGACCGATCGGCTGCTGCCGATCCTGCAGGGTCGCGGGATCGACTTCGGCTTCAACCGCCCAATCCGCAAAGTTGAAAAGCAGGCGGATGGCTCGCTGCTGGTTCAGGCCGGTGAAGGGGGGCCGGTAGCCGCTGATGTCGTGCTGGTTGCCGCCGGCCGCCGCCCCAAGACCGTTGGCCTCGGGTTGGAAAACGTCGGCATCACGCTGGGTGCCAATGGCGAGATCCCGGTCGACGAATACAACGCCACTGCCTGTCCCAGCATCTACGCCGTGGGCGACGTGACCGACCGGGTCCAGCTGACCCCGGTGGCGATCCGCGAGGGCCATGCCTTTGCTGACACCGTCTTCGGCGAAATGCCCCGCACCGTGGCCTATGATCATATCCCCAGCGCCGTGTTCACCCAACCGCCGATTGCGGCCGTGGGCCTAACAGAGCATGAGGCGCGGGCGCAGTTTCCGGACGTGAAGGTGTTCAAGTCCGATTTCCGGCCAATGCAGAACATGTTCTCGGCCGTGGCCGAGCGCGGCTATTACAAGCTGGTGGTTGATGGCGTGACGGACCGGGTGCTTGGTGTACACATGCTAGGGCCGGACGCGCCGGAAATCCTCCAGGCTGCGGCCATTGCGGTAAAGGCCGGGCTGACCAAGGCCCAGTTTGATGCCACGGTGGCGCTGCACCCGTCCATGGCGGAAGAACTGGTGCTGATGCGCTAGGTTGCAATTCGCAACCAATGATCTAGGCTCCCCGTAAGCAGATTTCGGGGAGACTATTGATGACAGGCATCGTGTTCGTTTCGGGGGGCAGTGGCTACATTGCCGGCTTTGTGATCCGCCAGTTGGTGGAGCAGGGCTGGTCCGTCCAGACCACGATCCGCAATCTCGGCCGCGAAAGCGAAGTGCGCGCCGCGCTGGGCGTCGATAATAGCAAGGTCCGCTTTTTCGCGGCCGACCTGATGAGCGACGATGGCTGGGCCGAGGCTATGGCCGGCTGCACCCATGCCGCCCATGTTGCCTCGCCATTGCCGGCCAATGCCCCGCAGCATGAGGACGAGCTGATCGTGCCAGCCCGGGAAGGCGCTTTGCGCGCTTTGCGCGCAGCAAAAGCTGCCGGAATCAAGCGGTTCGTCATGACTAGCTCGATGGCGGCAATCGCCTATGGTCATCCGCGCGAGCAGACCCGCTTTACCGAGGCGGACTGGACCAATGTTGATAGCCCCGATGCCTATGCCTACGTGAAATCAAAGACCCTGGCAGAGCGCGCCGCACGGCACTGGGTTGCGGCCGAAGGCGGGGGCATGGAGTTCGTTACAGTCAACCCCTCCCTGGTGCTGGGGCCGCTGCAATCGGGTGATTTCTCTACCTCGCTAGAAGCGATCAAGAAGCTTTTGGAGGGATCGATTCCAGGCTTGCCCAATTTCGGGTTTGGCGTCGTCGATGTGCGCGACGTGGCCGATATGCACTTGCGCTGCCTGACCGCACCGAACATGGCGAACGAACGCTTCATCTGCTCGGGCCCGTTCCTGATGATGCCCGAGATTGCCCAGATCCTGCGCGCGGGTCTTGGCCCGCAGGCGCGCAAGGTGCCGAAGCTGCAGCTGCCCAATTGGGCCGTGCGCCTGGCTGCGCGGTTCGATCCGGTCATCCGCCAGGTGATCGGCGAACTGGGCTGCCGCCGGGAAAGCCCGGCTGACCATGCGCGCGAAGTTCTTGGCTGGGTGCCCCGCCCGGTAGAAGAAAGCGTGCTCGATACGGCGCGCGACATGATCCGGCTCGGGATCGTGAAGGTTTAGCCTACCCGGTAAGGCACCACGCCACGGCGATCCGGATCGACGCTGATCGTCAGGTCGCTGGGCGGGAAGGCGCGCTGGTCGCAATCGGCGCGCGGGCAGATGCGGCAGGAAATGCCAATCTGCGCGGCGGTGCTGGTGGGGCGGAGGTCCAGTCCATCGGCATAGATGAACTCGCTGGCGTGTTCGGCCTCGCAACCCAGCGCCACGGCGTAGCGGCGCGGAGCGCGGTCGTAGGAGCCGCTCGGCTTCACCAGTCCCTTGGCCATCGAGACATAGCGCACCCCGTCGGGCGTCTCGGCCAGCTGGACCAGGATTCGGTCGGGGATCGCCACCGCCTCATGCACGATCCACAAGGGGCAGGCCCCGCCGAACCGGGCGAACTGCAGCCGGGTGGCGGAATGGCGCTTGGTGATATTGCCAGCCATGTCGACCCGGCAGAAGAAGAACGGCACCCCGCGGGCGTCCTCGCGCTGCAGCGTCGAGAGACGGTGGCAGGCCTGCTCAAAGCTCACACCAAACTGCTGCGCCAGCCGGTCGATATCGTGGCGAACGGCCCGCGCGGCGCTGCGGAAGCGGCGGTAGGGCATGAGCAGCGCGCCCGCCGCGTAATTGCACAGGCCGACGAACAGCAGCTGACGACTGGCCGTGCTGCGCAGTTCGGCGCCTTCGACCACGGCGGCAATCTCGTCTTTGAGGGCGAGGGCGGCGAGCTGGTGGGCGAGTTGGAAACGGCGAGTTTCTGAGGGCTGGCCGGGGTCGATTGTCAGGTGGCCCATCTCCGCATCGTAGGATCGTAGACCTGCTTGCCCGGAATAGATCAACGAGACTGACAGCGCCCCCTTCAGATAGCCCTCGATCGCCGAGGTGTCGGGGGAGGGGGTGCCCAGCCGCTCACCCAGCGCCTCGGCCGCGCGGTCGAGGCTGTCGACGTAGTTGCCCGCGAGATGGAACCAGTCGCGCACTTCCTCCCACGGCAGGCGCGGGCCGCTGGTACCCTCAGCCGCCAATGCCTCGTCCACCATGGCCAGCCGCTGGCCGGCGCGACGGTAGGCCTCATGGAGGGCGATAAAGCGCTCGGCCAAAGCTGGTTGCTGTTCTGCAAACCGGGCCAGTTGGGCCGCATCGAGCGGCTCGGCGAAAAGCGGATCGGCATTGGCCTCGCGCAGCGCGGCCAGCCGCGTCTCCGCATCGCCCGCGCCGATTTCGCGCCAGTCGAGCGGGAAGGCGCGGCTGAGGCGCTCAACTAGCGCCGGGGTTAGCGGGCGGTCATCGTTCTCCAGCTGCGAGAGGTAGGACGTGCTGATCGCCAGTTGCGCGGCCAGTTCGGCCTGCTTGAGGCGATGCTCGGCGCGGATCGCGCGCAGGCGGGTTCCGGCGAAAAGGCGGCGCGGCGTCATGGTGCTGTCGTAGTTTGCAAACTCAGACTTCGCAACTTCGCAAATTCACATTGGACATTGCCCGCCCGCCGTTCCATCCCGCAGGCTTGGAATTGGGAGACGGGGATTTCATGTCCGCAAATATCGCCGAAATGGAACGTCGCCGCGCCGCCGCCCGGGCTGGCGGGGGCCAGAAGCGCATCGACGCCCAGCATGCCAAGGGCAAGCTGACCGCGCGCGAGCGGCTGACAGTGCTGCTTGATGAAGGTTCGTTCGAAGAAGTCGACATGTATGTCGAGCACAACTGCGTCGATTTCGGCATGCCCGAAACGGTCATCCCCGGCGACGGCGTGGTCACCGGCAGCGGCACGATCAACGGCCGGCTGGTCTATGTCTATGCCCAGGATTTCACCGTCTTCGGCGGGGCCGTGTCCGAACGCCACGCGATGAAGATTTGCAAGATCATGGACGCTGCGATGAAGGTTGGCGCGCCGGTGATCGGCCTGAACGACAGCGGCGGCGCGCGCATCCAGGAAGGCGTGGCCTCGCTGGGCGGCTATACCGAGATCTTCCAGCGCAACGTTCTCGCCTCGGGCGTGGTGCCGCAGCTCTCGCTGATCATGGGGCCTTGCGCGGGCGGGGCGGTCTATTCGCCGGCGATGACCGACTTCATCTTCATGGTGAAGGACAGCTCTTACATGTTCGTCACCGGGCCGGACGTGGTGAAGACCGTGACCAACGAGATCGTCACGCAAGAGGAACTGGGCGGGGCGGTGACGCATTCGACCAAGACCTCGGTCGCCGATCTGGCGCTCGAAAACGATATCGAGGCGCTGCTGACCGCGCGCGACTTGATCGATTACCTGCCGGCCAACAACCGCACCGGCGTGCCGGAACGGCCGACCACCGATCCCTATGACCGGATCGAGGACAGCCTGGACACGCTGATCCCAGCCAATGCCAACCAGCCCTATGACATGCACGAAGTGGTGCGCAAGGTGCTGGACGAAGGCGAGTTTTTCGAAATTCAGCCGGGCCATGCGGCCAACATCATCGTCGGCTTTGGGCGGATCGAAGGGCGCACCGTGGGCGTCGTCGCCAACCAGCCAATGGTCCTGGCCGGCGTCCTCGATATCAACGCCAGCAAGAAGGCCGCGCGGTTCGTGCGGTTCTGCGATGCGTTCGAAATCCCGATCCTGACCTTTGTTGACGTCCCCGGCTTCCTCCCCGGCACGGCGCAGGAATATGGCGGGATCATCAAGCACGGCGCCAAACTGCTGTTCGCCTATGCCGAAGCGACCGTGCCGAAGATCACCGTGATCACCCGCAAGGCCTATGGCGGTGCCTATTGCGTGATGAGTTCAAAGCACCTGCGCGGCGATCTCAACTATTCCTGGCCGACCGGCGAAATCGCCGTGATGGGCGCCAAGGGTGCGGTGGAAATCATCTTCCGGCAGGACATCGGCGATCCCGACAAGATCGCCGAGCGCACCAAGGAATACGAAGATGCCTTCGCCAACCCCTTCGTGGCGGCGAGCAAGGGCTTCATCGACGAAGTGATCCACCCGCGCAACACCCGCCGCCGCATCGCGCTGGGCCTGCGGAAGCTGCGAAACAAGCAGCTGGAGAACCCGTGGAAGAAGCACGACAATATTCCGCTGTGAGGTATCTATGCGAACAACATCAGCTCTTGCATTGACAATTGTCGTTATTGTTGCGGGTTGCAACGACACCCAGCTGTCGGAGCGCGAAGAGCTGGAGCGGAAAGTGCGAGAACTCGAGTCGGTTAATCTTAGACTCAAAGCAGAAGCGCGTCAGTCTGAACAGTCTAAGCAATTCCAGTCGTATTTGGAGCGGTCTCAACTTATCAGAGAGTCTAGTGATCGAGATCGCCAACTCTATGAATCTCAGCGGCGAGCGGAGGAGGCCGAAATCGGTCAGCAGCGAGCCGAACTAGAGCGACAAAGGCTAGAAAATGAGAAGTTTAGCCGAGAAATCGGAGGCCTTTGAGCTATGAAACTAGGCCGCCTCAACCACATCGGCGTGGCAACGCCATCGATCGCGGACTCCATCGTCTTCTACCGCGACGTCATGGGCGCGACGAAGATTCATGAGCCGTTCGATCTGGAATCGCAGGGCGTAAAGGTCTGCTTCGTTGATACGCCGGGCGCGGACGGGGAGCTGAACGGCACCCAGATCGAGCTGATCGAGCCGCTGCCGGGCAATACTTCGATTGCCGGGTTCCTCGAGAAGAACCCGGCCGGCGGTCAGCACCACGTCTGCTACGAAGTGCCCGACATCCACGCCGCCAAGGCCGAATTCGAGGCCATGGGCAAGCGCGTGCTCGGCGAACCGCGCATTGGCGCCCACGGCACGCTGATCTTCTTCATCCACCCCAAGGACATGGGCGGGGTGCTGACCGAAATTATGGAAACCCCCAGCGAGGATACGCACTGGTCGAACTGACACCCAACGCCGTCACCCCGGACTTGATCCGGGGTCCCGCTTGGATCGGGGGCAGACGGCGCAGGCTAGAAGCTGGATCCCGGATCAAGTCCGGGATGACGAATTGAGAGAGGGAGTTTGAAAGTGGCAGACTACGAAACGATCCTGACCGAGCGCGTGGGCAATGTGCTCAAGATCACGCTTAACCGGCCCGAGCGGCTCAATGCCGCATCGATCCCCTTGGCGGACGAGCTGGGCGCGGCCTTTTATGATCTGGGCGATGCGCGCGCGGTGGTGATCACCGGGGCGGGCAAGGGCTTCTGCTCGGGCGCGGACCTTGCCGCACGGGGCGATCGCAGCCCGCTAGAGCAGAAGGGCGGCAGCCACCGCGCGCTGCAGAACCACTACAACCCGCTGGTGACGCAGATCATGCGCGCGCCGGTGCCGGTGGTGACCGCGGTCAACGGTGCGGCGGCCGGGGTTGGCTGCTCGATCGCGCTGGCCGGCGATTTCGTACTGGCGGGCAAGAGCGCCTATTTCCTTCAGGCCTTCGTCAACATTGGCCTGGTGCCCGATGGCGGGTCCACCTGGTTGCTGGCCCGGGCCATTGGCCGCGCCCGCGCCACCCGGATGATGATGCTGGGCGAGAAGATCAGCGCTGCCCAGGCCGAGGATTGGGGCCTGATCTACAAGGCAGTCGAAGACGAAGTGCTGCAGGATGAGGCAATGGCGCTGGCCACCCGCCTGTCCGAAGGGCCGACAGTTGCCTATTCGACCATGAAGGCGAACATCATGACCGCGCTCGATGGCAACCTCAGCCAGGTGCTTCTCGCCGAAGCCGAGGGTCAGCGCGTCGCCGGGGCGAGCGCGGACGCGATGGAAGGCGGCATGGCCTTCCTGCAAAAGCGCAAGCCGAACTTCCAGGGCAAGTGATGCTGTTCTTCAATAGCCCGAACCCGGCGCCTAATCCGCGCCGGGTCCGCATCTTCGCGGCGGAAAAGGGGATCGCGCTGCCCACGCGCGATCTCTCGATCCCGGCGGGGGAGCACAAGTCGGAAGAGTTCCGCGCGCTCAACCCGCGCGGGCAGACTCCGGCCCTGCAGCTCGACGACGGTACGGTGATTGCCGAAAGCGTCGCGATCTGCCGCTATCTGGAAGGGCTCCACCCCGAACCGCCACTGTTCGGCCGCGATGCGAAAGAGCAGGCGCTGATCGAGATGTGGAGCCGCCGGGTCGAAATGATCCTGATGCCGCCGGTTGGCGCGGTCTGGGTCCACACCCACCCGTTCACCGCGCGGCTGCCAGGGCGCAATGCCGAATGGGGCGAGGCCAACCGCCCGCGCGTGGACGAGGCGATGCGCTTTTTTGATGAGGCCCTGGCTGGCCGCGAGTTCCTGGCCGCCGATCACTTTACCAATGCCGATATCCTGCTGCTGACCACGATCGACTTCGCGGGTTTCGTCGGCATTCCGATCCCGGAAGACCTTGCCTCCCTGCGCGCCTGGCACGCGCGCGTTTCCGCCCGGCCCAGCGCCGCGGCCTGAATGGTGCAACGATGAGCAAACCGACCGTTACCGACTGGCAGGCCGCAGCGGCCAAGGAAGTGAAAGGCAAGGACCTGACCTGGCAGACGCCGGAAGGGTTCCCGATCAAGCCGCTTTACACGGGTGAGGACGTTACCGCCGATCCCGGCCTGCCGGGCTTCGCGCCGTTCACCCGCGGGGTGCGCGCCAGCATGTATGCCGGGCGGCCCTGGACGATCCGGCAATATGCGGGCTTTTCGACGGCCGAGGAATCGAACGCCTTCTATCGCCGCAACCTGGCGGCGGGGCAAAAGGGCCTGTCGGTCGCCTTCGACCTCGCCACCCATCGCGGCTATGACAGCGATCATCCGCGTGTGGTCGGCGATGTCGGCAAGGCCGGCGTGGCGATCGACTCTGTCGAGGACATGAAGATCCTGTTCGACGGGATTCCGCTCGATCAGATGTCGGTCAGCATGACCATGAACGGCGCCGTGATTCCGGTGCTCGCATTCTTCATCGTGGCCGGGGAAGAGCAGGGGGTTGCCCGCGCGGCGCTCGACGGGACCATCCAGAACGACATCCTCAAGGAGTTCATGGTCCGCAACACTTATATCTACCCGCCCGAGCCGAGCATGCGGATCGTGTCAGACATCATCGCCTATACCTCTGCGGAAATGCCCAAGTTCAACTCGATCTCGATCTCGGGCTATCACATGCACGAGGCCGGGGCGACGGCGGTGCAGGAGCTGGCCTTCACCATCGCCGACGGCAAGGAATATGTGCAGCGGGCGATGGCCGCCGGCCTCGATATTGACAAGTTCGCCGGGCGCCTGTCGTTCTTCTTCGGCATCGGCATGAACTTCTTCATGGAAGTGGCCAAGCTGCGCGCCGCCCGCACCCTGTGGCACCGGGTGATGGACGGGCTGGGCGCGCAGGACGAACGCTCCAAGATGCTGCGCACGCACTGCCAGACCAGTGGCGTCTCGCTGCAGGAGCAGGATCCCTACAACAACGTCATCCGCACCACAGTCGAAGCCATGGCGGCGGTGCTGGGCGGCACGCAGAGCCTCCACACCAATGCGCTCGACGAGGCGATTGCGCTCCCCACCGATTTCTCGGCCCGGATCGCCCGCAACACCCAGATCGTGCTGGCCGAGGAAAGCGGGATCACCAGGGTGGTCGATCCGCTCGGCGGGTCCTATTACGTCGAGGCGCTGACGGCCGAACTGGTCGATCAGGCCTGGGCCATGATCGAGGAAGTGGACCGGCTGGGCGGCATGACCAAGGCGGTCGCTTCTGGCATGCCCAAGCAGCGGATCGAACAGGCCGCCGCCGCCAAGCAGGCCCGGATCGACCGAGGCGAGGACGTGATCGTCGGCGTCAACAAGTACAAGCTGGCGCAGGAAGACCAGCTCGACACGCTCGAGGTGGATAACCACGCTGTGCGTGACGCCCAGATCGCCCGGATCAAAACGATCAAGGCCGCGCGGGACGAGACCAAGTGCCAGGCCGCGCTGGCCGCGCTGGCGGCCGGGGCCAAGGGCGGGGAAAACCTGCTGGCCCTCGCGGTCGAAGCCGCCCGCCATCGCGCCACGCTGGGCGAAATCAGCGATGCGATGGAAAGCGTGTTCGGCCGCTATGGCACTCAGCCGGTGCCGGTTACCGGGGTTTATGGGCCGGCCTATGCGGAAGACGCGCGCTACAACCAGGTGCTGGAAGGCGTCGAAGCCGTAACCCGCCGCCTGGGCCGCAAGCCCCGCCTGCTCGTCGCCAAGATGGGCCAGGATGGGCACGACCGCGGCGCCAATGTGATCGCCAGCGCCTTCACCGACATGGGCTTTGACGTGACCTCCGGCCCGCTGTTCCAGACGCCGGAGGAGACCGTCGCGCTCGCGTTGGAGAAGGACGTCGATGCGGTCGGCGCCTCCTCGCTCGCCGCCGGGCACAAGACGCTGGTCCCGCAGCTGATCACCCTGCTCCGCGATGCCGGCCGCCCCGACATCAAGGTCATCGCCGGCGGCGTCATCCCGCCGCAGGACTATGACTTCCTGCGTGAGGCCGGGGTTCAAGGGATCTACGGGCCGGGTTCGAACGTGGTCGAATGCGCTGCGGATATGCTCCGCCTGCTCGGCCACAACATGCCGCCGCTTGAGGCATAGGAAACAAGACGATGTTCAAAAAAATCCTCATCGCCAACCGTGGCGAAATCGCTTGCCGGGTGATCAAGACTGCCCGCCGGATGGGTATCCAGACCGTCGCGGTCTATTCCGATGCCGATGCCCGCGCGCCGTTCGTGCAGATGGCGGACGAAGCGGTGCACATCGGCCCGTCGCCCGCCGCGCAGTCCTACCTGATCGCGGACAAGATCATCGCGGCCTGCAAGGCGACCGGGGCCGAGGCGGTCCATCCGGGCTATGGCTTCCTGTCCGAGCGGACCAGCTTTGCCGAACAGCTCAAGGCCGAGGGCATTGCCTTCATTGGCCCGCCGGTCGGCGCGATTGCGGCGATGGGGGACAAGATCGAGTCCAAGAAGCTGGCCAAGGAAGCGGGGGTCAATGTCGTCCCCGGTTTCGTGGGTGAGATCGAGGATACCGAGCACGCGGTGCGGATCTCGAACGAGATCGGCTATCCGGTGATGATGAAGGCCAGCGCCGGCGGCGGCGGCAAGGGCATGCGCCTGGCCCATGACGAAAAGGACGTGCGCGAGGGCTTCGAGGCGGTGAAGCGCGAAGGCCTCAATTCCTTCGGCGATGACCGTGTGTTCATCGAGAAGTTCATCCTCAACCCGCGCCACATCGAGATCCAGATCCTGGGCGATCAGCACGGCAACATCCTCTACCTCAACGAGCGTGAATGCAGCATTCAGCGCCGCCACCAGAAGGTGGTGGAGGAAGCGCCTTCACCCTTCGTCACGCCCAAGATGCGGAAAGCCATGGGCGAGCAGTGCGTCGCCTTGTCACGCGCGGTCGGCTATTACTCAGCCGGCACGGTCGAGCTGATCGTTTCGGGCGCGGACCCGAGCGGGGAGAGCTTCTACTTCCTCGAAATGAACACCCGCCTGCAGGTGGAACACCCCGTCACCGAATGCATCACCGGGATCGACCTCGTCGAGCAGATGATCCGCGTTGCCGCCGGTGAGAAGCTGGCCTTCACGCAGGATGACATCAAGATTGACGGCTGGGCGATCGAAAACCGCGTCTATGCCGAAGATCCCTATCGCGGCTTCCTGCCCTCCACGGGGCGCCTGGTGCGCTATCAGCCGCCGGTCCCGGGTTGGGAGGACGATGGCGCAGCCAACGGCCGCCGCGGTTTGGGCGGAGTGCGCGTGGACGATGGCGTCTATGAAGGCGGCGAAGTCTCGATGTTCTATGACCCGATGATCGCCAAGCTGATCACCTGGGGCGAGACCCGTGATGAGGCCGCTGACCTGCAGATCGCCGCGCTCGACCGGTTCCAGCTCGAAGGGCTGGGCCACAACGTCGATTTCGTTTCAGCGATCATGCAGCACCCGCGCTTCCGCTCGGGCGAGCTGACCACCGGCTTCATCGCCGAGGAATACCCCGACGGCTTCACCGGCGCGGCGACCGATACGGAGATGCTGAAGCACCTAGCAGCGATCGCCGGTTTCATCGCCACGGCCCGCGCCGATCGCGCACGCCAGATCGACGGTCAGCTCGATGGCGAGCTGGAGCCGCCCTATGATTGGGCGGTGACTATCGGCGGTCAGACCTATGCCGTGAGCCTGGATGAGCAGATCACCGTCGATGACGAAGTGATCGATCTGGCGATGGAATACACGCCCGGCGAGCGACTGGTCGAAGCCGAGATCGGCGATGTCAGCTACGGCGTGAAGATCGAACCCAGCCGCACCGGCCTGACCATGACCACCCGCGGGGCGATCCACAAGGTGCAGATCCTGCCCGCCAAGATCGCTCACCTGACCGAGCACATGATCGAGAAGGTCCCGCCGGATCTTTCCAAGTTCCTGATCTGCCCGATGCCGGGCCTGCTGGTCGCGCTCCACGTGGCCGAGGGCGACAAGGTTGAGGCCGGGCAGCCGCTGGCTGTGGTCGAGGCGATGAAGATGGAAAACATCCTCCGCGCCGAGAAGGCCGCAACGGTCAAGCAGGTCAACGCCAAGGCGGGTGACAGCCTAGCGGTCGACGCGGTAATCCTAGAGCTGGAGTAGGCTTCAATCACCGCGATAGGTAGGGCCGCGCTTCTCGCGGAAGGCGGCCACGCCTTCGCGGAAATCTTCGGTCCGGGTGGCGAGCAGCCACTGGTCGGCGTCGGCATGCATCACCGCCTGATCAAGCGCGCCGGCCCAGGCATTGGCGCTGCGCTTGATCATCTGGACCGCAACGGGCGGGAGCGCGGCATATTGCCGGGCGATGGCCATGACATGATCCTCGATCGTGTCCGGTGCCAGGACCTCGTCCAGAAAGCCCCAGTCGCGCATGGTTTCGGCATCGAACAGGTCGCCAGTCATAACCATGCGCTTGGCCCGGGCGAGGCCAACGGTCTGGATTGCCAGCGGCAGGGCATGCCACATCAGGTTGATGCCGAGCTTGACCTCGCCGTAACCGATCCGCGCATCGGGGGTGCCGAAGCGGAAGTCGCAGGCTGTGGGGATGCAGGCCCCGCCGCCGGTTGCCACGCCGCGCACTAGGCAGAGCGTCGGCTGGTGGATTTCCCGGATCGCGCGGAGCAGCAAGGCGCCGTTCTCGGCCGTGCGGCGCAGTTCGGCCACGCTTGGAACTTCACCGCCCATCCGCCCGATATCGGCACCGACGCTGAAATCCGGACAATCGCTGCGAATGATGACCGCGCGGGTTTCGGCATCGCCGCGAAAGCCTTCGGCGATCTCGCGCAGGGCAACCAGCGTTTCCGGGGTCAGGGCATTGCGCCGCTCCGGCCGGTTGAGCGACACGGTGGTAACCGCACCGCTGCGCTCGATCCGGAAGTGGTCGTGGCCGCTCATCCCTAACCCACCATCGCCACGGCCCGGATCCAACCGGCACTGGCGCCCTCGATCTTCACCGGAAAGCAGCTGAGCGTAAAGCCGAAGGCGGGCAGGGCGGCCAGGTTGGTCAGCTTTTCGATCTGCCAATAGGGGTGGATGCGGCCGGCCTTGTGGCCTTCCCAGATGATCGCCGGATCGCGCTTTTCGGCCCACCGGCGGGCAGTGTGGCTGAAGGGTGCATCCCATGACCAGGCATCGGTGCCCACCACCTCAACCCCGCGCTCGGTGAGGTAAAGCGTCGCCTCTGCGCCCAGGCCCACGCCCTGGTCGGTGAAGTTCTCGGTCCCATAGATCGCGCCGGACTGGACCAGCACGATGTCGAGCGGCTGGAGCGTGTAGCCGATCCGCGCCAGCTCCGCCTCGACCTGCGCGGCGCTGACCACGGTGCCGTGGGGCAGATGGCTGAAATCCAGCTTCACACCGGGGCGAAAGAAGCGGTCGAGCGGGGCCTCGTCAATGCTCGGGGCCTTCCGCGCCCCGCTGTCGGTGGTCGAGTGGTAATGCCACGGCGCGTCCATGTGGGTGCCGTTGTGGGTGGAGAGGGTCAGCGTCTCCACCGCCCAGCCTTCCCCATCGGGGAGGTCTTCCTTCTGGAGGCCCGGGAAGAACAGCGCGATCTGCTCCCAGCTGGTTTCGTGGGTGGTGTAGTGGATCTGCGGGCGCATCACCGGCGGGTCAGAGACGACGTCATTGGTGATCGGGATAGAGAGATCGATGAATTGCATTTCGCCACCTGCCTTGACCTGCTTTCCGTTTACGTCAAAGGAAAGCCGATGAGCCTTCCTGCGATCCTAGCCGCTACCCGCCCCACCGCAACCGGTCTTCTCGCCACGATCCCAGACGAGTGGATGCAGGGGCGCACCTCCTACGGCGGGCTGTCCTCGGCCCTGTCGCTGGAAGCGGCGCGCAAGGCGGCGGATGACCTGCCGCCGCTGCGCTCCGCCCAGGTCAGCTTTGTCGGACCGCTGGCGGGTGAGGTGGAGATTTCCACCCGCGTCCTGCGCCGCGGCCGCAACGCCACCTGGGTCACTGCCGAGGTAACGAGCGAGGCCGGCGTGGGTCTGGCTGCCACCTTCGTTTTCATGGGCCCGGTGGAAAGCAGCCTGCACCTCCACGATGCCCCGCCGCCGGCCGGGCTGATCCCGGTGGACGAGGCGGCGATCCTGCCCGAACATCTTGGCCCCGGCTTCACCCGCAATTTCGAGCGGCGCTTTGCCGTGCCCCGCACTGAGGCCAAGCTGCCCGAACTGACCTGGTGGGTCCGCTTGAAAGACCGCACCGGGCTTGATCCCATGGTCGAGCTGCTGCTCTGCGCCGATGCCCTGCCGCCCGGCGTTATGCCGCTGCTGGGCAAGGCCACGGCGGTCAGCTCGATGACCTGGATCGTCAACCTCCTTACGCCTGCCCCTGCCAGCCGCGATGGCTGGTGGCTGCTGCGCGCGGCCGGCAACTATGCCGAGCACGGCTGTTCCAGCCAGGACATGGGCATCTGGAATGCCGATGGCGAGGCTGTCGCCGCCGGGATGCAATCCATCGCCCTGTTCGGCTAGGCGGTCGCGGCCGGCGCCTCCCCCATCAGGCGCTTGGCCAGGAATAGCTTGAACACCACGAAGACTGCGCCCGCCACCGCGGCAAAGCCCGCGTGCATCAGCCAGAAGTCGGTGGTCGGCATGGTCTCAAACCACCCGCCGACATAGCCAACCATCGAATTGCCGGCAAAGAAGGCCAGGTAATAGAGCCCGATCACCGTGGCGTTGATGGCCTTGGGCGCCAGCCGTGCGAACAGCGCCAGACTGACCGGCAGCATGTGGGCAAAGCCGATCGAATTCAGCACGTGGAACATCACCGGCCAGAACAGGCCGATCTTCTCGCCCGCCCCGGTGGTGCTGGCGGCGGTCCACAGGCACAGCATCCCCGCCACTGAAAACAGTGAGCCGATGATCAGCTTGCCCAGCTCGTCCGGCTCGTTCCAGCGCTTGCCATACCAGCGATAGAACAGCGCGACGATTGCCAGGAAGCTGACCGAGACCACCGCATCCAGCGTGATCAGCCAGGTCGTCGGCTGCTTTTCCCCGCGCCAGTAGAGATCGAACGACTGGTCACCCCAAACGAGGTAGGCGTTGAAGATCTGGTTGTTGGGCACGATCGCGATCGCCATCACCGGGATCAGCAGGACAAGGGCGGCGGTGGCCAGCCAGTCCTTGCGCTCCATCGGCGGGCGGTCGGCCTTGGCCTCGCCCTTGGCCGGACGGACCGGATCGGGCGGCAGGTACTTGGTGCCCGCCAAGAAGATCGCAATGGCGATCAGCATGCCCACGCCGGCCGCGCCAAAGCCCCAGTGCCAGCCGACCTTTTCGCCCAACGTTCCCACCACCAGCGGCGAAGCGATGACCCCGGCGTTGATCCCCAGGTAGAAGATCTGGAAGGCATCGGCCCGGCGATTGTCCCCCTCGGCATAAAGCGCGCCGACCTGGCTGGCGATGTTGCCCTTGAACAGGCCAGAACCGATGACGAGGCAGGTCAGTGCTGCCAGGAAGGTCACGTCGAAGGCCATCAGGAAATGCCCCGCCGCCATTACCAGCGCTCCGATCAGCAGCGTGCGCCGCGTGCCCAGCAAACGGTCGGCAATCCAGCCTCCGGCAATCGGGGTGAGGTAGACAAGCGCCGCATAAGTGCCGAAGATCGCCGAGGCAAAAGGCTGGCCATCGATCCCGCCATAAAGGCCGCGCAGCCACTCGATCCCCCAGACATTCCCCACCCGGTCGGGCTTGAGCAGGGCGTTGGTCATGTACAAGACCAGCAGCGCCTGCATCCCGTAGTACGAGAACCGCTCCCACGCCTCAGTAAAGGCCAGATAGCCCAGCCCCTTGGGGTGGCCCAGGAAGGCCTTGTCATGGCGTAGGTCGATTTCGGGCGTGGCTTCGGCAACAGTCATTGCATCCCCGCAAATGGTTTCGTGTGCAACGAGCTACCCGCCCGCGCGGATGCTGGCAAGTTTGCTGGGCCCATTGTGCGCCTTTGGTTGGGCAGGGCGGAGTAGATCGAGGCGCATCATGCGAGGCGTGCTCTGAACGGATTTTAGCGCGTGATACCGCGGGGCGATGGATCCCATCCATCATCGGTTTCGACGATTGACCAGGCCAATGCCAGAATTGCCATGCCCAGCATTGCCATGAACATCGCGATGGAAGCCTCTGACAGGTCTCCGGACAGCCAGTCCTGCCTGGCGACTTGCGAAACGGGAGCCGACCACAGGCTGAGCCAGCACATCACCACGCCGATGCAGCCTCCAACAATCAGCGGCACTTGCTTGCTCCGCCTTTGCCTTGGCAGCTGAGCCATCACCCGGTCGGCAAAATCGCCAACCGGCACTGGTCCGGCGAAATGCTCGCGCAGGAAGATGTCCATATCGTCATTTACATCGTCGGTCATGATCGACCCTCCATCCCAGATGGTGCCTGCCAGTCCGCCAGCATTGCGCGCAGCTTGTCCTTGCCGCGTCTGGCATGGGATTTCACGGTGCCAAGCGGCATTGCCAGGACATAGGCGGCCTCTTCATGGCTCAAGCCGAGTTGCGCGACATGCAGCAGCACGGCCTGTTCGGCGGCGGACAAGCGGTCCATCGCGCGCTCGACATCGAGCCGCAGTTCGGCTGCGTCGCGAGGCGTTGTCCACTCTTCGGGCGCACCCGCAGCGATGCCTTCCGCCGCCGCTGACCGCTTGCGGTACGCCTGGAGAAAGCAGGAATAGGCGATGCTGTAGAGCCAGGTGGAAAAGCGTGCCTCGCCGCGAAACTGGTAAAGCTTGCGCCATGCCAGCAGGAACGTTTCCTGGGCAAGGTCATCGGCCCTGGCTTCGTCACCATGAAGCAGCCGGCGCAACTGCGCGCGAACCATGCCCTGATGACGCCGCAAGAGTTGTTCGAACGCACGCCGATCATCCGTCAGCAGCACCCGGGCCACTAACGCATGATCGGCTTGCGCTTCGGCAACAGGGTCAGCCACGCATGTCATCGCGCCGGTTGAGCCACCAGCTCGCGAAGTAGCCCAGGCCCGTCATCAGCGGCAACAAGCCAAGCCCCCACAGGCTGGCGATGCGTTGTCCGCTGTGCAGTTCGAACGGCAGGGCGAGAAACATCGCCATGAGACCAAACCCGCCGCCGATCAGCACTAGCGCCCTGCGCCGGTCGGCATTGGCGGCGCGCGGTTCGATTAGCAGTTCATGCGGCAGTTCCACCCCGCGTTCCGCGAGCTGCAGCAGCGTGCGGTATCGCTCCTTCGTCACTGCCGTGCGATGACGCAGGAAGATCAGCAGGATCGCGACGGGTGACAGCATCATCACGGTGGGAATGAGCAGCATCGTAGGGTCCATCAATTTCGCTCCCGATTGGAGTGCCGGAATGGCATTAAGGCAGGCCCGGGCATTACAGCTTTTGGTCCTCCGCAGTTTTCCCTTCAGCGGCGAGCAGATCGGCAATGCGCTCGCTCAACAGCATCGCGGTCGGCGCATCGCCCTGGTTGCTGGTTACAGCGACCGCTCCTCCGGTTTCCCAGACTATTGCCAGATTGGCGTTCATCCCCGGCGCGCCGCCGGCGTGGCCGCGAATATGGCGGCCATGCGAAAGGCGTTCGCCGAACCCGGCGGCATAGGTGCCAGGTCCTACCGGGACGCCATCGGTGAACATCTTCTGCACGGTCGCGTCCTTGACCAGCTTCCCGCTGCGCAGTGCGCTGGCAAAGCGCAGCAGATCGCCATTGGTCGAATAGCCGCCCCCGGCCGGACTTCCCTTGAATGGTAGGGTCATCCAGTTGGCCTTCCATGAAGTGGCAAAAGCGCCATCCTTGAAATATCCGGTCGCCAGACCCGGCGTCACATCTTCCTGGCTATCAAAGCCGCTCGCGGTCATCCCGGCCGGCGCGAAGACATGGCGCTGGATATAGTCGAAGTAGTTCTGGCCCGAGACCTTTTCGACGATCCGGCCTGCCAGGATGTAGCCGGCATTGCTGTAGTTCCAGTCCGCGCCGGGTTCCGAAACCTTGGGTTGGCGGGCTAACAGATCAAGGTAATCGGCTGGATTGATGAACTTCTCGCGGTTCTGGAAGAACTCCGGAACGAAGAAATCGCCAAGGCCGGCCGTGTGGCGCAGCAGCTGCCACACCGTAATCTTCGCCGCCGCCGCCTGATCGGGGTATTCGGGCACCACTTCGGCAAGCGTCGTGTCCCACTTCAGCCGGCCGGATTCGACGAGCTGCGCAATCGCAACCGCCGTGAACATCTTGTTCATGGAGCCGATGTGGAACTTCGTCTGCTGGTCCACCTTCGTGCCAAAGGTGCGATCGGCGAGGCCCCGGCATTCATCGAAGAACGTGCCCTGGCCATCGTTGATACTCAGGCATCCCGAAAAGTCCGTCGTGCGCACCAGTTGGTCCAGCGCGGCCCTGGCCAGCCGAGCGATCTCGGCCCTGGGCGCGCCCGTCCTGGGCCAGGCGGCATAGAGTGCGGGATCGTCGACCGGCACAATATCCGCCATGGCCAGCTTTCCGGGCTGCTCCGGGTCCGGCATCAGTAAGAGCGCGGCGAGTTGCCCGGTCCGCCGCCCCTTGATGGTTACGACCAGCATTCCGGGCGGGCCCTGAGTGCGGGCATCGACAAAGTCGACCCCGCCGCTGTCCCGCACGGCGACGGCAAGCTGCTTGACGAGAGACGCACGCATCTCGGCATCGACAGAACCGGAGAGGATCGTCGTTGCCCATTGCTGGATGGTCTCGGCGTTATCGGCATTGATGCGCGCGATCATTGCCGCCCCGATCTTGCCAGCCGCCGTATCCGGCATGGTGGTGCTGACCTGACCGGCGAGTGCCGATGAACTGGCAACAGCAGCGGCGAGCACGAGGATCGGGCCCGATAGTGACAAGGCCAGGCGGACCGGACGGGCGTATAGTGGCAAAGTCGAAACTCCTCTTGCGGCCAGACGCTGACCGGTTTTGATTTCGACAGGTTGGATGCACCCGTGTTTGCATCTGGATGCACCGGGATTTCTGCTTTCCGATCTATGGCATGGCTGGTGGTGCAAGGCTGTCACCGCCGGCAAGCACGATCCGCGCTGCATCAGTGCGCCGTTCCGGTGGACACTGTGGACATGGTCCAGGGTGTTTTTCCAGCCTCGCCGTCACTCCGGTCTTCGCAGTCCGAGTGAAGGTTCTTGGCCGTGCAAAGGCTGCGCGTCTGGAACAGCAGGGCGGGGGCAGCGCGGCGGGCAGCGCGATTGATCGCCTGGGGGCAGAGCTGGGGCATGGCTGCCAGGATGGCAGGTTTTGGCGGGGCAGGAAAATGGCGGTACCTGCATCGGTGTACCAACCTGCAGTGGCGGCAAGGCTAAGATGATGTTCCTTTTCAACACCATCCAGTGGATCGCGCGTGTCGTTAGCGCGCCAGTTCCCCATCCAGGAACACCGCGACCTCGCCCAGGTCCACGTCTTTCGCCAGGAACGCCTCGCCAATGCTCCTCAGCAGCACGAAGGGCAGGGTGCCGGCGTCCATCTTCTTGTCGTGCAGCATATGCGCGACGAGGGTCTGGCCGTCGCAAGTCAGGCCAAGGTCGCGCAGTTCGGCGATCATGCCCACTTCGGCGAAGTGGCGGGAAACCTGATCGGCGCTGGCGCGGGGCAAAAGGCCGCGGTGGGCGGAGAAGCGGGCGGCGAGGACCATGCCAAGTGCTACCGCCTCGCCATGCAGCAGGCGGTCGGAAAAGCCGGTTTCGGCTTCGAGCGCATGGCCAAAGGTGTGGCCCAGGTTAAGGAGGGCGCGCAGGCCGAGCGTTTCGCGCTCATCCGCCTGGACGATCCGCGCCTTGGCGGCGACCGAGTGGGCCACGGCATATTCGCGCAGAGCCGCATCACCCGCCAGCATCGCCGCGCCATTGGAATCGCACCAGTGGAAGAAATCGGCATCGCCAAGCAGGCCGTACTTCACCACTTCGGCATAGCCGGCCAGCAGCTCGCGCTGGGGCAGGGTGTCGAGCACGGCAAGGTCCGCCAGCACCAGCGAGGGCTGGTGGAAGGCGCCGACCAGGTTCTTGCCGGCAGGGGTATTGATCGCGGTCTTGCCGCCGACGCTGGAATCGACCTGGGCGAGCAGGGTGGTGGGCAGCTGGATGAACTTGCACCCGCGCTTCAGGATTGCGGCGGCAAAGCCGGTCAGATCGCCGATCACGCCGCCGCCCAGTGCCAGGATGTGATCGCCGCGTTCCACTTCCTCGGCCAGCAGCCAGTCCACTGTGGCGGCCAGTTGATCCCAGCTCTTGCTGGCTTCGCCAGGGGGGAGGATGCGCCAGGCCGCTTCGTGTCCGTGCGCGTGGAGCGTCGCCTCGATCACCGCGCCCCAGCGGGCGTGGACCGCGCTATCGGTCACCACCGGCACGCGTCGCTTGCGCAGCCGCCCGGCGGCCAGTGGCACCAGCTCCGCGAGCAGGCCCGCACCGACATGCACCTGGTAAGGTGCGCCGGCCACGTCGACCGGGATCACAGCCATGCGTCAATCTCCTTCAGCACCCGCGCCACGGTGCGGCTTTGGGCACCGCGGCCCGACATGACATGGATCGGCGCCTGGGCATAGGCGTGGGCGCGTTCCTCTCGCAGCCGGGTCAGGATCTCGCGCGGGTCGCCCTGGCGCAGGAGCGGTCGGGTATCCTTGCGGCCGGTGCGTTCGACCAGCGTATCGATATCGGCATCGAGCCAGACGGCGATGGCCTTGTCCAGGATCAGCGCGCGAGTTTCAGGATTGACGAAAGCCCCGCCGCCGGTCGCCACGACCTGCCGGGTGCCGTCGATCAGGCGGGCGATCACCCGCCGCTCGCCGTCGCGGAATTCAGCCTCGCCGTGGCGGGCGAAGATTTCGGAGATGGACAGCTGGGCCGCTTCCTCGATCGCAGTGTCGGCATCGACAAAGGGCAGGTTCAGCAAGGTTGCCACTCGGCGGCCAACACTCGACTTGCCCACGCCCATCATCCCCACCAGCACGATCGGGCGATCGATCCGGCGGGCCAGGGCGGCAAGTTCGTCCGGCGACAGCGGGGTATTGTCATGCTCCATTGCGGGGCTGCCTATAGATGGGCTAACCGGGGGCGCAAGTATAGGACAGGTTTGCGGGCAGAAAGGCAAAGCGTGGCGTTGAGGGTTCGCAAGGGATGGCTGGCGGCGGGCGTGGCCGCGCTGGCCGCGCTGTTCGGCTGGGCCTGGTGGGATGGCGGCGAAGTGCCGCAACGCCTGATTGCCGAGCCGGTGAGCCTGCCGGGGCTGACGCGATGAAGCGCAATGCCCTGTTCCTGCTGGTGGGATCGGCCCTGGCGCTGAGCTCGGCGCTGGTCGTGGCGCAAGACGCGCCCGAATCGCTGCTGCCACCTGGATTTGACCGGCCCCGCCCCGCGCCCAAGGCGACAAGCGCCGCACCGGTAACGGTCAACCGTGGCGGTACGCCGGGCTCCGGCGGTTCGGTCTCGGTCCCGGTGGTTCAGGCCGTGCCGGGTGCGGCGGCGGCAAGCGGGCCGACGCTGCCCAGCGGAGTGCGGATCCCGACCCTGGCCGAACTCGAAAAGATGTCGCCTGAGGAGCTGGATGAGCTGCTCGGGCTCAAGCCCAAGTCTGACATGCCGCCTGCCGCCCGTCGTTCGATGAAGCAGGTGGGCGTGCTGGCCGATTACGAGGGCGGCCTGCCCGCCGGATCGCTGGTGCGGCAGAACGTGGCGCTGGTCCAGGCCACGCTTGATGGCAACAAGGGCCGGCTGGTCTCACGCTGGGGGCATATCCTGCTCCGCCGGGCGCTCGCCTCGCGCCTCGATGCGCCGGCGGGGATGAACCCGGCTGACTTTGCCGCCATGCGCGCCGCGCTGCTGGTGCGCATGGGCGAGGGCGAGGCCGCGCGCGCCGTGGTGCAGGATGTCGATGCCGGCAACTACACCCCGGGGCTGACCCGGGCGGCGCTCGATGCCTATGCCTTTACTGCCGATATTACCGGGATCTGCCCGGCCATCTCGGTCCAAGGCGGGGCACGCCGGGATCCCGAATGGCAAGTGCTGCGCGCGGTCTGTCAGGCCTTCCAGGGCGACGGCAGCGCTGCCATGGCCGCGCTTGACCGGATGGAGGGTGGCGGCGTCTGGCCCAAGATCGACATGCTGTTGGCTCAGAAATACGCCGGTGCCGCTGGAAGCGCCCGCCGCGCGGTGACGATCGAGTGGGACGGGGTCGAGGAAATGACCCCGTGGCGTTATGCCTTCACCATTGCCGTGGGCTTGGAGCCGCCCGCATCGCTGATGCGCAATGCGGCACCGCGCTATGCCTATTCGGCTGCTATCGCGCCAATGGTCCCGCTGACGACGCGCGCCGCCGGAGCCGATCAGGCCGCGGCCGCGGGAATCCTGTCCAGCGCGGCAATGGTCGATCTCTACAGCCAGATCTACAGCCAGGAAGATATCACGGGCGAGTGGGCCGACCGCGCCACGCTGCTCCGTACCGCCTATACCGGAGCCGACGCGGCTGAACGGATGACCGCGATCGCGCAGCTGTGGGACAGCGCGGGCAGTCCGCAGGTGCGCTATTCACGGCAGGTGCTTACCGCCTATGCCGCTGCGCGCATGCCGGTTTCGAGTGACCGGGCCGACCAACTGGGGGACCTGATCGCCTCGATGCTGGCTGCCGGGCTTGATCGTAATGCGCTGCGCTGGGCAACCCAGGCCGAGGTCGGCTCGCTGGCCTGGGCGCAATTGACGCTGGCCGCGCCCGAACGGGGCAATCCT
>Ga0315901_10001996_pt1 | contig 28766 bp, 16 predicted proteins | sample LakEriMetagenome_10_FD_203761 | JGI IMG/M metagenome (GOLD analysis project Ga0315901, IMG submission 203761) | Freshwater fungal communities from buoy surface, Lake Erie, Ohio, United States - Buoy 2 MA116 | ecosystem: Environmental > Aquatic > Freshwater > Lake | place: USA: Lake Erie, Ohio...
AGGATATTTTGCCACGGTCGAGCCACCGCCATTCCCTGTTGCTGGGTACGGTCCAACCAAGACCTACACAGGCGTATCAATCCGTTGTCCAATTCTCATCTTGAATGTATCGCCAATCAGCGACCAAGATGGTAACGACATCGTGACAGTGTCATGGCAAATGTTGTATGATAGTACTGCAGGGAGCGCAGGTGACTTGCGGATTATCAACCAAATACCAACACTGCCAGTTGCGGGCTAAATATAACACATAGGAGAGGAACGTATGTCTGATTCAAACGCACAATCACTTTGGGGAGATGACAAAAATCCAGAGCAAGTATTTGAGATTAACCTGAAACGGTTACGCATGCGAGATTATGCGGACTTTGAGAAACATGAAGGCAAAATGCCGATGGAAGTTCAAGTTCGCATTCTTGCACGAGTAACAGGCAGAGATGAAGAGGATATTTGGGATTTGGACATTGAGGCATACGCTCAATTGAACGTGCAGTTAGATAAGGCGATGGGCAATCTTATAAAAAAAGTGAACGCAGGCAACTCCTCCTCTACGTAAACAACGATAATGTGGAGTTACCTGCGTGGGTGACGTTTTGTGAACTTGCTGAAATGTGGCACACACCCCCATGGGAGTTAGAAAAAGCTGATGATAACGGCGACCTGCTTCAATGGGGGATGCGTGCTATGTTATGGCGGTCAACCAAAAACAAGAAACAGGAGATAAGAAATGGCTGAAGTTGGAGTACGAATTGTTGGTGAAGACCAAGCAAGTGCTGCTCTGCGTTCAGTTGCCGAATCTTCTCGCAATACCGCACAAGAAGTAAACACGCTTGGTGGGTCGTGGAGCAGTTTAAGTAATACGATTGCGTCTGGCGTGGTTAAAGGTCAAGCAATTATCAGTTTTCTTCAAGGAACGTTGGCATCAGTATCAAATGTCACTGCTGGTATACGTGATTTTGCGCAACAATCCGAACAGATGAATCAAAGTCTTGAGGGTGTGCGCATGTCATTTACCGTGCTGACAGGTAGTGGTGAAACAGCCAATCGCTTGTTGGATGAAATGAAAACCGCGGCTCGTGAAACCGTGCTTAGTTTTGAAGAGTTTCGTAACGCATCAAAATACTTGCTCGGCTTTCAATTTGACGCAAAAGACGTGGTGCAAATCACCAAAGACATTGGCGCGGCGGTGTATGCGCTTGGTGCGCAAAACATGGGTGGCATGGAGCGTATCATTCGTGCGCTTGGTCAAATGAAAGCGCAAGGTCGTGTATCTCGTGAAGAACTAAATCAGTTGTCTGAAGTTGGTCTTCCTGCGTTAAAAATGCTTGCAGACTCATTTGGCGTAACAACTGCCGAAATGAGCAACATGGTTAAAAACGGTACAGTTCCTGTTGAGGCTGCTATTACAGGTTTGATGGGGCAGATACGAGAATTGTACGGTTCGCAAACGCAAGCGTTGTCTGGTAGTTTTGAAGTTATGACTTCAAACTTTGGTGACTTTGTTAATCAAGCGCAACAAGCACTTGGCTCGGGTATTTTTGAAACAAATAAAAAACGACTACAAGAACTGACGCAAATTGTCGGCAGTCCTGTGTTTATGAAAATTGCCAACGAACTTGGTGGTCGTATTGGTGATGCGTATCGCAGATTTAACGATGCTGCGGTGTTTCCTGCTATTCAAGCCGTGCAACAATTTATGAATGTGCTGGATATGAGCAATCCACGTCCTGCAATCATGGAATTGATGCAAAATCTTGAAGGCATTATGATGCAGTTGGTAAATCAATATTTTGGTGGCACTGGCGCATCAGTTGTGCGCAATTTTATGAGTTTGCTGAATCAACTTTCGGAAGGCATCATATCGCTTACCGAAGGTCGTAACATATACGAAGTGTTTGATAGAATTAGCAAGGTTGGTCAAGACTCTACCGCAGGTCAATTCGTTGGCATGCTTGCACAAGGATTGATAAGTCTTGGTCGAGCATTTGAAGAAGTTCAGTCTATCGCTTCTCCATTCGTAAATCAAACACTGAGCGCAGTGCGTGAAGGCGTAAGCACATTATCATCTATTGTGCAACAAGTTTCGCCATCTATTCAAAATAGTTTCAGTTCAATTCTTTCTACTATTGGAAATCTAGGCAAAGGAATTGCAACTGCTATCAACACAGGTGATACTGACCAACTTATGGGGACAATTACAAGTTCATTGTCTAAATTGTGGACATGGATTGACCAATGGGGTTCACGCTCGTTAGATTCACTTGTTAATACAATGGATAAGTTGTTTAGTGGTAATTTCGATGACAGTCCATTTTTGTCAAAACTTAGCGAAATCATGAATAAAGGTGCAAATATTCTTGGTCAACTTGGAAATGCGTTTACCAGTAGTTTTGGCGAAGAATTATTTCCCATGCTTTCGCCACGGCTAAATGCACTTGGTAATTGGCTTCAATCGCAATTTAGTATTATTGTAGACGGTGTTGGTCAAACAATGAATGACCGATTGCCACCTACATTTCAGATGGCTTTTAATACCGCAACGACAGCGTTTCAAAATTGGTTAGCGGAACTTGGTGTTGTCACCAAAAAGGGTTTAGCCGAATGGTTAATGCCCAATCTTGCTGGTTCTCAATTGTTTTCAGACTATTTGCAAAACGAAAATGCACGTATTGCACAAGAAATTGCGCAACGCAATCAGGTACTTGCGCAAGGTAACGAAACACTACAACAGCAATTAAATAATTTGCCACAAATTAATGAATACTTTCGTGGTTTGGGCGATACATCAGGTCTTGTTAATCAATTTCGTAACATACAACAAGAAACTGCGCCAATGGCACAAGCGACTGGTCAAGAGTTGTTGGCAAACATGTTATCTGGCGTGCGCTTGTCGTCGTCGCCAATATCACAATCTATTGAGTCAGAAACATCGTCAGCAGTGATTTCTACCGCAAACAACCTTGCATCATCAGGTGCAGTTAGTTCAGCGTGGGAAAGTGTTGGTCGAAACATGGCAATTTCTGTAAGTCGTGGGTATCAATCAGGATTTTCAGAACTTACACAAGACATACAAACATCAATAGGTATTCCAGAAATTAATCGACAACTTGGAGATAGTATTGCTGAAATCAATTCACTTAATTCACGAGTATATGTACTTGAAAGTATGGGAAAAAGTCTAGGTTCGCCATCTCAACCCGACAGCATGCAAGGTAATATGTTATATGATGTTCCGTACACCACTGCTTCTACTGTATCAGGTCGAGCTGGAACTACAAACAACAACAGTGTTGTGAATGTAAATATCAATTCTGCCAAGGGGAATGAAACTGATTTGCAATCAATGGCACAATATCTTATGCTAAGAAAATCATTTAACTTCTAGGAGTAACGATTATGGGATTGTGGGACATACTTGTACCATCAGAGCCAGGGGTATTGCATAACTTAATTGCAAATCCATCGTTTGAATATGACAACAACGAGATTGATGTGGCACGATTAAATCCTCCAAGTGGTGGGTCAACCGTTGCCGAGATTGCATCATTCCGCACACTTCCAGCGAACACAGGTATTACATATTGGACTGCATTAAAAGGAGCAGGAGTTGCTCGCTCATCATCATGGGCATCTCGTGGCTCATACAGTTTAAAAATCAATGCAGGGACATCTACCAATGGTGGCACTGTGTATGACCCACGATTATCATCGCCATCTCCAAGTGTAGGCGTTTCTGTATCTGAAGTTGCACCATCGGACAACATACCACCTGCGTGGTCAAACATTCCAGCATCTCGACAATTTCACGTTGCAGTATTTGGTTTAACTGATACAGGTATGGCATTGGCTAATGGTATTAGTGATACACAATTTTATTACAATACCGATACGGAAGACATTGTTGCGTATCCGACAATGGATGCAAAAAGAGGTCATACCACACCGTATTTTTCTAGCCTTCCAAGCATCACAAGTAATCCTGGTAAATCCATAAAGGTGGTTATTAGCGGTGGTCAAGACTCAACTGCAAATGCAACTATTCGAGGTTGGGCAGTGTGGTACAGTATGGACACCACAACTACAAAACGGTACGTTCTTGCATCAATTGTTCCTGCATCTGCCGACGTTGGAACAAGCACAACAGTATTTATTCACAAAGTAATTAATCAAGTAAATGTTGACACTGTATTAACTCCAACATTGTGCACGGGCAAAATCTACATGTATCCGTTTGCGGTTGACGGTGAGTACATTGTCAAAGGTGTTAACACATCGTTTTTGACTGAATGTCCAGCAGGTACAGATTTATATGTCCTTGCCGACATTAACCAGCCAAATGGTGAAAAACAATTTCTGGGAAGAGTTGCAGACCAGGGAAAGGTTACTGTAACGGGTGGCAACACTGTTTCCGTTACAGCAGGTGGTGACAGTGTCACGGTAAGCGGATTTCCCACTGCGCCATTTTTGGTCGGAAGAGAAATATACACGTCTGCTGGTGTGTTGATTGGAACGGTTAAACGTGCGTTAAGCAACACATCGGCAATCCTTGAATCAAACGCAACAATCAACTACAGCGGTAGTTATCAATATTCTGTTGCAACACAAACAGAAATCCGCATTCAACAAAAATCTACTACAACACCAATTGGATTTGATTTTTATCGCATGGTATCTACCAACGTGCAATCATATCCAGACAATCCAATAGGTGCAATTAGTGCATTTAGTTGCAATCCCTCATCAAATACAAATTTCTTACCTGCGTCAATGGGAATTAATTGTAGTGCGCCATATTTCGGTATTACCAATAACACATTTGCAAATAACACATATAAGCATCATTTGTATCTTGATTGGTATTTGTCATCACCAAATCTTATCAATCCAAATGCCACATACACTGACACTGGTGCAAGATGGAAAGTGATGCTGGTCAACATTACATCGGATGCAATACAGCCAGCAGGGTTGACTATTACCACTCAGCGAGGTAATGTATCGGCAACCATAACAAACGCTTCTGGCTTTGCGCAAGGTGATTGTATTTACACTACAAATTATGAGTTTGTAGGAGAAATTAAAACAATCAATGGAAACTCTATAACATTTTATAACTTAGCATTTATTTCTCTTACTGCAAGTGCGTTCCGAAAACTTGCATTTAATGCAGGTACGTCGTTAGGTACATTAGATGCCAGCAACGCAACACAATTAAACGCAAAACGCATGGGATTGCGCACAAAGTTTTTGGTAACGCCACCGTCAGGTGACACATCACGCATGCAATTGCGATTTCAATATACAGGCACAACAAGTGATGCAGATTTGTATATTGATGGCATACAATTTGTTGATTCGGGGATGATTTGGCGGTCATACGATTATTACGGTAACTCATTAAACACGTATGTCAATCCTCCGCAATTTAGTGACTGGAATTGGGATGATGTCGATTTTTCGTATGTAGACGGTGACGTTCCTGGCGCAATATGGGCAGACACAATGCCTACGCAAAGCGGTACATATAGCAACACGTTTCCGTATTTTACAAATGACGGTGTGTGGCATGCAGACTTTGATGAATATGATTCATCACAATCTGGTCATGGCATGGGAACGCCTCGGTTTCGGCAACAGTATCAATGGCGAAACGAAGCCAAACCTGTATATGGCGTATCAGTACCAGGTTTATCACAAAGTTCATTGTTGACACAAACATTTACCACTGGATTTTGGGCTTCATTAGACACCGATAACATCAATGTTGTGGTAGAGCCGACAATTTCTGGTACGGGTATGCCTGAAATAGCAACAACTGCATTGGAATATGGCATCACTGACGGTGGATTTGTGCAACGACAAGTTGCACGAATGCGAAACATGCAGTTCAATGTCACAATATCCGCCAAATCATGGGTTGGATTGCACGCAAATCGTCGTTCATTAATTAACTTGCTTAAGTTCGACCAACTTGCGCAACAAGGCGAAAGAATGTTGCGATACACAGGCGCAGACACGCCTGTGGTAACTCGCATTACATATATCGGCGGATTAGAGTTTAGTGGCGTGCAAACACAAAGTTTTACTGAAGTTCTTGGTTTGCGTTTTTTAAGTGCTGACCCATATTTTTATACAGAAGTACCGTTTACGCAAAATGTTAGCCCGTCATCAACGTTAAACGAGTCTGCAAGCGTGTACTACAAATTAGGGAATGCATCTGAATGGACTCCGTTAAACTTTCACAAAAACGAAATGACATTAACTGCTGACGAGTTGATTGTAAATGGCGAAAGCACGCCTCAATTACAATCTCAAAATGCATTTTGGGATTTGCAGTTTGCTCCATCAATTCCAAAAGCTATTGGATGGTTGCAGTCGCCAAGTGGTAATGTGTCAACATTAGTGGTGGGTGGTAATTTTGCGTATCCGTTTTCAACTATTGCATTTTTCTATGTATCAGGATTTACACCTGATACAAAATCACCTGCAAGCAAAATTAGTTTTAATACGGGTTTGGGAACATTGACATCAAACACTGTCAGTGCCATTGTTACTTTTTCTGACTTTGAAGCAATACAAAATTCAGATGTTGGAAAGTTTTTGTTTGTTGGCGGTGATTATTTAGGAAAAATTGCAAGCGTTCAATCGTCAACGCAATGCACTTTAACAGAAAACGCAGTTACCACTTATGCATCGCAACCGTATCAAAAAGTAACGTTGTCTACCGTTGATATAAACACAAATCCCACACAAGTATATGGAAAACAATTATTTCAACTTACAGGTGGCAGTGCGGTAGGCAACGCATCGGTAAATGCAATCTATCAAGAAAGTGCTAACAGTATTTTGGTTGTCGGAGACTTCTATCAAGTTATTGATTTTGGCGACCGCACACCAAACACCAATCTTAATACATCCGATGTTTTTGTAAATGACGGAAAAGTCAATACAACTGTTCGATTTGGTAGCAATAATATATCAACGCAGTATCCATATTTTCGTATTGCACGTTTTGTTATGAACGACAATGGTCGCATCGTAGCATACCCTGTTGATAGTCAGTTTGAATATGATTCAGTATCAAATACCTATCGTTCACTACTCTTTAATCAAATTAACAACCAAGGACTTAATGCAATTACACAATCACCATCTGGATACACATTTGTTGGTGGTGATGTAAACACAAGTATTATTCCACTTGACGACACGTTAACCAACACATTTGCGCCATATCCTGCATATCGAGGTCCGTCTGCGTTTGCTCGTACATCATCTCAATCAAATGTGTACACTATCAATCCCAATATTGTTACGCAGAACAATATTAACTCGTTAGAGTACGCTGGTTTTGTGGGGTATCAATTAGGCGTTAGTCGATTTGGCACACTTACTACTAATGTAGGAAGTCATTTGGTAACTGTTGGAAATGCATTTAATAGTAGTGGTGTTTTATTTGATGGCACACCATTTACCACAGCAGATATTGGAAAATTAATTTTTACTGATGTTGGTATTTATGTAGGACAAATTGCTTCTATTGCTGGTGGTGCAACATCATCAACTGTAGCGTTGCTTGCATCCCCTGCGCAAGTTCAATTTACTGAAGTTGGATTTAGTGTATTAGGCGATATTAAATCGTTAACCACGGACAAAAAAGCAAACGGCGCAAACGTGTTTGCAGTAATTGATTCATCAGGTGAAAACATTGAATACCGTGCTTCTTTGTATGCATATGTTCCAAATGCCAAAAACGTTGGCAAAATGTCATTTGTTGATGGGTCAACATCAGTAGCATTGGTTGGTAGTACATTTGCCACTGCGTTAGGGACAAACAATCAAGGTAAGATTCAATGTTCCATTTCAAGTGATGTGGTAAAGGGTGATAAAACTAATTTTACAGTTAATATGGTGGGTAATTATCTAACAACAAGTGATGGCTCTTACATTGGACAAGTAAAAGTAGTAAATAATGCAACACAATTAACGCTTACACGAAATGCGTTTGTTGATGTTGGTCAAGTGATTACCAATGATTTTTTGTCAAAATTTAAAGGACTAGTTTCTGTTGCTACAAACAACAGAGGGAATCCGTTAAGTACCATTAATGGCTCACCTACAAGTGGGCAAAGAGTTAATTTTTCCATACCAGAAGTCACTGCAGGAAGTTATTTTTACCTGTATTATCCAAGTAGTCAAACAACAGCGGAATGTGAACAAATTGCATCTGTATCTACTACTGGTAACGGGTCAATAACGTTAACAACAAATAGTAAATCAAAAGTTGACATTAATAAAACTGTTAATCGTACACCAGTTACCAATTGGATTGTGTGGCCTACCAATCAAATATACGAAAATTTCAATGTTATAACAAACAAAATATTCACTGATGGCGATGGGTATTTATTAAGAGGTGGACAGTTACGAACTGTTGTGGAAGATTCGACAGTGCTTCCATCGGGAGTTGCAAAATTAAGAACGCCATCATCATACACAACAAGTACCACTCAATATTTAGGCACTAACTATAATGCGTATACACTATACACATCAAAAGCATCAGATGCAGCAATTGTCAATTTTGACTCATTGGGGTCTAATTTAATTCTTAATTCTATTGTTCGTCGCAAATTTGACGCATCTTCTAGCGTCAAAGCCACTGCATACGACCCAACTATTAGTTCAGATGCTGTTACAGGGTTCGGTAACGTATTTGCGTCGTATTCTTTTGGTACTATTGCGCCAATATTTGATAATGATGGAGCAACTAATAGTTTTTCTGTGTCAGGAACAACCATTTCATCAGGAATAACTGTTGTTTCAAATAGGCATTTTTATGCACGAGTTAATGATAGAATTGTATATTTTGGAAAAACTACAGGGACAAATACTCTTGGCACAAACTATTATGGTGATGTAATCAATGCCTCACGTCAATGGTGGTCGTTACCTGATACCACAAACACACTTCCCGATGCAAATTCAACCAAACTTGTTAAAGGTATAGGAACAATCAAATCAGGCTCAAACTTGGTTAATGGAACAGGTACATTATTTTCGCAATATGATGTAGGAAGAAGCGTCTACACATTTCAAAATAATAAATGGATATTTATCTGCGTTATCAATGGATTTACAAACACAACACTTGTCACTACTACAGCACAACAATATAGTTGGATGGGTAATATTGATTATTGGCTCAGTGGCGGTTCACCAGTTTCAACCGACAACAATGTAACGTGGTATCCATATCAATTTGCGTTTCCATTAGGCGGTCAACTTGGTTACGAATATCTTTCCAATACTGCGTTTGGTATGGAAACGTCGTCAACACAACCAACTATCAGTGGCGCAAATGCAATTATTAATGTGATAAATAATCCTGTACCTGTCGGGTTAAGAGCAAATGTATATGAACTGTATGCATACTTAATGAATACTCCACCAAGCATTAACAACATTCAACCGAATGTCACTGGTCAGTGGACGTGGATAGGAACAATTAGCAGTACAACCGCAAATACTATTACAATTTCTGCGTTTAGTGGCGCAACCACAAATATTACCGTGTTGGCTAGTAGTTTAAATCGAGGTACGCTATCAAGTACCAGCACGGTAAATGCCTATCAATTAATAGGTCGTCGCATATATCGCTCTAATGGCGTATTTATTGGTGTCGTGGAAAAAGCATTAAGCAATACTGTAGTGCAATTTTTAAACAACGCCCCATCAACATACGCTGGTACGTTTTATTACATGTATAATTTTCCAAATTTAGACAATAGAGGTACTCCGTTAAGTATTGTTCGAGCGGTAACTATTCAAACAAATGTACCATCGTCGTATCAAAAAAATGACGAATTGTACACGTATGCAAGTGCATCAAATCCTGTGTTGCAATATCTTGGGACAATACAGCAAGTATTTCCCGTAAACAGCTCTAATGTTGAAGTTTCATACATGCCATATTGGGCAACCCCCAACAATATAATTGATTCAAGTAATGTGTACTTGTCTGGCTTGACCGCAGATTCCAATGGAAATGTTGTTCAAAACACAAGTGGGTCGGCAACCATACTCAAGGCATCAAAGTCGCTTAAAGCATCGCAAGATGCCAACTATTTTGCTGATGTGATTGGTGTTGTGCGCACTGTTTCGCCTAATCCATATAATGTTGAGCAAACAGCACGAATTTCGTGGGACCAAGCAGCAGATGATTTTGACAGTACAATACCGAGCATTCATCAAGTAGAGCCAATCTATGACGCAACGGTAACTGCTACAGCTAATACAAATACACTTACATTTAATCAAGTGGTTCGTTCACTATCAAACACCAGTGCAGTGACTGCTGGATTTTCGTACACATTGAGTGGTTCTCCAAATACCATTCAAAATAAATCATTATTTCGACCAGACGGTCGATACATGGGGTCATCAACAACTGCTGGAACAACAGGAACGTTGTTGTTTGGTACGTCTAACAATGCAAACACTGCTTCATCATTTGCATACATGGATTATTCAAGTCTTGGAACTATTACATTTAATAGCACGTCTAGCGACATTGGAACATACACGCAAAATGGAGGCATTGCATTATCGGTGTTAGACGGTAAAGCGTTATTCCGTGCATCTGATGGCGCATTTATTGGTATTGTCAACTACACGTACTCAACTAATGGCATTCGACTTACTGCAAATGCATTAGCAACCGTATCAAATGGCACATTTGCGTATGCAAATGCATCCAAGCTAAATACAATTACTACAAGTACATCAAGTACATCGGTAACGGTAGTAGGTGGAGGATATTCATATGGCAGTGCAACATCAGTTACGCAATTCTCGTTATTGAATCGGTCACTGTTTAGGTCTTTTGCTTCACCCAACATCAATAGTCCATTTGATATGTTTTTTGGAAATGTAACAAGTGTTACACAAAATGCAACCACTAACACTGCTACATTGACAGCAAACTCACGAGGTAATGTCACAAATGAGTCGTTTATTCACATGCCTTTTTCTGGAACTGGTAACACCATTGTAAACAATGCCACGCTAACAACTACTGGTAATATTATTTCTACAGTTGCAGGTAATACAGCATTCACAGTTGCAGGTACGCCCACAGCCACATCACTGGTGGGAAGTGCGTTGTATACAAATGTAGGAGGTTTGTTTATTGGTATTGTGCGAAGTGCATCAAGCGCAACAGCAGGAACGTTCGAAGAAGGGGCTGCCACAACCACTACAAACGCACTTTACCGACATGCGTCAACTCCATCTTTTACATTAGCAGGAACAAACACACCAGCCAATGTTGCCATTTTTCGCAACACAGGTGAGTTTATGGGAATACGACGAGGTAATGTTCAAGCAAATTTTAGTCGGCACCCACGATTTATTAACACAACTGCATCAACATATATTTATGCCAATACAACACAAACTGGTGCAAATACAACGGCTGGCAATACGATTACTGTTGCATTAGGCTCTCGCTCAGTCACGGTTGCAGGAACGCCTACTGCAACTGATTTGGTTGGCAGTGCGCTATACACAATCGCAGGTGCGTTTGTTGGTATTGTGCAAAGTGCATCAAGTGCAACATCTGCTACGCTTGAGTCTGGCGCAGTCACTGCAATGAGCGCATCTACATATAATTACACATTTTCCACTGTTGCTATTACCAATACAAGTACGTCATCAAACATTGTCACAACCATTGGTACTGGTATAAGTTTGAGCACGTTTATTGGTCAAGCAATATTTACGTTAGGAACACCGACATCAGGCACTGATTGGAATTACGTTTACATTGGCACAGTAGTAGACGTGGGAACAAATCAATTAATTCTTTCATCAAACGCCACAATAAATATTAACGACCCATTAGGCAAAGTTATTATATACGCACCATCAACAATTGCCATGCAATTACGAACGGCAAATCAACAATCGACAGCGTCATTTAGCACTATATCAACAACAAGTGGAAGTACAGCATTAACCGTGTATGGTCAACCAGATGCATACTCGCTAGTAGGAAAGACGTTGTTTCAATCTGATGGAATTACGTCTGTCGGCACAGTAGTAAGTGCGACATCTGCTACGCAAGCAGTGCTTTCTTCTAATGCACCTGCCACATACTTTGGAAATTATCAATACACATCGTCGCAATCAATTTCACCGCTTGTTACAACTACAAACGTCCCTGTGTCGGTGTTTGCAAATACAACTGCAATTTGGCAAACTGATGGCTCATATATGGGTATATTGGGAGGCGCAATTAATGCAACGCAATTGAACTTCGTCAATATGCCATATGCAAATACAAATAGTGTAAATAGTTATTTTATATGGTCTGATGCATCAAGCGTTGCCAATAATGACACAACGCACATATTAATATATGGGGCAGGGAATACAAATACTATTACTATTGGTATTAATGAAACATCAGGTACATACACTGGTGCAGACATTATTGGTGTAGGGCACGGAATTTTTAATAGTTTAGGTAGATATATTGGAAAAATCGCATCGGTCAATACCGTTGCAAACACATTTACACTGGCATCTCCATCACGCATCAATGTAGTTGGCGAATTTTACTATTACGCACCAAATCCGCATTTAGTAGTATTTAACGGTGCTGATATCGCATTAAGTAAAACTCAACAAATTATTAATACAGATAACACTTCTCGAATCAGTGTAATTGATTACGCTTCATCAGTGGTTGGAGTAACAAGTTCGCCAGAAGTGTTTGGTACAATACTTGGTCAATCTTCAAGCATTGGTAATTCGTATTTGGCATCGTATTCTGGACCTGTAGATAATAATAAACTGCGATTTATTTATCCTGGCGATGTTATTCGTACACGAGATGCAAATGATGGAAATGCATTTGCAATACGAGACAATGATATTGTTGGACAGGTTGTGCAAATAAATTACACTTCCTCTGGCGGAAGTGTAACCACGACATTGCCAATTTTGTCTGCGCTCTCGGTTCAAAAAGTTCGTGTACATCGAAAGCACGTTAATTCAGAGTTTATTGGACAAATGCCTGGAACAATTAACGCAAAAATCACTATAGGAGGAATGGGTGGCACACAAGCAACTATTTATGGTGTTGGTACTCGCTTTTTCTTGTTGACACGGGATTACTTAAATAGAAATAACATGAACGGTACAGGGTTTTATGTTAAAAGCAGTACAAGTAATACATGGACAAAAATTGGCACAATATTTGATGTAATAAGCGACACTGAGATGATTGTGACGTTGTCGGCAACCACAATATCCGACTTTGCTAGCGCATCATTTAATGGCGGATATTCAATGCGGTCAATTCCAGGCGTTGGTTTGATTAATATTACATCAACAGGAATTGTCAGAGGTCAATCATTAGGCGTTCAACCTATTTTTAACCAACAACTTTATCCTGGTTGTGTAATAACAGTATTTTCAATAGGGAATTCAAATCCTGATGGACAGTATCGTGTAGTAGATATTCATTCAGACACCGTAATGCAAATAACTAATGTCGATGGCAGTCCATACACAGGTGGATTAAAATTAAGTCGCAATTTTAATATTGAATATGTGTATGATGAATATCCGTTGATAGACACAGGGTTGGCAACTTTTACCAATCAAGATTGGCAACCAATGGGGTTGACTGACGGTCCGATTAACGATATTACCACAACACAAAATGGTACTTTAGTTATCAGTGGCAGTTTTTATAGTTGGATAGATGCATCTTATGTGGGAACAAACGCCAACTATAATCTTGTTAGACGCAACGTAGGAAATATTGCAAAAATCACGCCGTTAATTTCTGATGGCAAATTGTTTGATGCGTATGCATCGCCAATTGTTGGCACTTCCTACAATAAAAATGGATTTAATGGTGGCGTTAATGTTGTGCGAGATATAACCGACATTAATCCAATCAATGGATATGTAGGGAGTGGTGACAAATTACTTATCGGCGGTACATTTACAGGTTCGCTAAATAACGACTCTGTTACTCACGGCGTGGCATATGCGGAGGGTTCCACTATATCTGGAAATCTTCAAACAATCGTAAACGCAGACATCGTGTTTCCTGTGGCTCGCAGTAACTTAAATCTTATTCGCTCGCAAACAACAGCAATTGCGTCAACAAATCGCATGCGTAAATATTACACAAATCCAATTACCAACATACTTGATGGTATATCAGGTTCGAATATTGCAATTGTGCATCATGGATTTGCAAATAATAGTGTTGATGTCAGCACTATTCAGAACAAAATGCAATATTTCTCATTACGCATTCGAGGAAACGCATCGGTATATCCTATTATTCGCATTCGCAATAGCCAATTAAATCGCACAATTTACGAATTGTATCAAACTGAAACGGGTGCAAGAATTCGATTTGATAACGCAGGTTTGCGAGTGTTGGCTTACGAAGAAATTGTTATTAATTTAATACCTGGTCAACGGTCAATCACATCAAACATTCGTGGTAATATGATTTCGTTTATAAGTCCAACATCTAATTTTGTTGATTGGATTTTGCTTGGCGCAAACAATTCTGCAGGAAAGTATACACAATCGTATGACGATTATCGAATTAACGTTATTGGCATTCACGCTCAAGAAGGAATGAACATTACCGTAAATTACATCCCTCGGTTCTGGTCATTTGATGCAAACAACATGTTCTTTGGCACAACAAAGGCTGGACTATGATATTTCCAAATGCAAAGTACGAAATATTTGTATGCGATAATCTCGGTAACATTATTGCGCCATTTAACGTGGTAGATTTCAATTTGTTTATCGAATTGTCAATTACTCGTGCAGTTGGTGAAATAGGTGCGTGCTACATTCGATTAAGTGGTGGCTCAAATAGTGCTGCGGTACTGACATTCATGTCACGATTTGGCATGTTGAAAAAAGACACCATTTTGGTGATTTACCGCACTGTCGGCAACCAACGAATGTTGTTGCTTGATACTGTATGGTTTGTGCGGTCAATTGAACAATTTCGTGAAGCAACAGGTTCATTTGTAATCAAGATGACTGCGTATGATACAAACTACTTGCTTGCCAGTCGCATCACTAGCGCACAGTTTGGCAATAAACCCGAAACAGCGTATAAGGACATAACCAACTCAAACATAATGTTTGATTTAGTAAGAAACAATATTGGTTCTAACGCAGGAATTCGAAGATTGGCAAACTTCAGTGAGGGACGAGAACTAAGTAATTACGGTTATAAGATTAATCATTACACAGATAATAAGGGAATGCCTTTTGCATATGCAAACTTACTTACTGCATTACAAGAATTGTCGCAAATGACGCAAGTACCTGTTGATGTAAACGAAACTCTTGCGCCTGTGTATTTTGATACAATTGCCACTAGTTCTAATCAGTATGTATTCACGCAATTTCCAAATCAACGAGGTGTTGATAGGCGTTTTATTGATGGAAGCAACAAAGCTGTGTTGTTAAGTGATACATCAAGCCAATTACAAGATATTCGTCTCATAGTTGATTGGCAAGAAGAAAAAACCGCAGTTATCAGTGTATATCAAGCGTTGTCAGGTAATGTTCAAGTTATTTCAAGTGCAACATTTATTGACAAAACACGTATTGCAAATTCGCCGTTTTCATATCGAGAAGTGTTATTACAAGCCAAAACATCAAGTGTTGCAGGTGAAGCGGAAAAGTTTATCAAAGAACCGATTAATTATCCTATGTATGCGGTATACGCAACAATACAAGATTCCCCAGGCTTTTTATTTGGTATTGACTGGGGGTATGGTGATTTTGTCACAATCAATGCATTTGGGTCTATTGTAGACGTAAGAATTAATGCCATCTCAATTACGGTGACAAATAAGTCAGAACAAATTGCTACGCAAATGCAAGTGTCGGAGGCATACACACAATGACCGACCCAATGATTCGTCAAGTAAACGCATTAAATCGAACGGTTGGCAGACTTCAGTCAGCGCATACCCTTGCGTTTACTCAGGAAATGTCGTATATAACATTAACTAACTCGGAATCGCAAATAACTGACCCATTTGCGTGGACATTTTTACAGTGGGGATATGCAAGTAACAGTTCTGCGAGTGATAATGGAATTGAAACACAATTTCCATTTTCTGAAGGTTCGTCTTTTTTATATACACCTCGTCAAGGGTATTACAACGCTACAGTAACGTTGTCTTTTGACAACATTCCAACCACACTAATTATGAGATTGTATATTAACGATGTTATTATTAATCAGTTGCAACAAACAGGAAACACTTCAAATACGTTTTCATTTATTTTTTTTGCTGAAGAAAATGACATCATACAATTTGCTTTTAATAGCGACGTTAATACTGCGGTTTTGAGTGTTGCGCCAAGTGTTTACTACGCAGGTTCGCCATTGTTGATTATTACCAAAATAGTGTAGGAGAATAACATGATTAGTAGATTTTTAAATAGAGTGCAACGATTGTATCTAACGTATCCTATTTACGTCAAACATGTTGATTACTATGGAAAAGAATGTGCAATTCCTGAAGATGAATCACTTATTGATGAGCCATATTCTAAAGATGAGGCTATGCGAATGGTGCGATTGCGTAGAAATGAATTGCTCGTTGCAACTGATTGGACGCAAATGCCAGATGTTAATATTGACGACCTTACACGTCAACGATACCGTGAATATCGTCAAGCACTGCGAGATTATCCGCAACTTATTAACCTCGACGATTGGTCTGCACCTGCATGGCCAACGTTAATTCTTGATATATCACTAGAAGTTACACCAGAAGTTACACCAGAAGTTACACCAGAAGTTACACCAGAAGTTACACCAGAAGTTTCTTGACAAAATATATATTTGTGTGATACAATTAGCCTTGTAGTTGTTACATGAAAGGAACAAACTATCATGGCGAAGTTTAGTCAGTTAGAGATTGGTCAAGAGTGGGCGTTTTCACAGCACTACCAAGGATATGCTGAAGTGCCATGGGGTGCTGGCAAAGTCGTAATTGTGGACACACAGCCACATTACAAGTTTAAGTCAAGTCGTTTTGCCACTTCGATGTATCGCCCTGCAAAACAGGGTGAGCGTGGGATGTATGTCAAGGTTCGTTTTGATGGGTATTTGAGCGATGAGTTTGTGTATGCTCCTCACTTGTTTAAGAAGTGGGATGTATATCAAGAATTGTTGCAAAAGCAAACAGAATTTGCTGATAAGCAACAGCGTGTTTTGGAAGAAGCGGAGCGGTTTCGTCAAGTAAATCTTGTCCCAAAACTTCGTGATATTGCGGAAATGCTTTCCGAATTGACGCAAACGCCAATTACTCGGTTTGAACTTGAAAAGTTGCAGTTGCCACATGCAGAATTGTTGCACGAACTGCTTACTGAAAAAACCTACAAGTAAATTATCAACAAGTCCGTCAACGTGTTGAAACAACATTTTGGCGGATTTGTTTTTTATTTGACAAAATATATATTTGCGTTATAATTACTTATGTAGTTGTTACATGAAAGGAACAAACTATCATGGCGAAGTTTAGTGAGTTGGAAATTGGTCAAGAATGGGCTGAATCTGGCGAGCGCACTCCTGCATGGCAAGTGCCATGGAGTGCCAGTCGGGTGGTGATTGTAGACACACATCCGTATGACAAGAATTCGTGGAAGAATGTGTATACTCGTGCAAGCAAGGGCACTCGTGGAATGTACGTCAAGGTCAAGGTGCTGGGTTGGGTTAATCCAACTGTTGATTTGGAAAACGCTCGTGACTCATATGTATACGCTCCTCACTTGTTCATGAAGTGGGATGAGTATAAGGTCAAGTTTGACAAACAAAAAGCCGACCGTGATGCCTACAACGAGCAACAGTCTAATCGCTTGCGTCATTCGGAGCAAGTCATTCGTCCAAAGGTTGTCAATATGGTTGCGTTAATGACAAAAATTCTGCAAGCAGATAATCGTAATCGTATTTCCGAGTATGATTTGAAAGGCATGATTTCAAACCACAATGCTGAAAAGTATGTGGATTTGATGATTCGCTTGCTCGAAGCCGAGTTGGATAAGTCCAAGTAAGCCAATTTCTCACTAAAAAAGACTATTGCGTTGCTGAAATCAGTATCGCAATAGTCTTTTTATTTGACAAAATATATATTTGCGTTATAATTACTTATGTAGTTATTGAATGAAAGGAACAGACATGACTACAGATGAGCAAAAGTCAACACACGTAGATGTTGAACTGCCCGAAGTAAAAGTTGATGTGGAAGTTAAAACGGTAAAGAAGAAGGCGTTGACTGACCGTCAGTGTCGTTCAATCTTCAACAAAGCACATCACGCTGGTGTGCAGTCCGCTAAGCGATGCAAGCCTGTGCCAATGGTTGTTGGCACTCCCAAAACTCCATTCGGAAACAACATTGATACATCAAAAAAGATGTATTACGTTGAGGGTGGCGTATGTGGGTTTGCGTGGGTCGAGATTCACCCAGCACGAGGAAAATTTGTGCAGTGGTTGAAGAAAAACGACCACGGACACAAGAGCGATTACTTTGGCGGATGGCACATCGGTGTGTTTATTAACACTCAATCGTTAGCACGCAACGAGGCATACGCCCGTGCGTTTGCACAGGTGCTGTGTGACAACGGGATTAACGCCCGAGCAAACTCACGCATCGACTAAAAAAAGCACGTTTCTTGTCTGGCAATCAGATAAGAAACGTGCTTTTTTGTGTGCTTTTGGGTTAACTATTTTTGATATTTTTGCGAGGTACTTTTATTTTGGCATGTTGTCTGTCATATGCATCAAGTGCCATATCAAGATTGTATTTTTTAGGGTCACGACCAATGTACTCTACAATGGTAATCGCCGCACGCACCCATCCGTAGCACACATCTGTTTTCCATCCTTGTGCTTGCAGAACATCTAGCCATACTAGTTGCTCTTTCGTGGTGCGATTCACTCCTGCTTTCATTTCAATAGCAAGACCATTGTATTTTCCAAATCCAATTGGAAACAACAAATCAGGTACGCCACGTTTAACCCCAGCCGCTTTCATTTGCGCCGCCACCACAGGATGTCGATGACCTCCATTTGGTACGTGAAACAAATACTGCAACATTGGTTCTTGCGATTCAATCATCGCCAAAAACTCAAACAATGTTTTCTGTTCAATTAATTCATTTTGTTTTGCCATGTCATTCTCCTTGTAACAAAAACACCGCACCACAAAATTGCTGTGGTGCGGTGTTGTGCGCTCATGCGTTATTCTAGCTCCAACCAAAAATGCGGAAAATTGATTCCAAGATAACCGTAGTAACTGCGTTGGCAATCACATAGCCAACTACAAATCCGACAATGACTACCAATAGAAATATCGTCCATTCAAAAACTGCGTCCATAATGTTCCTTTCCTGAGCGCATTTTTATAATAACACACCATATACACTTTGTCAATTTTATTTACATTCCATTTAATAATTGTGTAATAAAATCTTGAATACGATTCACAAAATCTGGCGTTTCTTGCTCTGCAACATCATCAACAGTATTCCATCGACCACGATGAATTGAAGATTGCGTTGCACGACGTTGCACCCATTTAGCGTAAGGTACATTGTTATCAATATTTACTGATGCCGCTGCGTTTGCAATTGATGGTACAGAATCTATGGAATATGTCACGTCAATATCAAACGAAACAGTTGCCACACGCCATCCTTGTTGTAAAGCAAATGTGCGATTATATGTACTTCCCGTAGGTGCAGGTGGATATTGCATTAATTTTGTGCGCATTTGTTCTGCACTTAGCGTTGCTTCAGCAGAAATGATAGACGGAATGCTTTCCGCAAGTCCATCACACACATCTGCAAATTCATAAAATCCCTCGCCTGGACTTCCTGAAGAACGATTCGGTTTGCGTGATGATGCGTAGTTTTTTGTAACTGCACGAGGATTTGAGCCACGAATATCAGATATACGACTACTCAGCATGGATGTAAGTTTTGAAAAAAAAGCAGATGGCGTAACCGAACTCCAAGAGGTTACGCCACGAATAATTTGTTGTGATTGTTGTGCAATCGCACCAGATATGTTGCTTAAAAAAGAACCTACTTTGTTTGAAATAAAGTTAAACATAAAATCTCTTTGTTGTATAATGATTATCAGGGTTACTTGGTATGATTGACAGAGACGGTGCTGTCAATTGGCGACAAATCGCTATCATTTTGTGCCACTTCATCATCACCCCACTCTTCGCCGTCATCCTCATATTCCTCCCATTCCTCATCATTACCTTCACTATTGGCACCCATAGCAAGTAACCCTGCATGTTGCATTTGTTGTGCTTGACTTGGTTCGTCGTCAAAATCATCAGCGTACTGCACATCTTCGTACACCACTTTAATAACTTGACGCACATCGGTTTGTGTTTTTTCAGGCGCATCAATACCAGCAATCTTGGCACGACGTTCCATGATACGCAAACATCGGTCAACGGCTTGCAACTGTAATGGGTCAGCATTGTTTCGGGCTTTTTGATATACTGACAAAAACAAGTCGTCCAATCGCCGAAGTTCTACTTCTCGTAAATCGTTTGAAGCTTCTTTCTCGGTTGCCGACAATAATCGACTGACCGCACGATATGCCGCTGTGCGATTTGAATAATTCAATCGTTGCGCAATTAATTCGTATGATATTCCTGCTTTTCGCAGTTCGAGTGCCTGTACCGCACGTTCTCTTTTGTCAATAACAACTGGCGATGTGCGTGATTTGTTCATACAATACGTCTCCCATTGTGTGGTATTGCACAATTTTATCATTTCCTATATTATACAGATAGTCGCATATTTATTGTAGGAGGACTTTATGTCACAGATTGACAACATCACCGCTCGTAGCGTAAGTTGTGACCCATGCGAAGTTGGCTATTACAAGCCAGGGACAAACGCCAAAGACCAAACACCAAAAACAGGCATTAAGCGTGGTACTGACACCAACACATTTGGTCCGCCACGTCAGGGGTATCGTTCAGTTGATGCGTTGCCGAAAACCAGAGGGGATTACTACATTCCTGGCACAAACAAGTAACCTCACGCTTGTGTATTGAATCGCACTGTTTTATTTTTATTACAAACAAAAAAATTGCTTTCCCCTCATTTAAACTAGCAATCTGGTGCGACAATCAATATGTGCTCATAGAGAAAGTCTAATTATGAGCAAACTATTTTCCCCCATCACTCAAATGCCTGGAAATTCAGGTAAAAGCAGTACAGCATCGGCTATGACACGATATGCTGTCAACAAATCATTTTCAAAAGGAGAAAATATGGCAAAACGAACAAGTTTAAAAGATTTATTTGCTAGTGCTTATGCACTAGTGGGACGAAAACCAAAAAGAAGACGGGTTTCAACAGTGGGTACTGGTACTGGTACTGGTACTGGTACTGGTACTGGTACTGGTACTGGTACTGGTACTGGTACTGGTACTGGTACTGGTACTGGTACTGGTGGTGCACGTCCAGCAACTGGCGGTACTGGTACTGGTACTGGTACTGGTACTGGTACTGGTGGTGCACGTCCAGCAACTGGTGGTGGCGGTGGTGCAACTGGTGGCGGTAAACGCAAAAAATCATCTAAAACTGCAAGCCCAGCACCTGTTTACATATCACCAATGTCAAGTACAACAACAAGACCAGTTGGTCCTTTCGGAAGGTTAATGGGTTATACCGTTGGGGGGTTGTCAACAGTACCATATCGAGCTGCTAATTTTGGAGTTGGAATAGCTCGAGGTACTAATAAAATCCTTGCCAATATGGCTAGAGCGTCAGAAGAAAGTCTTGCTGGCGCACTTAGTGCGGCACGAAGTGCTAAAAACAAAAGATTAGGAACTGTCGCATCGTTAAATAGCGATTTTGACGCAAACATAGCATCTGCTAACACTAGAAGTAAAAATTGGGGAGAATGGGCGCAAGGAAACCCGACACTTGCCGCACTTATGCTTGGTGGTACAGTTGGTGCAGGTGTTGGCGCAACAAAAGCAGTGATAGAAGCTGCGAATCGTTTTAATAACTGGCGCAATCCACCTGCTGATGAAGGTCCAAAAGGGTTTCGTGATAATCGCCGTATGACCGCAGGAGGGTCTGGTGCAATGGGTAAGAGAATGACAAAACGCTCAATGCGCAAAAATGCACCTGGCGTATATGGGAATAACAACGCTCGCATGAGAGAAGAGATGCGTCGTTCAGGTTCGGCGCAATATCGTGGCAATCCACAAGCAACCACTGTTGCAAGTCCGCTTGAGCAAATGTATGCGTATATTGCACCTCGTGTTGTATCAGCAGCTAAGCAAGCCGAACAATTTGGTAGACAAACATACGGTAACGCTTTAAATTACGGCGGTCAGGTTGCCGACTTAATTGCAAACGAGCGAGCAAAAGGAATTGGTCCAATGTCTGGTAGCGTAACAGTTGTTACTAATCGCAATACGGGTCAAACCAAGCGAGTGGCAATGCCCACTGCGCAAGAAGTATATGCTCGTGCGAAAACAGTAGGTCTACGACCACAGTCAGGTCAGTATGGTGATGCGTCAGCTGTTGAGCGAGCATTGCAGTTTGTACGTGATTGGGGTGAGAGCAATCTTCCAACACAAGCACCGAAACTTACTGGTGGATTAGGCGACACATATCGTAATAAAACTATTCGCAATGCAAAGGGTGATTGGGTTTCTGCATATACCGATTTACCAGGTGGTTCAAAACAAGCAATTCGAGAGGACAAGCGACTTGGTGGTCTTGCAGTTAAACCTAGCATGCAGGTTTGGGATACCGCTACCATGTCATCACGAAGCAAGCCTCGTTGGTCGGAACAGATGAAGGCAAAAGAAAACTACGTATACGACAAAGACGCTCAGCGATATAAGTCAACAACACGTAGAGATAGCAACGCAATTACTGCGTTTGAGCAAAAGCAGAAGCAATATCGTCCCAAAGCTATTTCTGCGTCACAAACTGCCGAGGCAATTGCAGCTGCATTGGAAAATCAAGGTGGAAGTCGATATAGAATTGTGATTGACCCTAAAAATTTTAATAAGTCTATGAAAAAAAGTCAATCAATGCGCAAACCTTCACGACATGATTTGTATGGTCACGCATCAATGGGTGGTCGAGCCATGATGAAGTCAGTATCAAGCCTGAGAAATGCAGGAACACGACATTTGGTTGGCGGATACCGAGGTGGCACACGGCTTCATAAAGCGGCAACGCCCACGTTGGCAACTCGTAACTTCCGAGCAAAGTACGAGTAAGTAAGTTGGTAAGGCAACGTGGGGAATGAAAAGAGATTTCTTCCCCACGTTTTGTTGCAGTTATAGAGGTATATATGACTAAATCACGTAAGGTAATGTCGTTTCAAGAATACATGCAAAACATTGCAAAATCTGCGTCAACCAAAAAACGGTCACGCATAAAAAAAGAAGATACGTCGCCTCCAATTACGCCAACGCCAACAGCGACATATACGTATACGCCAACTGCAACACGCACAGTTAGTCCAACGATGACTGCAACACGCACAGTTAGTCCAACAATGACTGCAACGCCAACAGTTGTGCCAGAGTATGTAAAAAACGTAGTAAGAAAACCTTCTGCACCTTTGGCAAGAGTTACAAACACGCCTGATGTTGAGCCTAGTATAACAACAACAAGCACACCTGAAACTGAACAAACTGCAACAACCATTCCATCAATTACTCCTACTCGATACACAACAAACCCTAACGACAAATTTACAGGTAGAGTAGATGCAATTAGTAGTAGTCCTATGCCATTAATGGGAAGTGCAGTTCCAGTAGAAGAAGCAATGTCTGGCGAAAGAGGTCAAGGAATTAAAGACATGACAGGGCAAGATGCAATATCATTTGGTCCAACTGCATGGCCTGTTCAACCTTCGGCTACGGCATTTAGACCAGCTGGATTTCCTGCAGCATTTGTTGCTGAAGAAAAAGACATGCCTGTAATATCGCAAGGCAGGTCACAAGAACTTGCAAGCAATGTGGGGAAAATGGTTGAAGATTTGCAAGTCATTTTTGGACCGCAATCAGATGTATTCAATGAAATTAATCCAGAAAACATAAAATTAAATGCATCAATGTTTCCTACAAATGCAGTAACAGATAAAGATGGAAAGCCTTTAGTGCCTGAAACGTTAGCAGAATTAATTTCATTGCCATACAGTGCTGCGTTGCAAAGAAAATATCGAAGAAGCACGTATAACATGGATGACTTGAATGTTCTAGCAGGTTTTTCAAACGACATTAACAGCGTATCCACAGCTGTCTTTAACGAAGCAAGGGGAACTGGCGAAAATGCACGAGCAAATGCACTAGCAAGATTTAACGCAGTTGGAGCAGCTACCAGAGAACAGGAAATGAATTCAATTTTTGGTGCATCTGACCAAAATTTAAAAAGTCAAAGTGAAATAAATTCAGATATTGCAAACATCGCATCGCCACTTGGTGTTTCATTTGCAAACATGTATCGTGCACAACAAATTGCAAACAGAGCTAGAGATGTAGAAGCTACACTATTAAATGAAGCTAATAATGTAGAAGTTACAGGTAAATTGCCAGATAATATTAAAGCAATTCAATCTGGCGTAGAGGATGATGCAAAAGTTGCTCTTGCTAATATTACAAATTTAATTAATTCTGGCAAAACAAATGTAAGTGCTACAGACATCATTAGATTGATGAATGCAAACGATTATAAAGACCCAAACAAGCAATTGAAATCAGGTAGAACCAAAAGTGGACTTGAATACATTGATGTGCCAATTAATGGTCAAATATATCGTCTTGCTACAAATGGCGAATATACAAGAGCTATTTCAGCCACTGACATGACGCAAACTGCACAAGCAAGAAGAAATCCAGTCTCAACAACGCCAACTGCAAATGCATCTCCTGTTGCTACAACAAGCCCAAATGAGGCTATTGAAAGACAAAAAGCGTTAGACGCACAAAGATTGGGAACAATTGACGAGTATGTTGGCGCAGAAAGTTTTGGCGGTAACGAACTTGCTCGATTGATTAATGAAGCAGTATATGGAGATGGGACAACCCCTGGTAACTTTAAAATTATACAAACAGACCCAAATACAAAAGAACAATTTATTGAAACAAAACGAGGGCGCACATATGTACAGGTTGATAATAATGGAAATATTATTCCTGTAGATATTCGCACCAAACCGACATTAACTGCATTGGCAGGGAAAAAACCTGGTGATGTTACCGAAAATCCATCGCCATCGCCATCTCCTGTTGTTACACCAACAATGAGTCCAAATGAGGCTATTGAAAGACAAAAAGCGTTAGACGCACAAAGATTGGGAACAATTGACGAGTATGTCGGCGCAGAAAGTTATGGCGGTAACGAACTTGCTCGATTGATTAATGAAGCAGTATATGGAGATGGGACAACCCCTGGTAACTTTAAAATTATACAAACAGACCCAAATACAAAAGAACAATTTATTGAAACAAAACGAGGGCGCACATATGTACAGGTTGATAATAATGGAAATATTATTCCTGTAGATATTCGCACCAAACCGACATTAACTGCATTGGCAGGGAAAAAACCTCAAGACGATAATATTACATTAAACCCCAACGAGGGTGTTGACGCAAATAATTTGCCATTGAATGACATTGATGATTTTGATTTTTCTCGCATTCCTGTAAATGAAAATGCGTTATACGATTTTGTGTCAAAGCAACCTGAACTTGCAAGACGTTTGGGCATTTCAAGCGACGTTGATAATGTTCGAGTTCGACCTGTAGGCAATGCTATGGATTACAAATTTACAGAAGCTCTTGGATATAGTCCAGATGAAAACACTGTTTTAGCGTTGGATTCAAGTAAATCTCCTAGTTGGTATGTTCCGTCAGTATGGACAACAGTTCCATCGACAAGTGCGAGAGGGCAAGATTCATCAGAAAGCGAACAACCATACTGGGAACAATTTACGCCAAATGGTATGCGTCCACCTAGTGCACCGAGTGCGCCAACAGCTCCTGCTGAGCAGGGATGGGGTGGGCAATTTTGGAATTGGATTACCAGTCCTTTTAGTGATGCGCAAGGAATGGGTGCACCAAAAGCATATGCCGCAGATAGAAAAACCGCAACGCCATCTGCTCCATCAGGAACTGCAATTGCTGCGCAACAACAAGCAACAGGTTCTAAAACGGTTACGCCGACACCGACACAAACTACAACGCCGACATCAACTGCAACACGCACTGTTAGCCCGACAATAACCGCAACACCAACTGCAACTGCATCGCAAGTTATGGCACCTAAAGTTAATCCTGCGCAAATTGCAGTTCAGCAACAAGAATTGCAACGACAAAAAGCGCAACAACAAGCACAAGCGGTGCTCAGTTCGTCGCAAAACAAAGCAGTTTCACGTTGGTCAGCACCAAGCGGAGCAATGCAAGCGGCACAACAACAAGCACAGGCGCAACAGCAAGCGCAACAAGCACAAAAACCTATGATGCCACAACCGCAGCCGTTTGACCCATCCAAAATGGGGTATACTGCGCCAACTGCAACAACACAATATGGTGCATATAAACCAACGGGGTCGGCAACCGCTGGAACGCCAGCTACGGCGACGCAACCAATGACAGCAACACAACCAATGAACACTACGAAACCAACAACGCAAACAAGTGGTTCACGAGGAAGCGCGGCGATGAAACGTGATAAAAAGAAGTCAGGTAAGTTAAAAAAAGATATTAGTGTTGGAACTGGGTTGACTGCACATGCAACGCAACCTGTAAAAGAATCGCCGATGCCAAAAATTAAAACATCGTATGGTCGATACAAATATCCAAAACCAACTGCCACTTCCAAATATGGCGTTACAAATGACACATTTAAAAAACAAGACGGAATGGTTTATCCTCGTCAAAATGTAATGCCAGCACCACCTGCACGTCAACATAATCGGGTGCAACAAATGCCAATGAGTTACGAGTCTCCACAATATGTACGAAAAATGGCAGGTAGTGAAACAATGAATGACATGCAGTTTACCGCACCTGCGTTACCAAAACAAGAAAATAAACCTGCATCACTATCACATACAAAGTACACATCATTAAACAACGATAAATATAAAAAACGAGGTGAGTAATGTCTAAATACTCAACGCCAATTATGCCAAAATTCTTTAAAGACTCAACCATGCCTCGTCGCATGGTTGGGTCAATGTTGAAAAAAGCCAAAAAAACAACACCTAAAAGAAACGTGTTGAGTACGTTTGGGGCTGATACCGCTCCAACTGCGTCAACTGAATTAATGGGATATGATTTTACAGGATTACAACAACTTAGTTCTCGAGATTTGCAAACGCTTGCAGAAAATCCTGATTTGCGCAAAGATTTTTTTGAACGAAATCCTCGCATAGTTGGCGCAATACGTCGTCAAGCAGGTGAATTTAAAGCAAAAAACGTAAAAGGAGCAAGAGTAAACGCAATAAATTGGTTGGCTGATTCATTAAACGTAAAACCAATTGCTCCTCGAACAAACACGAACATTAAAGGCAAGGCACGAGTAATCAGTCCAGATAATATGGACGAAGCAATGCGTCGTCGATTTGGTGAGCGAATAACTAATCAAGCACAACGCTCATTGACTGGTACTCGATATGTGCCGACACGATTGTTGCAACGCAGTATCAATGATATTGATAGTAAAATAGAAGGCTTACGTGCACAGCGAAAAGATGCAAGTGCACAAACTGAACGAGGCATCAATCAAGAAATTGAATCGTTGCGGTTCGAGCGACAACGAGTTCAAGGAATTATTCGAAATCGCAATGCGCCATTTGTACAAGAAAAACTAACGCCAATTAAAACACTGCAATCGCAAATGGGTCGTGTAGATAGAGAAATTGGCGATTTGACTGATGAATTAAAGTTGTCACCAGGTGAATCAGGTCGAGCGTTGGAACAAGAAATTGGCGAGTTGCAAGGTCGTCGTGCTGAATTGCAACGAACGATTGAATCTGCCAAAAACAGTCCGTGGTACATTCGTAATCAAGGCAGAACTGTATCTCGTTTACGACCTGAACTTGGCGCAAGTGTTAAGTCTCCTGCAACGCAAGGCATTGGCGGTCGTCCATACATGGTTACTCGCCAAGACCGAAAAACCTTTTTTAATCAAGCATCTGAAGATGCACGTACAGGACGAAACAGCCGTGCGACACCTGCACCTGTAGATGTCACTCCTGAGCCACCAACACCAACTGCTACGTCATCGGCAACCGCAACGTCAAATGTTGGCGCAACGCCACGGAGGGGTCGAGGTCGCCCACGCAAAAACAATACCGTATCAACATTGGGTGCACGACCATCACGACGAGGTAATCAACCACCATTAACAGGCAATGCATTTATAGATAATTTAAAAAGCACTGGATTACTTCGTGATACACGTCGGGTTTCAACAATAAGTTCGCAAGCACCAAAAATATTTGCATTAGCAGATAGCAGACGTGCACCATCGCCCAGTGCAATGATTGCCATGACTGGTGTAATACCAGAAGATTTGGCATATGCATCACGTATGGTGAAAAAACCAAATGCTGGTCAAATCATTGGAGTAAATGACAAACTATATGAAGTGGTTGATGGTAAGGCAATTCC
>Ga0315901_10001998_pt1 | contig 28762 bp, 25 predicted proteins | sample LakEriMetagenome_10_FD_203761 | JGI IMG/M metagenome (GOLD analysis project Ga0315901, IMG submission 203761) | Freshwater fungal communities from buoy surface, Lake Erie, Ohio, United States - Buoy 2 MA116 | ecosystem: Environmental > Aquatic > Freshwater > Lake | place: USA: Lake Erie, Ohio...
TAATAAGAAAGCATAGAGTAAGCAACAGCGTGAGACCTATTGAACGAGTATCCAGCATGTGCTTCAAAGTCGTGCCAAAGTTTTTCTGCCTGCTTTTTAGAAATGTGCTTTGAAGCACCTTCAACAAATTTATCCTTGAACTGGTCGAATTCTTTTGCATCTTTTTTCTTTCCAATAATTTTACGGACCTTGTCTGCCTCAGACCAAGTCATGCCACCAAGGTGAACGCAGGCCTGCATAACCTGCTCTTGATAAACAATTACACCGTATGTATTTTTAGTAAACGGTTGCATAATAGGGTGAACATATTCTACCGCTTCCTTGCCGTGCTTTCTATTTATGTATGAAGCACCAACTGTATTCATAGCACCTGGACGTACCAAAGCGTTAGAAACAATTAGATCTTCAAATTCTGTTGCGCCCATCTTAATTAATAAATTAGTATAAGGGGTTGCTTCAGCCTGAAATACACCTTTGGTATATCCTTCGCTTAACATTTTATAAACTTCTGGATCATCGAATGTCATCTTGGATAAATCAATATGCTTGCCTGTGCGTTTTCTAATTGAATTTACAGTGTCAGCAATAACTGATAAGCATTTAAGTCCAAGGGCATCAAGTTTAATTAGACCAATATCAGCAACAGTATCCATATCATAAGCAATTACTGGTATACGACCAGAAGCTTTGTCCTCACGGTCTTCTCTAGTTTCGACTGGGCCGTAGTTACGAATGTCGTCTTTAGCAACAATAACTCCTGCAGCATGAATACCAGTACTCCTAATCTTGCCACGCAATCTTTCGGCAAGCCAAGTGACTTCAGGATATTTCATTCTAAATTCTTTTGTGTTGGGCGAAGTTGCATACTCTTCAAATGTATCCACAGACTTTAGTGCATGGTTAACATCTGAGAGTGGTACTAAAAATGCACGAGCAGCATCACGAACTACACCTTTATCTTTAAAATAAGTAAATGTAGAAATTGATGCTACGTGCTTAAACTTCTTTTTAAGATAATCCTTAACTTCTTTGCGACGACGGTCCTCAAAGTCTGTATCAATATCTGGGAAATCATTACGCTCAGGATTAATAAATCGGAAAAATAGTAGGTCATATTCAATTGGGTCTACATCTGTAATGCCTATCGAATAACATACTAACGATCCCGCCGCCGAACCACGGCCAGGTCCAACCATAATTTCTTGACCCTTAGCCCAATTAATCATGTCAGCCACAATTAAGAAATAGGAGGCAAATTTCTTGTCCTTAATAACTGCCAATTCTTCCTCTAGGCGAGCCCTATAGACCTCATCTGAGGCCTTTCCAAGCCGTTCTAAGCCCTTTTCAGCCAGGTCCCGTAGCTTTTCATCAGCATTGGTCTTTGGGACTGGCAGGAGGTCAAGGTTTCGATATAGGTCATATTCGCCTACCTTATCTGCTATCTCTAGGGTATTATCAAATATATCTGTTCTATTTATTCCAGCCTTCTTAAAGTCCGCCTCAATTTCCTCACGAGTCTGCATAAATAAATTCATGCCCTTGAATGACATACGACGATCAGGATATAAGTAATCAAATCTATCTCCCATATCTCTCATCTGGCGAGACATTTCAAAGTCTGCATCTTTATTCATTTTAGGGTTGGTAGAAATAATTAATAGGGCTTCTTCTAATAATCTATCTTCTTCTTTGGCAAAATGGATATCTCCAGTTGCCACCGCCTTAATTTTTAATTCATCTGCTAATTCAAGAAGCTTTGAATTTATTTCTTGCGGATTGTGAGATTGTACCTCAACATAAAAATCTTCATTAAAAGTTTTCTTAAAATTTTGAAGTAAAAGTTTGGCTTCTGAAAAGTCTTCCTTTTCGATAGCCTTACTAACAATACCATTGAGACATCCAGACAATACGATAATACCTTCCGCATACTCATTTAATACCTCTCTATCAATACGTGGCTTAGAATAGAATCCTTCTGTCCATGCTATTTCTTGCAACTTATGAATATTCTCTAAGCCTTTTTTATTTTTTGCCAATAGGATAATATGATTATAGGCCTGAATACTTTTATCTTTAAATGATGATCTGTCAAATCTATCTGTTGGTGATATGTATGCCTCTACTCCAAGAATTGGCTTTACACCATATTGCTCACAAGCAATTTGCATTTCACGATGTGATGACAGTGTGCCATGATCTGTAATGGCAATAGCAGGCATGCCAAGTATCTTGGCTTGCTTTACTAATTCATCTGGTGAATTAAGTCCATCCATTGTTGAATAATGGGAATGGACATGCAAATGTATAAAACTCATAACCGCCTTTGTGTGGGGGCCCTTTCGGGCCCCCAGCTATTACCAATCTAAGCTGCTGCTAGTTGCAGACTCAGTCTCTTCTGCTCCGCCTTCTCCATTAAAGAAAGCTTCCTGCTCTGCGTATGGCAAGTCACGCACAGCAGTCTCTTCTAGTTTATACAATTCAATAGCAGAGGAATCAAACGGAGTTTCATCCTTAGCCAATGGAATAATTGTGTAACTAGTTTCAGTCTTTAGACCAGTTCTCTTGATACGCCACATAAGATTTGTAATTGAACCCATCTCTCCTGCGTATTCAATAAGTGTAGGTGTAACGGTTTTACCGCTTGAACCCTGTGAAAGAATAGCAACATATGGCTCTTCTTTTCCATCATCTACAAGTACATTGATGTAAAGTCGTGAACGACCCTTCCATCCCGCCTTGTAATCCTTGCGATGTTGTTCGCAACCGTAGCACTTGCCCTGATCATCAGTTGTGCATAGCGCCTTGCGACGATAATCTTTAGGATTTGTGTGCTCTACTGCAATAAAACCCAGTCCGAGCTTTTCATTATAATTTGGTGAATCTGGATCTAGTTCCTGAAGGAAGCGAATCTTTACGCTTTCGCCATCCTCAAGCTTTACCCATTTTGCTTTGTTACCTTCGCCAGATGATTGTGGCTTATCTAGCGCTTTGTTTAGGTCTTTAAGACCCTTTACGATACCCATATAGTTTCTCCTTATGTAGTTGACGGTATAGATCCGTCTGTTCTTTCATTATATCATGGGTTCCAAGATCGGTATTCGATATCGGAAACTGCGTTTTTAATACAGGTGATAATCTCTTTTTCTGTCATATCTCCAGCATCTTTTGCATCATGTGGATATATCTTACCATATTCATAAGAAGCCCACAAGATATCTTTATTCTTTAATCTATTGGCTATGCTGAGCCCTAACTCTCTGCCAGCCAAATCTGCATCTGTCATAATTGTTATACGATTAAAATATCTATTTAGTAATGCTAAATTTTCTTTTGATAAATGTCCGCCTAGAGTTGCAACGACGTTTGGAAATCCAGCCTGATGGATACGAATAGCATCAAAGCTTGACTCAACGACTATTACATTCTCTCCAATTCTTTTAGCCCTATGAATATTAAACATTGTTTTATTCTTTGGCAAATTAGTACTATTCTTAAATCGTTTTTCTTTAATAGATCTGCCAACAAGGCCAACTGGAATGCCGTCTGGACTATGTACTGGGACAATTACCATATCCATTTTACTGGAGTATCCTAATTTGAAATGATGCATTGACTCTTCATTTATTCCCCTAGACTGAAAGTATTCTTTTGCCTCATTTGAATTGCCTAATTCTGTGTAAAGATTGTCTAGTGTCTCCTGTGGAAATTCTTCAAAGTCTGGCTTATCTTCAAACAATGAGTTTAGAGTATCTTCAAATATATCATCTGCTTCTGACTTCTTAGACATAATAAATCGTAATACTTCAAACTCATTCTTGCCTAATATTCTTTTAACTAAATCTTTCAGGCCGCCAGCCTCTCCGCATGACGGATTAAAGCAGAGCCAAGCCCCAGTTCTTTCGCTAATATAAAAGCATGGAGTATTTACGTTATTATGGAAAGGGCAATACAGCACAAGGTTATCGTTAGATTCGCCAATGATATTTAGTCCAAGGCCTTTTACTATTGCTTTGACGTGACTTGGCGTATAGAACGAGGTATCAGTTTGCCCTGCGTAATCCCCTCTGATTCCCATGCCTTCTTCTTTCCTACGTAAACTCCATGGATTGTCATTATGAACTTCCATGTCTCGCCTGTGAATTCTACCGAAAATGCTGGGTCTATGTCAAGGACTCTTGCATATCCCCTACTTCTCATATCATGAGTAAGCATATTTTCATATTGATTTTTAACTCTGATCATATCAGAATCATCTGCAAATTCTACACGAATTTGAAATCTTTTAATTTGTCGATGAGTCATTCTTCATATTCGGTAGGTTTTCATAGATAGGCTTGATAACACCTCTATTGATATCCCAATCTAAGTAGAAGTCAAACTCATGTCCATGACGGTTCTTTCGGCTAACCACTTCAATCATATTTGTATTTGGATATCTGTGAATAGCCATAGCCATATCTGCATCATATTCAATTGCCTTTGACCATGCGACTTGGCTCATCATCGGCGGTTCATCTTGGTCCGATATATCGTCAGCCGTTGCAGCGGTGATATCGACAATCGGAATATTATTTGAAACTGCTAGCAATTTAAACTCACGAGAAATATTACGGTTACGCTCTACTTCAGAATTGCTTCGCTTGTTATCATTAAAAAGCTGGTGGTAATCAAGAATAACCAAGTCAGGTTTATGCTGGTCAATTTTACCTTGAACAGTTGCTGGTGTAACGTCAGCCAATCCTTCATTTGATACAAGGATAAATCCGTTTTTGTTCTCAAACTTCTTTTTACCCCATGCTTTAAAGTCGTCTATATTAACATCACCTTTTGAAAAGTCGCTATTCTTAAATAAACCAGAACCCATAATAGTATAGATACGGTCACGCATATTCTCTGGTGACATCTCAAGCGAGATAATCATAGGCTTAAATCCTTGTTCCCACGCCTTACATGCAAGATATGATGTAAACCAAGTCTTACCACGTCCTGGCCAACCAATAGCAACAATTAAATGTCCTGGCGCCATACCTGTAGGATATGCTTTATCGATTGCTTCAATACCAGTAATAATTCCTGGGCTACCGCCCATTGCTGCTGAGCGCTCTTTAACGGATGCAAAATGTTGTTCTGCCAAACCGATATCTGTGAGATCAATGTCACGAATATTATTTGTATGTCTGCTTAGCCCAGCAAGCTTGCTTTGAATATCTGCAAGAACTCTTGATGCTGAATCTTCTTTAAGCGCTGCACCTGCCTGCAAAATAATAGACTTAAGCTTATTAGAAATATATTCATTCTTTAACTGGTCAAGGTAGTATCCAGTCTCTGCTTTTGCTGACGGGTCTGGCTCAAAATCTTTATGTCTTTCCATGATGATGCCGACTTCTGGGACAGCTTTAAACTTATAATAATAATTCTTTAGGCTTTCCCACACGTCACGATATGAAGTAAATAGTTCATCAACGTTAGCGGCAAGCAAGGTGCTAATATCCTTGTTATTGCATACTGCTGTAATTACTTTTGCTTCTATATTCACTCTTGTCCGCCTTCTACTAGCTTCTTCGTCTGCTCTCTTAGCATCGCTCTATTCGCCTTATCCTTTTCAATATCTGACTGCACCTGATCTATTCTATCAAAGTTATAGAAAAAGAAATTAAGTGGGTGCCCAGATTTACTGGTTTTAAAATAATATTCAAGCAACTCTTTGGCACGGTCATATCCTACACTATCAATGACATCTTGCATAGCCCATTTCTCACGAAACTTATTTATACGAGGCTTCTTTTTGTATTTATCTGTGTATAGGTTTTCGTATAAAGATATTAGGATATAAGGCTCTTTACTTTTTGCCGCCACTTAATTCCTCTTCCACCTCACGAGTTTTTTGAATCAACTTTTCTTCAACAAATTTATATACACGCTCTGTAGCAGAATCTACGTTTTCTCCACTACGCACAATATCCTCTACGCCAATACCAATCTTAATACTTTCATAGTTACCTAAATTTCTGGTAAAAGATAGATCTACTTTTACTTTTGTATCTGACATTACTTGTGCTCCTTTAGGTGTCTATTTAAAGTATCGTGAGCAAATATACCCCAACGAACTTCTGTTTCTTTTTTACATATTGGACAAATAACTACTTTGCCTGTCATTCCTCCGCCTTCCATACTGGTACGAACTTGCCGTCGCTAGTCTTAGTATACAATATTAAATTATGTTTGAGAAGAGCTAATAATTCTGAACGTGAAGGAACTTCAGAAGTATATCCGTCATCTAAAATAAACTGATGTATTTTTAATATGTCGTCTTCCGTTAACATATACATAGACCACCCAGCATCGTCTGGATTACTAATTGGATATATTTTAGTTGGCTGCTGGATCTTGCCAGCCAAAATATAATCTTCTACAGTAATTTTATGTCTATTTAAAAGCTTGGCGGCTTCACGCAAGGTATATGCTTTTTGCATATGCTTATTAACTAAAGAATAGTTATACATAACCCTACGTCTTTCAGGATAACACCAAGCCACTATTTCATCTCTTGCACGAGATATACGTAAAGACTTGTGTATCTTTCCGTCTAAGAAGAAATAGAGAAGTCTTTTAGGTGTTCGAATTCTTTTTGTTCCAGCCATCGTCCTAGTGGGCTTCTATCCTTATTAATCATCCAGCGCTTGCCGCATAGAAGACAAAAAAGCTCTACGTGTAACTTCTGCGAAAAGACTCTATCCACAAAGACTCTTCCGCCACACTTTTTACAACTCATCATAATTTAAACACCTTGCCATCAACAACGCACGAATAGTCTGGAGACACTTCAATAATTTGAACGTGTGGCCACTTTCCGTTTTCAATATGTGCAATAGCAAATCCTTTTTGCCAATCATGGTGCTGGGTATACTTCATGCCAGGGCTCTTAGGATCACACATGTGTCCAATTTCATAGCCACGAATTGTTTCTCCCTTACCCTTATTACGTAATTCATATGTTTGAAAATGAGATGCAATTCTGTGTGAGTGTCCACGAATTAATGAAATCTGCATATCATTCATGTCCTTACGAACTGCGCCAGTGTCTGCTACAGATAATCCATGATGAACATGGATATCTCCATAGCGTTTCTTTGGCAACTCGTCATAATAAATATAATCATAGCCAAGGCTATCTAAATTCCATAATGCTTCTGGAGTTACAACTTTAATATGGTCTGGCAACTTGGCATCTACATAATTAAAAATACGTATGTCGTGATTACCTAAAGCAGTAAATAGTTCTGCATTCTTGCCTGCAACCTCACGATTCATTGTATAAAATTCTCTTGCACCTTTTGCTTCATGTTGCATAAGAGGCATAATCGAATGACCATTTTGGTCTTTATACATCTTTAAGAATTCTGCAGATCTTCCCTCTGTATATTTGCTATAACATGCTTGATCGTCGGTGTCTCCAAGAATATCTACTACATTTGGCTTCCACCATTTCATTACTTCAAACCAAAGCTTAATCATTTTATTGTCTTGATATGGAAATTGCTGATCTGACGATAGCATCCATTTGAGATCGTTTGTCATATGTTCCTTAATTATATAAAGTTGCAGACAGCAACTTACATGCTACAAATTGTAGCATTTGATTTCATTCTGTCAAGGGTTATTCTATTACTTTCATTTGAACTGCAATATAATTTACTGATACAGTTTGTCTTGTTTTAGCAGCATTTACGACTTCAATTCTACCGCTAGTAGAATTTTTTGTAGTTGCTCTGACAAAAAGTCTTGAGGTTGCTCCTAAATCTGAACTTATGCTCGCTACTATAGTTGGATTTGCAGTAAAGCTAGTACCTGCAAAATTTACATCTTTGCCTTCTGTTTTTTCCCCATCCACAGTAATGTCTACAGTTCCTACATGTATGATTGGAAATACTTTTACAGTTTTTTGAAGTCCACTTAAAGCATCAACAGTTTGATTTGTAGTAGCAGTTAGGCTGCTATTCTGTGCGTATATAGATGAAATATTTCTTTGTAGTTGATTTAATTTATTTATATCTATTGGCGAGCCAGCACTAAATACTACATTGGAATCGTATTCTGTCATAAGTTTTCTCCTAGGTCATGCATATTTGCCTCCGCCTCAGATACTTCAATTATAGACTTTCTATTTAATCCATATTTATTAAAAGCATCAGGGTCTACGATATGCCGCTTTTTATTTTGCGATATTAAATACATTTTACCATCCGCTATGTTCTTTATCAAAGTACCATCACGGAATCCTAATTTTCCTACAAGCTTCATTCCTGCCACTGCCTGTTCTGTAGCGCTTACAGTTGTAAATGCCCATGATTTTGCAGCACGATCAGAAATAAGCTTATAACGCTTGTTGTCCTTAACCCAATATACTCCTTTATCAGTCTTTACTGCAAGACCAGAAGGGAGTATAGTTGGACTACTTACTGTCGCTGTCTTCGGTTTTCGTAGCATTTTTCTCATTAAGAAGTTGAGTAATCTCTGCCCGTAAAATTGCAATTTGAGTTTCATAATTCGACACAATCTCGCCAATGCGTTGCTGCAGGGCGGTAATAACTAGTTCTGCTTTTTCTGCCATTATTCTCCTAATGTAGACTTAAAGGATACCATTATCCTTCAAGGGCGTCAAGTCTTTGTTCTAAATATTCTATTTTTAAAATACTTTCTTTTAACGCTCCAACTAAATATGGGATTAAATTAGTTGTTGAAATTGATTGATATTCTGGATTTCCATTTTCATCGACTGCATCTTTTGTTCCATTAACCATTTCTGGAACTACTTCGGCATATTCGTGAGCAATAAAACCAATTTCTGTTTTTCCTGGGTTGTTATTCATTTCATATGAACGAACACGCAATCCTTTAATTATTTCTTTGGAGCCCATGTAGTCCTGTATATTATTTTTTAAACGATAATCTGAGGCTGTTTTAAATGATGGATTGCCCGCTGAAGTGGTCTGAATGCCTCCCGCATCTGATCCGTTATAGACTAATCTAATCATTTCTGATGTTCCAGTGGTATTATATCTATGTGCAAATATTGGAATTTGATTATCACGTCTAGCAATAATTGCTCCAGTTGCAGATAAATATGTTCCTGTTGACTGTTCTGTGCTAGAAGAAGAATATGTTCCAGTTGTATTGCTATATGCGGCATTGTTAAGATGCCCTTCTATTTGAACAGTATATGTTGTTGAACCTAAGCCTGCGGCAGGCGATAGCCTGATGCCAGTTGTAGCTCCGCCTTGAATATAAAGATTATTACTTCCATCGTTTCCTATAAATATACTACCGCCTACGCTTATTCCTCTAGCAGAATATGAAGAATATTCTGACCCAGATTGAATTAATACTGCTCCTCCGCTTAAAAATCCAGTGCTTGTATCTGTTAAGGTTAAAGTTGCCAATGTCGAATCTAATACTGCAGATTTAGTTCCAGAAGCTATAGAAACTGTTCCGCTAAATGTTCCATTTGATCCTGTTATATCTCCTTTGACTTCTATTCCAGTTCCAGTCCATCGTAAATAACTTGAAGTCCCGCCAATATCAAGTGCAGGAGTTAGAGTTCCTCCTCCTAAATCTCTATATCCTAAAAACCATCCAGTGGTTCCAGAGCCATATGTAGTTTTATTTGAGTATATACTTCCACTTGTATTTAAAGATATTCCAAGATTTACGTTTCCTACAAGGTCAAATTTTTGAGCTCTGTTTGCTGCAGTGTTTGCAGTAGTTTGTGCAGATGCTGCGTCTTGTGCTAATTGCCATGTTGACCCAGTATAAGTATAAACTTTATAACTATCGTTTGCATCAATCCATATGTCACCCTGTATCATCCCAGAAGAAGGTTGATCATTTTGATAATATGTTTTACTTTTATTATTTAACGCTGAAGACGATGCGTACCCGCTTAAAGTTAAAGTTCCAGTTGAAATGTCTAAAGTAAAATTACCAGTAGGGGTGCTTCCAATTCTGTGAACTATTTGTGTTGGAGTAAGTATAAAATTAGACTGACCTGCCGATTCACTACCCAAAAGCAATTGACCTGTTGACCCTATTTTAAATGTATTTGCAGAATTAGATAAAGAATCTGTTGCTAATGTTAGTCCACCAATTGTTCCGCTTGCTGCATTCATTACTCCGCTTCTAGAAACTCTAAACTTGTTTGCTGCTCCTGCGAATGTTGTTGCTCCCAAATATATTCCATCTGAATCTGATTTAAATATAGAGCTACCTGATCCAGCCGATAAGTCTCCTGTGAATGTTCCGCTGCCGTTTATAGTTAAAGTTCCAGCGTCTATATCTAAATTAAATATTTCTGTGCTACCACTAGAATATGCAACTAATCCTTTTTGTACAGTATATCCATTATTTGTAAAATCATTAACTGCACTTAATTCAATTCTTGTTCCGCCAGCCGATCCTGTTCTTAACCAAGAAGAAAACTGTCCATTTCCTGCAACAAGATTTTCAATTGATATTACCCCACTTGCAAGGTCAATAAAATTTGCTTGTGTTGGATTAACACTTGTTGAATTTATTCTTGTGTATGTTGGTGTTCCTCCGACAGAGTATAAAGAATCGTTTACATTTCTTGCAATATAGTAAAAAAACATCGGAGAAGTATATGCGGCTTGATTATTTGCTAAAGATAGCGCTTGTCTTAAATTATCTAAACCAATATTTTGCCTATTTGTAGTTCCAGTTACAGTAAGTGTTGCAACTTGTGTAGTTGTAGAAAATCCTGAAGTTGCTGTTGAGCCAACGTCTGAGCCTCTTACGTGTATGTCTACAGATTTAAACCCATCAAAATCTGATGACGTATACGACCCGCCCCAATTTACTGAAACTGCAAATGGTGCTGATGCAACGGAAAGTCCAGACGGTAAAGTTGGATCTTCGACTGGCGTAGCAATATCAGTAACTTGAATATTTGATATTGTTGTTTGTGTAGAAACAGTACCTCTTGCTGTCAATCCATATGCAACAATAGTATAAAGTCCAGACGGGGCTGGAATTGTTTTTGTTCCAGCTTTATCAAAATTTAATGCTGGCTTTGTTCCATCAAATGGAGATCCACTAATATATATATCAACTTGTTTAATTGTATTTTGAATATCAGTATTTTGAACATTTTTTCCATTCCAAGAAATTGTTATCATTCCTGGAGTATCTCCGTTTGCGGTAACTCCTGGTGCACCAGGAACCGATTCTGAATTTAAAATTAAATTATAAGCTGCAGACCAATCTTTACCGTATGAGCCATCTTTATACTTCCACCTAAATTGTAATGGATATACCGTGCCTGGAGATAGCTCTTCTATAGTTACAACAAAATAATTTCCATCTTCAAATGATTCGCTAGAATCTTTTAATAAATCTTCGTATGCCATACTAGAAATCCAAATCTAATCTATATTCTACGTCTACTTGTCTTCCCGCCATTTTTGATATTGGAGTAGCAAGATGTGATCTACTAATCATTCCAAATACTGGATCGAAGGTATCCTCATCATTTATTCTAAGTCCATCCATGCCAACATATGTCGTTCCACCTGCACCTGCAGTTACAACTATCCCTATTTGATTTATATTAGTTATATCTGGTGCTGGGCTTGTGGCGCCAGAAAAAAATGTAGACAAAGGAATATCAGAAGATATTTTATACCCCGCTCCAGAAGTTGGCGTTATTGTGGCTTCATAATATTTACTTGATTCGCTATATAGTCTAATCTTTATTGTAGAAAGATTTGCATCTTCTCTATAATAAGCCAATTTAATTGTGTCTGCGTCGCTGTACCCAGATAGATTTAAAACAGGAATTGAAGCTTTATATTCTTTTGATGAATTAGCGGAGGAAGACATTCTTAAAAGATTTCCACCTATTCTATAATTTGTAGTTACAGCAGATGGATTAATTCCAGAAGAATCTTCCCATTCTAAAAGATCGTCAAAATTTGTTAAATATTTGCTATCAAAATTATTTACAGAAGATCTAGTTGAGGGATAAAGTCCTACTTCATAAATTTCCGCTGTGACGTCTTGTGGGATAGTTGTTTTATAAACAACACTATATGTTGTTGTGCTTACAGGCGGATTTCCTGCTGTTGAGGTTTGTATATCTGTACTTCCAAAAAGAACTGGCGTCCTATAGAATTCGAAACCTAAGCGGGTATCAGATTCATTTGCTGCTGTTCCGTCTATCCCGAATGCTAAATCTTTTCTAGAACTATTTAGATTTCCTGCTATAAAATTAGTTAAAAATCTTTTGCCAAATTTAGTTATGACATTTGAAGAGCGATAAATTTCTTTACCATCTTCATAAAAAATATAAGTTCCTTTTATCATAATTCTCCTATGGCTTAATCCTTGCATCTACACCAGCAATATTTTCTTTATTTTTACTTGAATTTCTAATTTTTATTTTTACTCTTACCTTTAAAGCTTTTGTGACTGGGTCATTATATTCTATTTTTTCTACATCTTCTATGTCTGAAAGATCTGGAACATCTGATAATTCTATTTTACCTTTTTCTTCTTCTTTCTTTTCTTCTTCTTCTGACTTTTCAGATCCAGCTATAATTGAACCAGATATATCATTGATTCCGATTGGAATTACAGATCCCGTTACTTTGTATTCAGAGTCTTCTCCTATAATAATGACTTCGCTAGGATCATACCAAATTAAATCAGGATGACCCGCTGGCAGCACTCTCTTGCCGCCTGCCACTATGTTTTGTTTAGGGATTCTCTTCATCATCTTTTAATTATACCATTTAGCAAAACTAAAGAGTTCTGCCAGTAATTTCGGTTTCTAGCCCCCCTTGATATCTTTGAGATACTTTAACCACAATAATTTTTTGTTCTACCGTTAGGTCCTGATATGGGTAATCTATTGTAATTATGTCTCCAACTGAAATCAGTGGATTGCCAAAAATTTTCATTGTAATTATTTTTGCTTTATTTACAACCCTGCTTTGTATCCATTCTGCTAAACTCTTTACATCTTTAACATTTTGCAACCAGGTTGATTCGAAAATAACTGGTTCAGAAGCAGCATATCCAGCAACTGGCGAGGTCTCATAAACTATCTCTCCAGAGAAACCAATTGTATTCCCAAATATAGAAAGCTGATTAACTCCTCTATCTGAGAGCGGAACTGTAATGGAGCTGTTGTTTAATACAAAAACGTCTGCTTTAAAATTATCATATGATTGTGCAATTACCTGTGCCAGCTTGTTCCCACCAGTTGTCCATTTAATTGGAATTGCTGGGGCATTTGAGAACCTGACAGACTTTTTTGCTATTTCTCTTACTACCGTTCCAAATTCATCGAATGCATTTTTCTTAGAAATAATATCTACATCGTCATTTGTGGCATTATAAAGCATATCTCCATAAGCTAAATCTAAAAAGTCTTTACTAAATTGTCCGTTATAAAAATTAAGTAGCTGGTAGTCCTTGTTATATTCTTCTTGATTCTTCAAAGTATCTGCGTATACATAATCAAATATAGTTGTTCCAGAAATTCCAACTAACGCTACACGTTTTGATGGATAAAGTATTTCATTATCGTTTGCTGCAGACGAAGTATCTGTAGCTTCTATTTTAAATCCATTTATATAAGCCGTAATTGTAACACTCTTATTTTCTATTTTTACCTTAACATCAACATTATAAACTTTGCCAGCAAAAAGTTGATCTAGAGTTGCCCTATTTCCTTTTTGAGAATCTGTAAGCTTTTTCATATTTTTTCCAACAAGCTTAACAATCTTTACTGGAGAGGTGCTAGCTGCTGCGGCTGTGGCGCTTGTTTCTAAAAATATAAAATATCCAGAGTCATTTGAATCATTTAAAAAGAATCCAAGTGCTGCTCCTTGAGGCTTATATTTAATAAGAGGAGGCATAATAATAGATGTTCCAAATGAATAATATCCAGGACTATAATTTCTTACTGGCTTACTTTCTCCTATAGTTTCGTTTGTGTATGTTCCAAGCTGTATTGAGTCAAAGTCTCTATATGCAAATGTAAACTTATTGTCTACTGATTCTCCGCCAGTTAACTTAAGATATGATTTAGCTGTAACTTTGTCTCCGACCTGTTTTGGCGATCCAGTTTTTGAAGCATTTGTAATGGTGGACGAAAGCTTATAATAAGATACTTTTTTATTTCCTTCACCAGCAGCGCTTATAAATTGTGTTGTTATCTTATAATAACCATTTTCAGTTAATCCAGAAATTGTTACTGGGTTTGTGGATGATGTTGTTGTTTGGGCTGCGGCTGCAGAAGTAGTGTCGTCTACCATTCTTTGATATATAACTTTATATGTAGTTATATTATTTTTACCAGCAACTCCTAATGTAGATAAGTTGACTGATATAGATGTATTAGAAACTTTGCTTACTATAGGAGCAAATAGTTGATTTATGGTTGAGTCTAATGTTCCGCCGCCTGCTTCTTCTTCAAGATAAGCCATTACTTCCACACATCCTCTTCTATTTGATACCAATTACTTATAGTTGCACCTGATGTAGCTGGATGGTATGTTTTTTCCGTTCCAAACACACCCCTTGCTTTAATTCTATATCTACCAGTTGGTTTAAAATATTGTGGTCCAGTTTTAGACAAAGATCTATATTGTGCCCAGTCTGCTTCTGATCCTACAAAAACTGAAATCTTAGTAGTTGAATTAAGAGGCTCATACTCAAATTCTATTCCATCATATTCAAAAACTTCAGAGTCAACTAAAAAATATCCTGAATAATTAAATGTAGATTCAAAACTTACAAATGGATCTAGATTGTCTATATCTATATTAAAGTTAACTAATTCAGCTGGTGTGTCTGACTGAATTTCATATCTCAATCCGCCAGATATTAAAAATGAAGGTTCTGATGCCCATAGGTCCGTTGCTGTTTGTGTATAAAGAGAACTCATTGGTGTTTTCCAAATTACTTTAACCTGGTTTGCGGATGCTAATTCTTGCTTATTAAAGTCTACAATATTAGGCAACTTGTTACCACTTTGAGCATAATAAAATTCCCAATCTGCAGTTGATCTAGTGTATAGATAATCTCTTGTATAAAATTGTAAAATATTATTTTCATCAAAGTATGCGTTCATTTGAATATCTCTACATAGCTCTTGGATAGAATCCCATACAGTTTTATTGTTTTCGCTCCACCATAAAGTTAATGTTGGAATAGATGTATCTATAGATACATTTGACTCATTAAGCTTTACGTTAATATTATAATTAGAAAATCCTATAGAGTCTAACATGCCAGTTATAATTGACGTTACTGGGGCATACTCATATACTAAATCTGGTATCAATGTTTCCATTAATTGTTTTGAGCCATCAAGAGCTGATACTTCTACGTCTCCAAATTGAGATATGTTGTGCGAATCTAAATAAAATGTTCCCTGTTCAACTCTGTCATATTTTGATGACCCCTCAGTTACAGCGCCGTTAGAATGATAAACTTTTAGATGAGGCCTAATCTCTGCATTTTTAGCAAAATATATTACATCATTTGGGGCAGGGGTTACGGTCCAATCTTCATCTCTATTATAAGTTAAAACTTTTAAGTCAGACTGATCGTATTTTGCCAATGATAAACTTAAATTGTTTGCAGTTATATTGCCTACTGGCAGGATGTCGTTTGCGTTAGAAGATGACTCTTTACTTATATCAAAAGAAATTAAGTCTGGGCTTATGTCCTTTACCCATCTTGCAGATATTTCTACAAGACCTATTCTTCTATCTGTTCCCGCCGACGGAGTGTTTATTGTTATAGATTTAATTTCTTTAGGGGCTGGATACGATATTGCTTGAGATGAACTAAATGGTGGCGTGTTTGACCATGCTGTTCCATTCCAATAAATTATTAACGTTCCATTAGATGGTACTGAAATTGGAGAAAGCGTTACGTCCGTAGTGGCATCGTTATAGTCAATAGAAACTGTACATGTTGCTGGTAAGGCGTGATACTTTTCGAAACGAATAACTATTTTATTTGCTAAGGCTGGTTTAGTTGGGGTAGCAGTTCCAGATGAATTTACAAGAGTTGCTGTTTTAGAAAGACTAGTTTCAGAAACTTGAGATAAAGCATTTGTAACAGAAAATGTACGGGAATCTGGAATGCTTGTAATTACTTGATTAACTAAATTTAAAGATGAGTTTCCTGAACCAGATATGGTAACTCTTTTTCCAATTGTAAATCCATGATCTGCTGATGTTTTATAAACTACTTTTGATCCTGTTGCATATGCTTCAATTATTGACGCTGTGCTTTGAACATATTTAACTGTAGCGTTAACACCAGTATTTTCTGGAGTTATCCAGTATTTATAATATGTTGTTACACCTGGATAGTATACTCTTGGGGCAGTTGAAGGGTAAGGTACAGTTCTATAGTCATAAAATTTATTATCCCCAGTATGTTCTGGATGCGATGGGTTTGTAGGATCAGTATTAATATAATATTTAATTCCAGAAAGAGTTGGCCTAAAAGGTTTTAAGACTGAGTCTATTGGAAATAATTTTTTGTATGGATTTAAACGCTTTTCTTCTGCTTGTGCATCGATATCTGTCTTATAGTCGTCATCATCAATTGTAGTAGATATTGTTATATTGTCTAATAGAAGATTCATGTTATATTCTATTGTGCATCCCGCCGAAATATTTACGGTGCGGGAGTTATAAAAAATATCTTTTAATTGAGAGCTAGCAGATATCACTATACCTGCTCCATTGACATTGATATATTGTAGAACGGCACTTGGCCTCTTTTTACTAGAGTAGCGTTAAATGATGTACAGCTAACAGTATACGGCTCATAGCCTGATGATTCTTGGCTTGTGCCACTCTTTGCAAAATTTAATCTAATATCAAAGGTTGATTGACCCTCGCTACTATTATAGAATTCAATTAGATCCAAAGCCCCCCATTGATTATCTACGGTATACAATCTTGTTCCTGGAAGCATGCTCCAAGAAACACCAAATCTTTTTTTATCTGCAACAAAGAATTTACGCAATGATCCGTTTGCCATTCTTTGAGATTGCTCAATTCTTTCTACATCCATAGAAATTTCACTTCTATTATGCTCAGAAAGTTTAATCCATGATTGCGTTGTATCCGATGGATCTGCGTAAAGGTCTCTAGCATAGATTTGAATGGCGGAACCTCTAGGTAAATATGTGGTTCGTTGACCATTTGCTACATATGGACTCATGGATATCTCCTGCTCATATTAATCTGTGTTCCAGTCTTTCTCTGATCTAATGCCATTGCTGCCTTAAATTCTTCAAACAATTGTCTTCCATCTGCTGGGGCTTCTGCAAATTGCATTGTAACATTTCCAACATTATATACAGATCCGCCAGTTCCTGGCTGATATGCCATTGCCTGAATTAATTCGCTACCCTCATTATATTTAGGTACATTATAGTTTAGCATAAGTCCGCCAGATTTCATACCGTTTATGCGGTCAAAGAATGGTACTCCTAATTTAGATACAGTATCTGCATTTACAATATACTCTCCATTGGATACTCTTACCATTCCGCCATTTGCATACATGCCAATAATTGAATCTGATGTACCAGTTCCTGGGCCACGTAATAGTCCTCCAGCTGCCTTCTTTTCTTGAGCAACTGTATACCATGTCTTTGGATCCATATTTCCTTCAGGTTGTCTTACTTTGTAACGTATACCTTTATATTCAAGAACATCTCCTGGCTGTAGATTCTTATCTCTAATCGCTTCATTTCCGCCTTTTCTGCTTAAAGTTCCTTTTTCATTTAATTCATACTGTTTAGATTTTGGAGCGGAAGAAATAACATATGGGTTGTCCATTGTATATTTAGGCCCATCTTTTCCATCATTTAATTTCTTTCCATCAATTATAATATCTCCACTAGCAGTTACTGTTACATCATTTTGAGCTAGAATTGAATCTATTCCTGCTCCAAATTTATTTAATTGATCTAAAGCAAAAGTTCCAACATCAGTTTTTATTGGCATTCCTCCGCCAGCATAAGTATATTCTGGCATATTAATTCCTATGCCTTTTAACGCAACTACAAAGTCAGCAGCCAAACCTTTAAACTCTTTTGTTGTCTTAAATTCTTCTATGTTCTTAGCATTAAGCTTTAATGCCATTTGTAAAGCAGTCATTGAAGTGTTTACATCATCAATTTTTTGCTTTTGCTTATCATATTTTTTATTTATTGAGTCAAGACTTTCTGCCGCCAGAGCAGCCTTGTTCGCCAAATCATCTTGAGCGTTTTGTATCTTTTCTCTTTGACGCTCTAATGGAGCTATATCTTTTAGCCTACGCTCTTCAATTTGTTGTTCTGCTAATACTACCTGTTGCTCATTTAGAGTTCTTTGTAATTCTAGCTGAGCAGATGCGGCACCACCAAAATCACCAGCAGCAACAGCTTTTTCATATTCAAGTCTTTGCTGTTGAACACGTAGCGCTACATCTTCTGCTTGAGCCTCTTCACGTAAAGCTTTCTTTTTAGCTTCAGCCTTATCATTAATTCTTTTTATTTCTTTATCAAGAGCCTTTAGTCTTTCTTTTGTATCTATCTGCTCTTTTACACTTTGCCCCTTTGCAGCTGACTCGTACTTCTTCTTTAGATCTCCAAGCCTCTTTAGCTCTGAATATTCTTTACTTAATAGTCCCTTTTTGTTTACAGTTTCTACTGCTTGAGCTGTTGCTATTTGTAGCTTATAAATCATGTCTGTTTGCTCTGCATTCATCTTTGAAAGATCTCCAGTGAATCCCATAGCAACAAGTCTTAGCTTTTGGAACATGCTAACAGCGGTATCCTGTTTATTAATAAACTTTTCAATTTCAGGATTTTGTTTCTTTAAATTATTTAATACGCCTTGACCAATTGCTTCTTGTGCTCCAACCTTATTTGCAATTATATCTAACTGCTTCTTTTCAGCTTCATATCTTGCAGTAGTCTCATCAAACTCTTGGCCTTTCTTTTTAGCAGCCTTTTCGCTCTTAGAAACTAAATCTTCAACTCCAGTATTAATTGCAGTCAATGCAGTATTAAGAGCGGCTGCAGCATCCTTGGTATTCTCAAAATTCTTTGCATAATTAAATGATTGCAATGCGCTGGCGGCAGCAGTTTGAGCATCTACTATTTGCTTAAATGCATCTGTATTAATTACGCTTACTGCCATGCCTGCTTTATCTGAAAGATTAAATAACGTATAAATTCTCTTGGCTGCCTCTTCTGCAGATAGTCCCGCAGCCATTAACTGCTCTTTTAATTGAACAGCAACTCTTGCTGCATCTGGGCGGGATGTAGCGTTAATTACTTTAATTTGTTCCGCCATTGTTTCTTTTAATTCTTTTCTCAACTTCTTATATTCTGCAATTGTCATCTTGAAAGGAGTTCCTGCAGACTGCAAGCTTTCGTAAGTGAGCATATTTTGGTCTATCATCAACTTCTGGGCAGCAATCGCATCTTTTACCTTAGTATTATAATCAGTAAATTTAAGTCCTGCTTTTTGTGCAGATTCTGCAGTCAATCCGAATGCCGCTGCGCTTAGACGTTGAGTTTCATTATAATTTTTCCAAGCTGCTATTGCTCCACCTATTGTTAGTGTTGCTGCACCGATAATTAAATTAGTTTTTGTTAATCCTCCAACAAGACCAGTTAATATTTTGCCCCAAACTTTTCCTTGCGTAGCAGCTCCTGCAGCAGACTGTGCCCATGCTTTTTGTGCTGCAACTGATCTTCCTAACTTCTCTGCATATACTGCTGGATCTGACTGTCCTCTTAATCCGCCCATACCGCCCATTAATGCTGGTGCTAGCATGCCTCCAAGCATTCCGCCAACCATAGATCCAGTTTCTCCAAATCTTCCACCTAAAGCTGCTCCTCCATAATATCCTGCAGAAGACAACATCATTCCGCCCATCATTGAGCCAAATCCAATACGTTGTCTTGGAACTACAATTGGTGCTTGTGGTTGAGATTGTGTCCCTAATGATGTTGGTCTAAATCCTCTTCCAAATGGTGTGCGTGACCAATCTACCTGACCGCCTTCTTGATATCCTGGAACCATTCCGCCTTGATTAAATCTCATTCTTCCTCTTGACATTGCTCTAAATATTGCAGAAGCTCCAACATGTCCTCTTTGTGCGCCAAACATAGAAGTCATTGTTCTTCCTCTACCAAATTGTGGAGATTGTCTTCTTTGAGATTCTGGGAAAAGTTCTTGCATTCTTGACCAATGAGATTCGGTCATTCCTGCTGGCATTCCGCCGCCTGTTGAAATAAGAGGTTGTGGAATTCTTTGTCCATCAAATCCCATCTGTCTTAAACTTCCACGAGCTATTCCTCTATTGCTTTCATTTCTTTCAAATCCTAGTTGTGATATCTCTTCAGATAAAGATACTCGTCTTCCCAATGCTGCACTACTTCTTGTAATTTTAGAAAGATGCTTATCCATTGTTTGATAAACTATTCTGTCATAATCATCAGAGGATATGTTTCCAGCTTTAGATAAATTAGATATAATTTCATCATTCATTCTGTTTAGTGAAGATTGCATTTCTGGTGTGCTGTAGCCTAATCTTGCTCCTACATCATAAATTAATCCTGCTGGGTGGACTCCCTGTTTAGATAAATTAATAAAATCTTGAGCAAATATACTTCCTGGAACTGTTGTTCCTGGTGGCAGACCTAAAGACCTACGTCTTGCTGCTTGCGATGGGTGTGCAAGTATCATATTTGTTTTAGAGCTTTGCCAAAGCATTCTAGCTGGAAGGAATCCTCCTCCATTAAATCCTGGTCCTCCTGTACCCTTATTGCCATTAATTGCCATAAGCAGTGGTAGATTAGCAGCTGTGGCTTCTCTATTTACAACAAATTCTCCTGGAGTTAGCATTGCTGGAACTACATCTGCATTTACATTTGGTCCTGGAACCATTGCTCCACTAGACATATACACTTGTCCGCCAGCATTTAATCCTTGAGGCTTAGTTGTTTCAATGCTATACGGTCCGCCAATTGTTCTTGTTCGTGTAGCACGACCAACTGCTGTCATAACGTCAAGGAATGCACCTTGACGGAACATTCCACGAAGATTTGGTTTTCCTGATACATCTACAACTGGCTGATCAATTAATGGAGCTTTACTTAAATCAATTGTTCTACCACGACCTGCAGCATACTGACTTACCTGCATTCCCATCATTCTTTCAAGTTCAGCATTTACTGCGATAATTGCTGCTCTTGCTTGCTCTACATTTAATTTACCTGCTCTTAAATCTGCAACAATTGCAGCAGACTGTGTTGCAGCATTTTGAGTAAGTCTTTGTGTAATTGGAAGAATGTCATCAAATGTTGCAATAAATTCACTTGATACTTGTCCGCCTAATGCGATTGTTTTCTTTAACTGTTCAATTTCTTGTCTACTTTGTACGCCAAGAGTTGCCATAAGAGCGGCGTATCTTGCATGTTCTCCAGCTACAACTCCAGTAGAATATCCGCCAACAGAAGTCAATCCCTCAATATTAGGCATTCTTTCTGTCATCATAATTTGAGGAGTTCTACCAATTTTTCTATTTAATGGAACTGGCTGCATGGTTAATCCAAATATTGTAGAAGGATTATTTGGATCTCTTGGATTTAAATGTGCTGCTGCTCTTGATTCTGTTCCTAGTAATGGATGTGTTGGATCTACTACTCTTGGACCGCCCATGGTCATTATTGGAGATCCGCCTAATGTTGTTACCGCTCTTCCAGCTCCTGTACCTATGGTAGCTATGCTAGTTGCATTCTGTTGTAGTAAATTTAGATCTGCATTTAATTTTTCAATTGCTAGGCTAAGAGTTTTTGCAGCAGCTGCGTCAGAATAAAATTCATCTGATAGTTGTGCGCTTGCAGCTCTTGCTGCCATAATCTCTGGTGTTAGTAATTTGAATCCTTCTGCGCCTTTAAATAAAGCTTTAAAATGTCCAAGACCCTTAATGATGTATCCAAAGAAGTTAGCAAGAACACCAGTAAGCATAATTACTGGGCCGATGATTGCGGTAAATGCTCCTCCAAATGCCATAACCTTTTTAATTGGGTCTGGTAACTTTTGTGTAAAGTCAATTATCTTGCTTAGAACATTTACAAGCTTTGTTCCAATATCTAGGAATTCATCGCCTACTCCTGCAAGCTCTGCCTTTAAGCCTTCTATTGCTCTACGATATCTTCCTGATGCTGACTCTGTTACTGCCGCCAACTCTCGGCCAGCTACTGCTTCCAATTCTCCTGCGCTTGCATTCATCAAATCTAAAACTTGTAATGTCTGGCTTCCTTGGCGACCTAAGTTTTCAAACAAAGCATTTAGTCTTGAGAACTGGAATTTTCCAAACAATTGTTCAATTGCTTGCTGTTTTGATAATGGGTCCAGCTTGTCTAATGCTGACTGAAGTGCTAATAATGTTCCAGTAACATCTCCCGCATTATTCTTTACAATGCCTAAAAGATCAATTCCAAATCCTTTAAATTTATCTACTGCAACATCTGTTGGGTTAATTAAAGATGCAAGAGCAGACTTTAGAGCGTTTGCTCCTTCTGAAGCATTTACTCCGCCCTCACGCATAGCGGTAAGATAAAGAGCAAGATCTTGTACGCTTCCGCCTAATCCCTTAATTACTGGGCCAGCTTTTGGAATAGCCTCCACAAGATCATTCAACGTTGTTGATGTTTGGTTTTCAACTGCGTTTAGGAAGTTAATAGTTTCTGCTAGTTCTTGAGTATTTGATTTAAATGCTGACTGTATAGCTAAGGTTGCCTTCATTGCTTCTTGACGATCTACTTCACCAAGAACTGCTAAACGAGTTGTTTCTGAAACTGATGCTAACAATTCATTTCCAGTCTTACCAGTAGCAGCAATATCAGCAGCAAGCCCAATAGTTTCTGTAAAGCTTACACCCATTGCAGACGATAATTCTTTTGCAGTAGCAGCAACTTCATTTCTAATCTTACCTAATTCTTGTGATGATGTTCCTGCTATATCTCCATAAACCTTAGTTAAACGAGTTAGTTCTTGATCTGCTTGCTTAAATGCATCTGCTGCTGCTTTTCCAAATGCTGCAAGTGGCAAAGTTAAACCTACTGTTAACTGACGTCCTGCCCATTGAGTATTTTTACCCCAGTTAATAAGTTGAACTCCGCCATCTTGAATGACCTTATTCATAATCTGAAGTTCTTGCTTCAGTAATGCCGCCTTATTCTTAGTTAAATCTAAACCTCTTGGAATGTGTACGTTATACTGCATTAACCCCTGGGCATTTCTGCCAAGGGGCTGCAGTACAGCGTTTTGCATTTGAACTTGTTGTTTAGCAAGATCTCTTATAAGTCCGCCATTTGTTCTAGCATGCTCTTGATATGTTCTAAAGTAGTCTCTAAGTTTTAATCTACCGCTGTCCAGATTACGTCCAAACTTTTCTACATCTGATGTTAGGCTGACGAAGTGTGTAGAAAACTGGCCCGTCTTACGCATTGTCTCAGAGAACATTGCGTTTGTAGCATCAATTTGACCAGCTAGGGCTCTATTAGCACCAGCAAACTCTTGCTGTAATTTGGATAGGCTGTTTGTAACTCGTTGCACATCGGCAATGAGATTTGAAAAATCAGAATTAGCAACTATACTAGTTACTATTTTTTCGTCAGCCATTTATATTACTTATTACTCCTTAGAGTATCCAAGACCTAATCCAATTCCGAATCCTTGCTCCTGTGCCATTTGTCCTTGCAGTGACACTACGTCATCTGTGCTGGCCTCTATGCCCATAGCTCGTAAGCGGATATCTTCAAAGGTTGGACCTTTGCTTTCTTGCTCATCTCTAATGTCGACTCCTTGTAAAGATGCCAAGAATATTCTGTTGTCTTTCTCTCTCTTTTGCAACGATTCTATCGTTTGCAATAGTTCTGGTAGAGAAAGGTTTTCTTCTAGTTCTTGGTAATTCTTCCAAGCTCCTACAAGAAAAACTTGTCTTACTAAAGCGGCTAAGTCTAGTTCTGACCAGCCAGAACCGCCGCCGCTATTAGGTTTGGGTCGTCTAGTTTAATTCCTCCACAGATTTCTAGAATTCTGTTGATTGTTGGAACATCTAGAGCCTCTTCCAAAGCGTCACGATCTTTTACTAAGTCTGGAAGTTGTAGTTCCAAAGCAATAGCACAAGCGTCGATCAACACGCTTAATGATTCATTTTCTGTTGTTGATTCTTGAGCCTTATTCATGGCTGCCATGAATTTTCTCAACTGTTTAATTGATAGCGGCTTCAACTGAACTGTTGCGCCGTTCTGTAATTTAATTTCTTCTACGTCGTATACTGTAGTAGCCAATTTATCCTCCTTGGATAGTTATAAACATTATAACAAATGCATATTATTAATACAAGCACAAAACCCCCATAAAAATGGGGGTTTTGCTAATAGCCTAAATTAAATTAAGCCAATACTCGGTCAATAATCTTACCGTATTCCGATCCAACATAGTTGGCGTCTGGAAGAAGACGGAAAGTCACTGGGAATGTAGTTGGGGTGTTACGTGCAAGTGTGAACTGGCTCTGTTGAACAGAGAGAACACGGCGAGCATAATAAACACGCTCAGTTGTTGCTGATACTTCGGTTGAGCTAGACTTTGCGAGTGTTGGAGCTTGTCCAACTGCAAATAGCTGACGCTCTGTCGGAGCAATACCGAGAGCACCTGCCTCTAGACCAAGAGTAAGATCTCTATCGTCAGCGCTTGTTGCACCCTTTGTTGGGTAGTTGTCTGTTGACGCAGATCCGTTCTTAGTTAGAGTAGAAGTACCTTGTCCAAATACTGTTAGAACGTTCTGTAGTGTTCCTTCTGTCATTTCAGTCATAATCATGACCTGCATAGCAGACTTGAACAACTTAGCTGCGTCAAGCAACTGATCTACGGTAACATCTTCGTATGTTGGGTTATAAGTAATTTGAAGACCATTATTTGTAAAACCTACGTTACGTACAGTTGCTGCGCTGTTTAGAGTTGTTGCTGCAGAAGTACGAGCAGCCAACGTAATAGTACCTGAATCAAGAAGATTCTCAGTATATGTTGGGTCTGTCGAATCCTTTACAGAAATGTAAACTGGAGCTGCACCGACGATAATGTTCTTAGCATTATTAAATGCCATTGTTTCTACCTCCTAATTGTAAAAATTAATTGTTAGGCTGGCTAGGCCCTTTCCTCTTTCCTCTATGTCTAATTTTAGGCCATAGGGGGTCAAAAGGCAAACTATTATATATATCTACCAGTAGAGTCTGTGTTTCTGGAATATTTCATCTCAAGAATTACATCTGCCGAAAAGAATCCCTGTAGCTCCTCTGAGGGAGCGGTAGGGGACATATCGGCTACATAGATGCTATGGAACTTAAAGGTATTTGAATTAATTCCAGGAAGTAGATTTACATCTTTTGCAGACTCATCCATTCTACGGAATTCATCTATGAAGAAATTTCTAATCTCATTTATCTCAGAGACATCTGTTGAATAGATGGTAAATAGGATTTGCTCATTGCATATTAACCAAAGGGTATCATAGGATACGCCTATCTTGTCATAGATTATATGCTTCTTCCCGCTCAAAAATTGATTCATTTCTGGCTGTTGCTGTACTGGGAATATTGGCACTAGGTTTTCCGCTATATTGTCGCTCCAATAAATGTCTGGATCGAATATGCCTGCCGCCTGCAATTTGTTCCATAAATATTTACGAAGCTCAAGCATTGCATCTATTTTATAATTAACTGGCATTATAGGGCTCCTCCGAATGCTGCAGATAAAGCTGCATCTGCTTGAATTGATATAGTATTAGGATTAAATGAATATTTAACAGTTTTAATTTCTGCTGGAAGTTTTAAAGCTCTGGTCATAGAATTATTAAATAGTTGTTGGAAGCCTGAATTTCTAATTGATATATTAACTAGATTAGATTTAAAGAATCTAGAATATGTCATCATAAATGAATTTTTAACTCCAACTCCTCCTGGCCTTTTAACGGTCACAGAGGCCCCTTCTGGCATGAACACTGTATAACCATTGGTTTCGAATACAAGGCGCTTAGAATGGCGTGGAGCAATTTTAAGGGGCATTCCAGCTTCCATCACAGACGCCTTATTTACAAATACGTGTCTACGATTTCCTTCTGCTGATGCAAATGTTTTAGAAGGCATGAATTCATATGAAACAGAGAATCCAAGTCCGTCTTCATTAAACTTATTTAATTTAAATAGTCTTGCTGAGCTGTCTCCGACCTGCCGCCACTCGTAGACATGATGCAATGATCTTGGTTTTACCCTAGCTTGAGAATCTATAAATTCGCCAAAATCTTTATCTATCTGATTAAATATAACTTCTCTAAATTTATTTTTAAATGCTGCATTTGCAGACAATTTGCTTATTACTTGGGCGTTATAATATACATAAGCAGATACTTGGGCAACTAAACTTTCTTCCAATACTTTACCTTTGGATTGGGTCATCAAAGACCTTAGTCCGCTAGATGCTTGTACTAATGGAATACTATAGTCCAATGTTCTGATTCTCCGATCTCTTTATTACTGAGTTGTATGCTATTACTCTACCGAATCCATCTGTCACTGGTGTGCTTCCTATGACTTCAAATACTGTTGGAGTTTCTGTTGGATAATTTAATTCAACCCAAATTGGGTTATTTTTTGAATCACGGATATTTGTAATCTTCTCTCTAAATGTTAATCTACCAGCAGTTCTTACCTGAAGTATTTCTTCATTTGTATACTTTGTTCCAAACGACTGAATGCTGTTTGTGCGGGTAGATGAAGAGTTGCTAATAACTCCTTTTGCTGAGCAGTCTACGGTTTTATAATATATCCATTCTTTTACTATAGCGCCAGTATCAGGATTTTGTAAATCTAGCTGTCTATAGATATCCATCTTCATGGATAATACTGAATCTACTAGATCCAACATTTAGAACACGACCATTTGTGTTAGAACATATGCACCAAGTAATTTATCTGCCAATTGATTTCCAGTTCCTGTATATGCATCACCAGAATATTCAAACTGCCAATCAAATGTCTGTATGTTCTTTACGTATTTATTTCTCCAAACAGTATCTTTAGCAAAGTAATCTTTCATTAATTCCATACATGCTAGTTGAACATTATTTGGAACTTCCTCCCAACCATATCTTCCTTCAACTCTATATCTTACATTTCTTGAAAAGGCCATTCCATCGTATGTATCGTTAATTGATGGAGGAACCATTCCATTTGCAATATATACAGTATTGTCAAGAAGTCCAGTTCTATCAATTCTTATTCCAAAATTTGTTTCTGAGATAATCGGCTCGTACAGCCAATTATTAACAACTGGGCTGGCAAGATTATCTACTAACAAAATATCATTATGGTATAGTTTATGAATATCAGTAATTCTATATGGGAGCGGAAGAATATCTGAGTCATTTCCAAAAACTACTTCTACATCGTCATATGTAAAGAAGTCTTGTCCTGTATAATCTTCTATTAATTTACGAGCAAATCTTTCTGCCCGCTTAACATCTTCGTATGTCTTATAGTTTGGATCGCTTGGGTCTACTCCAAAATTAAGTTCATTCATAGCCTCATAAATATTTGTATATGGGGTTGTGATATCAACATATGAAGTATGGGCAACAGCATTTGAGCTTACTGCATACTCCCAAACCAACTTAAATTTTCTTTGTCTTTGAGTATAACTCAATGGAAGGCTTACATAGTAACTTCCAGTATCTGTTTCTGATGCTGTAGAAGTTAGGGTAGTTAGCAATGTGCTTGGGTTAATTGCTGGGCTGATGGTTGCGTCAGAGGTTACATCGTATACTTTTACAGTTGGAACTGAATCTGATGCTGTTATTTCTCCCTGCCAAAATACTCTATGAGTAATTGGGGAATTAGTATTTATGTATATCTCTGCCATTTAATTGGCTTAGTTGTAGAACTCCTGCACTTCTGCTGGAGTTGCCATAACAAAGCCTTCCTCCTTATCAAAAATTGCTTGGGCTGTATCTTTGTCCATAGCAACAAATGGGTGATCCTTAGTAAATCTATGTCCCATAATTTCATAACTAAAATTTGCTCTAGTCATCTTTACCAATACCATGTCTTCTTGCTTAATTGTTTTAGTTTCTGTTTTCTTTGTTACAGTGGCATTCATTTCTTCTTCTTCCTGTATTCCTTTGGCCTTCTTATAAATAGCCCAAGTTACGCCTTCTTCTGCTAATGCAGCTATAATATCTTTTTTGCCTTTTTGGTCTGTTACGTCTACTGCAAAGTCTTCCGCAATTTGCTTTAGCTCTGCAACTTTTAATGTATCAAATGACATTAATTTCTCCTTTTATAGGTTATTTAATTATAGCATTAGTCAATTAAAAGGAAAAGCCCCCAAATTAATGGGGGCCTTTCAGCAGATCTAAATCCTAAATTAGGAAGCGACCTTAACGTTCTTAACAACAACCCATGCATCTGCCTGCTCAATTTGAACACCAACACGAGTATACATTGTATATTCGATTGCGTCCTTCTTTGGCCAGAAGAAGCGATAGACGGTTACATCACGCTTGATACCAATAACTACGTTATTTGGGAATGTCAAGTGGACGTCACCATGGTTGCCAGTTTCGCCTGAGTAGTCACCATCTTGTG
>Ga0315901_10002000_pt1 | contig 28734 bp, 4 predicted proteins | sample LakEriMetagenome_10_FD_203761 | JGI IMG/M metagenome (GOLD analysis project Ga0315901, IMG submission 203761) | Freshwater fungal communities from buoy surface, Lake Erie, Ohio, United States - Buoy 2 MA116 | ecosystem: Environmental > Aquatic > Freshwater > Lake | place: USA: Lake Erie, Ohio...
ATCAAGTGTATATACACCGTCTTGTTGGTAAAAAAACCCTTGATCAGTTCCTGCATATGTAAAACTTATATTCGAGGAATTTGTAAGAGTTTTATCAGCAAAATTAATTACATTAGAATCTCCAACAGAGTCAAGTTTAACCCAAGATTTAGAGGCTCTAAAGTATTGCCAAATTCCTTTGTTAGTGGCAAACGTTGGATTATTTCCATAAGAAAAATTAAGGATTAAATTTATTGTAGATGGAGAAGCTGCTACATCTGAAGAGCTAGGGTCTACACCAAATGTATATCCAACAAATGTAGCTGTTGGATCAAATTCTGACAAACTTTTCAGAGCAATAGTATTTTTTAACCCTCTATCTACACCTGATAAAGTTTCATTTGGCACAATTGGATAATCATACAAATCTGGATTAATATTTGTAAGAGCATTAGACAAAGTGTAAACATTTGCATGACTAACAGAATCCATGTGATATGTGAGGTTTGATTTTGAAAGAAAAATTTTATCTTCAATTCCAAGAACATTATCATAAGGTCTAACAATAAAAACATTTGAGTTTACAGTGAGAGGCAGTGTTGTCGGTTTAGACTTTATGTAAACAATGAGCCCAGCAGTGGTGTCTACACTAACTTGTAAAATCTCAGTGTAAGATTGCAAAGTTGAACTATTAGTTGCAGGTCTCAATCCTGTAACTTTTAGGGATGTGATTTCCGAGTTCCATCTAGTATTGTTGATGTTTTTTAAAGGCAGAATATTAGAACCAGACGAAGAATAGTAAGTGGATGATATACTTGCAGAAGGCACTGAGTCAGCAATGCTTATGTTAAATACTTCACCGTGAGGAGTATCACCAGTATTGGAAATGTATTGTCCTTTATTTGTCAAAGAAACGGTGACAGAATCTTTCAAAGATTTAGGCAACGAATCCACAAACACAATCTCACCAGTTTCTGCATTATATCCAAAAGTATTATTTGTAGGTGTATTGTTAATTTTAGCCGTAACTAATGGAAAATTATTCCAAGGCTCCACATAAAAATTTGTGTAGTTAACTTCATATAATAAAGAAGAGGGATTTATTCCATCAGATTTGCTGTAAACAAAATATTGAGAATCATAATTACATGTAAAGTATCCTTGTGTCACTGCATTTTGTAAGAAAATCTTCTGTTCACCAATTACCACATATGGATTAGGCAGATCTTCACCATAATTTACTCCACCCCTATTGATCTCTAGACTTGTAATAACATTTGATTTAATTGTAAGATCTACAGTCAACCCAGAGCCTTGTGTATTATTGGCATAAACGCGCTGATTCGTGTAAGTGCCATCAGGAACGGTGACAATTGAAGTGGCAATACTTACTGATGTGATTTTACCTACATACTCTTCCAAGGTATAAGCATCGTACACTGATGCATTATCTGCTTGGGGTGCTGTTACATTGTTTATAAATCTTTCGTAAGAATTATTTGGTAAAACCAAATTACCTGATGAATCCAATGGTCCATATTCAAAAGCACTTGATTTTGATTTAAAAATTCCATTTTCAGTAAACACTACAAGTTGACCGTTTTCTGGATCTTCGACACTGTAATGTTGAATATTGGTAATAAGCCCATTATTTTCGTAATCCCAGTTGATTTGTGAAATAGTTGGATAAATGTTCGGAGTATTGTAATTCAATACCCTATAGATATATTTAGTTGTTGCAACAAAAAAGGATTGATAATATCTTGTTTCTGTTGTATTACTATTTGGTCCGCCAGATTTATCATTTGCAATTGACACAATCTGATCATTACTTTCTAAAGAAAGAATATTTGCAAACCATAAAGCATAATTAATTGCATTTAAATTTTCTGGATCAGATTCAAGTTGTATCCATTCTGTTTGAGATTGTGTGCCATTGGTAACATAAACTTTTGTATTAAAACTAGATTGTTTATAAAGAAGCTCTGAAGTTGATGACCATATATACACTCCATTCTGGCTCGGATCTGTTTGATTTTTAAGCAAAACTAAAGCAGAATTTACTAGACTATATCCATCAATAGAAGTGATAGCCTCTGTAATATCAATGTTTTCGGTAGAAGCACAACTTACAGTGGTTGTAGAAGTTCTGCTTAAAGTAAGAGGCTCATAAAAAGTAATTGTAACAGTTCTTGAGCTACCGCTAGAAGATGTAGTTGTAATTTTTTGTCCAGAATTTGAGAAGTATAAGCCATAACTGTCAGCCCACGCCACTGCAAAAATCTGATTAGATGAATCTTCTACACCAAGCCATTTAGAAAAATAAAATGTTGAATTGTCAGAATTATATGCTGTTGAGTTTGTTGTAAATTTAAGTCCTGTTCCAGATTGATACACAAACAATCCAGAATCACAAGCGGCATATAAAGCTCTGTAATTTTGATAATTCCTTTCAGTAAGACCTGAATCATATGTCGTAGTGATAGTGCCAACATTTACAGCCTCTGAAATTTTATTTATAGAACCTGTAGAAGCATTTGTTGTGTTTTTTGTTGGATTATTCCAAACTGGTTTCAATTTATTTTGGCTTCTTAAAATTGTTGCTGAATACAAACCATCTGTTGCCGCAATATAATAAATATAATTTACATCAAGCTTTGGTGTGAGAATTACTTCACCTACAGTGAACTGAAATACATTTACTGTAAAGATAAAATCATTTATTGTTACTATTGATCCTGAACTAGTAAAAGGTATGGTTATTTTAGAATATGTTATTCCAAAATTAGTGGAGAGATATAAAACATTTTTAAACTGATTTTTGTTCTTGCACAAAATCCAAAAAGCTTTTGGATTTAAATTTTCAGTAGTTGTGCCTGGTAATTGATATGTATTAAAATTACCAAAGTAGTTTTCTGAAAATTCATCTGCTACACCATTGTCTGTATTCCAAGGAAGTTTTACAATTGTTGAAAAATCAAGCGTAGATCTTTTTGATGCAAATAATCCATTGGGGGTAGATATAATTGTTTTTGGAGAAGTGGTAGAATCTGCTGAGGTTTCTTTTACATACCTTGTAGTTGTTGTATTTAAAATGTAATCAGAATGTTGAATTACACTTTCTATTTCAGGATAAAAATGAATGTGATCACCAGAATCTAATAATTTTTTTGTTGGTATTACTGTTGCTCTTTCGTCTAATCTATATAGACCTAAGTGATCTAATCGTGATATTCTAGCATTAGAAAGTGTGCCTCTTGTAAAGCTACTTGCATTTATTGAAGCAATTCTTGACGCAGAAAGCTTCCCAGTAACTTCAAAGCTTGGTACAGTAAATTTAACTACAACATCAGTTTCTCCATAATTCAAAATTGAAGGTAATATGGGTCCAATAAATTTAAGTCTTCCGCCACTATTATCCACTCCTTTTAATTGATAGATGCTATAAGTTTGAACATCTAACGCCTCAGTAGAAAGATATACTTTGATTTCGCTATAATTATTATCATTCCAGTTCCAAACATTAAAAACTTGAGTACCATCACTGGCAGTAGTTGTTGTACCATCTGTAAGATAATATATTTTTTCGAAACTTAAAGTGATATTTTGTAATGGAGGGGTTAAAGAACTTGTTATGTAAATATTTGGACCTGGAGCAAGCTGATACACAATCTGAAGAGATGAATTAATTGGTACACTATTTTGCAAATAAATTATTGAACCAGAAATTTGATACTGGCTAGACATTAACAGATTACTATTCAAATACACTTGTGGAGTTGCATAATTATTTGAGTTAAACCCAGAAGGCAAAGTAAAAGTGAAAGTATTGCTGTTTTCTATTATAGGAACTATAATTGTTACATTTGTACTCAAATTAATTTTGCTTGGGTTATCACCTTCCCCAGAATGCACATGGTTGATCAAAGCTTGATTTAAAATTCTTTGTATATCCCCTTGAGCATTTTTTAATTCTCTTCTTCTTTCAGAATATGTAATTTGTGTTACGGCTACACTAGAATCCACTACTCCTGTAAAAACTTCTCCTATATAGATAGCTTGATTAGCTAAATCATAATCTTCATCTGGATATTCAGGGGCTACAATTTCACAAAGATATTCAGTGTTTGTGCAAACATTTTTTTGAGCCCAAACGTAGTAATGATTTACTTCTGTGAATCTGAAAAAGGTGGGATATTCAGTGGCAGCATGAAATACATCAACGATGCCTAATCCAGGCTTCACCACTATGCATTGTTTCCAATCAGCTTCTGTTACTGGATAATTAAGAGATTGATATTGTAAAGCCAAATATGAAAAACGATCAGTGCGATATGCATCTATAAGAGCTTGTCTTTGTTGCAAAACATAAGCATCAGATAAACATCCCATCCAATGTATTGTCCAACCAGAAATAATTCCCTGACCTAAATAACTGTACATTCCAAAAATTTGATTTTCAGATGTAAATTGATTGTCTTTGTCATAACCTGGATATATGACATCACCACTCTCAAGGTATAAATAGTTATAGATCGGTGTTCGTTTTGACATTATGTTGCTATGAATGATTTAGTGTAAAGTTCTGAATTGAAGACGATATTATTTTCTACCCAACCTGTAACAAATAAACCTACAGTGAATGGTCCTGAATTAGCAAAACCAATTATTGGATTTTGTGCATTATATATTGTGGAAATTGTTCCATTGATGATTGTAAATGAAGATGTTCCAAAACTCCAGTTGTAACTTGATACAATTCCAATAGTTTTATTAACAAATTGATATGTTCTCGTCACTGCAATACCTGTTACAGGATCCAGATATTGTGCAATTTCAAATGAAGCCTGCGGTGGCATAAAATAAACATCATTAGGACCAAGGTCAAGTTGAACAGCGAATTCATCTAAGAAAGCTGGATTATCAGTGGCAGTTTTTAGAATGACACCGAATTTAATTGTCGAAGATGGTGAAGCCAATGTGAAAATTTGATTTGGTGTTATAACTGTGTAATTTGCAGGATTACCATCAGTGGGATCTGTTGTATATCCAAATACCAATTCGCCTCCGTTTGTTACAAAGTTAGCCGTTAAAATACCGCGCCTTATTTTAGGTGTTGGATTTATAGTAGATTGTGTGGCTGTGTTATATGTTTTAGTTACAAATACAGATTTTCCAGCACCAGTATAGGTAAGAAGTGCACTTCTCACTTCTGGTGTAACATTGGCAGATGCAGAAACAAGTTCTATTTTAAATTGTATCCATCTACCTGACAAACTTGAAATATTTGCTAATATTGATGTAACAGAGGCGCTATAATCGTTGCCATTATTAATTGTGCTTACCGTGTATGAGTTGGTATACAAGTTTGATTGAAGATTAGATAGTGTTGTGCCTGTTTTAACATATAGAGTGACAGAAGTGCCATGCTCACCACTGCTTGCTACTCCTGGAATAATTGCTAATAATTGCAATTGACCCCACGCAACTACGTCAGATGCATAATAAGGATCTGATTCAAATACTCCAGTGGATCTAACAATTCTTGAACCTGAATAAATGAAATTATTTGCCCCCGATTGTGGGACAAATTGTGTAACACCATTCATGGTAGTTGCAGGATTGATTTCTAATATTTTGCCTGAAGGCAATGCTTGATTGTTTGCTTGTTGTTGAATTTGATTATAAATAATATCAGTGGCAAGCTGGGAAGCACCACTTCTGTTACCAAAAACATCAGAAAATCGAGCATATACTTTGAATTGATTTGAAGACAAATCTGTAGTATTTGCTTCTCTTAAAGAACCATCAGCAAAGCCATAAACATCATATTCTGCACCTGTTCTGTAATACCAATTGATTGTTTTTGGTGCAACAAAGCTTGATAGCCCCACTACAGGAGAAGAAGAATTAAGCCCATTGTAAAGCGCAATTGTTCCAATGCCTGTTACAGCTAATCCAACTATTTCAAATGAGAATTGTCTTGGAATAGATGGCTCAAAGGTTTGAGTAAATGTGTTATTGTCTAAACTTAAATTTTGCCCATCAAATTTTATGTATTGAATGGAAGAATTATTAGGATACTGCAAAAAGAAATCAGTGGTGTAACTAGTTGAGATTGTGTCAAAAACTATATAGCCATTTGCATTGTAAACAAATGCTGATGTATATCCATTCAGAAGAGGATCAAATTGTACATTGCTGAAAGATTGTGTTTTGTAGCTTGATTTATAATAAGAAAGATTAAGATTTTGATTTTCTGCGCTAACTAACAATCCCCTTTGATCATCAAATGAGTAACCTGGTGAAGTAATCTGAGAAGCTGTGTAATTAGTTTCATTGAAAATATAAGCTGAAAAATCTGTTATCACTGAAATATATCCAGAGTCTTTAGTTGCAGTAAGTTGTTTTGTGATTGTTCCTGAAATTGGAACACCTGAATCTTCAAAATTACCAAGTTTATTTGAGCTGTAAGAAGCATATAAAATTTGAGAACCAGCAAACGCTACATAAAGTTTATTTGTTGTAGTTGAAAAGAAAGCAACATCAGGTCTAAGATAAGTTTGATACTGGAGCGTGAGGATAGAATTGTAGTAAATGTATATTTTACCAACAGATCTGTTTTGTTCAAAAGCACCAATAATTAATCCAAATGATGTGGAATAAATAAATGTTATTTCAGGTTCTGGAATTTGTGTAGACCACGACAAGTGAGATAATGTATTGTTATTAAGTTTATAGATTCTTTTTCTACTTTGTGCTGAAGATGTGTCTAACAAAGTAGAAACACCAATATATGAGTTTGTAGTTTGCGTAGATGAAGCTGTAGGAATATTAGCAACATTACCAATGGTTGTGGTGGCATTATTATTGAAATTATAAATTACACCATTTGTGTCTGCCAATAAAATGCCCTCTGTTCCAACACAATATGTGGTAAAGATTGAATTAGAAAGGGTGTAGACATTTGTTATAGTAGTTTGATCATATGTATAAAGATCAGAATCAGAAATTAAAAGATAATTAAATACCCCATTGATTGCCACTGCAAAAATTGCTCGAATAGGATTACCTGTTTCGTATTGCACTGCTACAAATTGTTTGCCTAAATCACCAAAATCAAAATCTAAATTTTCTAAATATAACTGCGGATTGCCAGATAGTGTGATTGAAGTGGTACCACTAGATGGAAAATTTGGAGAAGTGGAAATTTCAATTGTTGACAAACCAATAAAGTCAGAAGCTGACACTAACACTGTTCCTTGATTTCCTTTAGCGTAATAATCCCCCAAGCTATTCAAGTTAATTTGATAAATATTTTGAGGAGAGTAAAAATCATATCTTACAATGTTTGGTGTCAAAGCATTTGCAATCATTGAATAATATGATGAATTTACTCCAACCACTTCGTATTGATTTTGACCTAAAGAGTCAATGAGAGTTTCAATTGCATACACCTGTGAATCATCTAATAAATTTTTCTTTATTGAGTGTGCAGATGTCGGAACTGCTAAAGATACATAAACATTTAAATTTGACTCATCTCCATAAATCACTTCTTCTGCTTGAGGTTGATTCAACTGATTATAAATTGCGTCTTCAGATGGCAAAACAATTCCTCGTTCTGTAATAACAGTAAAACCAACACCGTTGTATTCTGTGGAAGTAAAAACAACACCATCATCTGAATCTAAGAAAGTGGTAGTATATAAATTGTCAGCTACAGATTGTTTTAATTGCATTTGATTTCCAGAGCCAAAACTCGCACTTGGAGTGGGCTTGAAAACAAACCAATATTTTCCTTCAGAAAGCACTACTGGATCAGTGAAAGTAAATCTAACAGCAGATTGTGTTATTCCTGTTAAATCAACAATTGTTGTAATTCCTAGCGCAACTTGCGAAGGTGAATCAAAATAATCTTCATTTAATGTGAAATATCCTTTCGAATTTGTTGCAAAAGCATTAGCTGGAGCAAAACTTAAAGTTATTGAATATAAAGTTTGATTTCCAAAAACATTATAATCAAACGCAAAGTTTTTAGGTGCATAAAAAAAACTGGCTTCATTCACTGTAAATATTGTTGAAGATAATGCGGCAAATCTGTGCACTTTCATGCTCCCTAAATATCCCTCATTAATTGTTATTTTACCAGACGGTGGTTGTCTTTTCAAAGTGAGGTTAGCAGATGGAAAATTAGCTTCTGTAGAAATACCAGTGATAAAATTAGAATAAACATAACTGGTAAAATTATAATTGCCTTGTTCAATCATTTCAATTAATGATGGCTCATTATTATCAACATATACTGTTGAATTTGTGGCAAATATCACTGATGTGGTAAACAAACCTGTTGCTGAACTTATTCCACCCCTATAAAGATTTATTTTGGTAGTTCCGCCCACTGTTACAGATTTATTTAAAGTAAAATTTACTTGAGATGCAGCAATTCCATACGATGAAATTGATCTAAAAACATTATTATCAAATACATAAATCAGATTTGTATTTACACCAGTAATTGTAGCTGGAAAATAAATTGTTAAACTTGTATTTGAGGCAACTGCGGTGAACATTCATTCTATTTTTCTTGATCTAAACTGGTTTTGCCTAGATTAAGAACTTGTTGGTTCGCGCAATAAAAGCGTGAATGTATCATTTGTTGATGTGTTTATGATATTTGTAACTGGAGATCCAGTTTGGAATCCATTCTGAGTCATAAGCTGATAGTTTCCAGTGATGTTATAATAATTCAAACCTATTTCATAGTTTGGCGTGATATTAATTTCATATGCATAAACATTATATGTAGTTGTAACAAAAATAGTTGGTTTACCAGATGGAGCTACTCCGTATTCAGGATAACTTGACGTAATAGATGTGATCTCACCAGGGACAAGTGTTGCGCCAAAAACAACTAAATTCGTTGCACCCATGACTAACAGATAATTATTTGATGTTGCAGCAATTATTACGCCATCAACAAATGATTCAATATATTTTACATATCCATACACTGAACTTATTGTTACAGAATTCAATAATGTTGGTGAAGCAGAAGAGCCTAAAGCCGAGAAGCTGGTATTCCATGCATAATAACAATTTAGTAATCTATTTTGCGTTCCAACATAAAGATACACAAAATTTGAACTTGAAGATGTAACATTTACAATCGTATCAGTGGTTGCATTAATTAAACTCTTTAAAATAGAAATCTGAGATCCATCTGGATTCCAAGAAGTGAGAAGGCTATGACCAAACCCAAAAGATGTTTGGACATAAAGCTCAATTGTACCATCAGCGTATGCCACAGCGAAGTTTGCATAAGTTCTTAAACTAGCATATTCATAACTTAAATAGCCAGAATCAATTAGGACAGGGGCGACAGATGATGCCTTAGAAAGGTAAACATTGTAACTGCTTACGCCTTGAGTTCTTATAACAAATACGTTGCCTCCTGAATAAGAAAGAGCTACAGGTGCATAGTTTGAATCACCATAAAGTCTAGTAGGCTTGAAATAGCTTGTAGCACAAACATCAACAAAAGTATTTCCATAAATATTTTGTAGATAATTCTGAACATACTTAGGAACAATCGTTGGGTGTTGTCTAAAGAAATCGATTGAACCATCAGTTTTGAGTGTTAAAGCCCAGCCCCACTCATTGTTACTAGTTGGACCCCATTGGTTTTGGCTACTGATTTTTACAGGAACTTGACTCAGAGCTTGAACAATTTCCCCAGCAAATAGTGAAATTGTTATGTTTGAGCCAGCTGACCACACATAACTATAAAGTTCATTTGTAGAGAGAGGTTCATTTTGTGCAAACAGCCTAACAGATTGTGTAAATGTGGTTGTTAACTGTGTAAGAGGTATCGGACCCACTGATCCGCCTGAGACATAAACTAAACCAGATTGCATAGTCCAAACAAAATGTTGAGAGTTTTTAGAAATACGCTGTAATACTTGAGGTATTGTTACATATAAAGGAGCAGCGATAGATGTTTGAGCTAAACCAAATCCAGTAGCGTTCGAAGTCACGCTGACTCCAACTTGATAAATAATGTTAATTGGCTCAGCAATAGTTTCGATATTTGCTGTGGCTGTTGCACCTGAACCCACAACAGACGAAATTGTTATTGTTGGAGCGTTTGTATAACCAAAACCAGAATTGCTGACGATAATTTGTGTGATTTGGCTATACGCCATTGAAGAAATTCCTGCCGCTCCTGAGCCACCAGCTATTGGTGAAATAAATACTGTTGGGGCTTCAGTATAACCATTACCAGAATCAGTGATAACAATTGAATCCACTTTATTGGCGCTTACAATAACAGTACCAGTAGCATTTCGAGTATTTATTCCTGCTGGTGGAGGAGAAAACGTAACAGCTGCTCCAAGATTATAACCTGCTCCTTGATTAGTAATTAGGACTGATGAAACAATTCCAATCGCGTTAGTGACTGCGTAACCTGTTGCTGTAACGGAAGATGGGGTTACAGGAGGAGCAGAAAACGTTACAGTTGCTCCTGCTGTATATCCAATTCCTTGAGTATTCATTGTTACAGAGCCTACAAAGTATTGATCCTGAGGTATATAACTTTCAACAACACCAGATAATCTATCAACAGCGTAAATGTTATTAGATTGTGTAACATGATCAACCCCTCCTTGGGTAAATCTATGAAGAATATTAGGCACTGTTATATAGCCAATAGAAATAGAAGTTCCTATTTGATAATATGCATTGCTTCCCCAAGCAAAAACACCACTAGAAGAAAAACCTAAAGTTTGATTTGACCATATGCCACACGCCACTGTATGATACTGACCATTATCAATATTTGAAATTCTCAAATTACTAATGGGAATTGTTACGCCTTGATCTGTCAATGTAGTGATGGGCTTACTTGTTATTCCAGCTGCTCCATTACCAAACTCATACACTGATTGTATTCCTTGCCTGTTGTCATAGGTTACGTAAGCACCTCTATCATAAATAATACTAGCTAAAACAACATTAGAAGCTATAAGATAAGGAGCACTTGTGCTGGCAAACCCTGAAGTACCCAAACTATATGAATTATTTTCTCCAAAACCATATAGTTTGTTATCGGCAGTTATAAAGTAAGAAGAGTTACCTTGAGCAAAAATGTCTCTGACATATGTGTTATTTGTGTTGATGAGTTTGAAAGCATTTGTGGATATACCAGTAGAATCTATTTGATTATATGCATTATAACCAATACCATAAACATATCCATATGAATCAAGAGCTAAATTATGATGATAGCCTGATACAGTTTTAACAATGTTTCCAAGATTCATTGCAATCTTATCTGCCGAACCATTTGTTGGACCTAAAACAGGATAATTATATGAAAGTTCCCCGTAGTAATTGTAGCCCATACCAAAAACGTCCCCTGTTTTTGCATATCCTGTCACATAATAGGTTTGCATTGAGCCTAAAGCCACAACTTCTGCTAAAATTACCTTATCTGTGTTAAATGTTCCAAGATTTACGCTTGCCAACACTTGATTTTGTTGCGCAAAAAGAGTGGCTGTTGTGGCAATTCCAGCTCCACTATTAAAAGTTACAGCAAAACCAATGCTCACTGGCAAACTTGTTCCAACAGAAAGTGCAAAATAGTTTTCTCGACCACTGTAAACAGGATAGAAAATTGCACTGTAAGATGGATAGGTGTAAACATTGATAGGCGTTGTTGCTACACCACTACCAGAAGAAATTATTCTAGCTGTAATTGGCTCTGATGTATTTACAGAAACAAAATTTGCCCCAAAATTAATACTTGTAGTGTTGCTACCTGTATATACTGTTGCTAAGCCTATAATTTCAGATGAAGAAGATTGACCATAAATTCTTATAGGAGTGGTTACATTGCTTGCTCTTACAAGAATAGTTTGAACACCTGTGGCTACATAAGAATTAAGCACAACAGTGCCAATCACTGTTGCCCCTAGACCTCCTATAGTATAATTAGGAGACAATGTTGCAATGTCATTCCATACATAAGCTGTCGAAAAACTTGAAATTAACAGTGGATTTAAGAACAAGCCACTTACTGAACTAGATATAGAATTAGGACCAGTGGCTGTTATAGTTACGTTTGTTATTGCAGAAGTAGAAAATCCAGTGGCATATCCAATAGATGATGCTGAGCCTGTGCTTGTGGTCAAGAAATTAATGCTTCTTGTGCTAACAAAGCCTGTACTTGATGTAATAAGAATTGTTGTTTGCAAACCAATATTAAGTGAAACATTTAGAATATATGATTGACCTATGCCATTTGCGAAAAGCCCATTTCCAACAATTGAAGTTGGGGAAATAGAAAACCCTGTAATCTTCCAAACGTCAGAAGAAAGTATTAAACCTTGAGTTGGAGAAGTGTTGAATCCAAATGGCGCACCTTTGATTGTAATAGCTAATCCTGCTGATGTTTGAATTGTAGTAGATATTGCAAAAGTGGTAGATAAAGTACCAGCAAGGACTGTTGAGAATGTAGGGAACACCATATTAACAAAAGAAGGTGAACTCACAATGTTTCTAACCGACACATTAGTAAGAGGTGTAGTATTAATTGTAAATGTAACGTTAGAAGTTTGTAAACCTAAAACTGGACTTGATAAGTCAGTGGTCGCTGTAGTCACAACAAACGGAGTGGCAGTAGAAATTCCAGTGGAAATTGATCCAGTAAATCTTCCTGTCAAATTGACTTGAGTGTTGGTAGTGACAGCATTTCCAATTGTTAATTGAGTAGTTGTGCTGAAAGAAGCTGGAGATATTACAGCGGATGGCTGTATACTTAATATAGCACTACTACTTGAGGTGTAATTCACTGTTAATACGCCAATTGGGGATTTTTGAACGCTGGATGTTACAAATACTTTTCTTGTGGATTCATTGCCAACAAAAGTATTTGTATTTACGCCTAATGACAAAACAAATGGAGATGCAACAACTGTAGCTATCCCAAATGTTGATCTGTAAGACGCAGCAATAGTCACGCTAGTGTTAGATGCTACAGCTGTGCCAACTGAGAATGAAGTAAAGATTCCAATATTACCCGCTGTAATTGTAGCAATTCCATTTGTTGGTGCTGCCAGCACTGAACTATTATTGCTAGATAATAAAATTGTTCTGTTTGTTTTAGGAACTGATGTCAATCTTATATTTGCAATTACAGAATCTTGAGAATATCCAACAAAAAGATTTGTATTGAATCCAAGAGTAGAAATTCCAATTGGCAAAATATTAGCTGTAACAGATTGGGAAATATCACCATCAGTTACAGTTAAGGTGACATTTGAGTTTACTGATGTAGATCCAATTCCCACAGCAACAGTTTGAACTTGATCGCTTGAACTAAAGAAGACAGAAGAAGGAACTGTTACATTACTATTTGTGCTTGAAATAAACAAGAATTTGCCTGAAGGTTCAATATTATATGGGTAAATAATTGTTAATATAAGACCATTTTGTTCTTCATAAATTGTGTTCGATGTAAGACCAAGAATAATTGTGTTTGCTGCTTGTCTTGTTAGAATTGATTTAACCAAACCTGTAACAAAATACGAATTGTCTAAAGCGTTAATGTCGTTTGGTGAAGTTATTACATAAGAGGTGCTTACACTTGCTGTATATGTATCAAAGTTACCTGTAACATCACTCCAGTAATCATTATCTAATCTAAAAACTTTAGTGCCAACATCTGGAAGATTTGTTGTACTTCTTCTATCTAAAATTGATTTTGTTGCGGCAAACAAACTATTGTTTATATTTCTAAGTGCTCTTACAGAGCTAGAATTAGCCATTACATAAGGTAAACTTAAACTATAATAATTAGTTGGTAATACATTAGTGCTGCTATTAAATGAGAATTTAATTTGTCTCCAAATAAATTGTGAAGATTCAGCATTAGAAGGTAAACCAAATATGTACAGAGTGTCACCATTGGCTGAAACAGTTTGTGGTTCGAATATGTAACCAAACTTAATAACTGGTTGTGCACTCACGGTTACAAAAAATCCTATTTCACTGTAAATTAAGTTAGAATCATTGTAAATGTATAAATTTTGTGAACTCTTTGCAAAATAAATATTGTAATTAGATGAAAGATCAATTTCAATAGTAGAATAGTTATTGTTTCCAAAAGCAATCTGTAGAGTGTTATTTAAAACTGTAAATGCTACTTTAAGTGTAGAATTAAAAGTTGAAATTTCAAAAGATTGTGTTCCAATAACTGCCTGGAAATCAAACAACACTAAATAGTCATTATTAGTAATACATCTGTTGAACCATGTGTTCTCTTTTGTAGTTTCATAAAAAGCTTGAGCATTAAATGTTGTGATGTCAACAGAACTATTGTTTGAATCTCCATAAGAAACGTTTGCAAAACCATTATCATTGATAATTTTCTTAAGTTGCCAGTTTGAAAGAATATCAAAATTAAAAGGTTTGAAAAGTAAAATGTTATCACGATAAGAATCAAAAATAAAACTGTTTAGATTTTTTGTTAACTTTCCAATATAAGGCTCTTCTTTTGTGCTAAAATAAAGATTAGTGCTTATACCATCATTATATTTTGCCAAATTAACAGGAATAATATTAGAAAAAGTATTGCTATTGACATTAAGTTTATGTCTCTCTGCGCTGAATATTCCGCTTGAATAACCAATTTCTACAATATCGCCTGATGAACTTGAAACAAAAAGTTTATTATCAAAAGATTTAATATCATAAATTGAACCAGATTTTGTATATAAAAGAATGTCATCAGATAAAACATATTCTAGCTGTGGTAAGAAAATATTTGTAGTTCCAGTTCCTGTAAACACAATCTGAGGAATAGTCCCAAAACCAACAGAACTTGTTGTGATACTTGCTGAGCTTAATACAAATCCTAAGAAACTATCGGTCGAACCTGTAGAAAAAGAAATTGATGTGGTTGATAAACTAGCGGTAAACGAAGTGGATGCTCCACCAATAAAAGATATACTAGGAGAAAGAGTGATTGGAAATTCTACATCTGGCTCACTCACTGTGATAGATTGTATTGAACCATATTGTGCCACTGAACTTGCTAAGGTTGTTAAACCATTAATTGAAACAATTGGGCTTGATGTATAACCAAAGCCTGGGCTTGTCAATGTAATAGATGGCACTCTATACAAGAATGTAGGAATTAAAACCGCGCCACCTGATGTAGTCAGTGTAATGTTAGATGTTGTAGCAATACCTGTTGAAGTGACAGTAACAGAATAAATCGAATCAAATTGTGTTATTGCTGTAGCGGTAGCTTGGCTTCCATTTCCAGAATTTCCTGTGATTGTTACAGCTGGGTACTGTGCAGTATATCCATAGCCTGCAGCAGTCAAAACTATCGACACAATCTGACCAAGTGAATTTGTTACTGCAACACCAGTGGCTTGTACTGATGATCCTCCTGTTGCTGGTGATGCAATTGTTACTGTGGCTCCAGACGAATACCCTTGACCACTTGCAATTAAAATAATTTGACCAATACTTCCTTGCATTACTGGCTGTAATCCAAGGTTTGTAATGGGTCCACCAACAGTAATTGTAGGCGCACTTGGTAAATTAGAACCAGAGCTGGCAACAATAACACTTGAAATACCATAACTATAGTTTGGTGATAATGTGGCTGGTATATAACTTGATGAGATTGTGTATGAAATTTGTGTACCTGACCAAAGCCCCGAATTCAATACATTAATTTTCTCCAGAGAAATAAATGGTGGTTGAATTACTTCCCAAGAAGTAGATCTCAAGCTATCAGTTGGAGTTCTAAAAATTCTTGGAATATTTAATGTTGTTGCGTAAACAAAACTTGTGTTGTCTTCTGGGTAAGAGTGAATTTCAAATTTAGAAATTGGCAAAGGTGTATCGCCCCAACTCAAAGTAGCGAATGGACCTGCCACCACACCATTTCTGTATGTGAATATAGAACCATTGTCAGTTCCAATTAAAACTTGTGTTCCCACTTTTATCAATGCGGTAACAGCTTTACATCCTGTAAAGCCAGAATATTGTAATTCAATCAGTTTGTTGTTGTCCCACACAAAAAGTGTAGCAGCATTTTGCTTAGATGCACCAATCAAAAGAACTGAGTTATTATTGTATTTCGTAACTTCAGTGACAGTGAAAAGAGTATTGTTTATAAGTTTTGATACAATGTTCCATGAATAAACATAAACTTGATCATTTATGATTGTAGAATTTGAATACAACACATTATTGCCAAAATCTTTAAACTGAAATTGGACAGATAGTGTGCCGTCTAAAATATTTTCAGGAAGATAAATGTTAGCATATTCATTATAGTCAATCCAATTGCCGAATTCTCCATCAGGTAGAATTCTATATCTAAAAGCTTTGACCTGAGATAATGTGTCTGTTGCAAACATCTGAGCAGTTAAGATTGTAGATGAAGAAATTGAAATCGGTTCAAATGTTTGTGAGTTGACAAACTGAACAGAACATCCTGGACCTTGTGTGTCAACAAGAGCAGATTCATAATAAAAACTTTCTACTTGATTTGTTTGTGCTACATTTCCTACAGAGTCTGCCACTTGCAAGCTATATCTATAATAACCTGAAAGAGGTTCTCCAGTGGAAATTCCATTTACATTCGATACATATGAAGGATATGCAGTAAAGGTTGATAAGCCATAAAAACTGTTTGTATTAAAACCAAACCAAGATCCATATATTAATTCATTGGATGGATTTCTTTGAACAATTCTTGCTATATATAAACCAGACCCAGCGTCTAATGCAGTGGATACACCAAGAGTTACAGATTTTGTTTGATCATTTAAAACAGAAACAATTCCTATAGTTGGTGCAACATTATCAATGAATATATCTGTACTATAACCAGATTGTGGTGATTTAAGATTTGCAAAATTAAGTGCATACACTGAAGAGTTTACAACTGCAGTGGACAAAGAACTCAAACTCACCGAATCATAGGTTGAAAATAGCTGATAAATTAAACTAGCATTTTTGAAAATTCTATATTCAGAACCGTAAGCTGGAAGAACAAAATCTGAATTATTTGATATTGCTGGTGCAAAATTACCAGCATAACTTGTTAAAATATTGTAAACTGCTGGAAAACTATTTGTTGTAATTCCTGAAATTTGAGAACTTGAAATTCCAAAATTCATAAATACAGTGTTATTAGAATTGCTTTTTTCTTGAATATTGTAAAGTTGTCCATTTTGCAATAATCCAACCCATTGTGTAATCTGATCAGTTTCCTGAATAATTTCTGTGGGAGAATTCGCCAATTTTATCTGTACTTGGTTGCTGGTGCTTTGGCTGGCAATTCCATTTACTGAACATGCAAGTTTAATATATTGTGGATATTTATAAGAAGATGATACTCCTGTGAAAAGAAGATTATTGTCCTCAATTACGACTGGGCAACTAATCACATTGCTAATCCATTCAGATGAGGTTTTATCTAGCATCCAAAGTGTATTTTCAAAAATATTTCCCTGGCTTACTAACACTGTAGGCTCAGATAAATTACTACCTGAAGGCAATGCAGATTGTTTAACCCATCTTTGGCTTTGAACTTGATATACACCATTTGTTGTTTTATCAACTTGACCAGCAACCAAAACATAATCACAAAAATCTAAATATATGCCGTCTATATAAGTTTGTCCATACAGACCTACTGGACTAGTTGATGCTGCTTTAACTGTAAAAGTAACATTTTCGTATTTAAATTGCTTTATAGAGTTATTAGAAAAGTATGTGTCTATCTGCGGAAATGCTGAAGTGGTAATTCCGTATGTATTTTGAGCAATAACATTTTTTCCATACTGAGAAGTATAGTCAGGGTTTTCACTTGATAACAATGAAAAATATGTTTTATCTTTTTGGTAACTTAGCCCATGATTATAAGTGCCTCTAAACACGGAGTAAGATACAGTGGCGTTGCCATTACCAATCAAAGATATAAATGGATAAAATCCAAAAGTAAGAGATTGTGTATCTAAAGGTTCTGTGAGAATATCATCAAGACTTAATGATAGTTCATTTAGATTTCCCCCACTTAGAGTAAAAAATGGTTTCAAATGAAAAGCATTATCAGAATTTGTCCTCTGCACACTAAATGAGAATGTATAGTCTGTGCTTAATGAGAAATTGTTAGCGATTGTGTAAAATCTTTTTTCTTCAGTTTCAGTGAGTAAACTTAAATAAACTGGTCCACCGATTGTTGTTGAATATTCTGAGAAATCAAAAATTATTCCATTTACAACACTTGAATTTGTCACATATTTTCTCAAATATGTTGGCTGATTGTAAAGTTGATTTAAAGATGAATTTTTAGCACTAGTATCAGTAAATCCAAAGATGAGTTTTCCAGTATTTGTAATTGAAGAAGAGGAAGAGATTGTCCCTTGCAAACTTGAATATCTATAGATTGTTCTTGGATCAAAAGTTATAGCAATATTATAATACAATCTCACTCTTGCATATCTAACATTTTCTTGATCAATATCACTAAAACTCAACAGCAAATCGCCTGTTGATGGATAAAAAGTATCAGTGGCAGTGAGTGATGAAACAAAAGTCCAATTGATAAAATCGTCCGAAACCTCCACTGAGTATTGGAAGGATGGTAAAGTAGATGGACACTCAGGTGGTGTTGCAATCTGAATTTTTAAACTTAAATCAGTGATTGTCCCAATCTTGCCAAAATCGTATAAGAAATTTAGACTATTAGATATAGAACTTGAAGGAGCAGATACAATAATTTGTGTTGGTTGCAAAGAATTAGTAGAAATTGAATTTACAAAAGGTTGACCAGGTAAAATTGTACTTAATCCTGCCGATGAAGTGATTGTAATAGGAACTAACCCTTTATTTTTGACAGATAAAGAACTTTGAACAATGAAAGCTGTGGAAATGCCATTTGTACTAATCCAAGCATTAAAAATATTTGTACTAGAAATATTTGATACAGTTTTAATGATTGTTGGTGGTGTTAATGTTCCACTATTGTTTGATTGAGAATAGAAAAATAAGTTGTTAGTTTTTGTTGTGGTAATTGAACAAGTTTGCCCAAGACCAACATTAAAAACATTTAAATCAAATCTGCTTGATCCAGTCCAGCTTAGAGAAGTGGTGTATTCATATAATGCGTTGTTTTGCGGTAAATATACTCCACTAGAGGTTTGGAGTAAATCATTAAAAACAAAATTTTCATAATTTAAATTGCTATCAAACGAATAAGCAGTTTTTAATACAGCAGAATTGGCACTTGAAACTCTAAAGCGAGAAATCAGCGTGGAATCCACTGAAAAAGTTGGCACTGAAGATTGTATTTCAATAGCAGATAAATTATTTATTCCATCATTTTCTTGATTATTAAAAAGCTGCACAGTAGATGTTGTCGTATTAACAACACCTGAGGCTGGAGAGTTAGAAATTGTAAACCAAGTATTAAGTTTTGCAGAGTCATTGAAATTGTAAATCGAATTTTCTACTTTACTACTATAATCTGTAATGATTTTATCATTAGGCATTACTGCAGCCGAAATTGCCCCCTGGCATAATCCATATTGCACTGATTCAAGAACTGTAGTGTATGTTGAGTTCTGTAAAAAGAATCTGAATTCACCGTAGGCATTTGCTAAATTAAAAGTATTAGAAGTGAAAAGTGTTTCTGATACCACAAAACTATCAGTGGAATTTTGAGGCTTGAATATGATTTTAGATTGTAAGATTTTATTTGCAGAATCTAAAAGTTCAATAAATGTAATGAAGCTTCCAGATTGTGTAATTTGACCAATTACATCTGGGTTTGTGATTGTGATCGTTTTATATAATGCAGAAGGGACATAGCTTGAATCACTAGACCATGTTGTATCATCAATTGAAATATAGATCACCAATGTGTTAAACTGTTCATCAAAAACCAATTGCTGTCTCAAATACTTAGTGGAGCCTGTGCTGTTTACAACATTAAATTCATAAAAAAAACTCTTCCCACTAACATAATTTAATGTGTTAGAGTAATTATTAACATAACATTCAAAGAAATAAACATTATCAGAAGCTGTCAAAGTAAAAGCATTTGCTGTTATATATTTTTTATATGCAGAAGATGACCAATTAGTTGTTGTTAAAGTAGTAGAAAAAACCACTGGAAGTTTTTCTTGATTTAAATTTGATGCTTTTGGCGAAATAGAATTAAACAATTGAATATTTTCTTGTGAATAATTATTTCTATAAACATTATCAGTGGTTTTGAGAATTAATCCATCCCAAAAATAAGATGCAACTCCATAATCATCAATTTGATTAATTCCAGAATTGCTTGCCACGTCTGCTTCAAAATATAATGGAGAAGATGAATAATTTTGTTTAGATTTAGCTAAAGTTTGTGGAACTCCAGGGGACGAAATAAAACTTGAACATACAATGATTTCATCATACACATCAAGCCCCTCTGGATATGTGGCATTTGTGCCATCACTTAAATTGGCATTTATGCTGAAGTATACTTTTTTAGCGCCAGAAGAGCCTGAAAGAGCCCAGTTTTTAATCGAAATATTTCCTGTGCCACTGCTTTCAGTGAAAGTTACTGATTGGGAAGCAGGCAACGCAGTTTGTGTAAATGAGTAAGCGCTTAAGTCTACTTCATAATCAGTTTGCAGATTATAGGCTTGTGAAAACTTAGCTGGAATTAAGTAATAAACTTCATTAAACAAAGGATCGTTAGAGATTTGAATGAAATTTATAGAAGTGATTGTCGGCTCACTAGCTTGATTTTGTGGATTTGTGTTATAAACTGCGAGCTGAAAAACAATATTTGCTGTGTTATTTGCCGCATTATAAGTTTGATATTGATCAAGAATCAATGGATTGTTCTCGACATTTTTAACATTATTTGGATTTAACAAAATAACGTTTTTAATATATCTACTTAATAGGAGTCCTTTTGGGACAATTTGCAAATTCCACGACATTGATATAAAAATATTCCTAGTTGCTCAATCAATTACCTTGAAGATTTAGTATGAATGAATCTAATTCTGAATCATCCAAGGCAAAAAAACCATAGATTGTGTTTGGCTCTTCTGAGTGAAGTGTAAATATAATTTCTGGATTTTTTGGGCAACATATAATTTTTACATTTTTGTTGTTTGTTGAGATTGTGTCTTTTGTTGTGAAATTTTGATTTTCAATATTAAAGTTGTCTTTTTCAGATATAATAACAAAGTTTATAATGTCAGTATAACTTTCGGGATCAATTATAAATTTGAACATTATATTTGATTCTTTATCAAACACATATCCATTAGATGAATCAAGACTTGCGGTTGAAAAAAGTAAAGGTTTTTTCCAAACACTTGAAATTAAATATTTCCAAAGCGTTTGATATTTATTCGAAGCACTAAACATAACTTGATTTTCAGATTTTAATGCAAGAATAGATGGAGGAGGCATTGAACCAGAACCAGAATCTGTTATGCTGCTGGTTGCACTTGAAGTAGTGGAAGATCCAGTATCTGAACTAGTGGTTGAGCTTGGAGGTGTGCTAGGGGATGTAACCGATGTCTCACTTGAACTAGAACTAGACGTGGTTGCGGAGCTTGAACTGGAAGAACTACTTGGAGGCGAACTACTTGTGGATGAACCGCTTGTAGATGAACCGCTTGTAGATGATCCACTTGTAGATGATCCACTTGTAGATGATCCACTTGTAGATGAGCTACTTGGTGTAGAAAAAGTTGAAGACCCTGTAGAGCCAGACGTGCTTGAACTGCTAGTTGAAGACTTAGTTGATGAAGAACTGCTAGATTCACTTCCAATTCTATATGTAATGATTATGATCCCGTATGAACTTAGCGTTGGAATTCCAGATGGTGGATAACTACCTTGCCCCCCTCCATAAAGTCCTCCATAAGATAATCCTTGAATTAGACCTGCTCCGCCTCCACCAGCTCCTGCTTGTTCTCCAGCATATTTTCCAGCATTTGCAGTGTATTCCACACCTGGATTTCCAGGAAGTCTTTGTGTTTGAGTTGACGCTCCTCCCCCTGAAGCACCACCCCACCAAGTATTAAAGTTAACAGAATCTCCCCCGCTTTGACCATTTCCATTTTTACCAGCTGCGCCACCCCCACCTAAACCTGTGCCAGAATCTAAAGTTGTCCCTTTTCCTCCAAAATGTCTTTTGCCATTTGCTAAAGACATTAAATTGGGCGGACTTCCATAGTAGCCAGTATCTCCTCCAATGCCACCTCCTGAACTTGCTGCTACCCAAAACTGATTAAGACCAGCACCTATGTCCCATGTAGCTATAAAGGATGTTGGAATTGCATAAGGATTTTCTCCTATTGTAAATGTAATTGATGCAAATGTAGGAAATTCAGGGAATATATTATTAAACTCAATCATGGAGTAGTCTCCACCATCGCCTCCAGCTGTAGAACTTGAAAAGCCTCCTGCACCTATGCATTCAATTTTCAAATAATTAATTCCACTTGGTGGGATCCAGGTTGTATCTCCATATTTCAAAAATTCAACATAAGTATTGCTCATCGCTCTATATTGATTTTTAGCAAAAGCAACAAAATCTGGATGTTTATCTTGTGAATGAGATAACACACCATTTGCAAAATAACAACCATTGTTTTGTAATTCTAGTTTCACTACTTTTTTAGGTGGCAAAATTTCAATTGTATCAATTTTATGATTTTTATCAATGCATTTTAAAATTTTGTTTGTGTTAAGTTCAAGCGATTGTTTAAAACCAGAATCTAATGGGCTAAATACGCAATGTGATTCAGAACACTCTAATGTATTATTAGAAAAAGATAATTTATAAATTTGCTCAGAGTGAGATTCTGAAATTTTTGTAATTTTATATTTTGTAAAATTATTTGAACCATTTAGTCCTAATACGTAATCTCCAACTTTCAAGTTTTCAACATTAATAGTTTCATTTATTGATGTGTGTATTTTTGTTCCATAAACTACACATGAGCTACTAGATGAACTACTAGAAGAATCTGATTGCAAAGAAAAATATGCACTTAGCATATAATCAGCATTTACTCCAATTGTGTAAGTGTTTTGATAAATTTTGTTATCTGTAATATTGTTGAGTACCCAATATTCAAATGTGTAATTTCTAGAAATTCCGTCTGTTAAGTTTTTCCATAGTCCACTTGATGCCGTAAATGAAGCATTAGTTGCATTATTAAAATTTCTTGTGAAAGGTGTAAGCCCAGAAGAATTTAAGTTGTTATCTGCAGGACTATTGGTAATTGAAACCTCTAATTCATCTAAGCTATTTTTATCAAACGCATTAACAGCAATATCATATTTTTTAGGTAGACCACCACAATAAATTGTAAATAGTTTAAAATCATATAACCTAAACTCATTCGGAAATACATTAGTTGATTTTTGCAATTGTATTTCAATTGTTTTTAAAGTAACTGGACTAGCTGCATTTTTTCTGAGATATTTATTGAAATCAAAGAAAGCTTGTAATCCATAGTTTGACCCAAAATTGATTATATTTGCGTCGTCCATACAAAAAACAAACTTATCTGGTTGATTTATTTCCGCATAATAATATAATACTTCTAAATAGTATAGATTTTTATTAATAGTGGCGTTAGTTAAATCATCTAAAGAGACAAAAAATAATGAAATCCATTCATAATTTTTATATGAAAAATTGGAAAAATCATATTTAGCATTGACGCCTATAAAATTAGATCCATTATAGAAAAGTGTGTTTGAAGACGTGGCAAAACTTGTGCTTTGATAAGTGGTTGTTTCTGGAATTGAAAAATCACACAATAAACGACCTATATCATAAGTGTAGGTTGTATTGCTCCAGTTTGCGGTATAGTATGGCAATGAGCCAGTGTAAAACTGAAAACAACAATTTTGAGATGGAATACTAGATAATGTAGATGAACTAGAAGTGATGCTAGATTGTGGTGAAGTTGTTTGAGTTCCTCCGTTAATTTCTGTTTTCACATTCAAATAACCATTGTAAATGAACTTTGTTACTTCAACAAAAAATTGCCTGGTTCCATCAAATAAATTGATGTAATTAGAATTTTCTAATGTAAATTCAGCTAAATATACACTTCCTTCGTTTGTGTTATAAAGTTTATAGACAGGTACAACACGTTTATTATTTTTATTAGTGTAATATTCAGAATATACAGCAAGAGTGTAAACTGGGCTTGCCTGTTGAGGTGTTAAAGGAAAAGAAACTGCAGGATAAGTATCTATTTTCGAAGATATAATTTTGACATAAATTACTGCGCTATTTGGTTGTTCTGTGGAGTTTGCATTAGCAAGCGACAATATTTGAATGTCTTTATAAGAGTCAAACAAAGTGCTAAAGTTGTTGTTTTGAAAATCTCTATAAAATGTAATTGAAAAACTGGGGGCTTCTTTACTGTAAACTAAATCGCTTGATGCTGAAAGTTGTTTGTAACTAGATGTATAAAATGACTCTTTTACTTCGTAAGAAAATTTATGAAATCCAGAAAAACCTATCACAAGATTTGTATTGGCTATTAAAGTAGCTTTTTCACAATCTATTTCTATTAAAGAATTTCCAAAATCACAATAGTATCTGTTTGATTTTAAAAGTTTAATTGAATCAAATTTCATTGATAGAATTTCAAAATTTTTGCTTTCTAAATTGAAATTAATAATATTTTGAGACACATCAAAAGTGATTGATATTTCACCAGATTGAATGGTATTTTCTGATAAAATTTTTGAATTAACAAACGAACACACAATCTGATCATTAATCAGAAGATTGACATCATTTTTGTTTGCTTGAAAATTAACTCTCATGTTTACATATAAGTTTGTGTATAGTTATTGTGCTATTACTTTTAAGATATATTAAAAAATTTTTATTATCTATATCTAATTGCAATTTTTGATTTTGTCCCACTACTTTTTGTTTAATTTTTGATTGAACAACAATTTCAGAATTACCACTAATTAAAATCGATGCATAAATTGCCGAAGGAGAAAACTCAATTGTATGATTGCCTTTTTTCAAAACAATTTCATTTGAAAAATATTGAAAATCTTCTGATTCTAATAAAAAGTATTTTTCATCATTTATTAAAAAACTTTTATTTTGTTTTCTAGTTTCAATTCTTTCAAGAAAAATTCTTTGAAAACTTTTTATAAACAGTGGGTTCTTAACATAAAATCCATTCAAAACATAATCAGCATTCTCATAAATATCTATCATTTTCACTTTTCTTGGAGGCATTATTTTTATTGAAGTGATAGGCATGAAAGAATCATTTTCTAAAATTAAAACGTCTTGCTCCAAAGAATATGCTGGTAAAAAATCATTGCTAGTAAATATCATAGCATTTTCTGGTAAATAAATTTTTCCAGATTGTGTTGTTATTTCATAAACTACTTCATCCCCTATTTCAATTAAGCTTTCGACAGTGGTAAATAAAGCAGTGCTTTTAATTAATTCTTGATTTTTTAAATTATCAATATATTGTATTTTATCGAATGGATCTTTAGTAAAATTTTCCTCTTGTGTATTATTTTGCAGCGATTTTACAGAAAAAGCACCAGCAGTGATAGCTGTCATAAAATTGATATATGTAATACTGTAGTTTTGTGTTAATGTTCTTGTGCTTACTATTTGTATCAGCATATAATTTAGATCATTAAGATTTGTGTCTATATTTTTGAGTTTGAACACTACATTGTAATATCCAGAATTAAGATTATTCAAGATAGAGCAATCTTCTACACTTATCACTTCGTCTTCCACTGTTCTAAAAACAATTTTGAAGATTGTGTCAACGTTGGGATTATAAGATGGATCGGTATTTTGAATGGTCAAGCCAAAATAACTAAAGTCAGAAATATTATATACGCCTGAAAAAGTAAACCTAAGTGAGATACCTGTGCTTACATTTGAATTAATTATTGTGTTAGCAGTGGAAAATAAACTATTTGTAAGCACTAAGTTTGTGTAAGTAAAATTAAAATCTTGACTATCAGAATATTCGTAGTAAGAAAAGCTCACTGGGTATGTCTGAAAATACGCTGAATTATTTGTAGTGGAGCTTAAAGTTTGAGGTGTTGCACTACTTATTTGACTTATTGAAGTAGAAGCTGAATTATTAATTTGTAAATCAATTGGAAATTTTACAGAAACATCATAATCACCAACAAGATTAAGAAATATTTTTCCATCAAATTGAGAAATAAAATCTGATTTTTTAATTGTTATCACTGATGTGTAAGCAGTGTAGTTTTGATTCTTTTCAATACATCTTAATGAATAATATACTGTAGAAACCGCGCCAAATATTTGTGTTTTAGCTAAATAAAAAATAGTTGAATAGTTTCCAGGAGTGTCTTGTGGCACAGGTTTATTTACAAGCACTTTAAGATAAAATATTTTAGAATTTGTGCCTCTGCCTGTTAAGTATCTTGTTTTTGATTCTTGATTAGAATCATCAGGGAATAAATCATCTGAGATTATGTTAGAAAGGATTTGATTTCCATTTTGTGATTGTCTTTTGTAAATGAAATTTGCATCATCATATACTGATATTGAATACTTCGGCAAATCATTAAACACTGATTGGGTTGAATATTGCGAGGCTTTGAATACATTATTTTTTTTTGGATAAATGAAATTAACCACCACCACCACCTATAATGTTGCCTCCGCCTGTTGAGTCTCCTGATGTCCCTCCTGTTGTGCCACCAATAATTCCACCACCTGCATTGCCTCCACCTGTTGAACCACCACCCCCCGAAGAACTTGAGCCAGTAGAATTTCCTGAACCATCAGCAACAAATGTTCTAAAGAAAATAGTTCCATATTGACCAGTTAAATCTGTCACATAATAATATCCATTTTCTTTTATTTCTAATGACACAGGTCTAGAAAATGCATTACTTAATGAATATTGATTAGAACCATCTTGACCAACTTTTACCAATTTAGATCTAATTCCCCCTAGCCTATCATTAAGCAATATCAAATATCCATCATCTTCAGAGTATGCTTTAACAGCATCAAAATTACTGAAAGTATATTGATTCACTAGTGAACCAGAATTTCGATTATAAATGATTGCTTTTCCAGTGATGTTATCTGTGGAAATACCTGGTTGTGCCACAAGCAATACATTTCCGCTTTCATCTGCGGCTCTATCTAATACAACTGTGGAGCCTCCAAGTTTTTCGTTAAAAGTAAAACTCGAAAGGCTAATCTTGTATCCCAGAACAAAGTTTTCGTTATACGCTCTAATTGCATTGTTTCCAACGGTAGAAATCACTAAAGCACCAGCTTCTGTGTAATCAATATGTAAAGGTTTGAATATGTTATCAAAGTAAATTGGAAAAACTTGTATTGGTATAGAATAAAAGTTTGAGTAATTAGGGAATTGATTTGTGCCTTGCCAATAACTCCAAAGTTCTGTTGATGTTTCTGTAGCTGTACCAAATGTCACTGGATCAACTACATTCACTACAAGATTAGACGTGTAATCTAGTATAGTTCCTAAACCAAGAGCACTGTTTGAAGTAAATTCATCAAACTGAGAAGTGGTGTAAGTTAAAGTTTCATCTTCAGGTTGATTCCCATCACTTCTGCCTGTGGTTGGTAACAAAAATGGTGGATTAGTTGCAGGGTTTTGTATTTCAAATCTTGCATCATATGGATTCTCTGTAAGTAAAGCATCCATTGTTCTAGTAACAGTGACATAAAATGTTGCCGATTGATTATTAGAATTTACAGAAAACAACCCAACATTGTTTTGATCAAAATAAGCAGAATTTGTTAAAGAATAAGAAACACCATTAATAGAAACTGACAAAGATTGTAAGTAGTCAGCAGCAAATATTAAATATTGGCTAAAAGTGGCATAAAGCTGACGTGTATTTGTGTTATAAAAAACTCCTAAAATAGCAAAAGCGCGATCGCATCTTGGTAGCTTAATATTTCCCTGAATAGCTCTTGTAGCCGCTCCAGTTGAATCCACTTCAATCACTCTATCATTGTCAGTATCAGCAATGAAATATCCAGATTGCCCATTTGAATAGAAATGCTGTGGATTCAAAAGACCAGCATCTAGTCCTGCGAAAGCTTGATAAGGCGACAAGTAAAGATTGTTGTTGATGTCTACGAATCCTGTTGTGTCTGAAGAATCTGTTAGTTCTAGGTTGTTTGTGGATAAATAAATGTATTTGCCAATGTTAGCTGTGTCTTCTATCTCAATTTGATATGATTGATTGTTATCATTTGGCACTGGAACTATGCTGATGTTTGAGCTTTCACCTTGTGTCCATTTCAATCTCGGATACAAGCCTTGTGGCGCATTATTTACATTGGTATCGTAAATAATTCCAGTGGCTTTTCCATAAACACTATAATTCAAAGCTATACTGCTAATTACAGGGGCTGCAAGCTGATCTACGCTTGCTGCATTAAGAATAAACACTAAGTCAATATATCGCCCAGTTTTATTAATGTTATAACTTCCACCTGAGATAGGATACAATGGATTCAAAGTATAAGAATCTAAATTCAATTGATCTAGTGTATCATCAACTCTGTAATAAAATTGTATACTTGATGTTCCTTTTGGTGAGAACGGAGTGGCAAATGAATAGATGACATTATCAAAAGTTGCATTACCTGCCACG
>Ga0315901_10002001_pt1 | contig 28730 bp, 28 predicted proteins | sample LakEriMetagenome_10_FD_203761 | JGI IMG/M metagenome (GOLD analysis project Ga0315901, IMG submission 203761) | Freshwater fungal communities from buoy surface, Lake Erie, Ohio, United States - Buoy 2 MA116 | ecosystem: Environmental > Aquatic > Freshwater > Lake | place: USA: Lake Erie, Ohio...
CTTTGGTCTTGTTCACGGTTTTCCGGCAGTTTGACACCCGTCAGAGCCGGGGGCCGGAGATGCCTTACTCCCAGTTTATGGAAGAGGCCCGTCAGGGCCGCATCAAGTCCGCCATGGTCGAGGGCCGTACCGTCCGCGCGATTACCAGCGATGAGCGGCAGGTCGTCATCAATACGCCGCAAGACCTCTGGATGGTCTCCGATCTCATGAAGTATGGCGTGCGGGTCTCAGCAAAAGCTGAGGAAGAGCCCTCGGTGCTGATGAGCATTTTTGTGTCGTGGTTCCCGATGCTGCTGCTAATTGGGGTCTGGGTGTTTTTCATGCGCCAGATGCAAGGCGGCGGCAAAGGCGGCGCCTTCTCCTTTGGTAAGTCGCGCGCGCGGATGCTGGATGAAAACACCAATGCCGTGACCTTCGCCGATGTTGCTGGCTGTGATGAGGCAAAAGAAGAAGTCCAAGAGCTGGTGGAGTTTTTGCGCGATCCCTCCAAGTTTCAAAAGCTCGGCGGCCGCATTCCCCGAGGCGTGCTGATGGTGGGCCAGCCCGGAACAGGTAAGACCCTGCTCGCAAAAGCAATTGCCGGTGAAGCTAAGGTGCCGTTTTTCTCGATCTCAGGCTCGGACTTCGTTGAGATGTTTGTGGGCGTGGGCGCCGCCCGCGTGCGCGACATGTTCGAGCAGGCGAAAAAACATGCACCTTGCATCATTTTCATTGATGAGATTGATGCTGTGGGCCGTCAGCGCGGCGCAGGCTTGGGCGGCGGCAATGATGAGCGTGAGCAGACCTTAAATCAGATGTTGGTGGAGATGGATGGCTTTGAAACCGGCCAGGGCATCATTGTGATTGCCGCCACCAACCGCCCGGATGTGCTGGATCCTGCGTTGCTGCGTCCCGGCCGCTTCGATCGTCAGGTGGTAGTCAGCTTGCCAGATGTGCGTGGCCGTGAGCAGATTCTGAATGTTCATATGCGCAAGGTGCCGATTGCACCCGATGTCCGTGCCGATATTCTGGCCCGTGGCACCCCCGGATTCTCCGGCGCTGATCTCGCGAACCTGGTCAATGAGGCGGCGCTGTTTGCTGCCCGGCGCAACGGCCGCGTTGTGGAGATGATGGATTTCGAGAAGGCCAAAGACAAAATCATGATGGGCGCAGAGCGCAAATCGATTGTCATGCCCGAGGAAGAGCGCAAGAACACGGCCTATCACGAATCAGGCCATGCCCTGGTGGCACGCATGCTGCCCAAGACCGATCCCGTGCATAAGGTCACCATCATTCCCCGTGGCCGCGCCTTGGGGGTGACCATGCAGCTGCCGGAAGGGGATCGCTACAGCCTGGATAAGGACCGCATGCTCAATACCATCTCGGTGCTCTTTGGCGGCCGGATTGCGGAGGAAGTCTTCATGAATCAGATGACCACAGGCGCCTCCAATGACTTTGAGCGTGCCACCGCATTGGCCCGCGATATGGTGACCCGTTATGGTATGACCGATGAACTCGGCCCGATGGTCTACGCGGAAAATGAGGGTGAAGTTTTCCTTGGCCGATCGATCACCAAGACAACCCATGTCTCAGAGTCAACGATGCAGAAAGTGGATAAAGAAATCCGCCGTATCATTGATGAGCAGTACGCTGTGGCGCGTAAGCTCATCGAAGACAACAAAGACAAAATGCACGCAATGGCCAATGCTTTGCTGGAGTGGGAAACCATTGATGCCGATCAGATCAACGACATCATCGAGGGCAAGCCACCGCGCCCACCAAAGCAGACCGGTACCGGCACCTCCAACTCGGGTGGCCCCGGCCCCACGGGCGTTGCCCCAACGGCTCCGGCAGCGGCATAAGACTTGGCCACTTCAGATCAACCGGCGGAATCCCCGCCGGTTTTCATTTGTGGGCGCTATCAGCTAGCGCTGAGTCGGCCGCTGATCATGGGCATTGTGAATGTCACGCCGGATTCTTTTTCAGGCGATGGTCTGCTGCAGTCCACTGGCGCTGCGCCAACACAGCAGGCCATCGTGGTTGCAGAGCGGCTTGCCCACGAGGGCGCAGATCTATTGGATATCGGCGGGGAGTCCACACGGCCGGGCGCCGCCCCTATTTCCGAGCAGCAGGAGATCGACCGTATTGGACCGGTCCTTGAATCAGCCTTAACGCTTGGCCTGCCGGTGTCGGTGGATACCCGTCGGCCTGCCGTCATGCGTGCCGTCATCGCGCAGGGCGCTGATTTGATTAACGATGTCAATGGATTTCGTGATCCGCAGGCCATCGACGCAGTGAGCGCGTCGCGCTGCGGGCTTTGCATCATGCATATGCGAGGCGAACCGGCGACCATGCAGGCCGATCCGGTCTACCAGGATGTGGCCTCCGAAGTTGAATCTTTTCTTCTCGCACAGCGGCAGCAGCTATTGAATCGCGGGGTATTGCGCGAGCGCATCTTGATTGATCCGGGTTTTGGATTCGGAAAAACACTGCATCACAATCTGCAGCTGATGCGAGCGATCTCGCAATTTGCACGTCATCAGCCGGTGCTCGTGGGCGTCTCGCGTAAGCGTATGATCGGCGCCTTAACGGGCCAAGACGTTGCGAGCGAGCGCGTCTCGGGCAGTGTGGCGGCAGCGCTTTGGGCAGCCTCTCAGGGGGCGTCCGTGCTGCGCGTCCATGATGTGGGCCCTACCCGGCAGGCGCTTAGCGTGTGGGCCGCATTAGAATCGCGTGATGAGTAGAAAATATTTCGGCACGGATGGCATTCGCGGCACTGTCGGCACGGCGCCGATTACGCCGGACTTTGTTTTAAAGCTCGGGTTTGCCGCGGGCCGTGTGCTGTCAGCCAAGACGGCATCGGCAGGCCAGGCGTCGCATCCCACTGTATTGATCGGCAAAGACACCCGCATCTCGGGCTACATGCTGGAGTCTGCCCTGGAATCAGGATTTAGCGCTGCGGGCGTGAATGTACTTCTGGTAGGCCCAATGCCGACACCTGCGGTCGCTTACCTCACGCGGGCGCTGCGGCTTTCGGCGGGCATTGTGATCAGCGCCTCGCATAATCTTTTTAACGATAACGGCATCAAATTTTTCGATGGCCGTGGCGAGAAGCTCTCGGATGCCATCGAATCCGAGATTGAGGCTGCGGTTGATCAGCCGATGCAGTGTGTGGCCTCGGCAGATTTGGGCAAGGTCCGCCGCCTCGACGACGCCTCGGGCCGCTACATTGAGTTTTGCAAAAATACTTTCCCTTCCAGCCTGTCGCTGCGAGGTGTGAAGCTCGTGATTGATTGTGCCCATGGGGCTTCGTATCACGTTGCGCCGCCCGTCTTTCACGAACTTGGCGCAGAGATTGCAGTCATGGGCCATGAGCCCGATGGTTTTAATATCAACTCTGGAGTGGGAGCAACCCATCCGCAGGCACTTGCCGAGCGCGTCACGCGCGAGCAGGCCGATTACGGCGTGGCCCTGGATGGCGACGGCGATCGGCTGATCATGGTCGATCGCAGCGGCACTGTCTTTGACGGTGATCAGCTGCTGTATGCGATTGTCAAAGACCGGCTGCGGCATGTCAGCGTGGAGGCTGTACAGGGTGTGGTGGGCACGCTCATGACCAATCTGGGCTTTGAGCACGCGATGGACCGGCTGCATATTGATTTTCGTCGCGCAAAAGTCGGCGATCGGTATGTGATGGAGATGTTGAAAGAAACGGGCTGGCTTTTGGGTGGGGAATCGTCTGGCCATATCTTGTGCCTCGATCAGCACACGACTGGGGATGGGATTGTCAGCGCGTTACAGGTTCTTGCGGCGATCGTGCGTTTTCACCAGCCACTTGCGGCGCTGGTGAAAGAGTTTGAGCGCTATCCCCAGACGCTCATCAATGTGCCCATGCCTGCTGGGGTCGATTGGCAGAAGGCCCCTGGGGTCACCCGGGCCTGCGCAGAGGCTCAGAAGCAGCTAGCCGAGCAGGGCCGACTGCTGATACGGCCCTCGGGTACCGAGCCGGTGGTACGGGTCATGGTGGAGGCCCGCCAGGCCGCGCTTGCCCAGTCCACAGCCCAGGCTGTCGCTGACGCCTTGCGCCGGCTCTAAGCCCGGCAAATGTCATCTGTTTGAAATATTGGGCCTCTAGACTCGGTCCTCGGATCGAGTTGCGGTCCTTCTTGTTTCGAACAACCTCTTTTTCATAGGAATTTCCACGATGGTCTCTTTTAAGAAATTTCTCACCGCGGCCGCGCTTGCTTGTGGAGTTGTGGCCTCCGCTCAGGCTGCTGACATCACCGGCGCTGGCGCCACCTTCCCCTATCCGATTTACGCGAAATGGGCCGAGGATTACAAAAAGGTTGCCAAGGTCGGATTGAATTACCAATCGATTGGCTCATCCGGCGGCATCCGTCAGATTCGTGCCAAAACCGTGACGTTCGGCGGTACCGATGCCCCCCTTTCGGGCGCTGATCTCGAAAAAGACGGCATGGTTCAATTCCCGACGGTGTTAGGCGGTGTCGTGCCCATTGTGAATCTGGAGGGATTTAAGCCAGGTGAATTGCGTCTCACCGGTGCGGTGCTTGCTGACATTTATATGGGTTCGATTTCAAAATGGAATGACCCTAAAGTCGTTGCTTTAAATCCAAGCAAGAAACTTCCCGATCAGGCCATTACAGTTATTCACCGGGCGGATGGTTCAGGCACAACCTTTATCTTCACGGACTATTTAAACGAAGTCAGTAAGTCCTGGGCCGAGAAAGTCGGTAAGGGCGCCGCCGTGAAGTGGCCAGCTGCAAGTTCTGTCGGTGGAAAAGGAAACGAGGGAGTGGCTGCCAATGTGGCCCGTGTGAAGGGATCCATCGGGTATGTCGAGTACGCCTATGCAAAGAAGAACAAAATCGCACATGCTCAGCTTGAAAACCGCAATGGGATTTTTGTTGAACCCGATGACAAAACTTTTGCTGCGGCTGCGGCAAACGCCGATTGGTTCAGCGTGCCCGGTATGGGAATTTCGTTGGTGAATCAGCGTGGCGCGACGGCCTGGCCGATCACCGGCGCTACCTTCGTGCTGATGTATCGAAACCCTTCCGATAAGGCGGCTTCAGGTGAGGCCTTGAAGTTCTTTGATTGGGCATTTAAAAATGGTAAAAAAGCCGCTGAAGAGCTGGATTATGTTGCCTTGCCCGATAGCCTGACCAAAGCCATCGCCGAGAAGGTCTGGACACAAATCGCCCGCTGACCCGGGTTTAAAATAGGTGCCGCCGGGTGGTCTGGGATCTCCCGGCGCCTTCCTCATCAATCCCTGGTGACGCCCGAGAGAGACCTGCCCCTTCATGACCAACCCCTCTGTCTCGGATAGCGGACTACTGGACCAGAAACGGCTGGAGGTGGTCCGGCGACAACGGCTTCAAGACTTTCTTTTTCACAAAGTCACGCTGCTGTTCTCGCTGATTGTATTGGTCGCTTTGATCGGAATTTTGATTTCCCTGGTGGCCACCGCCTGGCCGGCATTTAAAAAATTTGGAATCGAATTCCTGTGGCGGGTCGAGTGGGACATCATCAATGAAGAATTCGGTGCTGCGATTGCTATTTTTGGCACGATGGTGAGCTCAGGCATAGCACTCTTGATTGCTGTCCCGTTAAGTTTTGGAATCGCGCTGTTTCTTACCGAGACCTGCCCGGTCTGGCTGCGCCGCCCACTGGGAACTGCGGTAGAGCTTTTGGCGGCTGTACCGTCCATTATTTATGGCATGTTTGGGTTGTTCATCTTCGCCCCGTTGTTTGCCGAGTACGGCCAGCCCGCCATGCAGTCAACTTTAGGGCAGATGCCGCTGATTGGGCCACTGTTTGGCGGGGCAATGAATGGCATTGGCATCATGGCGGCTGGCTTAATTCTTGCCTTCATGATCCTGCCCTTTATCGCGGCAGTGATGCGGGATGTATTTGAAATCGTTCCCCCGATTCTGCGGGAATCGGCGTACGGGGTGGGCTGCACCACTTGGGAGGTAGTCCGTTACGTCGTGCTGCCTTACACCCAGCAAGGCGTGATTGGCGGCATCATGCTCGGCCTGGGCCGCGCCCTGGGCGAGACCATGGCGGTGACCTTTGTGATTGGAAACTCACAGCGGATTAGCAGTTCATTATTTGCGCCGGGCTCATCCATCGCCTCGACGCTTGCCAATGAGTTCGGCGAGGCCGATGACTTTCACCTCTCAACGCTGTTTGCGCTCGGTTTTCTGCTCTTTGTAATTACCTTTGTGGTGCTTGCGCTGGCAAAGATTTTGATTATCCGCACTGAGCGTGCCAAAGGTGCAAAGACCTAGTCCGATGGACAGGACCAATTTCTGATGAACGAAAAACTCTATCGCCGACGGGTCCGCACGAATTTCATCGGCCTGACTTTGTCGATGACCGCCATGGCGATTGGGCTGTTTGTCTTGCTATGGATTTTATTTGTGCTGTTTAAAAATGGCCTTTCCGCGCTGGATTGGAATATGTTTACCCAGTCAACACCAGCGCCAGGATCTGAAGGTGGCGGCCTGGCCAATGCCATCGTCGGCAGCTTATTGATTGTTGGCCTTGCCACATTTCTTAGCACACCGATCGGTATTTTTGCCGGTGTCTATCTGGCAGAGTACGGCGACCGCAGCAAGATCGCTCAAGTCACCCGTTTTGTCACTGACATCATGCTCAGTGCGCCCTCAATTGTCTTGGGTCTGTTTGTTTATGCCCTGATCGTCGCCCAGACCAAGCAGTTCTCCGGCTGGGCAGGAACGGTAGCGTTGTCGTTGATTGCGATCCCTGTAGTCTTGCGGACCACAGAAAATATGCTTCGGCTTGTGCCGGGAAGTCTGCGCGAGGCTGCCTATGCCCTTGGCGCGCCGCAGTGGAAAGTCGCCACGATGGTGACACTGCGGGCTGCAAAAAGTGGTGTGGTGACCGGCGTTCTTCTTGCGGTTGCCCGGATTAGTGGAGAGACGGCACCGCTGCTTTTTACGGCGCTGAATAACCAGTTTTTCTCCCTCGATATGGATAAGCCGATGGCGAACCTTCCGGTGGTGATCTTTCAGTTCGCGATGAGCCCTTACGACAATTGGGTGCGGCTCGCCTGGGGCGGGGCCCTGCTGATTACCCTGGCGGTGCTCACCCTGAACATTGTCGCCCGGGTCTATTTCAGAGACAAAAGCGGAAGACGTTAAACCGAGCCCAGCAACCCCCATCGACAGCACAGAGAGAACCATGCCTGAAGACCATCTCGCCGAATCGAAAACCGCCATTCAAATCCGGGGCCTGAATTTTTTTTACGGCAAGTTTCAGGGCCTAAAAGATGTCAATCTGGATATTGCTGAGCGCCGCGTGACCGCCTTTATTGGCCCCTCGGGCTGCGGTAAATCGACGCTTCTGCGGACAATGAATCGGATGTATAGCCTTTATCCCGGCCAGCGGGCTGAAGGCGAAATTAATTTTTACGGCCAGAATATCCTTGATGCAAAACAAGACTTGAATCTGCTGCGGGCGCGGATTGGTATGGTTTTTCAAAAGCCAACGCCTTTTCCGATGTCGATATACGAAAACATCGCGTTCGGTGTTCGGCTGTATGAAAATCTCACCAAGGGCGAGATGGACGCACGGGTGGAGTGGGCCCTGACCAAGACCGCCCTTTGGGGCGAGGTCAAAGACAAGCTCAACCAAAGTGGCCTCGCACTCTCGGGCGGCCAGCAGCAGCGGCTATGCATCGCGCGTTCGGTTGCCGTGAAGCCATCGGTGATTCTGCTGGATGAGCCGACCTCGGCCCTTGATCCGATCTCCACAGCCAAGGTGGAGGAGCTTGTCCATGAGCTGAAGGCCGATTACACAGTGGCCATTGTTACCCACAATATGCAGCAGGCCGCCCGTGTCTCGGATTTCACGGCTTACATGTATCTCGGTGAGATGGTGGAGTTTGGCAAGACCGACGAAATCTTCATCAAGCCGAAGAAGCAAGAGACCGAGGACTACATCACCGGCCGCTTTGGCTAAGGCCTTGCCACGCTGATATAATTCCGCGCTCCTCGGGGTGTAGCGCAGTCTGGTAGCGCATCTGCTTTGGGAGCAGAGGGTCGGGAGTTCGAATCTCTCCACCCCGACCAGGTTGCGTTAACGCTTCATCCTGGGGCAAGCCTCGACCACCTGCCGGTAGCTCAGTTGGATAGAGCAACAGCCTTCTAAGCTGTAGGTCGGGGGTTCGATTCCCTCCCGGCAGGCCAGCCCTGTGGGCGGGTGAGCCGAACAGCAGCAGTTCAGTGGTGACCGTAGCTCAGTTGGTAGAGTCCCGGATTGTGATTCCGGTCGTCGTGGGTTCGAGTCCCATCGGTCACCCCAGCTTTTCTCTTTAGAAATCAAAACCTTACGCGTCAATTCTATTTCCGTGGACAGTTCGTGGACACTTTTTGCCCGAATCGCTCCTTCTAATAGTCAACTGCCCAAAGTCAACAAAGGGTCAGACTTGCAAAATTTTGTTACTGATTTGCTCGATGCTGGTACTAGGGTCAGATCATTATGTATAAAAAAAATGTATAAATTGCAATACTAAAAGTTGTTTGGGGGGGCACCTAATAAAAAGGACTGTCTCCGTGATTTCCGGATCGTTGGCCCTCGCGTTTGGCAATCGGCAGGCACAGACCTTTCAGACTGCTATCGAGGCAGAAACTGAGGCTAAACGGATATTTCCACAGTTAATTGACTGCGGCTTTCAAGTACCCCGCGACTTCTGTTGCAGGTTGGCGTTAAAAAGTATCAATGGACTCTCGGCGGCTGCGGTTGAAGCATCGGCAGGCTCGGGCACGTTTGGCGAGTCCGAAGAGCCGATGATCATTTTTGGCGTCGGCGGAGTGGGGCAGATCAAAGTCGGCAGTCGAGCTCCAGAAGAATGGTCAAAATTCGACGCGTTTCTGGTCCCGGCTGGTTTTAGTAGCGAAAGTGCAGGCGAGCACCGTAGCGTTGTGTTTGTTCCTTTAAGCTCTACTCGGCTGCAATCCACTATCCAGACCATGTTGGGCATTGACCTCTACCGGGCCCGAGACTCCAGGATTTTTGAGCCCGGAAAACTGGATATCAAGACCAATGTCGCATCGTTTGAGGCCGCCTTTCGCAATATTTTTTCTATGGCGGACATTTTTTCTGAGAGTAAGGAGATGCTTAATGCCAGCGGACTTGACGATATCTTTTACCGAACCCTGGCGATCGCACTCAACCTAGAGACTTTTACCGTCAATTCCGAGCGAAGGTTATCTAAACCCAGCCATCGCCAGCTCGATAGAGTCTGTCAATACATCATGGCAAATTTGACTCGGAACATTACCCTGACTGTGCTTGAGCGAGCGGGTCATCTGTCAAGGCGCAGCCTGCACAACGCGTTTTACCTGACTTTTCAAATGAGCCCAATGCAGTGGGTACGCGAGCAGCGATTACTAAAAGCCCACCGTATGTTGAGTAAACCCGATTCAGATCTAAAAGTGACTGAAGTGCTTTATGCCTGCGGGTTCGCTAACGCTTCGCTATTTTCCGCGCAGTATCTAAAGCGTTTCGGTGAGCTCCCGTCGATGACGATGAAACGTCAACAAAAGACAATTTGGAATCTAAGTGCGAAATTTTTATAAAGAATTACATTTTATTGGTATCGTGACATCGTAAGCTTGATGCAAAATCACAACATGCTCATTACCGTTCTTGGATGATGTCTCGGACGCGAAAAGCGATCCTAGAAACCTTTTCGGCTGAATTACGCGCCAGGCTACGTCACCGCTACCGCGGCCATCTCCCATCAGCTGCAACCGTGGCAGCGCACTTTAACTTACAGCTACTTGACCCGACGCTCCAAGTCTCTCAAGAGACTGTACGTCGTTGGATAAGGGGCGTTAGCTTTCCGGATACGGAGCGCACGAGTGTGTTGGCAAGCTGGCTCGGTCTGGATCTCCACCGAGCGCTTTTGTGTGGAGATAGAGAGGCCCCTCAGCGCAGACCATCCGATTTAGCCGATGAGCTTATGACAATGATCAAGAATGTTCCCAGCGAGAAGCGCTTGATTCTCGTGGAATGGTTAAAGCTTATTGCACCCCAATCTGGCTAACCGCGGTCGACTGCCGGGCGAGAGGGGTATCAGAGAAAATAAAACCATCGTCTCGAAAAAGTGTTATGCAGGTCTCTACCACAGCCGGGTCGTAGAGTAATCCTGCATTTTCCTGAAGTTCGTCAAGCGCTTCATCAAGACTTTTCGCGCCCCGATAGGGCCTTCCGTTTAGCATAGCCTCAACAGTATCTGCCACACCGATGATCCTTGCACCAAGGCAGATTTCCGTATTTCTAAGACCATTTGGATAGCCGCTTCCGTCTAGTCGCTCATGATGCTCGAGCACTATTCTGTTTAACTCATCGCCCAGCCCGAGCGGAAGTAGTATCTGTGTGGCTGCAGCCGAGTGTGAGTGCAGTAGCGCCAACTCAGCCGCCTTTAGCGTATTGGGCTTAACTAAAATCTCAACAGGAATACCAATCTTTCCGATATCGTGGATAAGCCCGGCTAATCGGACAGTATCAATCTCAGCTTCTCGAAGTTGCATTTTTCGGGAGATCGCTTCGGCAAGCTGTGCCACCCGCGCTTGGTGGCCCATCGTGTAGGGATCTCGTGATTCAACCAGCTTGGATAGGCAAGATATCGTCCGGTAGAGGCTATCCACAAGCTGCTGCTGGGCAGCTTTGAGTGACCGCTCAGCGGTCATACGATCCGAAATATCTCGGATGTTGCACTGGATCGCCTTTTTATCGTTAACCGTGTAGACATTGCTCACGAATTCGACCTCCAGGATCCGGCCATCCTTTCGCCTTAACGCAATATCTGCATAACGAACATAATTATTATTTAGGAGGCTATCGAAGGCCTCTTCAGCTCGCCTTCGGTCGACAACAAATCCGAGCTCCCAGAGCTTAAGTCCAATGACCTCCTCGGCACTATATCCAAGTAGGTTAAGCAGATAAGGATTGGCCGCTTGAACCTCTCCGTTGGGATACCCAAGAATGAGGATTCCATCTAGAGCAGTTTCAAAAACTCTTTTGTATATGTTTTCGGATATTGATGAGGGTATCCCAGCAGATTCCTGTGCTCTATCGTTCATGAGAGTTACCTTTATAAAATCCTCTGACCGACCTCTAAATCGATGCGGGGTCTGGGTTGTGCGAGACTGTTTTCGCTAGATGAACCTGATTCTTGCCAGCTTTTTTCGCTAAGTACATCGCTTGATCCGCTCGACGAAAGTAATCCAGTGCGAGATAAGCAGAACTCCCTGGTCGGCAGACCGTCGCAAACCCAGAGACGCCTGCACTTAAGCTAATGTGTATTTGCTCATTTGTGTTAACTCGACAGGGGAGGCTATTAATTGTCTCGCGAATCCTATCGACAGTCTCCATGGCCTGATCTGGATGGCATTCGGGTAGCAGGATCAGAAACTCCTCCCCACCAATGCGTGCGAATGTATCAATAGACCTGAGACATGCTGTTACTGCCTGCGCGAAGTGCTTCAAAACACTATCGCCAACGATATGGCCATATTGATCATTAATGGCTTTGAATTCATCAACATCCATTACGACAAAAGTTAGCGGACGAGCGAATCGGGCGCTACGATCAATTTCAGTCTCCGCTATTTCAAAAGCCGCTTTGCGATTTAGCACTCCGGTTAGCGGATCAACCTGCAGCAGCTTAGAGAGTTGTCGATTATCTAGACTAACTTTCTGTGATTCTCTGAGACTGAGATACCCAAAGAGCAGTAGTAATCCAGTAAAGATGGCCTCAATCGAGCTGTCAACAATCTCAGGCTTTTGAGTACGAATTAGGAAAATTGCGAAAACGAGCAGCAGACTCAGCCCGAGTGCCCATTGAAGGCAGCTTAATCGCCATGCGCCGGCTGTCAGCCTCATTGTTCCTTTTGATGGCTCGATAAAACCACGCAACTTCTCAAGCAAAGAGGAATTCGTACTTGCTACTTGCATCAGGTTAGGTACCCACGTGTCAGGATTACAACTCTAAGGTACGTGACACTACGTTTTGGCTAGAAAAATAACTGCTCAGAAGGTGTGTAAGTTGTTCTTGAATTAGAAATCCACAGATCGTTTTGGTTAGTATTTTTTATATGAGACGAATCTATATTCCGGTCAGAGCGAAATTCATAATGGTTCTCGGCCTTGCCGCTTCATGGCTAATCTTTTCGACCTGGTGGTCTTTGCCGTGGTTTCTTGATCTCGGACGGCAGCTTGGAAGTGTCGCGGCTTTGATACTGATCGCCTCGATAGCACTCATTCCGGGCTTTTTTAATTCGTTTCTGTTATTTGGGCTGATGTTTGATCGCAGGCCTAGAAGTTCGCGCCTGGCATCATATCCGTCGATCTCAATTCTTATCGCAGCGTATAACGAGGAGAAGACACTATCTTCGACTATCGAGAGTATTTTTCATTCTCGCTATCCCGGCGAGATCGAGGTGCTACTGATAAATGATGGATCTACTGACGGTACGTCCGATGTCGGAGCGGCACTTAGCCGAATTTACGCTGGCTTAAAGTGCATTGGCTACCCCAAAAATCATGGAAAAGCTCATGCTCTTAACTTTGGGCTATCGCATGCCCAGTATGAACTGGTGATATCGCTAGATGCAGACTCATTTCTGTATAAGGATGCAATCACACGTATCGTAGAGCGCTATAAAAGTGACCCGCCGGGGACGGCTGCTGTAGCGGGCACTGTTCTCGTAAGAAATTCTCGAGATAACTGGCTTACTCAGGCTCAGGAGTGGGAATACTTCCACGGCATTGCTACGGTGAAGCGTGTCCAGTCGTTATTTCATGGTGTGCTGGTGGCACAGGGCGCATTCTCACTTTATGAAAAGAGAATCCTCACCGAGGTCGGCGGTTGGCCGGATACCGTTGGCGAGGACATCGTAATGACATGGGGGATCCTTGAGCGCGGATATCGGATAGGTTACGCAGAAGACGCGCTCGCATTCACCATCTCACCGAATACGCTTTTGGGCTTTTATCGTCAGCGGCAGCGTTGGGCCAGGGGAATGATAGAGGCCTTTAAGGCGCATCCGAAAGCATTACTGAAGGCGCGTTTATCAACTTTTTTTATCTATTGGGATTTGTTGTTTCCGGTTCTCGATGTTGCATTTATTTTCGGGTTTGTACCGGGATTGGTGCTTGCCGCTTTCGGTAATTACGCAATCGTTGGCCCGATGACTTTATCGCTTCTACCTCTGGCATTACTCATTAATTGGACGATGTTTCGCGTTGAGCGAAAGGTATTCATCGAGCAGGGGCTAACTGTCCGAAACAACACAAAGGGGTTCTTAATCTACACCCTGCCATTTAGCTTGATTGTCCAGTCGGCCGCAATAGTAGGCTATCTCTCTGAAGCCTTAGGAACACGCAAAAGCTGGGGAACCAAATGAACGAGACTTATTCCACCGCAGAGAGGCTGAAGGTCCTAGAGTTCACACGCGTGATCCTAATGATTTTTTGTTTTTCCACCTCATTATCGGCATATGCTGAAGAAAGTAAAAATCGTGGACTCGGCATACATCTACCTACATTTAGTTTTTTTAAAGATAGCGATGATTTTCAATCACGCCGAATTGGCATTGGGGTCTACCCCCTGTATGAAGGATTTGATAGCTACACAGGTTTAAATGTACAAAAGTTTGACTACTCGCGTAACGCCTGGTCCGCTGATGCAATACAACTGAGCGCGGTACATCGAAAATTAGATAGAGACGGATTCGGCCGTAGTATTGCGCTGGGTATTCATTCATTAGATAGCAAAGATTTAGTAGTCATCGACTCAAATTTTGGATTTCCGATTGCAGACGGTCTTCGTTCGGAGATTTTTCTCGTTCGTGATCGGGTCGAGACTCAGCAAGCACTAACAAATAATATTTATTTTGATTTTTTTGGAGCAAGCTTCGAAAAACGTTTTACCGCTAGGCTTGTTGCTGTTGGGCTAATTGCCCAGCAACGTTTTTCTGATGACAATATTCGTGATCACCAAAGAGTTCGCCTCATCTACGATCTTTATCCGGACTCCGGAATTAATATTCAATTCCGCTATCGTCAGTATCAAAATAGCTCTAGCTTTTCGCCGAATTACTTCAGTCCGGATCGTTATGCTGAAGAATTCCTTGCCCTCGGATTTCGGCGGCGTAGTGGAGATTGGTTGGTAGCGGGTCTCGCCGGTAGCGGGCGTCAAAGAGTTTCTGATGATCCTTTTGTTTCGACCTACCTGTATGAGCTCGATGTACGAAAACGACTTGCTGCGAATGACTGGTTAAGAGTAAGGCTTTTACAGGGCAAGTCGGAGGGGTTTGGCTCCCCAAGTTATACCTATCAGCTTATTGAGCTCGGGCTCTTATTGGAATTTAAGGGTACGGGACAGTAAGGGGGCGGGCAGACTAGCGCAGCGAGATGTCTGCTGGGTTATTTGGCTAAGGACACATCGTCGGAATACTACGGAGGGTGTCAGCAGTGACTAAAGATACTGGTCTTTCCCAAGAGATGGCGACACTCGAGTCATTAAGGGCGCATCGAAGGCGATACCGGGCTTTCTTGCAGAGGTCGGATTTAACCAGTCATCTACAGGCTACCGGGCAGTTTACTGTTGGCCAAAAGATTTCGGACTGGGTGGCTTCCACCGTTGGATCCTGGATATTTATCGTTTTTCAGACTTCGGCAATCGCAGTCTGGATCGCATACAACTACACGGCGGATAGTCCATGGGATCCCTATCCATTTATTTTGCTTAACTTACTACTATCGTTTCAGGCGGCTTACACCGCGCCAATGATTATGATGAGTCAGAATCGACAAGCAAGAATTGATCGGCAAAACGCTCAGAATGACTTTGAGGTCAACGTTAAGGCAGAGTTAGAAATTGAGCTTCTACATCAAAAAATTGATCTCTTAAAACAAAAAGAGTTACTTGAGCTTGCCCAGGCGATCAGGGATCTTGGTCAGCGGCTGGATAAATAGAGAAAAGCCAAGAGAAATAAGGGTGTCAAGATTAATTTTAGTGTTGACATTGCTTAAGAGGGCAGAAAAGTCGGCAAAGCGGATCTTTCTCTTCCGGTGGTTGCAGGGAGTTGACCCCGATACTGAGTAAAGAGACTCCAACTCTTAGCTTAGGAAAATTTATCTCGCGATTCGGAAAGATTCTTCGTAATGAGTCTATCCATGGGTTCAGCACCTTGCATCGCTTTGGGCCCCGGATATGGGTAGTGATTCCACTAGGGCCGTTGAATATTCCTTTACCGCGCGAGCACCATGGAAGACGTCACCCTTAAAGCGCGACCATGGCGTAGTAAAAAAGGAGAACCATATTATGCGTACAAAAATTCTTGCTGTATCTACTTTAGTCACAGTGATTTTTTCTGGAGTTGCCTTTGCCCAGGCGCCTAAAGCTGATGAAGATCATTCCGCCCATCACCCGACGGGTAGTGTTCCCGCCGCGAGCGCTCCCGCCCCAAGCCCCGGCGCGACGCCAAGCCCCGAAGCCTTTGACCGGCAAATGAAAGCCATGCAGGACATGCATCAGAGGATGCAAGCCGCCAAAACGCCGGCCGAGCGTGCCAAGCTGATGGACGATCACATGAGGATCATGCGTTCCGGCATGGCCATGATGAGTCAAATGCATGGCGGTACTTCTAGTATGGCCGGCATGTCCGGAATGAGGAGTTCAACCTCAGAGGGCATGGGCGGCATGATGAATATGCACATGCAGATGGAACGCCGAATGGCCATGATGGAGCAGATGATGCAGATGATGATCGACCGCGAGGCGGGCGTGCCTCGCAGGTAATGCTCACCGTAGGCTCATATGGATCGGTCTAAGCATAACTATCAGATGCCATGGAAACTACATACATCACCATGCTTCGAGCTCATCACATCAAGCGGTCTCCATCCGGTTCAGGGGCGGCGATCTGAACACCCAATATACCTGCCCCATGCACCCACAGGTGCGGCAGATCAGCTCAGGCAATTGCCCCGCCTGCGGCATGACGCTCGAACCCGTTGTCATTTCGGGCGAGACCAGCGAGAGCGCGGAGCTGCGGGACATGACTCGGCGCTTCTGGGTCGGCCTCGTGCTGTCTCTGCCTGTACTGGCGCTGGAAATGGGCAGGCATTTTCTGGATATCAAGCATCTCGTAGGGGATCAGACTTCCAACGTGATCCAGATGCTACTGGGTACACCCGTCGCGCTCTGGGCCGGCTGGCCTTTCTTTATGCGGGGCTGGGCCTCGCTCAAACACCGCAGCCTCAATATGTTCACGCTCATTGCTATGGGGACGGGCGCCGCCTGGATCTACAGCATGTTTGGGACGCTTGCTCCAGGCCTCTTTCCTGCCGATCTGCGTGGCAAAGAGGGTGCGGTAGCGATCTACTTTGAAGCTGCCGCGGTCATCACCGTACTGGTGCTGCTCGGGCAGGTGCTGGAACTCAGAGCGCGAGAAAAGACTTCCGGAGCTATCAAAGCTTTGTTGGGCTTGGCCCCCAAGACGGCGGTGCGGGTGGGCTCTAGCGGTACTGACGAGATAGTGCTCATTGACTCCATCCAGGTGGGCGAGCTACTTCGTGTGCGCCCTGGCGAGAAGGTGCCCGTCGACGGAGAGCTGACACAGGGCAAGGGCGCAGTAGACGAGTCCATGGTCACGGGCGAGCCTATGCCGGTGGCCAAGGTGCCGGGAGCAAAAGTCACGGCTGGCACCATGAACCAGACCGGAGGTTTCGTTATGCGCGCCGAGAAAGTGGGAGCAGATACGCTTCTGTCCCAAATCGTGCATATGGTTGCAGCCGCCCAACGCAGCCGCGCGCCCATCCAACGCATCGCCGATATGGTCGCCGCATGGTTCGTTCCCGTGGTGATCGCAGTGGCGTCGCTCACCTTTGCGGCTTGGTTGCTCTGGGGACCTAGTCCTGCGTTTCCCTACGCGCTGATCACTTCGGTGGCCGTGCTCATCATCGCCTGCCCCTGCGCCCTGGGCTTGGCCACCCCCATGTCCATCATGGTGGGTGTAGGCCGTGGAGCCCAGCGGGGCATCCTGATTCGCGATGCGGAGGCGCTCGAGCGCATGGAAAAGGTCGACACCCTGGTGGTGGACAAGACGGGTACGCTCACTGAGGGCCGGCCTCGGGTCGTGCATATTGAACCGGTCGCCGGTATCCGAGCCGAAGATTTGCTGGGCAAGCTTGCCAGCGTGGAGCGCGCTAGCGAGCACCCGCTGGCCACGGCGTTAGTGACCGCGGCCCAAGAGCGCAAGCTATCGCTAGCCGAAGTCACCGACTTTGATTCGCCTGCGGGCAAAGGTGTGTTGGGCACGGTGGGCGGGGTATCTGTGGTTTCAGGCGGAGCCAAATTTCTGGCAGAACACGGTATCGACGTCGCAACTCTCCAAGGCGCTGCAGAGCTGCAGCGGGCCCGCGCCGCCACGGTGATATTTGTGGCTCTGGACGGTCGGTTAGCAGGCTTCGTGGCCATTGCAGATCCAATCAGGGCCACTACGTCAGCGGCGCTTCATGGGCTGCGCGAGGCAGGTGTGCGCATTGTTATGCTCACTGGGGACGGCCGTACCACGGCCCTGGCTGTGGGGAATAACCTGGGGATTGACGAAGTGGTGGCAGAGGTCTTCCCGGAGGACAAGGCAAACATAGTGCAGCGTCTGCGTGGCGAGGGTCGCGTGGTTGCTATGGCTGGAGATGGGGTGAACGATGCGCCGGCTCTGGCTGCTGCCGAAGTAGGTATTGCCATGGGAACAGGCACTGACGTGGCTATGGAAAGCTCCAGCATCACGTTGCTCAAGGGCGACCTGATGGGCATCGTGCGTGCTCGAAAACTCTCGCACGTCACTATGAGAAATATTCGACAGAACCTGTTTTTTTCCCTCGCATACAACGTAGCCGGCATCCCATTAGCAGCCGGTGTGCTCTACCCGTTTTTTGGGCTGCTGTTGTCACCGGTCGTTGCGGCTGCAGCAATGGCCTTATCCTCGGTTAGTGTGATCGGCAATGCACTCAGGCTTCGAACGGTAGAAATCAACTGATGCAGTGCACTTCATACCGATAGCGCTTCCTTAGTCATGACGATCTGAACATACGAAGTGGCTGTATCTTCTAGAGATAAGACGGTTGCCAAATAATGCGCTTCTAAAACCGTGATTTTTCGCTAACTCTGTCCTGCCACAGACCCGCGCTGTGATTCCCAATCACTTTCTCTGGGGTAGCGAGAGCCTCTATCCCCCACAGCACGTCTTTTACCGCTTCAGGTTTTCTGCGGGGGGATCGTTTAGGCGGGGAAAATAAGGTAGTCCTATTCAGTAATCGCCCAACAAACCCAAACTTCTTTTGCGATCCCCTTGATCTTTATTTGGCCGGCGATGTCGCCCCCGGCTAATCACCGGGGCGTGTTGTATTGGCTTGCTGACAATATTGGACCTGCTATTGCGTTGCAGCATCAGCAATCAATTCACCCGCTCTTATCCTTGCTGATATAGTTTTCCTCCCAATCGATAAGCTGTAGCGCCAAGGGAGGCGTCGTGGATCAAATCAGAGACTTAGGCTTTTGGCGCCAGTTTGGCGAAGCTTTACGCCGAATCCGCCAACGCCGGCGCCTCAGCCTTCGGGAGTGCGCGCAGGCTACCGAGCTTTGTGCTGAAGATCTTCTAAATGTTGAAGTGCGGAATATCTTTGCGTTTATTCATGGCGGAAAACTTGATGCAAACATCTTCACCACCTACGAGCAATTTCTAAAAAATGAGGTAACCCCAGCAGGAAGCGCAAATGATTCAACATTTCTGCTGATCGCATCCGAAGAGCCTTCAACTCTCGATTCAGCACTACCAGGTTTTTTACAAAAGATTTAGCATAGTCTGACTGTAAGGCTATACCGACGTGGATTGAACGGAATCTATCGAGGAGAGAGGCCTCAGGTGACTCGTCCGCCTTATCCGGCCTGAACCGCTGACGCGGGGTCTGTGGGTTTACGAAATAGTCCCGGGCTACAGCTTGGTCAAAGCTTTGGACTGAGAATCTGCACTCACTTCGGCGCTCGTTTGTTCGTATAGGCTTGATAAATTCTTGCCGTACCGTCTTGCCTGACGAGTAAGACGTTGTAGGGGTCGAGTTGGCCGCCGTACTCCGGCCCGTCCATGCCTGGGGTTCCGATTGGCATCTCCGGTACCGTAAGGCCAAGGGCTTTTGGTTTCTCTTTCAGTAAACGTTTGATCTCTCGGGCAGGTACGTGCCCTTCGATGACGTATCCGTCGATTAGGGCGGTATGGCACGAACCGTAGTGGGCTGGCATACCCACCTCGCGACGCTTTGCGGTATTTCCTTGATCATAAGCCCGCGTCCTAAAGCCGTTCGCTTCGAGGTGTTTGATCCAGTCGTTGCAACAACCACAGGCCGGAGATTTCCAGATCTCGATGATGCTCATCGGTTCAGCAGATGTTGCAGAGCGCAAGGGCAATGTAGGAAAAATTCCAGCGCAAGCGGCAATGCCAAGCGTGCCGACTATCGTTCTACGCTGGTGTTGTAACGGTTTAGCCATGATCGTTTGTCTCAAGGGCGAGTTTTAGGTTCGAATCCGCAGCCGATGGCCATTTGATATTGAATGCACTTGTACCATTATCGGGGCGAATTTGAAACGAAATAGGTCAAGCAGTGAGGATTCAAATTCGGTAGTTTCAGTGACCTAATTGCGATTATAGGTAACAAAAATTAAATTCTTATTCGACGTAAATATATCTTACGATTCGAGGGGATTCCTTGTGATGACACTCTCGATTAAGTAACGGCGGAGAATCCCATAGATGTAGCGGCTATTCATATAGAGGTCGGAGATCCCGATACAGAGTTCTGGAAGCACTAGGGGTCTATGCCTTACGCGCTCGCTAAACGAATAATTACAGCGCCTGCGGCCACGATATGCACCAACGTTATTAGAACCGATATGCTGTGAAGAAGCGTAAATCGACGCTTTTGCATTCGGTCCGTCGCAGCATTAATAGCTGGCATCAATAACTGTCGTGTTGGGATAGTCGACAGAGAAATGAAACCTAAGAATAGCGCACTTCGAGGGTCTACCGACCAGCAAAAAAGCGAGGCGAATGCTGCTGACCCGATAACAAATAAGTAAAAGCGAGGAAAAGCTTGTCTTATAAGAAACCGTGCTTCAGAGGATGGCAGCACTTTGAAAAGAAACGCCGCAAAGCCAGCTGAAAAAAGCAGCATACCGCCGAAAAGTAGTGCCGTAAGGAGAATAGCGGCATCAAAGAGTAGGCGATCAATCACGAGTAAAACTGTCTACGCTCAAATTTTTCGAGAGACTTGCACTGCCCATGCCGATCCGAAACTTACGCAGTGCAGCCAAATGCGCAGTAAAAATCCTGGTTTACCTGGCCAGAGGCTTGCCGCTTCGTCTCGATGCATAAGCTCATCTTTCCTGCAGACATCAAGTAAGTGTCGGATTTCGGTGAGAGCTGTTTCGCTCTCCAGGTGGTAGGTCGTTAAAGACCGCTTTCCTCCGGGAGGCTTTTTGAGCGCATCGATCATTTCGAGCTGCGCGCGATAATGGCGATCGACAAACGTTTCAATCGCTTGGACAGTTGCATACACAGCCGTAGGGCCAAACAACGATGGTACGGCGCCGGTTAACCAGCCAGCCAGCCGCCAGATTGGGAGCAGGCGGCTTTGCCAGCACCCCGGGACGAGCTCCTCCATAACTGCGAGATGCTGGGATTCGGTGTCCAGATGATGGCGCGCGAAGCTAAGAACTGCTTGATCGCGCGAGACAGACAAAACCCCACGGTAAATCATTACCGCACCTGTCTCTCCAGCGTGATCTGTCCGAAGTTCCGCGAGCAAGCGAGCCGGAATCTTTTTACTCAATCCTGTGCTATCCAGTCCGTCGCCCGCTGTCTTCATTGGTTCGTGAGAGGCGCAGGCTGCCGCTTAATGAGCTCTTATCGATTACGCCTTTTTAGCCCACGCAGTGCACCAGCCTGGTCCCGCAACTTGCTTCGCTCCGAATATTGTGCAGCCACCCCAGGGGTCTGAAGCCTGACCTTTGTACAGGGCGCAGTTCGAGCATACTTGCCCGGGCGTGTACTTCGGGTATTTTTTTCGATCGACTTTGGTGGCGTCATGCACGTAACCCAGTCCAACTGCTTGCGGGTCTTTCTCTTCAAGTCGTACTTGAGCCCTGGCAACTCCACTTAAGCCAAACCCAGCAGCAGCCACGGTCATTAAGAAGATTCGTCGATTTTTCATAACTATTCCTTTTGTTTCAACAGTTGTAAAAGTTTGTATTGGGATTTCTTTGGCTTGTTACTCGATAATTTGCTCGATAGCAGCAAGAATTAAGCCCAACTTAGATCCCAAGTAGTTTTTTTGCTTCGGCTAGTGCGCTCATCGACTCTGAATGCTTACCTTCTTGATGCAGTCTCTCTCCCCGGGATCGGAGTTCCTTAATTTGCGCCATTTGCCCGTCGGTTAGCCGAGCTGATGAGAGCTTTTCATCAATCTTTCTTATTTCACCAGGGCATCCGTGCGCGAAAGCAAGTGTTGACCCCAGTGAAAGACAGATTCCAAATGCCAAGTTTTTCATAATTTCCCCTTGAAAAGTTAACCCACAGAATCAAACAACGCTTCGCTCATATTGCTCGTCGTGCATTTCATCCAAGCGTGGCCGCTGCTTGCCTGACTGATTGCCTTTTCTGTTTCTGAGATCAGCAGCACCAGGTCTTTAAGGGAGACCTTCCTCAGATAAGAGACGGTTTGGCGTTCGATTTCTTCGACAAGCTTTTGCGTCAACTCGTCGGCGTCTGCACCATCAAGCCGCTGACTTAAGACCTCTTCAAAAACGTTTTCTGATTCCTTTGTCGCCAGCACGACGTCTAAAACCGTGATGTCCGCAGTGCGGCGAGCGAGCTTGTAGCCCCCTCCGGGACCTCGAGAGGCCTCAATGAGTTTTCCTGCTCTAAGGCCGTAGAGAATTGACTCGAGGTACGAGGGAAGGACCCCAAGGTGTCTGGCCGCGGCTGGTAGTGATACGGGTCTGTTTTCAGTGCGAACGGCCAGCTCGACCATAAGGTCTACGGCGAGTCGAGCGCGTTTTGGAAGTTCCATTTTTTGCGTTTTCTAATACTTGACAAGTGGTTCACAGACTGTTCAGATAGCAAAAGTACAGTAAAGTTTGTATCAAATCTAGAAAAAACGGCAAATAATCGTGACAACAACGGTTCAGAAGACAGGTTTCAGGTCGGGAATAGCGGCTAGGCTTGCTGGCATCCCGGTTGAGACCCTCAGAGTGTGGGAGCGTAGATACGGTCTTACTGACGTGTCTGGGAAGGAGGGGGGGCACCGGTTGTACGACCAGCAGGATATCGACCGCTTGGCGCTACTGAAGCGGCTTGTGGACTTCGGTCAACCGATCGGGACGATCGCACACTTAGACTCGGCGGCGCTTCTTAAGATGCAGCAGGATTTGATCTCTCTTGCTCAGCAAGAGAACCAAAAGCCAGTCAACGAGCCAACACAGATCGCCTTGGTGGGCCCGGTCATGGGCTCCGAAGTGCTCAAAGGCGCACTTCAGGCCGAAAACCTCGTCGTCGCTGCCCAGGCAATGTCTTTGTCTCAGCTGCAGCCTGAGAGCTCTGCAGAGACGCGGATCGATGCTCTCTTTGTAGAAATCCCGAACCTCCTCGACGATGCCGCCAGTGAAATTCGCGAGATCTCGGCGTCGCTCAGAGTTGAGCGAGTGGTTATCTTTTATCGGTTTGCGCCAGATATCCTTATCCGACGCTTAAGAACGATCGGCTACTCAGTTGTTCGCATGCCTTTTGATGTCCAGGAGCTGGTGCTGCTTTGTGGGGCGCTATTGAAGCGCGAGCTCTCCATGGTAGTCCGCGATCCACCAGCGGTAGTGGAGGAGACGGATTGTGACCCAAAATTTTCTACCGAGTCTCTGGTGCGTCTTAGTCAGATTAAAAGCAGCGTTTACTGTGAGTGCCCGAGTCAACTCGCTGAGCTTCTGATGAGTGTTACGGCCTTTGAGAGGTATAGCGCACAGTGCGCAAGCCAAACCCCAGAGGATGCAGCCTTACACAAGAGGCTTGAAATGGATGCGATAAAAGTCCGAAAGATTCTTGAAGCCTCAATCGCTGACGTTATTCAGCACGAAAATATCCCGATCTAACCGTCACTGGAGTCCACAATGATTAACTTTCATCGTTATATAACGCTCGCTGAAAAGGCCATCCTAGTTTTGATTGCGCTTTTTACGATCTACGGCGTGGGGCTGGAGATGAATAAGGTCATCCAGTCTGGAGACGTTCAGCTGACTGATTTGCTTTTGATGTTCATTTACGCCGAGGTTCTTGGGATGGTGGCTGGATTTTATCAGTCAAGAAAGATACCCATCACGATCCCCATTTTCATCGCGATTACAGCCCTTTGCCGGCTGATTATCCTGCAAGGCAAAGGCATCAGCACGGTCGATCTCATTTACGAGAGCGCAGCAGTGTTATTGCTTGCCCTAGCCGCCCTGGTGATCCGCTGGAATTTGATCAAGTTAAAGCGTGACCCAGGCGACTCTACGCACTAACCTCAGATATTCTGTCTCACTGTAGTAGTCACTCATTCAGATGCACACCCCAAAGGCCACTCGCCAGGATGGTCAGGCGCTCCTTAATGCATTTATCCCGAGTATGGGATTGAACTATGAGCGATCGCGTAATTTTGATATCGGGCCGGGCCAGCACGGCAATGTCTCCCAACTGTCACCTTACGTGCGCAGGCGGATCGTGCTGGAATGGGAATTAATTCACGGTGCGCTTAACGCCCACGGACCCCGTGTGAGCGAGAAGTTCATCCAAGAAGTATTCTGGAGAGGTTACTTTAAGGGCTGGCTTGAACTTCGGCCGACTGTTTGGTCCCAATACCGACACGGCTTAGCGGAGGATTTATCTGCGCTAGAAACTAATTCAGCGTTGAGAGCCCGGGTGGACGCGGCAGAGAGCGGGAGGACAGGCTTGGAGTATTTCGATGCCTGGGTAAATGAGCTCATTACCACCGGATACCTCCATAACCACGCTCGGATGTGGTTCGCATCAATCTGGATTTTCACGCTTGGACTTTCCTGGCGTATTGGGGCAGATTTTTTCTATCGATACCTCCTTGATGGCGATGCCGCATCAAATACCTTGAGCTGGCGGTGGGTGGCCGGATTACATACACGCGGTAAAGCCTACACCGCAGAAGGCTGGAATATCCAAAAGTTCACGGCAGGCCGATTTCATCCAGATTTCGGTGAGCTTTCCAAAGATATCGAACCGCTGGATTACACCGAGCCTTTGGGCCTACCTGACATTCAGAGGTTGCGAGATCCTCTGAAGCCTGATGTCAAGCTACCCAGTCTTTTATTGCTTACCGATGAAGATTGTTGCGTTGAGGACTGTGAATTAACGGCATTTTCATGGGTAGCGGTTGCCTCGTTGGCCAGCAGCCAGGCGCGATCACCACGTGAGGTATCCGCGAGCGTGATTGAATTTGAGCGCGGCGCGCTTGCCGATGCCGCAAAGAGAAATAAGTTAATGCCGTTGAATTTTGAAGCAACATCAAGCGGCGACTCTGTTCGGGGACTTATCGACTTCATTATTCAAAGCGGAGCAAAGCAGGTAGTTACCGCATATCTCACTCAGGGCCCGACACGCGACTTACTGGAGGCGCATCGGTCGGTATTGCAGGTCCACGGTATCCGCTTATCTGAGTGGCGTCGTGACTGGGATACACAAATCTGGCCGCACGCAAGCGCGGGTTTCTTTAAGGTCAAGCAAAAAATTCCCGATTTTCTGCGGCAGTTGAAAGCCAGCAGACATTAGCCCATGTCACAGCTTCAGGTTGTTTGGTTTAAGCGCGATCTTCGGCTGCGCGATCATGCAGCTCTATCTTTTGCAGCGATCAGCGGACCAGTGGTGGGCCTGGTTGTTTACGAGCCATCACTCTGGGCTCTTCCCGATGCGAGCGGGCGTCAAGCAGCCTTTTATCAGGAGTGTTTAGCTGAATTAAGACAGGCCAGTGAAAAAATTGGCTTGAAAATACTTATCGCTTTTGGCGAGATGCCGGATATTTTGGAGCAACTCAGACGAACGCTTGGAACCTTCAACTTGCATAGTCATGAGGAGACGGGTAACTGGGAGAGCTTCGCACGGGATCGACGAGTTCTAAGCTGGTGCCGAGCTCATGGAATCGCGTGGTATGAGAAGCCGCAAAACAGCGTAGCGCGAGGGCTCTCCGATAGAGACGACTGGGCGCGGATCTGGCAGAAGCGAATGACCCAGCCAAGGCTTAGCGTTCCGGATTTGATTCCCGCATCAGCTGAGATAGAAAGAGCTCTGTCCACGCTTCCCGATATTTTTCGCTGTGATGACTTGAGTCCATGGAAGCGGCTTGCCGACCTGGATTTGTGCCCTGGACGTCTTCCTGGGGGAAGGAAAGCGGGCATTCGTTACCTAAAGAGTTTTCTCAGTGGACGAGGCGTCGACTATAGGCGTCATATGAGTAGCCCTGGTACGTCAGAGCATTCGTGTTCACGGCTCTCCCCTTATTTAACTTGGGGTGCACTATCGATTCGGGAGGTGGTACAGGCCACTTGGGCAGCGCGCTCTGACTGGCAGTCTCACAACGATGATCCAGTTCAGCGGCGGATGCTAATGAGTCTCAAAAGCTTTGAGAGTCGGCTACACTGGAGGTGCCATTTCATTCAAAAGCTTGAATCTGAGCCCGCTATCGAGTTTGAGTGCTTACACCCCGCTACCCGAGGAATTCGGAATGAAGGGGCGCTCTCTGAGAATGAGGGAGCCCTGCTGCAAGCTTGGAAGAGAGGAAACACGGGCCTGCCTTTTATAGATGCCTGTATGCGATTCTTGCAACATCACGGGTGGCTTAACTTTCGAATGCGGGCCATGCTGATGTCATTTGCCAGTCAGCATTTGTGGCTACACTGGAAGATAACCGGATATCACTTAGCGAGACTTTTTGTTGACTATGAGCCAGGTATTCATTGGCCACAGATTCAAATGCAAAGTGGCACCACTGGAATAAATACCATCCGGATTTACAACCCCGAGAAACAAGCGATTGATCAAGATCCGGATGGATCATTTGTTCGGCGATGGGTTCCCGAAGCGACACAGTCAACATACCCCAATCCGATTGTCGAGCACCTCGATGCCGCGAGACGCGCCCGAGATTTACTGTGGGGATTAAGAAAGACACAAGAGTCGCGATCACAATCTCAAGAGATTTTTAAAAAACATGGCAGCCGGTTAACAGTTCCAAAATCAAAGTTAGAAAAAATTGCCAATGATGCTCAATTCAATTCTCAATCAACATTTGAGTTTTAAAAATGATTCGCTTGTCTTTGTAAACGTTGGGGCGGATACTCTATCCTGTGGACTTAAGTCGCAAAGGTTAGATCAGTTCGCCCTGCATACGTTGAGGACGTTTTATGCCATTTGATGTTTCGGTGCTACCCATCTTTCTCGCCGTATCTGTTGTCTTGCTTATCACCCCGGGACCGGATGTCGTATTTATCGTGGCAACAGGCCTCTCGGAGGGTCGTCGTTCCGCTCTTTGGGCATCAGTCGGTATTTCTTTGGCGATGTTTGTGCACTCGGTTTTTGCTGCCGCAGGCGTTGCTGCTATCGTGTCGACGTCGCCTTTCGCATTTGATGTCATTCGGATTGGTGGTGCCGCCTATTTGGCCTACCTGGCCTTCAAGTGCTTTTGCACGGCTCCAGAGCAGGTGACTATGCAGGCATCATTTCGGTCGCCAATGCGGAGTTTCAAGAGAGGATTTTTGACGAATCTGCTCAATCCCAAAGCCATCCTATTCTCCGGCGTGTTTCTACCTCAATTTGCAACCCCCGCTTACGGACCGCTGTTTCAACAAATCGCTGGACTCGGCGCAGTCCTGGCCTGCCTGGGATTGCTGTTTCAATCGACGCTATCTCTTGCGAGCGGAAGTCTTGGTCAATGGTTGTTGTCTAGTCGTCGTCAGCAAGTTTTTATGAAACGGCTGATGGGAGTTGTATTTGCTGGACTTGCCGCCAGGATGATTTTGTTGGAACGTGATAGCTAGGCGGTTTAGGGAGTTGCCCTCAGCCGCAATTGGCAGAAAAAATAATTCACGAGACTGTTGCCGCTTGCCATGAGCGATACAAGATTCCCCGCCGTGGGTGGATGAGAGTTACTTTGGTACCACTAGACTGACTGGCAGTGCTTGTCTTTGAGCCAGCGTAGTTCAATCAGAATAATAATGGTTTACCGCCTCGCTTAAGGCTCTCTTAAGAGTCTTCAGCCCTGTGTGAACCATAGACGGGGGTGCAAATCCCTCCGCTGGTGCCCGACATTCTTTTTGCCAAGAGGGTAGTGAGATGTTAAGAGCAGCGCTTATCGGTGGACTTTCGCTTGCGATTTTACATTTTTTCTGGGTCCTCATCGTATCCACAGAAGTGGCGCAGCCAATCTTAGATTGGGTATTTAAGCTACATATGCTCAGTTCGCCGTTTCAAGTTCAACCCTTTGACGTAACGCTTTCGGCAATTTTGATTATCGTTACATTTGCGATTGGATGCTTCTACGGAGTTTTATTTGACCTGATCAGAAATCTCCTCTTTAAGCAGCAGTCGTAATTGGTCAGGCTGCGGTGTGGGCGGCGCCTGGTTGAAAAGACATCTTGTTAAGGTGGTTAATAGAACTGTCGGCGCTCGATAGCGCAACGCAGAAAGTGTTCCATGCAGTTCAAGTCAGAGTTGGTCAATCCCCTAACTGTCGGGATACGAGGAGCTGAACGTGATCACAGAATTCAGAAGCAAGGCAGCGGGAGGGTTTTTCATGACCGAACCCGCTGTGAGAATGGTCTTTTCAGCGATAGGCCGTGAGTTTACACCCAGTGGAATTTTTACCGAGGAGCAGGTTCCTGTCGTTCGTCGAAAGCTTGCCAATGCTATCGAGCAAAGTCGCTCTCAGGATCGCGCGGCCATGGCCCAATACAACGAATCAATTCTGCCCCCAGAGTCAAATACGCAGGACCTGGAAGTTGGGCTTTCTCAGCGCGCATTTCCCCTGCTTGAAATGCTCATTGCTGCAGAAAAACAAAAAGTCCCTGTTGTCTGGGGTGTCTAGGAATCAGCACGATGCTGCATTGGTCTGCGATCTACACTAAAGGGATAAAAAATAGACGAGATTTGCTACTGTCGCAACCATTATCCTCGATTAGTCCGACATCAAAAATAACCACTAAGAACGTCGGGCTGGTAAAGTAAATGACATGTCGCGATCCATCACACACTCGCTTCCTTCGACCTCAGCAGCACTTAGCTTACTCGAGACGCTTTTAAAGCACAGCTACGACGCTGTGCTTATTACCGACGCAGCCATCGACCAAAAGATCGTTTATGTCAATACGGCATTTGAACAGCTTACAGGCTATCGCTTCGAAGAAATACTAGGTAAGTCGCCTAAACTATTGCAAGGGCCCAGTACCGACCGTGCCGAACTCGCCCGTTTGAGATCTCTTTTGCGAGAAGGCAAGCCATTTGAGGGCCAGGCAATAAACTACCGAAAAGATGGTACGCCGTTTATGATGTCATGGCGGGTTGAACCAGTGCGCGTAGAGAGCAATATCGTCG
>Ga0315901_10002002_pt1 | contig 28718 bp, 26 predicted proteins | sample LakEriMetagenome_10_FD_203761 | JGI IMG/M metagenome (GOLD analysis project Ga0315901, IMG submission 203761) | Freshwater fungal communities from buoy surface, Lake Erie, Ohio, United States - Buoy 2 MA116 | ecosystem: Environmental > Aquatic > Freshwater > Lake | place: USA: Lake Erie, Ohio...
GGATGCGGGTTGGCCGACCTGGTCTGGGGATCCTAAGCCGAAATCCCGACGCGATCGGGATCGTCGCTCGGTAGTGCGAGCGGCCTGACGATGGCAGCTAACCACGATTCCAATACGGGAGAGAGACGAATGAAGAAGGCAGAGGTCAAGATCGGTGGCAAGTACTACGCGAATGTCACCGGCAAGAAGGTCGAGGTTCAGATCGATAGCGAGAAACCCAGCGGTGGTTGGTTCGCCACCAATCTTGCTACCGGAAAAAAGATCGTGATCCAAACCGCGCAGCGATTGCAGGGCGAGGTCGGCAAAATCAAATCGACCGCGAAAACGCAAAGCGAATCGCCGGTAGAACAACCCGCCGATGTAACCCCGGATGTGGTACCGATCAAACCCAAGCGGGTCGCGAAGAAGGCCGAGGGCCAAGAACCCAAACGCCTGAGTGCTCTGGCTGCCGCTCACAAGGTTCTGTGCGAAGCGACCGAACCCCTCAACGTCCAGCAGATGATTGAGGCGATGACCAGCAAGGGTTACTGGACAAGCCCCGGTGGAAAAACCCCGCACGCGACTCTCTACAGCGCGATCCTCAGAGACCTTAGCAAGGGCCAAGGCTCGAAGTTCGTAAAGACCGAACGGGGCCGGTTCGTAGCCGCTAACGCCGAGGTACCCCAGTGAGCACCGATCCAAACTACCGAGTCGCAGATGCGATGCGAAAGGTTGCGCTGCGACTCGAAGAAGCTTTTGAGTCGGGCAAGGTGGCTTGCATCTACGCCAACCAACTTGCCGAGATTCTGCTCTCGATTGCCGAAGAGCTCGATCCACCACTACCCAACCGCGACCAAACCACCACGACCACGGAGCACTAGCATGCACATCGGACAGATCCATTTGGTGAGCGACCTTGCCGATGGCCAGCGGGTTTACCCCGAATCCGATCATTCGTACCTGATCCAATCCGAGGATGACCCATCGCTCGATACCACGGTCGAGTATGTCGAGCGCCGAGGTGATCGATTGATCGCCCGAGGGCACAACGGTCAGGACTATGCGGTTTCTGGTTTGGGCCGATACGAACTCAAGACGATTCGGAATTGGCTCAAGCGCTAGGACGGGTCGATTTGGCGACAACGCCCCACGGTTTGGACGTGTGGGCGTTTTCTCGTTGGATGGCCTAGTTACCCCAACATCCGAAGCGACGCGACCGGTGCCAAACGGTGGCGTTTGTTGGGCTCGAAAACATTCTTCGAGAATCCAAAAAATTACTTTCCACATCGGCTTGATGTTCCCACCAAAGCATGCGAACTGTGTGTGAACGCCAAACGAAAACCCCAACGCAAACACGGAGAGATGACGATGACCACCGCAGACAAAAAAGCCAACGAGAATATTCTTCGCGACGCCTTCCGCACGATGGACCCACACCAAGCCCAAGAGATCCGCGAGTCCTACTACAAAGCGATCGAAGGGATCCACGCCTTGGCAGAACTCCTCGAGATCGCCGACGCACAACAACCACAGACTGCCGGCCCGCTTCTTACCGAACACCTCCTGGCCTGCGAAGCGATCGAAGCGATGAAGAAAAGCCTCCTCGGAAAGATTCTCTAAACGAAAGGAACCGCAACCATGATCGATGCACCCAAAGTCGGAGATCGGATCCGACTGATCCACATGCCCGAAGATCCCGATCCGATCCCACCCGGCGCGCTTGGTACCGTCTGTGCGATCCATCCGCACCATCGCTGGACACAGGTCGTGGTCGATTGGGACAACGGCCGGCGCTTGATGCTCTCGCTGCCCGACGACCTTATCGAGATCCTTAGTCCCGATGCAACCTAACTTGAGAGAGGCATAACCATGGCAACACGAGCAACAATCGCATACGCACAAGGTGACGGGAGCTTTCAAGCAACCTACCTGCATTACGATGGCTACCCAGAACATGCTGGAGTGATTCTCAATCAACGATTTACCTCCATCGAGAATGTCGCTGCGCTGGTCGCCGGGGGAGAACTGCGAAGTTTAACTTCTAGCACAGGGGGACCCGAGTACTTGGCTCGGGCTCGACCCCCAAAGCATGTTTGCGACCATCGGTCGCTCATGGAGTTCGCTCGCAACTGCGATGCGAACTACCTCTATGTCTTCCAAGACGGCCAGTGGCATTGCCACAAGATGTGACGCTACTTCGCGTCGGCCGCACGCATCGGAATGGGGGAGGTCCCCGTCCGCTCTAGGATCGCCGGCTTGCCAGTGAACCGCTGGTACCGATCGACGATGACGTCGGCATAGAGCGGGTCGAGCTCCATGAGGAACGCATGCCGACCAGTCTGCTGGGCAGCGATCAAGGTCGATCCGCTACCACCAAACAGATCCAGCACGTTCTCTCCTGGTCGCGACGAGTACTGCATCGCACGGACCGCCAGCTCGACGGGCTTTTCAGTCAGATGGACCATCGACTGCGGGTTAACCTTTTTGATCTGCCACAGGTCCGTAGCGTTGTTGGGCCCGAGGTACACGTGGGCAGCCCCTTCAAGCCACCCATAAAAGCAATTATGGGTGACAAGTCCGTCGGCAATGTAGTGCTCATGCGTATCGACTCCCAAGGAGACAACCTCACCAGAGTAGCCCTGAACATCAACGGCCCGGATCGGAGTCCACGCCACACTTTGACCTCGCGTTGGGGTTGGAATTTCCATGCTGCCAGGAAGAAGATTGCACGAACGCACTTGGATCGACTGCCTTGCTCCAAACTTTACTCTGGTATCGTTGGTCTCGACAAACGGATACTTTCGGTTTCGATTGAAGTGTGCAAGAACGTTGCAAGCAGCGATCTCCTGAGCAACCGCATCAAGTTGAGCGTAAAAGTCCCTTATGTGATCACTTTGCCTGTGCGTCGAGTTTCGATTCGTGACCCAGCATGTCTGAGGAATCCCGAATTGAATCGACACCAGCTGTTCTTGCATCCGAGCCTCCGCAGCCGAGTCATGCAGCGAGAGAATCCAGGCCTCATCCCCAAGCTCATGAAGCAATCGCCCCTTTACGCCAAAGCCCCAGGTGGTTCGCATCTTGGTCATGCCCACTCGCCACCAAGTGCCACGACGCATCAAATACACGCACCATCGCGATGCGTAATCTGCGGTCATGCGTACCGTCCAGATGTGACCATCGGTACCCCAAGATTGCTTCGTCGGGGTTGTTATCCCATAGAGCTTTCCTCCGTAAGGCCGCCGGCCGACTTTGACTCGGTAGCCATCTCGCAAGCCGACGATCGCTGAGCTGTGCGAATAAAAACTAACCACGCGGTCGTCGTCACGCATTTGGCCCAGCGTACTCGTTCCCCCCGCGGTTTGAACCATCGTATCTGGTGGTTGGCACCATTCATGGGCTCCCATGTAGTCTTTGCGGGTCAGCACCGGATGCATCTTGTCCCAGATGATCGCTTGGCTGAAATACAAAGCATGCTTCTTGAGGAACGGGGGATAGTTGCCGCAGTTGGCGTACCCACCCCAGATGTAAAAACCACGACCTGGGTCGAGCACCCGAGCGATGTTCCCAAACCACGCATCGAGCAGTCGATCGAACTCCTGATCGCTCACAAAGTCGTTGGCCAGGGGACGATCCTTAGCACGGAGCTTCTTGTGCGTGGGCGGATGCTTGGGTTTGCCGGTCTCGTGGTCGATGCCAAACGAGGCAGCGTTCCCTTGGCCACCTTTGAGCTTTTGAGAAGCGGTATCGTTCGAGAACGACGATAGGCCGGCTGCGATCGCGTTGTTCGATCGCGGTTCCACCTTCACGTTGTAGGGCGGGTCTGTGTTGACCAGTTGGATTGTTTTACCACCCAGGAGTCGATCGAGATCCTCGGGTTTCGAGGAATCCCCGCAGAGCAGTCGGTGGTTACCCAAGATCCAAAGATCACCAGGTTGGGTCACGGCAGCGTCCGGAGGTGCCGGCACATCATCGGGATCGGTAAGACCTTCTTCGACGTCGGTTTTGAGTAGCTTGAGCAGCTCATCGGAATCGAATCCCAAGAGCGACAAATCGAAGCCGTTGGTTTGCAGGTCGCCCAGCTCGATTGGGAGCAGGTCGTAATTCCAATCGGCAAGCTCTGCGGTTTTGTTGTCGGCGATCCGGTAGGCCTTGATCTGTTCTGGGGATAGATCTTTGGCAACCGTCACGGGGGCTTCGTTGAGCCCTAGTTTCTGAGCTGCTTTAAAGCGAGTGTGCCCGCAGATGATCACACCATCGTTGTCGACGACGATGGGTTGTCGAAATCCGAATTCGCGGATGGATGCAGCTACGGCATCGACTGCATCATCGTTGACGCGAGGGTTGTTGGGGTAGGGTTTAACGCGATCGAGAGACCAAACTTCGATGATCATGGACTGACCTTTCCAAGGGAGATGCGAAACGGAAAGGGGGTCGGTCGATGGGTGTTTGGGTCGGTGTTTAGCTAGGTTGGGTCGGTGGCTTGGTTTGTGTATTTTGCTTGTGTTTTTGTTGGTGGAACTGATTTTCCCACCCACAAAACAAACTGTGTCTAATATGGCGACTGTTCCCACGGGCCTCAAGGACGCAAAATCCGCCGGAAGTACCTATCCGATGGCGTAAATTCCGCCATTACGGATTTTGCGGCAGTTCGCATAAGCGAACAGTCGTTCCGTGGGTGTAATTTATTCCAATGCAGAAACGTTTTCAAGTGCTAGCAACAGATGTTTTTTTGCAAAGCGATTATTCCTGCTTTGCGATTAAAGCATAGAAACGCGATTTCGCTTTTAAGGCGTCTAGTCGCTTCGCTATCGAGCGCACATCGCCGATCGCAGGTTTGCGCAAACCTACAGCCTGCGCGCGTCTTGAAGCGAATGCGGGGCTTTGATCGATACCTTAGTCAGGTGGTGGACGTATTGATCCATCTTTGCGATGCCTGAGCGGTAATCGATTGACAGTCCTTCCGAATCGCAAGCTGTATTGTTGCTCGTAGCGAGGGCAACCAAGACGGGAAAGTTCTGACCATAAAAAACAAATTGAAGGAGGGGTCGCACGCACGCACACGTACGTGTGTGTGCGTGTGTGATGTGTATGTATATATGTATGAAAGATATATATATATTTATATATACTCTATAGGGCGCGACCCCATGGGAGAAACAATGAAAAGAAAACCATAGCTTTCACTGGGATAATGGTACTTTTTGATTTTTGTACTGTGTCTTTTGTCCCAAAGAAATCGCCAAATCGAGAAAACGATTTTGTCCCAAAAATCGATGAGCCCAAGTCGATTACGACCACAGGTAAATCGCCGCCGGCAAGCCCATGATTACAACCGCTCATTATAGGGGCCGGCTCAATCACACAAACCGATCGTGGCGGCCGGCTGGCTTGGTAAGTAAGCCTCTCAGACGGAATGATCGTTCGTGCATAAGCTGATTTGTAGTATACACCGTTTCACATCGTTAGTCAGCTGATAACAATTTTTCAAATTGCTTGGCGAGGGATGGGGATTTAGCCGTAAGCTTGGCAAGGCTCGACTGCAGCGATTTCCGGTCTTGGATTGAGTCTGGTTTCCCTCTCACGGCCCAGGCGCGATGAAAAGTCGCTGCATACCAGTCTTCACGGGACTCCGCCGCAACTGCCTGCTCTTGGTGCCAGTGCGGCTTTAGCCGAGCTGAGCGCTTCCTGCGAGCTTGCTCGCGAGGGGATTTGGCGTATTCTAGATCCACGAGCGCGACATTATTACCGATACTGATTGCTAGATATCTTCCATCGGCGGAATGGTTTTTTAAAGTGGCTTCCATGGTTGTAGGCGCGTTATCCACCTGGGCTCCAGTTTCCACATCCCAAACCATTTTATCGTACCCATATTCCGCCGATACAAATTTGCCGTCCGGACTAAAAAAGATATTTGAAGCTCGTTCATTTCTCGGTATGCGAAACGTCCTAAGCTCTTTTCCCGATGCAGCATCCCAAAGCTTTACAGCCTCGTCCCATCCCGCTGAAATGACACGTGTTCCGTCAAAATTAAACCCAACATGAGACACTTTACCATTGTGTCCAGTAAGTAATTTTAGCTCCTCGTTTTTTGATGTATCCCAACGGATGATGGTATGGTCGATGCTCCCTGAAAACAACTGACTCCCATCGGGAGTGAAGACTACGGCGTTGACCCTACCGCGATGGCCGTTGACTAGTTTCAGTTCATCATTCTCTGCCGTGTTCCAAAATATCAAGTGATTATCGAACCCACCAGAGACGAGTCTTGTGCTATCAGGACTGAAAACTGCGCAGGAAGCTAAGATAGCTTTTGAGTTGCTTGCAAAGCTTTTCAATTCTTTGAGAGAGTCTGCTTCAAGAAGCGTAAGTGGTGGGGTAATTGCAACTGTAGCGGAATCGGGACTTATCGATATATCTGTTATACTGCCTTTGGTTTGATGTGAATAGGAATTGAGTTCTTGGCCTGAATCGGCATCCAAAAGCATTAGCATTGGATCATTAGTGGCGATCAAGATTTGCAAGCTGTTCGGTTTAATAGCCAGGCATGTTAGATATTGAAGGTCTTTGTCAAATGTCTTGATTAATTGACCCGTAATTGATTCCCGTGTCCTGACAGTATTTCCTTCAATGGAAATGATAAATTCACCATCTGGCGAAAATACAACTCGAGATACAGAATCCGTGTCGCTATAGAAGGTTCTCGTTAATTCACCAGAAGAAGCATCCCATATTTTTATCGTTCCATCTGTACTTCCGGACACTATCCGTTTACAGTCCGGACTAAAGGCAACACTCGTTATTGCATTTTTATGGCCATTCAATCTTTGAATCAACTCTCCAGTCGTAATGTCCCATAGAAGAAGAACCCCGTCCTCGCTACCCGAGATAAGCCTTTGGCCATCCCGACTTGTTGAAAGGCGCAGTACAGGGCTAGTGTGCTCTGTTAGCGTGTTCAGATCCATACCCGTTGTAGAATCCCAAAACTTTATGGTTTGAGCGTCGTTCGCAGATACGATTCTTGTACCATCGGGACTAAAAGTTACACTTGTAACATGTCGAAATCTTCCTTTAAGTGTTCTTTTTTCTAATCCTGATTTAGGATCCCAAAGCTTGAGCGTACTGTCAGCACCGCCTGAAATGATTTGAGTACCATCGGGACTGAAAGCAACACTGAGTACACTATCGGTGTGACCTGTTAGGACGATAATCTCATCCCCAGAGCTTGTATCAAAAAGCCTAACGCAATTGTCATCGCTTGCGGATATGATTTGCATCCCATCTGGACTAAAAGCTACGCAGTTCTGATGAGACTGTCCGGTAAAAGTTTTGAGCTGTTGGCCCGTCCTGGAATTCCAAAGTTTTATCGTATTATCCCAACTGCCTGAGGCAACGGTTGCTCCGTCTGGACTAAACGCAACACAAGAAACAGTATTGAGATGGCCTGCAAGCGTTCGTTCCTCTTTTCCGGATGAAAAATTCCAAACTTTAATAGTGGTATCTCTGCTTCCAGAGATGATTCGTTCACCATCCGAACTGAAAGCGACACTTGTAACACTGTCATTATGTCCCGTAAGCGTTCTCGTCTCCTGCCCAGTCTGCGGATCCCATATTTTGATAGAATTATCAAGGCTACCTGACACAATTCGCGTTCCATCCGAGGTGAAGGCAACGCTGGTTATTCCGTCTGTATGCCCGACGAATGTTTTGAGTTGTTCTCCCGAAACAGCATTCCAAAGCTTAAGGGTGGAATCCCAACTTCCGGACACAACTTGACTACCATCAGGACTCATCGCAACACACGTTACTCGATCACAATGACCGTGCAAGGTAACGTCTCCACCCTCGCATTCCTTAATCGAGAGAAACCATTCGAGATTTCGGTATTTAGGGGGGATGTTTTGTAGGATCCACCAAGCTTCTTCTGCGCGATTTTGAATAAAGAGAGCACTAGATAAAAAATTATTCGATCGTGCACGCGACAACTCAGATATCTCTAACGCCTCTCGCGTATGCTCGGATTCAATCCTTGCATTTACTTCGGCGGTTTCCGCAATTTGTTTCTGTTTTTCAACATTCGCTTTCTCTGCTAAGACTTCCGCTGTTTTTTGGTCGGCAACGAATCGAGAACGATTCGCCTCGATCCCGAACCACAGCGAAGCGATTGATCCTAGAATCACGGCTGACATGGCTGCCGCGATCGAGCCCGATACGACAGGATTACGTTTAACCCACCTCCACATTCTCTCGCTACTCGACACCGCTCTCGCTTGAATCGGTTCACCTTTAAGCCAGCGCTGTAGATCATCCGCAAACTCCTGCGCCGATCCATATCGCTTCGCTGGATCCTTCTGCAAGCACTTGTGGCATATGGTTTCTAGATCCTTGGGCACCCCTGAATTGAGAGTCTGCACCGATACAGGCTCCTTCTCAATCACCTGCATCATCGTGTCGAGCGGATTGGCCGCCTGGAATGGTGGCCTACCAGTAAGCAAACAGTAGAGTATTGCTCCGAGCGAATAGACATCCGACAACGGTCCCACTTGGCTTGTTTTGCCAGCGGCTTGCTCAGGTGGCATGTAACTAGGCGTGCCCATCACCGCCCCAGTTCGCGTTAGCCCACTGTCTTGCTCGATCTTGCGCGCTAGCCCAAAATCGCTCACCTTGGGCTCGCCGTTTGCATCCAAGAGAACATTCGCGGGTTTCAAATCGCGATGGATGACCCCTTTGTTGTGCGCATAAGCGATCGCTTCGGCGATCTTACGCGTCATCTCGGCAGCTTCTTTGGGTGGGAGTGGCCCTTGGTTAACCTTCTCGGCAAGACTCTTTCCCTCGATGTAGCCCATCGTGAAATAGTGCTTGCCTTCATGCTCTCCAATTTCATAGACGGGCACGATCCCAGGATGATCAAGTGTCGCTGCGGCTTGAGCCTCGGTAAAGAATCGTGAGATCGCTTCCTGGGACGCCAGTTCGCCCGAGAGGATCATCTTAACGGCAACGATGCGATTGAGCTTTGATTGCCTGGCCTTGTAGACCACACCCATCCCACCGCGAGCGATCTCACTTAGGATCTCATAGTCACCGAAATACTTGATCGATTGGGGGCGAGATGGTGCCTCGACTGCCTGCCCACTTTGGCTTTGATCAAGTGTAGCGTACTCATCGCGTGGCGCTGAATCTGCACGAGGCAAGAGCGTTGCATCATCGGCTGTGCTCGGCTCGAACGCCTTGGTCTTCTCGGAATCGTCGTCGATGGGGTTTGGATGGTTGGTCATCATGTATTGGATTTGGAATAACGCTGGATTCGGTAGCGGGTTGAGGGGGCATCGTGCTACATCTCGCCCTGAGAGGAAGCGACACCAGCTTGGGGATTCAATCATCAAAGCATGTTTCACTTTGAAAGTATATTAGCATTTTTTGTCTGCAAACCCAACCAGCTACCTTCTGAGTAAACAATCAGCTCAGGTAGGCCAAGAACTCGATCCAAAAAAAAACCGTGATGAATAGCAATCAGGCTCGATTGAGGTATCGATCAAGAATTCTTCAGTCCGGTCTAAAAAGGGTCGTAAGCCGACACCAGGGGATGGATGAAAAATCCACAAAACGGCTAGCCCTTAGGCTTTGGCTAGTGCGATTTCCAACATGGGATTCTGCTATTATGAAAATCTTCACTTCGCAGCCGAAAGGAGTCAGTTGTTGTTTTTTCATGGAGGTAGACCACCATTGATTGGACATACACATGAAGACTTTTATCGTTCGTTGTTCATTTTTCGCCACCGCGCTGCTTACGTTGCTTGCCGCAAGCAACGGTGCAGTTGTGAACTTCAGCTCGGGTGCCACGCAGTTTAGCATCGACTTCGTTACTATCGGTGCAACAAATAACCTGGCAGACACAAGACCTTCAGCCACCCCCAACGCGGCAGGGCGTGTTGGTTACGTCTTTGGGATCGGCAAGTTCGAGGTCAGCCGAGACATGATCACCAAGTACAATTCAGCATTTGGCACCGCGAACTCACTCGGCCTTACGCTAGCTGACATGACACCGTATGGAGGAAACGGAGCCAATCAACCAGCGACCGGATTGTCTTGGAATGAGGCGGCTAGATTCGTTAATTGGCTCAATACAGTAAGCGGAGGGACTGCTGCGTACAATTTCACCACTGGAGGAGTTAACGACAACATCACGACTTGGTCCGCTTCGAGTCCACTTGATTATGACCCAACAAATCCATATCGAAGCAAGCGAGCACTATTTGCCTTACCCAGTGATAACGAGTGGTACAAGGCGGCTTACTATAACCCGGTCACAAACAGCTATTCGGACTACCCAAGCTTAAACGGCTTGACTCCATCGGCTGTTTCCGGTGGGATTGCAGATAATACATCGGTTTACTTCCAACCCGGGGGCAACGGTCCTGCGGTCATTGATAGTGCTGGCGGCCTGAGTCCTTTTGGTGTGATGGGGCTTGGCGGAAACGTACGCGAATGGGAAGAAAGCTCGATCGACCTCCTAAATAATAACGGTTTATCGATCCGAGGAATTCGAGGTGGTACATGGTTCGATGGACCAAGCTACCTTTCATCGTCTGCACGTTATGACGATGTGGATCCTACCGGCAAAAATCTAACGGTAGGATTTCGTGTTGTTAGGCTGTCATCAGCCGGAGGAGAAGTTCCCGAACCAAGCACCATTGCAATCTTCGGACTTGGTGCACTGTGTTTAGCTTCCCGTGCTCGCAGAAAGGGCCATACGACATCTTGCTAATTACGACCTGAACAATCTCACAGCACATTGGTAGCCGATTGGTTTCCAATGTGGATCGGTGGATGAGTCGTATCTCGCCTTGGTTCTCAACTATTGTTGTGGTCTCTCACCGAGACGAAGCAAACACCGAATTCATCGAACGTTTCCATTATCCTAGATAATTCCCTGGTGGAGCGGCTGAGTCGATCGACTTTGTAGACCACCACGCAATCGATCTTTCCGCTTTTGATGTCTTCGAGGAGTCGATTAAAAGCGGGGCGATCGAGGCTATCGCCCAAGAAACCGCCATCGTCGTAATGCTCCGGCAAGCATTCCCAGCCTTCTTGTTGCTGGCTAGCGATGAATGACTCAGCTGATTCGCGCTGGGCTTGCAGCGAGTTGAATTCCAGCTCAGGTCCCTCTTCACAGGACTTTCGTGTGTAGATCGCGCAGCGGTTCTTGGCGTTTACTTTCCGTGTTGGTTTCATGAATTGTTTCCTAAGCGTAAGAACTGGAATCCGTTATAGACCAACCGTCGGCGTTGTCTGGCTCGCCGAAGTCGGGTTAAGACACAGTGAGCCTCAATCCGGAGAGAAACTCAAGGCTCGGCTCACGAGAGTTCGCGGAAATTTTGGACCCTTGGTCAAGAACGCGAGCCAGGTCCAAGGCAAGGACGGCAGCGATCCGTTCGTGCCGCTGTTGGTAGAGACATCGCACAGGGGAGAGTTTGAGACTAGGCTAACGCGTGCAAACCCTTGAAAATCCCGCGTAGAAACGCTAACAGGCCGATGTTTTGAAGCGTCGGCCTGCTTGTATAAATCCTGGGTGTTTTGGAATCATAACCCAGCGGTTTAGTTGCGGAGCACGGGGTAGGCAGGCCTATCCTTTCTCAACCGACTCACTGCGCTCGAACCGCCCACACCAGTATTCACTGAATACCACCGGAAAGGTTCCGATGGGATTAAGCTCGTCCGAAAACACTGGCGGATTGTTTCGGCACTCGCCTCCCCCGCGAATCTGATCCCCTGAGAAAGAGATCCGGTTCGGAGAGTCGGCAGGTGGGTAGGCATGGAAAAAACGGCATTGATCACATCGACGCATTATCAAAATCTCCTTTGGGTGGAAACAAGAAACAAACAACTAATTGGTTTTGTCGTCGCTAGATGCGGATGACTTTTGGACGTAGCCGATAGACAAGGCGTGGTCGGCCACCGGACTTTAGCTGGTCGGTGTCGATGCGTTCCTGATCGCTAAGAGCGTTTCGAATATCTTCATGCTCCTTGCGACTCCAACGATACTTCCGGACGATGTCCCTGTAGGGCATCCATGCGTCTCCGAACTCCTTTTGCCAGGCTCGAAGCATGTCGAGGACTTTCTGGCATCGCTGTGCAAACTCTGTTTCGGTGCAATAGGTTCTGGCCATGAATAAGGACCTACGTGTCTGATGCATCACAAACTGGGTTGCCCATGCGACTGCTTCAACATCGATCAGTGGCTTGATATGGTTCTCACTGATCGCATAAAGCAGCGCTAGCTTGCGGATCTGCTCGTTGACTCGACCCCAAACGGTGGTTCCCACAGCATCGTTTTGGCTTTCAGCCTTGCGATACTCACGTTCGGATTCGATCCGAGCTTCAACGAGCATCGCGATGGCTTGCTGCGTCTGCGGAACACAAATGGGAACGGGGTGCCAGGTTTGAAGGTTTCCGGTTCCAGGCATGAAATCGTTCCACCAACGTGCGGTGGTCATGATCCGATCCGGTATGTCGAGAAACTTTGGTTCCTGACCATTACCCCGCTCGGTACATTCGAGGATGATCATTCGGGCAAAGAACCCGTTGGTGAGCATCCTCTCGGAGAGAGCCTCGTAGTAATGGTTCGGAATGGCAGTTCCGTAGATGACCAGGCAGGGTTGGTCAATAGAGCCCGGTGTCTCCTTGCCGGCCTTACGCCGCATCGGGTAGACCGAATTAGCAGTCGAATACATCGTGAGCAATGTTGACATGAGGTTCTCATGTCTGCCGTCCTTCGACTTACTCATCGACTGGAGCATCCCATCGATCTCATCGGTTTGGAATAGCATGCTCGGACAGGTGTGGAGAGCGTCTTGGATCCCCTCTCCGCTTGAGAACCGCTCGCCGAGAGAAGCTGCCGCTCCGATCTCAAAGAGGATTCGAGTGTTGAGCTTCCGTGGCCAATCCTTGCCGGCTGCCGAGTGGGCAAGGCCGAGCAGATATAGATTGGTCCTATTATCACCAGGGTCACGAACCTTCCGCCCGGCGAGGAAGGCTTGCAGAGCAAGCGCCCCCGAAAATGCCATGACGTGATTTGGGTACGGAGCGGTTTCAAGACACAAATCCATAACCTCGGAGACAAACCCGGGGACACGCATCAACTCCGTTGGCATGATGCCTGGGTCCGGGGGTAACTGTATCCGGCAATTCTCTTCCTCGAGTTCGGGATGGTCGGCTTCGTAGAAAGAGATCAGATTGACTTCATCTTTGCCGTATCCCAAAAGCCGAAGGGTCCTGGCTGCGGCTTCGAAATCACCGTTGTGCTCAAGCCATGTGTAGACTGCAAAGGGACTATAAGCGCGATTGGGCTCAAAGGGCGTAGCGTTTGCACTGAAGACATAGAATGACTTGTCCTTCAATGATGCTGACCAACCATGAGATTTACCGGGTCTTCGCCAAAGCTCGCTTTCACTTTTTTTGGCAAGCACCCAACCATGCTTAATCAGGAGTGCTCTGACATCGCCTCGATTATTGAAATCGTCTCCAGGCCGGTTTTCAGGCACGAACTGGGAATCGATTGGAGACTCGGCAGCCGGCAGGTACTCATTTAGCCCCCAGGCAGTCTCGAGTAGCAACTCTCGCTCGCTGGCGGCGAGAGTTGGGATTTCGGTCAATCCACCTTGCTCGATCGAATACCCAAGCGTGGGAGCACAAAGGAAAAGACCACCTTCACCTCGAGTCTCGATAAGCGTAACTAGAGCACCATCACGGAACCCCATGACAAGCTTCATATTTCCATTGACCGGTTCGGCGCAACGGTAGATGACATGCTTGCCTCCGGACTGGCTCGTCTCGATAACCAATCTAGCAAAAAGCTTGGGGGGGATTTTCAACCGCCAGGCATCGAACCGGTCACCGCCTCGGTCGAAATCTAGCATCTCGAGGTTGCCACTGATCTGTCCAGTGACGATGCAGATGGCATCCCTGGGATCAAAGAACCACTCTCGAAGTTTATCGACCTCAGGCAACTCGGTTTGATAGACCTTCCAACCTGCAAGGTCGGGTCGCTTCTCAAGCCGTCTGGCCGGCAGTACAGAAAGACCACAGTTGCGGTAAGCCAAAGCGGACTCGAGCAAATTATCGGAATTCATGGAAGCGTTCAAAATGGTACCTCATCATCTAAAAATTCAGTCTGTGTAGTAAAATCCTCGAGCGGTGCGGGCATCGGCCCGAGCTCATACTCGACGATCCGGTCGTACTCTTCCCCCGAGACGCTGCGAACAACGATCGCAAGGGTTTGCGCAACGGCCCCCCCTTCGATTCGAGCTAGTGCTTCGTCGGTGGTAGATGGAACCGGATCCAGGGATCGCTGTTTCCACCAAGAGATCGCACGTTGCCGTGCGTAGCCTGAGTGTTCGAAGCAAACCCATTCGGACTTGTGCGTGCGGAAACCAACGATGTAATCGACTCGCATCGATCTAGGTGCATCGTCGGCGGCCCCACGTTTGAGATGGCTGTAGTAATGTGTGTCGGTGACTTGGTAGTGTGTGTTGGTGACTTGGCCAGATAGGATCGGTGCTTGGGTCGCTTGGGCTTCGTGGGTCTGTTTTTCGGGTGGGGGAAAGGTAAAACCGCACTCCGGGCAATTCGCGTACCCCATCGCGATGAGTGCGTTGCACTTGGGACATTGCTTGGCAGGTGCCTCTCCAGTCGATTGGCTCCCTGCAGGTTTGATCCGCAGGCAATCGACCGGCCCGTGCCTAAGAACATTGCCACCAAAGTCGAGGACTAAACAGTTCTGTTTGCTCGGATGAAGCCTGAAGCCTCTCCCGACAGCTTGGTAAAAAAGACCTGGTGAAGACGTCGGACGTACCAGGGCCACGCAATCGATGTTGGGTGCATCGAAGCCGGTGGTCAGCACGTTGACGTTGCACAGGTATTTCAATTGGCCACTGCGGAATCGCGAGAGCAATCGGTCCCGATCCTCCGAGGAGGTTTCGCCAGTGACGAATCCGCACTCGATGCCGTGTTTGTCTCGAAGGGTATCGACGATGTGGTTGCCATGTCGAACACCGCTCGAGAAAATCAGCACGGCTTTGCGGTCGGCCGAGTACTCGACGATCTCGCGACACACGGATTCAACCAGCGATTCGCTATCCATGAGAGCTTCGACCTCGTCGGCCACGAATTCGCCAGCGCGAATGTGCAGCGATCCAAAGTCGATTTGCTCTTTGCCAGACTTAGAGATAAGCGGACACAAAAAACCATCTCGGATCAGTTCCTTGATTCCAACCTCGTAACAAATCGTGTTGAGGATGTTTTCAGGGGCACAGATCTCACCGTCCTTGAGCCGAAACGGCGTGGCTGTAAACCCAATGATGCGGAGGTGCGGGTTGACCTTCTTGGCATCGGCAAGGAATTGCTGGTACATTCCCTCACCATCAGGACTAATAAGGTGCGCCTCATCGATAATGATCAGATCGAACCGATCTAGCTCACAAGCACGCTTATATACCGATTGAATACCGGCGATGATGACGGCATTGTTGGTGTCGCGACGCTTGAGGCCTGCCGAATAGATACCGAAGTCCACCTCGGGGCAGACTGCTGTAAGCTTGTCGGCGGTTTGCTGCAGCAGCTCTTTGACGTGGGCCAGTACCAGAACGCGACCTTGCCAAAGTGTGACGGCATCCTTGCAAATCGTGGCCATACAGGGAGTTTTCCCCCCCGCTGTTGGAATGACCACACAAGGATTGTCATCGCGCTGACGCAGATGGTCGTAGACCGCATCGACTGCCGCTTGTTGATAGGGACGCAAAAGCACGGCGCTACTCCTCATCGTACGAATCGCGACCAGCGAGCGTGTTGTCATCGCTGAAGACCTGATCGATCCATTCGAAGCCATCGATCATCATGCCAAAGCCTTCACCAAGGCGAGAGTCAAGGCTGCGCCGCGCCTCTCTGACTCCATCGCATTCAGGATCGACACTCGGTAGACTCACCCGGCGTTTTCTCGCCGGCATCAAAGCGCCGCATTCAGGGCACTCATGGTGTTTTCTAGAGACACTCGTTCCACAATCGCTGCATACAATTCGTTTGATACTCTTTGTCATCGTTACACTCTCCTACATATCGAGATGCGTACAAAAACCATGCCTCCGGGGATTGGTTCGCGTTTCCAGGTGTCTAGGTGGATGATTTGGCTGTCGTCGTGGTATGCACTCCCTTGCCCAAGCGCATCGAGCAAAGCTTTGAGTGTGTTGTCCACGTCCCGGCGACGACGGTCCGGGGGATAGAGTTCGACGAGGACTTCCAAGTCGCCATCGAGTGGGCAAACGCCGCGGGCCGCAAGGATCGAAACGACCTTTTGTCGGAAGATTCGACCCTTGCGACTGATGAGCGTCCGTGCTCCCACCCGCCGCCAGTAATGGTTCACTGACGGCGGGTACGGCAGTTCAAGTTCGATCACGATCCTCGTCTCCAAGGAGCCGTCATCTGACTAGCCGGCTGTGGCTGTGCGGTCGCCGTCGCCTGCTTCTTGTAGGACTTAATCTCGTTAGTGATCTCGTCCGCATCGTCACGCTTGCGGCACTTGACGTTGATCTCAAGTGGCAAGTTATGCAGCTCGACGGAGTCCTTTGGCGTAAGAACCCCAACGGCACGGCAGATCGCCGAGAGCTCCGCTTGGGCGATCTTCACAGCCGTGGCATTCGAGTTGTAGAGGTTGAGTCGGGACCAAAGGAATCGACCTTTGTATTCCCCATCGATGATCTGAAAGGTCAGCTGCAAATAACTGCCCGATCCAGCTTTCGTCGGCTTGAGCTCCGACTCGGTGATCACCGCCAGGTACTTGCCTGATGGGATCGGTTCGAAATCCGAGGTGGGTTCCACCTGATTTGCGTTGAAGTTGTTGAGATTAGCCAAGGTGAGTAGCTCCTTCTGAAACAGAAACGGTGTTGGCAGTTTCGTTGGTAGAGCCGAGGATGCCGCCAACGATCGCATCCCAAGCCAATGGAATCTCCGGTGCTAGCCGGTAACGGTTCTTGGCCACACACGATGGGCCTCCGACGGTTTTCAAGATGCGTTCACCTCCGGCAGCACCAACCGGGGCAGCGATCGCTCTTTGGCGACCGAAACTGCTCTCCTCGGTGCGGGTGATGAAACGCTTGGTGGCAAAAAGAACCGCGTCGCACCATTCGGTGATGATGGCGCTAGCGTGTTTGTGCAGACGGGGTGAGTAGCGATCGTAGGCCGGCGCTTCCGGATCCTCGAACTTCTCGACCTTGGCATGAGCGATCAGAAAAACCATCATGCCGCGATCGCGATGGAGATTACCGAGCTTGTCGATCAATCGACGCCAGTAGTCCAAGGCTAGCGTGTAGCCCTTGCCGTATCCGCCGCCGACTTTCTCGATCGAATTGACCGTCTCACGCCGGCATACCGCATCCCAGATCAGGCGTTCGAGCCAATCGAGCGAATCGATCGCCACGGTCTGGTAGTCGTGAGCTTGGGTTTCCAGCTCTGTGAGCGCCGCGACCACGTCCTCGAGGGATTTGGCCAGCGGAAACTTGTCGCAATCGATCTCGCCCAGGCCATCTTCGGTCTGGATGAAGATCGGTTTGGGGGTTGCGGCAGCCAGGCTGCTCTTGCCGACCCCTTCGGTGCCGTAGACTAGCATTCGAGGTGGCAGATGGGATCTACCACGCTGCACTTGTTGTAATAAACTCATACACGTTTTCCTTACAAGAACAAAACCAGGGGTGAAAGAAGTCAGTAAGCAGATGGGCACAGGGAGTCCGATCGAGAAAAGTTTGCTGCGATACGCCATCCCACCTGCTTACTGCCGTCGGCCAAGAAACCCGAATTCGCAAAACGCTGCGTTTTCGAGTTTGGAAGCGAAAGGCCTCCATATAATTATTTGCCGCTCGACCCTCAACTTCGCGCGCTTGGGCAATAAATGACATTTGCCGATGACCCTGTAATTTGCAGGGTCATTGCTCAATGGATTGAATCTCAGTGCGATGTATAGAATCTCAGTGCAATGGATTGAATCTGAGTTTGATCCAGCCGAGCAATATGAGTCTGAGACTCTATGTCTGACTCTACAGACATGACCCTGTAATTTGCGAACAATAGCCACGCGTTAAAGACACACACGTAGGCCATTGGAACGCATCATGTCTGACTCAGCATTCAAACGACCGACCAACAAGACCATCTGTAAGTGGATCGCATCGCGTGCTCGCCGCATGGGATTGCGCAGGCAAGACATCGAGGACGCGCAGCAGCAGATCCTCATGGTGCTCATGGATTTCCAGTTCGATCCCGAGCGATCCAACGGAGCATCGAGCCAGACGGCCATCACAGCCATCATTGACAGGCAGCTTCGGAACTACAAGCGAACCAAGACACGCTATGCCGAGCATGTCACCGGAAGTGAGAACATCCCCAATGATCTAGCCGGCAACACAAGCGGTAGCGATATCGAGTCGCAGATCAGCATGTTGGCCGACGTGACTGCCGCTCGATCGACGTTGTGCGAGGTCTCGCAGCGGATCTGCGATGCGCTGGCTCAGGGGCAATCGATCAACGAGATCGCTCAGAGTTTGAACATGTCCTGGCACACCGTGCGAAAGCACATCGATGCGATTCGCGAGCGATTCATCGAGGTCGGCCTAGGCTCCGATTCCTGCAACTCACATTGATCTGGAAGGATTGGTAAATCGTGCCAAATAACCGCAGAACCCCTGGACTTTTCACCAAAACCGAGCCTCCTGTGTCCGACGAGCGAGTCGAAGAGTTCTTCGCTAGGAATGCTTGGATAACGATCGAATTTCTCGAGGAAACCAAACGGGTCTGGAGCAAAGCTTACGGACGCGAGGTTTCCGACAGCGAAGCGGTCGAGATCCTTTCCAACGTGAAGCGGCTTGCGGAAGTATTGATGGAAGTTCAGAAAGGATAGAGAGATGAACGTAGTGATTTGGGCAAGAGTTTCCTCGCGGGAACAGCGCGAAGGTTATTCGATCGACGCTCAGTTGCGTGCCACCAGAGAGAAAGTGGAACGCTCCGGATGGACTTGTATCCGTGAATTCATCGTTGCAGAGTCGGCCAAAAGAGGTGCCGAGCGTCTTGTCTTTAACGAGATGTACCGCTGGGTGCGTTCCAACGCCAGGAAGCAAAAGATTGCAGCGATCGTCAGCCACAAGCTCGATCGTATCTGCCGAAATATGCGAGATGCGGTGCGGATGCAAGAATTGGAGGATCAGTGCGGGGTGCATCTGGCATTTGTGGACAACCAGTTTGGGCCCGGAGCTGCCGGCGCGTTATCGTTCAACGTCATGGCCGCCGTCGCCCAATACTACAGCGATAACTTGCGGAACGAGGTCCTCAAGGGGATCGATGAGAAAGTCCGACAGGGTTGGCCCACAGGTTTAGCACCCTACGGCTATATGAACGTTCCAGATCGCAACGAACCCGTCCAGCCGCATCCAGAGCGATCCAGGACGGTTTTACGCATATTTGAGCTCTATGCCACTGGCAATTACACCATCGATTCGGTGGCTGACAAGCTAGTTGAAGAAGGTTACGTCTACAGAGACCATCAAGCCAGATTCGGTCGGACATCGATTGCCCATATCCTGCGAAACCGGTTCTACATTGGAGAGATCTACCGGCGTGGGCAGATGCATAAGGGAAAATACAAGACCTTCATAGACCGAAGCCTTTTCGATATGTGCCGTGACATCATGCATGGCAAGAACCGCAGGACGGGAAATCCGAGTCTCGCCTATTCGGGCGGACTTATCAGCTGCGCGTACTGCGGTCAGGCGATCACCGGAGAAAAGATCGTACGCAAGCTAAAAGGGGGAGGTCAAAACGAGCACGTCTACTACCGATGTGCCAACAACAAGCCCGGACCGGATCATCCCAAGATCCGGTGGCGTGAGTGCGACCTTGAGATGGCCATCATCAAAGATCTCCACGCGCTAAGGTTTCCGACACCCGAGATCGCGGGTTGGTTCCGACAGTCGATCCACGAGGCGTTTGCCGACATTGCCGAATCGAAGAAACGGCAACTGACCCAGCTCAATAAGCGCAAGACGGAATTGGCCAATATGCAACAACGATTGCTGGATGCTTACCTCGCCGGGACGCTCGACCAGGACACTTATTCGGCGAAATCGAACCAGCTCAAGAGCGACTTAAAGGGGGTAGAGGAGTCGTACGAGAAGGTGGTTGCGTTGGAGCACGTCAACAGCGAGTTGGGGCTAAAACTCTTCGATTGGAGCCAAAACGTAGGAGATTTGTGGCTTTGTTCAAACAACATGCAAAAAAGAGAAATCTTGAATTTGCTTTGTTTGAACCGCACCCTGAGCGACGTAAGTCTAGTGCTGACAAAGACTAAGCCGTTCGATTTTTTGGCCGAACGGCTTGCTGTCCAATCAAGTCGGGGTGATAGGATTCGAACCTACGACCCTCTGGTCCCAAACCAGATGCGCTAGCCAGACTGCGCTACACCCCGTGAGCCTGAATTTTTAACCGAATTCGCCCGCCGTCGCTAGGCCAACTCTGCCAACTTTCTAGACACTCACTCCCCTTTCAAGGTTCACTCCCAAGGATCCTGTATCTTTTTAAAGAATCTTTCAGGCCCGGCTGAGGCTGTGCCAGCCCTTCGGGCTTAGTGATTCTTTGGGGCTTCTTACCAGTGGTTTACACCACCGGCAGAGGCTGTATCGGCCCTCCGGGCCTGTCTGAGCCTGGTTGGCTTGATTGGGCCTGAATGAGCCTGTCTGAGCCTGACTGAAAACTGTGATCGAGATTCAAACACAGGTAGGATCCAAATGTCGATTTGACGGCGTTGGATGGACGCAATTACGCTAAAATGGCAACTATTAGCTTCGTCGATTTCAAGAATTTGCGAACAAGTCGCTGACTCCTACCCCACCTAACGCTGCCCCATGCTTCCGGAAAAATCCCTCATCCATTCAATCCTGATGGACATCGAACCAGCCCTGGCCCACCAAAATCCAACCCTTGCCTGCATTAACCGCCTTATTCGTACCCGGCTCGCTTCAACTCTCACTGCTTTCCTTCTGACCCTCGGACTCGAACCCTCCTTCGCAAACGAGCCCATCGAATTCAACCGCGATATCCGCCCCATCCTCTCCGACGCCTGCTTCGCTTGCCACGGTCCCGATAAACACTCTCGTCAAGCCGACTTGCGCCTCGATGATCGCGATAACGCGATCTCCTTAGGGGCTATCACCCCAGGCAACCTGGACGCTAGCTCGATCCTCGATCGCATCGTCTCGGATGACCCCGACTTGGTCATGCCTCCCCCAAAAACCGGTAAGTCGATCTCCCCAGAACAACGCGAAAAACTTAAACAGTGGATCCTCCAAGGCGCACAATACCAACCCCACTGGGCCTTTGTCCCCGTCAATCAACAAATCATTGCGCCGAACCTCTCGCGAGACTCGATTGCAAAGATCCCCCAACTGAAAAACGATCCAGATGCGATCTTCACCGATTGGAATAAATCCCCCATCGATCGATTCGTTCTTGAAAAAATGATCGCCCAAGGCCTCGCGCCCGCACCGCAGGCCGATCCGCTTACTTGGCTTCGGCGCGTCTCGCTGGACCTGACCGGTCTTCCCCCAACCCTGCCGATGGTCGAATCGGTCTTGGCCGACCCCTCCGAAACCAACCGCGCTCAAATCGTCGACCAACTCCTTGCCTCCGATGCTTACGGCCAACGCATGGCGAACCTATGGCTCGATGTTGCCCGCTATGCCGATACCTTTGGCTATCAAGCCGATGTCAACATGGATGTCTGGCCTTGGCGAGATTGGGTGATCGACGCTTTCTCTAAGAACCTTCCCTACGATCAATTCATCACTTGGCAACTCGCCGGCGACCTGTTACCCAACGCCACTCAAGAACAGAAACTTGCGACCACTTTCAACCGGCTTCATCGTCAAACCAACGAAGGTGGCAGCATCGAAGAAGAATTCCGCCAAGTCTACATCGCCGATCGCACCGTCACTGCCGGCACCGCATTCCTAGGTTTGACCCTCGAATGCTCTCGGTGCCACGACCATAAGTACGATCCAATCGCTCAAAGGGACTTCTACTCCCTTGCAGCCTACTTTGCCGATATCGATGAACACGGCCTGTACTCGCACTTCACTCGCGCTACTCCGACTCCCGCTCTGCCTCTCTATACGCCCGAGCAATCGAATCAACACCAGCAACTCCTGGCCGAAATTCGTCAACTCGAACAGGCACGTAACGTATGGATCCTTAAAAACAAAGATCTCAACCCCACTGCGAATCCCGGCCCACCGAAGGCAACTTGGGAGTTCCCCCTCGATGGCTCCGAAGCCGGACGCGTTGGAAACGCAACGAAATTCAATGGCGATGACGCGGTCGCTTTTCCATTGAACCGGGCTCATCCAACCGAAGAAGGCAAGACGATCCAAGTCCAATTGGGTCGTGAAACCCACTTTAGTTTTTCGCTTTGGGTCAAACCCGACCATCATGCTCCGCGCGTTGTGGTTGCACACACATCGGTCGCCGCCGAAGACGCCGCGTTTCGCGGTATGCAATTGGTGCTCGAACAAGGTAAACCGCAATTCTCTCTGATCCACTTTTGGCCAGGTGATGCCATCCGTGTCGAAGCGACTCAAGCCATTCCCGTTCAAGCCTGGACACACTTGGCGGTCTCCTACGACGGCTCGAGCCGCGCCTCGGGGATCCGTATCTATATCAACGGTTTACCAACCCAGCTTGAAACCGTTCGTGATCAACTTACTCGCGACTTTCGATACCTGGCCCAATGGGGGGATTCAAACTCTGGCTCTGTGCAATTCTCTTTAGGGGCTCGATTCCGCGATGTTGGTTTTCGCGATGGGTTGATGGACGATCTGAAAGTCTTTGACTACGAACTAGCGACTCGCGACGTCGCACAATTGTATGTCGCTTCGTATGCAGGAATGACCGCAGAAGCTCGCGATGCTGTGCTTGCCAAGGCCAACGATCACTGGGAAGCTCCCTTGCTGCGTGGGAACGCTGAATTCGAACAACTCAACGAAGACCTTACCAAAAAACGCAAGGAAGAAAACGAACTCATCGCCTCGGTACGAACGGTGATGACGATGGCACCGGCACTTGTGCGACGGCCTATGCATGTGCTGCAACGCGGAGCTTATGATGCCCCCGGAGAACCGGTCGAACCGTCACCGCTCATCCGATTCACGGAGAGCTGGAAACGTGGTGAGTCGGATGCCAATCCCACCCGATTGGAGCTTGCACGATGGATCGTTTCTGAAGAGAACCCGCTGACGAGCCGTGTGGCGGTCAATCGCTGGTGGTCGGTCTTCTTCGGTCGAGGCATCGTCGCGTCGCTCGAGGACTTTGGTAGCCAGGGTGCCGTGCCTACGCATCCGGAGCTTCTTGATTGGCTGGCTCGTGATTTCGTCGCTAGCGGTTGGGACTTGAAAAGGTTCTGCAAGCAAATCGTCCTCTCGGCAACTTATCGTCAGTCTTCGATTCCTCGAGATCCGAGTTGGGAAGCGATCGATCCTGAGAACAAGTATCTATTTCATGGTCCTCGGCATCGGCTCAGTGCCGAACAAGTCCGCGATGCGGCTCTGGCAATCTCTGGATTGCTGGTGACTAAAGTGGGTGGCCCGAGCGTGATGCCTTATCAACCCCCCGGAGTATGGGAAGAGGCCGGTACGGGTAAGTCTTACTCGCAGGCTAAGGGTGAGGGGCTATATCGTCGCAGCATGTATACTTTTTGGAGGCGGACTGCCCCACCACCGAGCATGCTTGCCTTTGACGCCACGAGCCGGGAAACTTGTACAGCTCGACGCGAGACGACCACCACACCGCTTCAGGCTTTGGTGCTCTTGAATGATCCACAATACATCGAAGCTGCCCGCAATGTGGCTCAGTTGGTCATGCTAGGGCAGGGGCAAGAGGAGATCGGCAAGCAGATGGAGCAGCTTTCGCTCAGGATCCTTAATCGGAGGTTGACTTCGACCGAAGCCACCGTGTTGCAGGAGGCTTATCGAGAGCAGCGGGAGTACTTTGCGAATAATCCGCAAGCGACCGAGGAGTACTTGGGGATCGGTGATACCAAACGCGATCCGAAGCTCGACTCGGTCGACCATGCTGCCATGAGCGTTGTTGCAGGGATGCTGATGTGCTTTGACGATTTCATCATGAAGAGATAAGCGAATATTTCAATGGAAACGAACATTGCGATACCAGCGATCCGAACCATACGCGACTTTTACGCATTCGAGCAGCATGTGCAAACCTGTCGGGCTCAGCGGGGTCTGGGAATGATCCCGCAATGGTATGAGATTCCGGTCTTTTATTTTTCGAATCCCAATTCGGTCATCGGTCATGGGGATACGGTCACTCCGCCACGCGCGACCAAGGAGCTCGATTTCGAGTTGGAGATCGCGTTGATGGTCGGCAAGGAAGCGATCAATTTGCCTGAGGATGATTCGGCGCTCGATTGCATTAGCGCGATGACGATCTACAACGATTGGTCAGCGAGGGATTTGCAGCGACAAGAGATGGCGGTTGGGCTAGGACCTGCCAAAGGAAAAGACTTTGCCAACGCCTTTGGGCCTCGTTGGGTACCGATCCAGGAGCTATTGGACACTTATCGCGACGGTCGATTCCATCTCGAGATGCGAGCGGGGATCAATGGCAAAGAGGTTTCGCGGGGGAATGCTGGTTCGATGTATTGGACTTGGCCGCAGATACTCGCCCATGCGAGCCGCGACACCAAGCTTATGCCTGGCGATGTGATCGGATCGGGAACGGTGGGTACCGGCTGCATCTTGGAATTGACACCTCAGAAAACGGGGGGCTGGTTGCAGCCTGGAGATCGAGTCGCTCTAATCGTCGAACGGTTAGGTTGTTTGGAGAACGTGGTTGGATCAGCGGCTTCCTAGCGTTCATCGATGCAAGGTTCAAGAAGCACTTGAAGAACTCGATAAGGAATTCATTCGATGCCACAGTATCTTAAGCGGGGTTCGATCCCGTCCAAGCGGCACACGGCTCATCGCACGAATCCTGGCTATCTAAGCGAGGGGATTTACTACGAAGAGGTCATTTCGACCGAGGGTTTTCATAGGGCTTACAGCATCGCTTACCATTTGCGACCACCGACACGAGTGCTACGTATCAGTGAGATGGCAGACACGCCGGTGGAAATGGCTCCTGCACAAGCACTTAGGCATATCCATTTAAAGACGGCCAAGATACCTCGTCTCCAAGATGCGGTTCATGGCAGGCTACCTCTGTTTGAAAACTCGGATTTGCGGATTTGTAGGTGTCGGCCTGCCGAGCAGCAGCGAGTTCTTTACCGCAACGCGGCCCAAGATGAACTGTGGTTCATTCGATCGGGAACGGGGCGATTGCTAAGTATGTTTGGCTCGGTTGCTTTTCGCGATTTGGATTACTTGGTGATCCCAAGATGCACGACGGTTCAGATCGAGTTTGATTCGATCGATCAAGCCGATATGTTGGTCGTCGAGTCCAAGAGCACGATTGGTTTTCCGAGTCGCTACATCAATCCCGATGGTCAGTTTCGGCTTGGGGCACCTTTTTGCGAGCGGGATTTGCGAGGCCCTGAGTTGACTGAACCGATCGAAGAGGAGGGAGAGTATGCGCTCCATTTGCGAGATGGGGATCGATGGAGTGAATATGTGTTGGCGAACCATCCTTTTGATGTCGTGGGGTGGGATGGGATGGTGTACCCGTTTGCGTTCAACGCGATGGATTTCGAGCCGATTACAGGGATGGTGCATCAACCACCTCCGATCCACCAAACATTTCAGACCGATGGATTTGTCGTATGCACCTTTGCACCTCGGATGCTCGATACGCATCCCGATGCGATCAAGGTACCTTATGCGCACAGCAACGTCGAATCCGATGAGCTTTTGTATTATGTCGCAGGGAACTTTGGGAGTCGCCGTGGTGTGGAACTCGATTCGATCACGTTGCATCCGCATGGGATCCCGCACGGACCGCATCCGGGTACGATCGTAGCGAGTCGCGATGCGAAGCGAACGGACGAATTGGCGGTGATGATCGATACATTTAGGCCGCTGTATCGGACGAAGGAGTCGTTATCGCTGGATGATCCGAGTTATCCTTTTACGTGGATTTGAGGAATGGAGAGGTGATTGAATGCGGCCGCCACCCTCACCCCCCGGCCCCCTCTCCCGCCAGCGGGCGAGGGGGAGGAATAAGTTGTTTTTAGCTAGAATACATCCGTGCTTTTATACATTTTTAATGTTCGCTAATTAGGAAGTTTCATGCAGATCGATATATCGAAAATTCCGGTCACGGAAGCTTATCAGTGGATGGTGTCGCTTGTTGCTCCGCGTCCGATTGCTTGGGTGACGACTTTGTCGCCAACGGGCGTGGTTAATTTGGCTCCGTTTAGTTTTTTCAACGTCTTTGGAGCCAATCCACCTGTGGTTGTTTTCTCGCCGACGCTCAAGCGGGATTCGACCAAGAAAGATACTCTGATTAACATTGAGCGTTTGGGGGAGTTTGTTATTCACGCTTCGACCCAGCGCGATATCGATGCGATCAACAACTCGAGTGCTTCGCTCGCTCCGGATGTTAGCGAAGTGGTGTATGTTGGCAAGCAGACGCTACCGAGTGTGATGGTGAAAGTTCCAAGGCTTGCAGGTGCACCCTTCGCTCTCGAATGCAAGCTTCGTCAAATTGTACCGGTGGGCAACGGGCCGATCTCAGCGAACTTGATCATCGGCGACGTGGTGATGATGCATATCGATCCGGCGATCTTGGGTAGGGATGGGAAAGTGGATCCGAAGTTATTGCGGTCTGTTGCACGGCTCGGTGGCGAGCATTGGTGCCGTAGCACGGATTTGTTTCAAATGGAACGTCCACAGTAGGACAGGACTCACACATGATCCGACTATGCGTTTCTGTACTATGTTTGTTATCGACGTTGATTTTATCCAATGTCAGTTTTGCGCAAGCGATTCGGGCGGGTGTTGCCAAGGTGGACATCACCAAGCATGAGGCGGGACCGGTGAATGATCCACTCTTTGCCAAAGCATTGGTGATCGCCGACGATCGCAAGACGATGGTGTTGGTCAGCGTCGATGCGGTGGCGATCGGTGAGATCGGCTATATCAAAAATGATTACTTGCCCGCTGTTCGCAAGCAGCTTGAATCCGATCTTGGGATTCCCGCCAATCATCTCGTGGTCAATGCGAGCCATTGTCACGGGATCGTTTGCGATGACGTTGCCGAGCGGACGCTCGAAGCGATTCGAAAGGCCAAGAGCAGTATGGTGCCGGTCAGAATAGGTACCGGGCTGGGCACCGAGGATCGGATCATGGAGAATCGCCGATTGAAGATGAAGGATGGTAGGGAGATCGATGTTCGTCATGCCTATTCGCTACCGGCGGATGACCAAGTTGCCGGAATCGGTCCGGTGGATCCGAAGATCGGTGTGGTAAGAATTGACCGGATGGATGGAAGCCCGCTTGCGGTTTTATATCAGTTCGCTTGTCATCCGATCCAAGGGGCAGCTAGCGGTGGAAATACGGCGGACCTCTCGGGAGTCGCGTCGCGAGTGATCGAAGAAAACCTTGGTCACGACTCCGTCGCATTGTTTTTTCAAGGCTGTGGTGGGGATATTAATCCGGTTTTGTACAAGGATGTGCATCAGCCTCGGGACGGAAGTTGGCACGGAACGATGTTGGGACTGAGCACTTTGCAAGCCTTGCGTAAAATCGAAACGCGGGGAGATGTAATCGTTGATTATCAACATACAACCATCGAAGTACCTCGAGCGAACCTCGAACCGCGCATCGCCGAAATGGAGATCGAGCGCGAACGCTTGATGAACAATCTCAAAGGTACTAGCTTAAATTTAAAAACGTTTCTACCGCTTGCCGTTCAGTACCAACTCGATCCCGAGCATCCGTCTTACTACTCGCATCGTTACTTGCGAGAACAGGAACAAGGTCGCGAGGATCTCAAGCGGCTCGATGCGGAGAATCGGCGGAACATGGCCGCTTATGTCGAGAACATTCAAACGATGGAGTCGCTGACGCGTTTGCAAACGAATCTTGCTCTGTTGCGTAAGCATCATGTCGACAATACGTCGGCTCCTAAGCGAACGATCGATGTCGAAGTATGTGGAGTGCGGCTTGGTGATTTTCGATTGGTCACTTTTCCGGGTGAGCTAACGGTTCAAATTGGACTGAATATTCAGCGGGCGAGCCAATTGGAAGGTGTTTTTGTTTCGGGCTACACCAATGGCTATATCTATTACTGTCCGACGGCAGACCAACTGCGGAATCTTGGGGGAGCTCAGGAGGATAGCGATTGTATCCTCGATGCCGCTTGGCAGGAGAAGTTCGAGACTCATGCGCTGGGGGTGCTGCGAGCGCTTGATGGACGTTAGGGGTGGCAAAAAGATTGGGGGGCGTCGAGAACCAATGTGGCTGAGCGGGATGGTATAGAGGGTGATTTGCGGTAGTGGATCTTGCTAAAGATCCTAGCGCTTGAGTAGACACCAAACCTATGCAGCTCGAGCTATTTAACGATTCGTGTGGTAAGAGTTCTTATTGTGAAACAGAGCTCCTGTATTCCGGATAGTCGTAAAATTCACGGTGGTTTCAATCGCTAGGATCTTTAGCAAGATCCACTACGGAGGTGATTTGCGGTAGTGGATCTTGCTAAAGATC
>Ga0315901_10002004_pt1 | contig 28709 bp, 50 predicted proteins | sample LakEriMetagenome_10_FD_203761 | JGI IMG/M metagenome (GOLD analysis project Ga0315901, IMG submission 203761) | Freshwater fungal communities from buoy surface, Lake Erie, Ohio, United States - Buoy 2 MA116 | ecosystem: Environmental > Aquatic > Freshwater > Lake | place: USA: Lake Erie, Ohio...
TGTTTCCATGTGGCCGCTGCTTTTTTTAGGCAGCGGTTTTTTATTTCTTTACTATCAGTATTTCGTGTGTTTCGAATTTAATCAGTGCTGATACCTGTAGTATTTTATTGCGCTTAAAGTATTCGTCTGCATCGTGTTCAATATCATTAACTAAAACCGTATTGCGGTCCCATAGCGCAAATTCGCAATGTAACCTAAAGCGGTCCGACATAATCGAACTAAATAAAAATAACGGTATGTAATCGCTACTTTTAGGTAATTGCCTTATGAGGTCAAAATTAACGCATTTGTGATGGTTACAATAAACAGCCCATACAGATAAATCGGTAGGTATCATGCGCTGAATATCACCCATGCCAACACCTAAAGTTCTATTATGATATTCGGTTGTATCTAAATTTGGAAACAATTTATTCACCGCCTTCGCTACGCAGTTCATTTTGTGATTTATTGTAAGCTGAAAATAATAATTTTTTGCATTCGTTTAAATACCATTCCGACTGCGATTCGGGCAAAGTTATAGCCATCGCGATTAGTTCAGCAATAACCGCTACATTGTCGTAGGTACTTTCATTTAGTAGGTCGCGTTCGTCTGGTGTTGCGGCCTTTTCAAAATTATTAACAAATAGGTTAATAGCTGTTCGCAAATCTAAAAAACGCTTTTTCATCTCAAATTTTAGCTTATTAGGTTCGAACTGAGCAATAGCATATTTTGCCGTGCTAAGTGAACCCAATAATAGCCAAATGTTTTGGGTCAGTTCGTTTACTCGTTGTTCGCCTACCTTTTCAATTAGCGCGGCTTTTTTTTCTTCATTCGTCATGTCCTTTCAGTTTGTTTTGTAGTTCTTCAATTTTGTGAAAATAAATGTCAATTCTTAATTCTAATTCATCATCATAAGGCTGTTCATCTTGAATCCATAACAGCGCATCATAATAGCCTTTTTTGTATTCAAGAATCTTTTTTAGCCTTTGTTGTTCTGTACGTGTCATAGGTTTTCTTTTGCTTCTAATAACTTACTATAAACTTCGGCGGCTGCCTTATAACCGCGTTCAAATTCTGTTTTAGATTCTTTGCGTAAACGTTCACAATATAAAACGGCATCCATTAACTCTTCTTGAATGTGATTTAACCAGTCTTTATAGTTTAAATCGGTTCTATCAAGTGTTTTGCCGTACTTTTCAATACCTATATCAGAACGCTGTTTAAACTTCGCTATAACGGATTCTACAATTGAATCAATAGGTTTTTCCATGTTTGTACGGTCTTGAAGCATTGTATTGTAATTTAGCGTTAATATGAAAATCTAAATCAATGTTAAATTTATGGCTAAAATCTAACAGGCGTATAATCGCATCGGCTATTTCATCCTGTACCGTGTCTTTGATATTTTCGCGAAATACCGCGGGGTGCTGATTATTCATGTAATTATCATAGTTTATTTGTGCCGCCCATTTGCCATCGCGGTCAGCTTCAATTGCTTCGGCTAATTCGCAAACCGTTAGCATTACTACTTCGGTTAATTTGCGTTCATCTTCCCAAAAACCGCGCGCGGCGTTACCTTCGTGTATTTCTTTTGCTAATTCGTTAAACATGTGTTATATAAATTTAATTAAATCATCAAAATCAGGAACTTTAATATATTTTTTCTTTTCGATGCTATTCATAATTCGAACGCGAGATATGCCAAAATATAAACATGCTGAATCTACCGACATAAAGTTAATAAATGTATCATTAGCAAATACCGCTTTAACATGTCGGTTTTGTTTTGGTATTTTGCCTAACTGTTCTTTAATCGCGTTTCTATCTTGAATATATTTATAAACAGATTCAGCAGTTACTAAGCATTCTGTTTTAATGTTGCCTATATTTACAAATTCATCAAAGTGTTTAACATATATTTCATCGGGCGTTGCTTCAACTAAAAAACCAGCGTTAATAAGTTGCCTAATTCGAACCAAATGATAGTTTGAATTTTTAGCACCTTGAGGCTTTATTAGCTGCATCGCTTGTTCGAATGTTAAATACATATCTTATTTTTAAAAAAAAACCGCCTGAACTTCAAAACAGGCGGTTCAAACCAAAAGACCAATGAGAACTGACAATAAAAAATAAGATAAAATTTTTATTTTTGCAAGTTAAAACGGCAAATTATCATCATTATTTTGTGAAATAATTTCAACTTCGACCGATTGCGCTTTAGGACCGTTATTTATTTTTCTGCAATACGAAGCAATGATATCGGTATAATATTTGCCTTCATGCTCCCGATATTCTATTTTACCTTCAATAAAAAGCATATCGCCTTTTTCAAGTTTTGTATTATTCCAATAGCTAACTTGATGCCATTGTGTTTTTTCTTGCCATTCGCCGTTTTTGTCTTTGCTACTTTCAGATGTTGCAAAACTAAACTTAGTTAGCGTTTTTTCGCCAAATGTTTTTACTTCGGGTTCTTTGCCAATCCTACCGATTAGCGTTACGCGGTTTACCATCGTATTTTGTTTTTAGTGTTAAAGAATGATTATTAGGCCTTAATTTTCCCCTTGACCATATTTCAAAGTCATCGAAGAAAAATGTTTTTACATCGCCTAATTTATAGTATCTATTTTCGCGTGTGCAGATAGCTTTATAATTACCTTCGGGTAAGTGTTCAACTACCAGCCATTCATCGCCGTAAAGCTTATCGTGAAAAAATCGGTACATCATAAACCCAAAGGTCATATTTTTCAATGACACTAATAAGTATTTTATGATATTTTTTTTCGGTTGCATAACCACATTTTTTAAGACCGTGCGCCCATGCTTTATAATTCAATCGGCTTAGTTTTGTGAGGTGTTTATAGTGCCGTGAGGTTAGTAGCTTTGAATGGTCCCGATATGACCACCACGCCGATTTGTAAACTTGAAACTTATCTTTAGGCGTATCATCTGCATAAACCGCAAATTTGCCCCTACCGCGATATTTTACGCCAAAGTGATTGTTATGTTTACGCGCTAAACTTGAACGGCCTGCATTCGATTCTATAATGCCTTGCGCTAATGTTATACTCACAGGTATGTTATAAATTTTTGCTTCAGCTTGTGCCGTTTCTAAAAAGCGGTCAATGTATCGCTCAACGTGGTTTTTTTTCGGCTGTTTTTTTAGTGCTGGGAATGTAGCAGAAGTAAATAAAACTACTGCCAAAATTAAAATTGTTGTTCTCATGTGTTTGTTATATTATAATGTTTACTAATGCTGCGCCTGTTGCGTAACCTAAGCCATAGCACAAAGCTAATTTTGCACGCTGCCAGTTGTTTTTTGCTTCAATCTGATAGGCAAGGAAGGGAAGCCCTAAGAAAGGTCCGATAAATGCCCAAAAAACCATCGGCACCAACTGCCTATCAGAAACGGCACTAATGTAAAATGTCGATGCAATTTCGATAATGACCGCGGCAAAGAATAGGATTGTGTATTTCATAAATAAAATTTAAAATGACTGTTCTCAGTCAGCGAGGTTAGTTTTTGATTGCCGTTGCACTGGAACTTTACCGAAACCAAGTATTTTAAAAATGCGTTTTTAAATTATCCCCTGAACGCTAACAGTGCCAACATACGATTTGGAATACCTATGTATTATCTTCGTTCCATGCAAGTGCACCTGCAGAGGGCTTAAAGATTTTCAATTTCTGTTTTGACTTCGTGCCAGTATTCAAACTGCTCATTTGGATATTCGTACTCGTGCCAGTCAATAGCTAAAAGGATTTCATCAACTGCAATCAAAGCGCATTGTTTAGTTGATTGTCGTTCTATATCATCCCCGTAAAAACTCTTAGTTAAGCAATGAGGATTACATTTATTATACAACTCCTTCGCTTTTTCTTTCGGTGTCATTTCAAAGGTTTTATTTCCGTTATACTGTCATCAACAAAAAAGATTTTCAACGTATCAGCACCGTTAAATGTCGGTACTGGTGTTTCTTCGATTTCAATGCAGCGGTTAAGTGTGCATAACAAAACCGCTGCCAAAATAATATATTTAATCATAGTACTGACATCTTAGGTTTTCGTAATATGCTTCGGCTTGCGCTTCTTGGTAGGCTTCATATTCTGCCTCGTAAGCTTCCTGTAATGCTTCTTGCATAAGTTCATCTATGTACAGTTCAGATGTTTGTAGAAAAAATGCTAATTCATCATTATCTGAAAATTCTACATCGCCAATATGAGTGCTAATAATATCAAAATAGGCATCGCAATCGGGTTCTAATGGTGCGCCCCATCGGTCACGGCTGCCGCGTTCAGGTGCGTTATATTCACCTACTATTGTAATAGTGTAACCTTCGTAGTTTAATTCTGCTGTCGTTTTCATAAAATAAGGTTTTTAAAGTTCTTGATAATCTGTAAATGGTTTAAATATTTTATAGCCTTTAGATTTTAAATGCTGTATCATTTGTTCATCTGTTATAAATTCTATTTCTGGTTGAATAGATGTTTTAGATTGGTAAAAATTATTATTTGTTTCGTTAATAACTTTTTTAATATTTTCAGCCATTTCAATTGAAGGCTGTTTAAATCTACAAAAATAATTTTTATTTCTTTTTTCTACTAAACCTAATTCTTTACAAGTTAAAATAAATCTTGCACCTATTTTTCTATCTTTTGCGAATTTAGTGCTATTCTGAATTTTACCTATTTTTTGTAGGTCTAATAATGCATCGTAATACTTTTCAATTGTCGTTTTCATTGTTGAAAGTTTTTAAAGTTGATAATTTCATTTAATACGTCAAAATAATACTGCACTACTTCGGTGCTTTTTTCATCGGTTAAATCGTGAACTAATAAATCCGATACAACGCAATCGCCTAATTCATCGGCAACCATTAAACAGATATTTATAGTTTGTAGCTTTTCGACATCGGTCATTTGTTCCCAACGCCCAAAGCTATACCGCTGTATTAGTTCGGTTGCCTTATCCTTGGGTGTCATTTCGTAAATATCTTTCGGTGTACCAAATGCCATTTATATTTTCAAGTTTATACATGTACTGATAAGAATCAGTAAACTTGATATCAATAATTTTTGATGTAAACGGTTTTGTAATTTTGTCATCATAGGTCACTATATCGCCTACGTTGAACGCTGATGTAAATGTGATTACTTTTTTCATTGTTGTTGAAGTTTTGAAAGTTTAGAAAATTGCAGTTGGCCGGATACTGCGCCCCGTGGCGGTGGTTATTTAAATATTGTAATTTGGTTTGGTAAAAATGTAAGTGTAATAAAATCATTTAAAAATGGAACATTTATATAATATAAACCATTTTCAAACTTTTCAACTTTTAACATTGTGCCTTTAAGTCCTAATAAATTGATTTCAATAATAGCTTTCATAATCTTAATTTTTTGAAGTTTTTAAATAATCATTTCGTTGTATCTGAATGTAAAATTACAACCCTTTTTTAATTATGCAAACTTTTTTATAAAAATTTTTATAAATTTTTTAAATTTATTGAAACGCAGCGGCCCGACATACCAGCGGCAAAACGCGTATTACTTCGCCTTGATGCGCCTTTGAGCCTTAATAAGATAGTATTCCATGATATTTGCCAAGGCGTATTATTTAAAACTTTTTTTACAAAAACCGAATTATTTAGTATCAATAGGTCATCGCCAATGACACGAATACCTAAACGCATTAACCGTTCGTTTGCTTCGGCCTGTGATGGTTTAACCGATGGCTGATAATTATGAGCGCATTCTACAAGTTCGCCAACTGTTTTTGTGCCTACATAATTTTCGGCTTCAATGCGTATTTCTTGCGATAGTATCTGTTGCAAACATCTTTGTTCATCGGTCAAATCTTCTTTGTCTTCTTCATACTTGCGCATGTCCAAAATGGCTGCTGCTTCTTCTAATGCTATTTCAACCGTTACCGGGTCATCGTGCAGCGTATGCCACCAACCGCCCATAAGCGCCCCGAACTGGTCACCAACTGCTCTATCTTCAGTTATAAGCGATACGGCGTGTGTAAATAGCTTAATGCTTTTTTGTATGTTATCCGCCAAGTTTAGCATTCGCGCCTGAAAACGTGGGCCGAAGCCTTCAAATATTATTTTATTCTTTAGCTTTTCAACTTCATTAAATTGTTTCGGGTCCGCTAATTTTTTTAGTTCCAAAACACAAAAACGGCGCTTATCAGAATCGTTAACTAACTGCGGGTTAATAGATACGAATAAAAAACAGCTACGTACAAAATAATCAATAGCTTTGCCATCTTTGCCGCCTTTGGCAATTGCAGGGCTTTTTTCACTACTTGCGGCCCGTGCTAATCCTATAATTTCTTGCATACGCTGTGCCGCGCGTTCATCATTGCCTTCGCCTTCATCAATTGTAACAGGTAGTGCATCACTATTTAATTTTTGCCTTACCGCTGGTTCCGTTGCCGCCGTGCCCTGTACACTAACTGCAATGTTACCGATAACTTCATTAACTATATTTTCTAAAACCCATGATTTACCGTTACCGCGCGGGCCTGTTATCCAAACGTGGGGCCGCCATTTTAAAATACCGCTAATCGGTGCCAATGCTAACCAACCCGATAATAGTATTGCATCGGCTTTAGTTTGCCAATTTAATTTATTTAAAATCTTTGGTATCATACCAGCTTCAGTAGGTAACAGCGGCGCTTCAATAGGCATATCAATAGCTTTATTATAAACATAGCTGTATTTAGTATCTAAGCCGCCTAAATTGTATCGCTTTTTGTCCTGTATCAGTTGTTGACCTGCATGAAATACAACGCCGTTTTTTTCTTGCCATGCACCGCGACCGCGTATGTTTTCAGTATTATAAAAACCTACATGATTGCAAAAATTTATAAGATAATCAGCCGCCGTAGTTACATCGTAATTACTATTATCGCGATTTGGAAATGATAGCAACCAAAATTCTAAAGGCGCAATGCTCAATAAATTAGCCTTGTTTATTGTAGCAGCTTTGTACTTTACTATTGACATAGTTGAACGTATGTAAAAATAATAAAGCATTTGCCCATCTTCAGTTGCCCAACCTAAGGGGCGAAAATATCCCCCTATAAAACCTTTTTTATCGGTTTCAGGCGCTGATGCTGCAGGGCGTTCGGCTTTAGGTTTCTTTGTGTTTTGTTTGGATTTTTGTTCCCAGTCAATTGGTTTGTCCTGTTTCATTGTTCAAGTTTAGATAGCCATTGTAAATAAATTTGTTTTGCTATTTGTGCAGTCATTACAGGCGGAACACTCATTCCAATTAGGTAACTATATTGCACACCAGTAAAATTATAATCTTGCGGATATGAGCCAATATAGCAACTTTCTATTTTGTTTGGCTTCCTGTATTCATCAAATAAATAAATCACATCTGAATTGCTTGTGTAAGTCATTGGAACAATATCTGAATAAAGATATTTATTTGTAAAGCATCTTTCAGCACCTTCAACTCTTTTTATTGTATCGCAAAAACTTTCATCTCCTTTTTGCCTATTCTGCCAATACTCATACATCTTACCTTGTGAAGCAGGTCTATCATCAACACCAGCTTGATAAAATTCTCCAAAGTTTATTTGTGCCTCATCAAATTCAAGTTTTAATTTAGGCAATACCGTAAACATATCAACTTGCTCTATAAATTGTTTTGCCAAATCTTTTCGCAAAGCTATAAAAAACACACGTTCCCTACGTTGTGGCACACCCATTTTAGAAGCATCCAAAAGCCAATGTTGAACGTAATAACCTGCCAAATCAAATTCCCTATAAATTTGCCTTACATAGTTTTTTGCTTTACCTAAAAGCAATCCTTTTACATTTTCAGCTATAACAACTTTTGGTTGTAGCTTTTTTGCTAAATCAATAAAATCAAAAAATAGATTATCTAAAACTTGTTTAGCTTGACCTTCTCTAAATTTCTTTTCTTTTCCCCAATCTTTTTCTCTATTTCCTGCAATTGAAAAACTGCTACAAGGCGGTGAGCCATCTAAAATATCAAGTTCATATAATTCTTGTGGCAAATCAGTTCTTAATTTAAATGTTTGAATAGGCTGTAAATAAGCATATTTTGGGTTGTGGTTAGCTTTATATGCTTCCATCATTTTAGGGTCAATTTCATTGCATCCTAATACATCAAAACCTGCAAGTTTATAACCCATAGTTGAACCACCACCACAAGCAAAACAACTAAATACTTTACCTTTATCTTTAGTAAAATTTGCATCTTTTAAAGTCCATTTATATGGAAAATTATGTTCTTTCATTGTCTTATAATTTGCTTACCTACATTAAATTTTTTAATATTCTGCATCAGTTCGCGCACCGTTTCAAAAACATCATCGGTATCAGCGATAATCGTATTTATCATATTTATGCCTACTTTTATTAGTTCGCGCTGCACATGCTTTTGAATTAGTATCCTTGCATGGTATTCTAAATTTGCAGCACTTGCAACCCGATTAGTTAGTTCAGCTAAATAAGCTGGACCGCCGCAACGATATTTTAATTTTTCAGCCACCGTAATTATGTCGACTACTTCAACAGATTGGCAAAGTTCAAAAATTAACTTGTGATTATCAAAATAAAAATGTTCGGGGCTTAAAAAATTAACTTTATCGCGGGCGTTATTGTCAACTAAGATAGCACCTAAAATAACCTGTTCTAAGTCTTTGCTATGTGGGAACGTAATTTGTTTTTCAAAAAAACTTTGTTCTTTTTCTTCAAGTGCTATAATGATATTTTGCAGCGTTAAAAGTTGCCGCTCTTTTAGTTGCCTATAATTTTGCCGCTTTGCATCATCCTTAATATAAGCATCCATTTTTAATGCTTCATCTTTTAGTTCAGATAGTAGGTTTTGTGCTTCGGTTGTCATATCTCATCCGCTTTAAAGTCTTCATCAACCCAGCGCAAAATTTCACCTATGCCGCCCGATTTTCTGACTTGTTTAATAAAATTGATTTGTTCTTTTGTTGCTTTGCCGCTTAGGTTTTTAACTTCGAGGGCTGTAAATATAGCAATTTTTTGACCTATCATATCTTTAGTTATAATTTTTTCGGTCCAACCGATTAAATCAGAACTACCAACGCAAAGACCGAATGTTATTTGTCGCGGCTCAGTTATAATCGGGCGGCTGTTTATTACCGCCCGTTTGCCCTGAAATGCTGTGCCCGTATTATTACGAAATAAAACGCCGTATTTACTGTGCCGCGCTTGCAATTCTTTGTATAAGTGTTGTTCTTTCATAGCTTTGATAAATCAGATTCTAAACGTTCTAAAAATGATTCATCGCCATCATCACCCGAAAGCAGCCAATCTATGCGATGCGCGTAAATATGTGCCTTTTTAAGGAGTTCTAAACCCTCTTTAAATTTAGCTATTACTTCAGCTGGATATTCATAGTGGTATTCATCCTCCCATGATTCCCTACGTTCGCGCTTTTTACCGTTCTTTAAAATTACATCTTCTAACTCTTCAGCTATTTGATATATTTTATACTGGTTGTATTCAAAAAATCCGCCCGACATTATATTTTCTTTGTTTTAGGTGAACAGCCTAACCAAAAGCTAAATGCAAATGCTTTAGCGCGGTGGCCTTTAATTTTATACTTTGCTATTGTTTCATCTAAAATGCGCTGCATCGTATCATGCTCACATTCGTAATCTAAAAACTTTATAACTTTTTCGCCGCGTTCGTTTACTTCAGCATTAGCTACAAGTTCATCGAAATCGGCTGGCGGTTCTGATACTGCATAAACACGCCTGTAAATTTCTAATAGTATTTCATAATCTGTTTTACGTTTCATAGTTTTCTAAATTTGTTTAAATAATTTAATGTCGCATTATTTTTATAGCCTTCAGGACCGCCACACCACATTCGGGCTAACTGTTCGTAAGTTGGATAGTGTCCGTGCTTTTGTGCGTATGTATGGCAGAAAATACCCATTGTAGCCCAAAATACATGTACAGATTTTTCATGATTAAACATATCATCGTGCGCATAGCCTAATAGGTCATGTAGTCCTGATGCTTTAACGCAAATGTTGTAAATCTGAAAACGCCCTTTACCATGACCGCCTACTTCTGTTAAAGTGTCATTATTGCCCGTTTCTATTTGGCCGATTTTGCGTATAAATTCAGAATCGCAAGTGTCAACGTAAACCGTATCGGTTAAATAGATAATAATAGGTTCTATCTGTTTTAAAGGTTGTTGTTTGCAGCTGAATAATACTGCTACTAATATAATAAATGCTGTTAATTGTTTCATGATGTTGTAATTTAAATATCCCTGCGGCATCGGATTGAACGACACTTAAGACCTGAACTTTTAATAAAGCCTTGTTTTTCGCCACATAAACTACGCAGGGGGTAATGTTAATTATAAAAATTATTCAATTATTTCCCATGCTTTATTGAAATCATTATCTTTAAATGCTTCAGCAAGACCAGTAATTTGAGCAAGTCTTAAAACTTCATCAGCTTCCATGCCCAATTCTTTAGCTATTTTTTCATCATTCCAATTTTTTCTTTTTAGATAAATTACCATATCAGACATTGATTCAACTTTGTGTTTACCCCTTGCTCTATTATGTCTTACAGTTGCAGCCATTCTATCAGATTTATCAGTTCTATCTGATTTAATTTTTACTATTGGCAAATATCCAAATATTCTTTTTTTAATAATCTCACTTTCTTTACCAACTCTATTTCTATGGAATCCATCAACAACTTCATATAAATTTTCATGTTCCATTGTAACTATAGGTTGAGTATAACCATCTGAATTTATTGAATGTACTAATAATTCCATTTCAGGTGGCGCTACAGAATTAGGGTTATAATCATTAGCATGTATATTTTCATTTTTTACCCATATTACACAATCAACAGGCTCATTGTTAAAGGGTGATATTTCATGCATTTTTAATTTTATTGAATTTAAAGAATTGACTAAACTATCAATATTATCCTTTCCTAATGAAGATATAAGTTCAATAATTTTATTAGTCAAATCATTGTTTTCGGTCGATTCTAAATCATCAAATAGTGTCATAATTTTAATTTTAAATGTGAACAAATTTTATATTTTTTAATTTCTATATAGCCAAATTTTAAATATATTGGCAATGCAAAAACAGAAGATATTACATTTATATATTTTATGTACTTAGGCAATTTATCAACAAAAATTATATGTAGTTTTTTAAAAATGCCTTTATTACGATATTCTTTATAAATGTAGCAATATTTTAAATTACAAATTTCTTTTTTAAATTCATAGCTTAAAAAACCAATACAAATGTTATCTATGCAACAAATTATATATTTTGAATTATTATTATGAAATATAGGTTCTCCAAGTTCTTTAAAAACATTTTTATCTAAAGAAAATTTAGATATGTGATTTTTAACATCTTCAAAATTTTCTATGAAAATAAATTCCATTTTTCTCTATTTTTTTTCATTAACTTTAAATATTTTTCATAATTAGATGATTTTGTTATACTAAAACCTAATGTTCTGCACCAATAGTCATTTTTAAGTAAGCATTTACAAATCAATTTCCATGAAGGAACTTTATCAAAAATATCTATTTCAACTTCATCATGTATTCCATTTTCATAACCTCTTTGTTTATACCAATATAAATATTTTGCAATTTTATTTTTATAATGTTCTGCCGTTTTAGGTGGCATAGTATTTATAATATGATTTGAAAATGATTCCCATGTATGACCATTAGGTAAACTTATAGTTCTATTGCCTAAAATATTACCTTTTTGTTTTCCATATTCATTAACAGTATTAGCACCATTTACTCTACATACAATTTTCGCCCATGTTTCAGGTTCTATAATTTGATACAACCATAAACCACTTCTTGCTGTATCACCAAATGGTTCATCTATTCGCATTTGATTTATTGTTAATCCAGCTTGATACATTCTATCGTAAAGTTTATTGTAAATCATTTTATATCTTGAATTGTATATCCAAATATCCTCAGTTCGCCAATCATATATTGGATATACTGCCCAATTTTTATTTACTATATTAGTGGTATATTGTTTATTATCAAATTTATTTTTTTCCATTGCAATGGCTCTAAATCTATTTAAAGATTCTTGAGTTCTTATTCCGATGAAATTTGCACATTTTTCACCTTGACTATACCATTCTGCAAATAAAGGCGTAAATTCTTCAAATGTAATGTTTTCAAAATAAAATGGAAAATAACTTTTTGACTTAATAGCTATTTTTGGTTTTTCTCTAACCCATAAATTCTTTTTATCATCATCCCAGCACTTCCATGTTGGTTCAATCATAGAACAAGCATTATCGGTTAAAATTGGTAAACATATCCAATAAGGCTCAATATATTCTGAATACATATTATAAATATTCAAACAATGATTTTCAGTAATTTTAAATTGACATTCCCAATCAATAAAAAACATACAAACCTTTCTATTTCTTTTTATAGCTTCATCCATTACTAAATGAGTTAAAACTGTACTATCTTTTCCACCTGAAAATGATATTATAATTTTATTAAAATTATCAAATGTCCAAGATATTCTTTGTTTTGCAGCTTCCAAAACATCAATTTCTAAATAATTTCTAAGCATAATTGTATTGATTTATTAAATTTACTTCTATATATTTTAACAATTTCATCAGCTTTATCATTAGCTAATTTTTGAACATCAGAATCTAAATTATTCCATGCTATTCTTACTGATTTTTCATTAGATTTATATTTAAAATTGCATGCAGCAGCACCCAAATAAGCCCTTGGATTTATATCTAAATTTGTTAAATTATGCTCTATACAATATTTCCAAGTGTTAATCATTTGAAACATTGTATCATAAAATAATTTACTATCAGATAATAAATTTTTACAATTTTCAATATGCAATTCTTCGTTATCAATTTCTTTTTTGTATAATCCATTTTTATAATCTTCCCATAATTCATGGGTATGATAAATTTGTTTCATGATTAGTTCTTTTTACTTCTTAAAAAATTATTCCATGCCCTTTTAGCCGCCTGTTTTAAATCATTCTTATCAGTAGCATCTAAACCGTACTTTTTATTTATCCACTCAATACTGCCATTTTCTTTTAAAATACGGCTTTCAAAAATATAATAAACCCAATTGTCTTTATGCCCGCGTTTGTTTTTCAGTTCCCATAAATCAGCTAATGTTTTACTTTTGCCCTGTTCTGATTTCTTAGCCTTTAGTAGTTCATCTAACGTTGTATTATCTTTTACTGCAACGCCTGCAACTTCTTCAATCTGTTGTATTTTGATTTCGGGTTTAGCGCCACAGTAAGGGCATTTAGGTTCGGTCTTAATGTAAGTTCTTAAACATTCTGTACAATCGCCGTATTCAGCTTCTAAAGTTTCAGTATCGCGTTTTTTCTTTTGCACGCCTTCTAATGTCCATTCGCGCGTTTGAAGTGGGTGACCGTGCATTTTCTGATTTCCTACATGGTCCAAAATTAAACATCGGTTTTTACCTTGCATCGGCCTTAATCCGCGCCCAACTATCTGTAAGTATAAACTAAGCGACATAGTACGTCTAAGCATGCCTACAACGCTAACCGCTGGTATATCTGTACCTTCGCTTATGAGGTCACAAAATGTGACCACATGTAGTGCGCCCGAAGCTAAACCATCAAACGCGGCCTTAACTTCATATTCTTCTAAGTTTCCATGTACCGCAACCGCCTTAAATCCTGCAGCATTAAACGCGGCTGCTACATTTTCAGAATGCTTAATATTTACACACGAATAAATAGCTGGTTCGCCCGGAGCCAAACGTTTATATTCATCGACTGCATTGCCTGTTATCGCTGGTTTGTCCATTTCCTTAAATAAATCATCCGCTTTGTATTCGCCGTTCCTATCTTTTTTAATCTTTGTAAAATCCGCCAACGGTTTGAAGTTGTAATACTCAGGCATAACTAAATTACCCATTTGCACTAATTCAGCTGGCAGCGGTCCTAAAACTAAATCACTAAAAACATCGCCTAATCCTTGCCCATCGCCGCGCCAAGGTGTAGCAGTAACGCCCAGCACAAAAACTTTTTCGCCGTAAAAATCCAAAATATCCTTCCATGTTCCCGCATTTGCGTGGTGCGCTTCATCTATTATTAGTAGGTCGGGCGTTGGTACTTCGTTAAGTCTATTTTTAAGGCTTTGAACGCTGCATACTTGTGCGGGTAAATAATACTGCTTTGGCCTATTACCAGCTATAAAACCATGCTTTAAACCGTATCTTCTGCAACGTTCTGAAATCTGATTTACTAAGTTTTTTTTATGAACTAAGAAATAAACGCGTTTGCCTTTTGATATTGATTCTAAAGCCATATAAATAAACGTTTCAGTTTTGCCACCGCCCGTAGGTAACACAAACAATACTTTACGGTTACCGCTTTTATAACTCTCTCTTATGTCGCTTACGCTTTTCGATTGATATTGCCTTAGCTGTATTGTGTTCATTCTCAAGTTTGGTTAATTCAGTTAGCAGTTTATCAAGTATTACTAAAGTTTGCGGTTCTACTTTTTTCCAGTGTTCAACAGTTTGCCGACCTACTTCGGCACGCCTGCATAATTCCGAAATACTGATGCCTAACATGTCGCATCGAATTGATAATTTTTCAAAAGTTTTCATATTTTTTTGTTTAAATGTGATGCAAAGTTAAAAACCTTTTTTAAATTTGTGCTATTATTTAATAAAATATTTTTAAAATTTATGACAAACCAAGAGTATCACAGAAAAACTGACTTCATTAGCAAGTCACTTTTAGACTTAGTACATAAGTCACCAGCGCACTACAAAGCCTATATAGAAGGTGAAAAACAAGCGCCAACATCAGCCATGAATTTAGGGTCATTAGTTCATAGCGTTGTATTTGACCAAAACAATTACGCCGTTATGCCCGAATGCGACCGCCGTACTAAAGAAGGTAAAGCTATCTACGAATCGTTTTTAGCTGAATCTGAAGGTAAAGAATTATTCGTGTCGGCTAAAGATTACGAATTAGCACTAAACATTCGAAACGCTGTTTTAGCACATCCGAAGGCGGCGTTACTTTTAGAACACGGCCAAGCGGAACTACCTATATTTGGAAAAATCGCAGAACTTGACGCAAAGTGCAAAGTAGATTTTCTAAACACTAAGTACAATGTTTGTATAGACCTTAAAACAACGGTCAGTTCTGCACCGGGCGAATTTTCTAAAAGCATCTACAATTACCGTTATCATGTCCAAGCGGCGTTTTACATGGACCTAACAAAGGCCGAACGCTTTATATTTATAGCAGTAGAAAAGGAAGCGCCGTTTAATGTAGAACTTTACGAATTAGATAATGATGCTATCGAACGCGGCCGACAAGAATATTTAGCCGATATCGAAACACTTAAAAAATGCAAAGAATCAAATAATTTTCACGGCTATACAACTGATAACAAAATACATATTATTTCATTGCCTACATGGGCTAAATAACTAATTCATCACTTTATAATAACTTTAATCATGCAACAATTAACAAAACTGCCAACACTTCAAGAACTATTAGTAGAAAATGAAGATAGCCTAAAGCAAAACGCGCTAACAGTATTATTGAATCAAGACCCGCCCGCTAAGTGGTTAGTTCAGCATCCGATGATTCGCGATTATAGATACATACCTATTGAGAAAATAGAATATCTTTTAACGCGCATTTTCGGGAACTTTAACGTAGAAATACGCGGCACTCAGATAGTAGCTAATTCAGTTGTTGTAACTGTAAGGCTGCATGTAAATAACCCGATAAGCGGCGAACCAATGTGGCAAGATGGCATAGGCGCTGCACCGATACAAACAGATAAGGGCGCTGGTGCTACTGATTGGAATGCCGTAAAAACCGATGGTGTGCAAAAAGCTGCACCCGCCGCCGAAACATACGCCGTTAAAGATGCAGCCGAAAAGTTTGGTAAAATATTCGGGCGCGATGTTAGCCGTAAAAGTTCAATGAATTATACTGACTTGCTGAAAAAATCAAGTTTAAATGATGAATTAGAAAAATAAAAGTGGTATATTTGCGTATGTTCTGCAACCACAGAAAGAACTAAAAGATATTTAAAGCCCTGAATGATATAGGTCGTGGTTGCCCTATTGATTTCGGGGCTTAGTTTTTTTAAAAAATTTACAATGCATGAAATAAAATATGCCTATGCTAAAAATGAGCAAAATATATATGTTTTTATAAATGACATAAACCAAAATAATAGATATGAATTTTATTATTTACTGTCAGATAAAGGCGATAAAATACAAATGATACCAGTAATAAATGGTGAAAGGCAAAAACATTTTAGGACTAAATCAGATGCAGTTGCAGTAGGTATGTCAGCCGAACACTTAAATTTGATTGCTAAGTTATGCGATGAAAAACAATTTTATTGTAAAGACTTAGATTTGCATGTTACTGCAAAACGCGCTAAAGATGAACATACTTTAGAAGATATAAACAGGCGTGTTGATGTTGCATACTTTGATGATAATGATGATTTTTTATGCGGCATTGAAGTAGTACACACAAATGACATAAATTATAGTAAATTAAAAGATATACACCAATCGGATTATTTAATATTTAAAGTTTATACTTATGCTCCAGAAAGATTTAAATTTGTTAATAATACAAAAATTGAAACAGAAACAAATCGACAAGTTATTAGAGGATTCGAAGAAGAAATCCAAAAATCAAAAACAGATGGAATTGGAGAAGATGAAAAATTATTATACATACTTAAAGAAGATTCACGAAAGTTATTTAAAGAAATATATCCAATGCGAAACAAGCACAATATCGGATTGTCTTTCAATGATTCACTCAGACAATTTAAAGTTAGACTGCAACAAACTGAGGGCGAGGGAGGCGAACTTATTAGAAACATTGAACGGCTTACAAAACAGATAAATCAATTTCATACAACCCAATGAAACTACTTCAAATATTCAAACGCAGCCTTTGCGCTGACTACATTATGTTAGATGATTCTGATTATGATAAATGCCAAAACCACCGATGGCATTATAAAAAAAACAGGGTTATTAGTAATACTGGCGTTCTATTACATCATGTATTATTCCCGCTTAAAAACCATGATTTAAAGTACACTATGACTTTTTTAGATGGCAACCCGTTGAACTATCAAAAAGAAAATATTGAATTTTCACATCGTAAAGTTTTAAAGTCTGAAAACTAATACTTACTTTTGCCTTAACTGCGGTTTGCCGCTAACCGCTGTTCAACAAGTGCAGCGGTTTTTTTATTTGAAATGTTAACACACGTTACACAGCATGTAACACTTAAACGATTGATTCTTAACTTTGTTACGCTGTTAACACCTGTTACGGGGTTTTTCTCACATATACGCATACACATGCGTAGTTAAACTTAAAATACATATGTGTGTAGAATATAGTGTAACAGGTGTAAACATGTAACATCTTATGTATATCAATAAGTTATGTGTTACACTTAATGTAACAACTGTTAACAATAATAATAATAATATAAATAATAATACTAATAATAATATAGATATAGTCTTAAAACGTATTTAAACGGCTTTTTAAGGCATTTTTATATTAAAGTGGTGTATAGATATCAAAAGTTATTAAAAGTTTCTTAAAACGAAAAATATAAACAAATGGGTAGGCATTTAAAATATAAAACAACTGAAGAATTGCAATCTGCTATAAATTATTATTTCAGACGTTGTGATTCGAATCAAGAAGAATTTATTAGTAAAGATGGCGAAACTTTTACTAAAACAGTTCCCGTGCCTTATACAGTTGAAGGTATTTGCGAAGTATTAGGTATAACAAGACAAACACTTTTAAACTACGAAAAAGCAGAGGGTTATGAAGTTTTTTTTGACACAATAGAAAAGGCAAAAGCAAAAGTTTTAACTAATACAATGGAACGTGCGTTGTCAGGTAAGAATAATCCTGCCGTTGCTATATTTTCGCTTGTTAATAATTATGGTTACAAAAACGCAAATCATAAGGAAACAACCGAGGACGATAAAAACATTAACATAAACATTCAGTACCCACCTGATAAATAGTGCCTCGAAATATCGATATAACACTATACAGACCGCATATAGGGCAACAGCGCATTTTAAACAATAAGCGCCGTTTCAATTGTATAGTGTGTGCGCGGCGATTTGGCAAAACTGAATTGATTACATCGGTTGCGTTACCGCTTATAAGTCCTGCAGTATTCGAAGGTAAGTTTGTAGGTATATTTGTGGATGACTTTAAAGATTTCGCGCAATCCTGGGCAAAGATAGTTGATACTTATAAGCTAAGTAATGAGGGCGGCATTATATCGCATAAAGATGAAACATCAAAGATAATTCAGTTTTTAAACGGCGGCGTTTTAGAAGTGTGGTCCATTGGCGATGAAGGGCGAAAAGACAAAGGGCGCGGGCGAAAATATCACCGCGTTATATATGAAGAAACGCAAAAGATACCAAGCCATATATTAGAGTATCATTGGAAAACTGTTGCCCGCCCTACCTTGACTGACTTCAAAGGTGAGGCGTTTTTCATTGGTACCGCTGCAGGTAAAGACAACTATTGGTACGAACTATGTAGAAACGGCGCTATTGCCGGGCAAGTAGAACGCAACTGTTACGGCGATATTGATTTACCGCAATCTGAAAACGGCAGCGAAAGTTGGATAACCTTTCGAATGGAAACAACCGATAACCCTGCAATTGACCCAGCTGAGGTAGCCGATGCCAGCCGCGACCTTGACCGCCTTACGTTTGAACAGGAATACAAATCTGTATTTGTTGATTATTCAGGTGAAGCATGGGTGTACGTTCTAAAGGATAAAAGCATTCAGCAAAAAGTATTTCAGCAATCAAAAAAAATCAGCTGGGAAACTGAACAGATTTATGTTAGTTTTGACTTTAACAAAATACCTATGACCGCGGCGGTGATGAAAAAAACAACATTATCACCCGACCTATCAGCACGTTCTCGTTATCGCTATGGTGTGCATATTATTAAAGAATTTAAGATAGGTTCAGAGGAACGCGGTGAAGCATCAATATATGATACATGCCAAGCGTTTAGGGAATGGGTATTTTCAGAAACAAATAAGAAAATAGGGCGCTGGTCCGATACTGCCATTTATCCCTGCACTATTCCGCTACTGATTACAGGCGATGCGAGTGGTGATAGGTCCGATGGTAGGCAGCGCGTTTCTAAAACTTACTACGAAATAATACAAGAAGAACTGCAACTACCAGCGCGTTTTTTTGTAGTGCCTAAAGCGAATCCGCTGCATGCTGAAAGTTACGTTCAAACAAATACTATTATAAGCATGTGCCCCGATTTTCAAATCTATGAAGATAAATGCCCGGGCTTGCGTATGGACTGTTTACGTATCAAATCCGATAACAGCCGCCGAATCATTAAAGGCAAAGGCGAAGAACGCCAAGCGGACTTATTAGATAACCTTAGATACTTGCTTAATACTTTTTGTCAAGATATAAAACTGTAACATATCGTTGACACCAACGAAATGGTAACCTTAAACTATGACCCATGATTTACCGCCCCAAAATTAAAGTACATTCAGAATCTGAAATTGAATATTGGAAAAACCTAATAAATCAAAAGCGTTATCAAAACAAAACCCTTCAGCGCTGGTTAGTTGTTTCAGATGTTCATAGGCCGTTTCATAATCAGATACTTTGGCAAAAACTACTAAGGCTAATAAGCGAATTAGGCACGAATCTTCACGGCATTGTATTAGCTGGTGATTATTTAGATTTATATACCCTTGGTTCATATAACGCCGAATCATTGGCCAACTTATCGGGGCTAACACTACAAGATGAGTACATAGATGGGCTACAGGGTATTGACGATATTAACAGCGCGTTCAAAGGTGCTAAAAAATATTTCTTATTTGGCAATCATGAAGACAGATACTTTAGGCATATCAAAGAAAAGGATAACGCAAAGTACGGCGGCGCATTGATTAACCCAACTGAAGCGCTATATCTTCACGAACGCGAATGGGAGGTTAAAACAGATTGGCAGTCGGACTATTTCACATTAGGCAAACACTTAGATATAGTACACGGTGTTTATACATCTATTCATGCTGCAAAGGCGCATTTAGATAAAACGCAGCACTCGGTAATGTTTGGACATACGCACCGCGTTCAATGTTACCATACCGGGAACAAAGCAGCCTTCAACATCGGCGGTTTATTCGATATCAAATCTAAAGGTTTTACCTATATGCCGCGCTTTCAACGCCAACTGTGGGCAAATGGTTTCGCCATCGTCAATATAAATGACAATGGCGATTTTTACGTAGAACAAGTTAATGTATGGGCTGATAAGTTTTTAGCAAACGGTAAGATGTATTAGCGCCTAAATATCATAGTATAAGGATGGCCGCCGTATTGAAACAATGGCCCATGATAGGGCATTTTAACATAGTTTGTAATATGCTTTTGCCATTGTTGCCACGGCGTTTTAAACTTAGGTTCTTGAAAGTCTAACCAAAAATAACAACGGTGCGTTTTTAGTTCGTTATTCAGTAATGCAACCCACGAATAATAACGCGATTCTGTTTCTAATACTGAGTAGTGCCGTGATGGCTGCCAAAATTTAAAGCGCTTATATTTTCTGTAGAACTTACGCGTTAAGGGAAAACAGTTAAACGAATCATTTAGTATAAAACCAAGTTCGATGTTATCAGGTTGACCGCTTAAAATCAGTTGGCGTATCCATTTAGATTCTTGCATATTTGTTTCTTATTTTTTTAAATGCTTCTTGCTGAATTTGTCTTACACGTTCGCGGCTTAAATTTAAACATTCGCCTACTTGCGTTAAGTCTTTAGGGAAGGTATCAAAGTATCTATACTGTAAAACTTTCAATTCACGGTCCGACAAACATTCGGTAACTTCGTTGTAAAGTTCTTTGATTTCAAGTTCTAAAACGTACTTATCTGTACGTTCATCGGATGCGACTTGATACATATTATCACCGTCTTCGTTTTTATCATCAAGGCTAACAAAACCAGCGATAGACTTAGCTGATTCTATAACGTGTTGTTTTACATTTAACTTTGCCGCTAATGTTTCTGTATCCGTTTCTTCATATTTACCGATAGTGTACCGAATTTGTTGTAACTGGTGCGGTATTCTAACGCAGCTTTTTTTAGTATCAATAAATTCCTTGATATGCCGTTGAATAGGAAATAAAGCGTAACTGATAAACTTTACTTCGAATGCCGGGTCAAATGTATCAGCCGCTTTGATTAAGCCTAACATACCCTCGCTAATTAAATCCATAATATCACAGGCTGAATTATCATATCTAAACGCAACCGAAGCCGCAAACAACATATTATGTTTTATTAGCATATCGCGATTTGCGGTCCGTTCCTGTTCGTAACTTAGCGGCTTATATCTTTGCGCTTCGGTTAAAAACTGCTGCAGGATTTTTGATTTGTCGCGCTTGTTATTGCCTTTTATATTGATGTGCCTAATCATGTGTATAGAATGAATAATAGTTAGAAACTTGTTTGCGGGTACGTGTACATATAAATGCATCTTTATGGGCGCGTTTCCACGTTGTTAGCATTATTTCAGCTTCTTCATAGGTATCGTAAACAAACATAATCCTATACAGGTTATCTGTTTGTTCTACTTGCGCCTGTTCAATTGTACACATCGCTAAGTGTTCAGCGCGTATAAATTCGGGGTGTCGGGTGCTAAGTATTTGAATGCAATACACAGTGTCAGTTTGCGCATAAGCTGCCGCGCTAAATAGCAGAATAAAAAGTAGTGTTTTCATTGTGTTGTGATTTTGAAATTATAAAAATGCAATGTAAGATGCTGCGCCCTGTTTGGTTAGTTAATTTTAAAATAATTATCCTCTATCGTATGGGTCTGTACCATTTTTGTTTATAAAATTAGCTATGGCGTGTGCTGCTGAAAATGGAACATAATATTCGGGAGTATATGTTTTTGTAGTAACATTTCCATATTTATCAATAAGTTTCATAGCACAATCTTCAGTAATTATTAAATCTACTTCACTTTCTTGGTAAATTATATCTAAATCCTCTATAATTGCTTTAGATGAACGCCAACCTTTTTTAGTAGCTTCTTTAATGTCAGAAATTAAAATTGTTTCATTACCATTTTCCCATACAGAAAGATAACCTCTATTTAAGCTGCCATCGTTGTTTAATTTTAAAAAATACTCTTTCATAATCTTGAAGTTTTTTAATCCGTTTCATCAAATCGATGCTCAAAGATACAACCTCTTTTTAAAACTGCAAATATTTTTATAAAAATTTTATAAAATGTTTTATCTTTTTTTGCCCTAACTTTACAACCAAATTAAACACACATGATTTTCAGAAAACGAAACAGAGCAGAACAAAACGAAAGTAATTACCAGAAGTGGCTTAAAACCTACATTCCCGAAACTACAAAGCAGCGCATAGAATTGACAAGAGTATTTACAGACCGCGCTGGTAATAACTTTTATATTTTGAAAAACCCGGCAAACTTAACGCGTGAACGTGCGCAAAGAATTGAGGAAGCGATGACCGCTATTGATTTTGGCATTCATAAAAACGAAGTAGTTGAAAAGCTAAGTTCGATGTTAGAAACAATTGAGGATATGCCTTGGCAAAACATGACACGTGATAAGCTAAAAGAATTTCATACGAAGTCTAAAGACCAACTAAACGATATTCTGTACAGGCTTAAAAGCGTTAAAATAGATGACCTATTATTAGAAGCTGGTTTGTATTTCTTTTATATTGATGGCGAAAATCCTTACATTATAAATTCAGAAACTCAACAGCGCAAAATGGATGCAATTAAAAAAGATGATGAGTTGCGCGCTTTTTTTTTGAACAGTATAGAACAAATCTTGAAAGGTTCGAGCGCTTTAAAAAATTAAACTTTCCACGGCTAAACAAAATTGAACCGAACGTAAAACCAAAAAAGAAACCGCAAACATATCAGCACGCACTACAAAAACTAAAAGAACAAAACCGCGAAAACGATTATATAATAACTAAGGGTGACCCGGTACAGATGGCAAATGTTAGATTTTGGGTTATACGCGATTATTATTCAGCATTAGAACAGATACTAAAAGATAACGATAGGGCTGAACAGGCTAATAAAAAAATAAACAATGGCAGAAATTAAAGACGTTTATAGTTTAGAATTTAACAGTTCACAGTTTCAGACTGAAATCAATTCAGCGATTCAAAGTATTGACGAACTAAATAACGCCATGGCCGAAGGCGTTGATGTTGCCGATGATTTAGAATCAGCACAGGCTAACTTAGTTAACGTGTTGAATACTGAAGCTAAGGGCGTTGAACAGTTAAATCAAAAACGCGATACTTTAGTTAAAACACAAAAAGCCGTTAACGCCGAATCAAAAGCTGGTGTAGCAGTTGGTAAGCAGTTGGATGCAACAAATAAACAAATAGCAGTTAGCACAGGTCAGGCGGCAACACAGCAAAGAGGATTTGCAAGTTCTTTAGTGCAAGGTGCTAGAAATTTAAATTCAATGCGCCGCGCTGGTATGATGCTTGGTAATTTATTTAGAGTTATTGGTGGTATAAATCCATTTGGTTTACTATTGACTGCTATACCTGCTTTAATATCATATTTAACAAGTGCAACAAGTGCGCAAAATTCTTTTAATGAAGCTGCTGAATCTGCAATTGATACTTATGCAAAAGAAAAAGTTGCTTTAGATGATTTGTTTGTATCATTAACTGATGTTAATTTGAAAGGTGAAGATAGAAAAGCTGTTATTGATGAAATAAATAATCAATATGGTCAATATTTACCTAATCTATTAACTGAGGCTAGTACAGCCGAAGATGTTGCAGCCGCTTATGATTTAGTAAATCAAGCATTGATTAGAAAAGCTATAACACAAGCTAAAACACAAGCATTAGAAGAAGCTACTGCTAAACTTTTGAAGGGTCAAATGGCTTCTTTAAAAGAAATTGAAGAAATGGAAAAAATAATTCAAGAACAAAAAGATAAAGGTCAAAAACCATCAAAAAATGCTTTAGCTAGAGTAAAACAAGAAAGAGAAGCAATAAAAATATATCAACAACAATATCAGGATTCATTAAAAATAATTGACAAAGCATCACAAGACTTAGAAAAAACATTATTAGCTAGTTCAACAAATACAACTAAAAATACAAATAACAATACTAATAAAGTTCGTACTTATACACATACAAGTCAAAAACAAACAGTAAAACAAACTAAAGGTTTTTATAAAGAATTGCAAAAATTAGCAGTAGAACAATTTAATAAAGCTGTTAACAATATTAAAAATGAAGAAAAAGCTAGAATAAAAGGAATACAAGATGCTATAAAAGCAACTGAAGACCTTTTAAATTATCAAATATCAATAACTCAAGATGGTTCAATTGAGCGTGTAAATGCTGAAACTCAATATACTGAAGTATTAACTGATTTATATAAAAGATATGCTAAAGAACTCGGAATGTCTGAAACTCAAATAAATCAATTTATTGCAGATAGACTTAAAAATCGTGCTGAAACATACAACGAATATTATAACACAATATCTGATTTAAAAGCTAATTCAATTGAAACAGAACTTAATCAAGAGTTATTAGCATTAGAGCAAGAACGAAATAAAAAACTTGAAGCAGCTTTTTTAAATGTAGATTTGCAAGAAAAAATAGATGAAGAATACAATGCAAAAAGATTAGTATTAGAAGCTAAAGCTAATCAAAAAATATTAGATAGTAGGATACAATTTTTACAAAAGTCTAGAGATTTATTATTTGCAGCAGGTGATACAAAAGCAGTATCAGAACTTGACAAACAAATATCTGATTTAAAATTAAAATATGAAGAATTAAACAAAGCTACTATTGATGCTAATAAAAGCATTTTAAAAGGAGCAGTTGATACATGGGAAAAAACGACTAAAGAAACAGAAGAAGGTACTAAAACACTTACAGATAAGCAAAAAGAACTTATCGACCAATCGGCACAACTAATCCAAGGCGTTTCCGATAATGTTTTCAATGTTCTTAACGCACAAGTGCAAGCCTATATAGAAGGGCTTGACAAGGCAATAGATAAAAGCAAATCGGCATTGGATGAAATACGCACAAATAGTGAAAATTACAACGCGCGCCAATTAGAAATAGAAAAGGAACGTTTAGAAAAATTAGAAGCCGAACGGGCGCGGGCGGTCGAACGTGAAAAAACATTAGCACAGGTACAAATAGCTATTAACGCGGCTATTGCCATTTCAAAGGCGGCAGCTGAAGGTGGTGGAATTGCATCGGCTGTTACTATTGCATTGACTTTAGCTTCATTGGTTGCAGGTTTAGCACAGGCGCGTTCGGCCGCTGGTAATGCGTTTTATCACGGTGTTGAATACTTAGAACGTGGCAATAATAAAGCGGGCCGTGATACAATCCCTGCAATGCTAAATGAAGGCGAACGCGTTATTACAACCGATACTAATAATAAATATTGGGATGTACTTAGCGCCGTACACAATAACAGAATACCAGCCGATGTACTTAATACATTTTCTAAAGCATATCAGCAAGGCGGCATTAAAAACGCTTTAGGTGCGTTTGGTGATAACGTATCACTTAGTAGTGAGTTAGGTCAAAAATCTATATTTGTAAACGTAGCGCAAACATACGGCGGACTTGAAAATAGATTAGAACGCATTGAAAATGTTTTAACTGAATTGCCTAAGTACATGCCACGAACTACAGTTAGCGCCAACGCAAATGGGATTTTTAGAATTGTAGAACAAAGACAAGCGCGTAAAAACTTTTCACGTAATTGGTCAAAATAAAAATATAACACTATGCAAAAAATTAAATGTGAAATATATGGCAGTCCAACTAATTCAAAGTATTTAATAAAAAAGCAAGAATTTTATTCAAAAAGTGCTTACTATGTTTATAAAAAGAATTGGTTAGGCTTTTTTAAATTAGTCAGCCATGATATGAATAATGGCAAGCTTAAAACCTTAGAAGATGCTAAAAATTGGATAGATAAAATGGAATATAAAGATTATACATCTGAAAAACATTATTACTAATTATTTAATCACTATAACATCTAATTGTATAAATATTTAAACATTATGCCACTAATCAAATGCTTACCCGGCGATAACAAATGTATTTCTAAAAACATTAGAACTTTAATAGCTGAGGGCAAACCGCAAGAGCAAGCGGTTGCCATCGCTTTAAACTTGGTTAAAAAATGAAATACCTAATAGCCGTTTTAATCCTATTAGTATCTGCATTGCTATACATCACTATTGACAATAGCACTAAGCTACATAAACAGATACAGAAAAACGAACAAAGAACCCGTGACAGTTTGTCGCAAATATTGCAACAATTTGCGACAAAATCAGACAGCCTGCAAGCGCATATAGATACGATGCAGACTACATTAGACAAACAAATAAAACAGTTTAGATATGACTTACACCGAATTAAGATTATTCAAATACCGAGTGTTAATTATAGCGACATTACTGACACTTTGCTCATTGGCCGCCTCATGTCAAATTACAAAGGTAAATAACGGTTATTTGATAACCCGCGAATATGCCGAGTTTATAGCCTTGCGTTTTGATAGTTTAGATGCCTATAAAATTGCGTATGGCGAATGTGTTGATAGGGCGGTCGATTGCAATAGTCTATTATATGATGCAGAATCGGTCATATCAGCCATGAAAGTACAATATAATATGCAAAGCGACATGATATTATTAAAAGATGCTATAATTAAAAGCCATGAACGCGACATATTTATTTTTAAAGATATTGAAAAGCAACTAAAAAAACAAACACGTCTGAAAAAAGTGTGGAAAATAACAACTTACGCGTTTATATCTGTATCTTTGGGGGCGTTAACATATTCTATACTTAAATGAACGGCTTACTAATTTATTTTGATGGCATACCGCAAGACCTTGATAATTTCAATGGTACTGAATCGGCAAGTTTTGTTTTTCGCCGTAAAGATGAAGCTGGCGATTCTGCGTTTTCATTTGCCCCTGAGTTAACCGTTGTAGGTGATACCTACGAATATGTTAGGCAGCAAATAATAAACGCGCCTAATCCAAATATTGCAGCGATACAAGTATTGATTTACGATACATGCTGCACTAATCCAGATGGTACCGACCGTTTATTATTTACGGGAAAGATTGAAGGCGGTTCAGTTCGGTGGTGTACGTTTCCGACATGCGAGGCACAAGTAACGGTAGTCGATAATTCAGTAGATGCCGAAGCGATTAGGTGTTTAAAGAATCATTTAATTTGGGATAGGGTAGATAAAGCCGATGGCAGTGGTTTATCATTAGGTGAAGATACATTTAGAACAGCTGGCGAAATTCAATATTGCAATGATTTAAGACCACATGCTTTACAAGAAGCTTTAATGATAATTGGCATTATATTTTTTATTATACTTGTACCTTTTGCCACTATAATTACAATTTTAAATCTTATTACAACAGGCAACGCGGGTGATTTTTATGATGAATTAGAAAAATATATTGTTGATTGTAGAAACTTTCATAAAGCGCCTTTCATAGATAGTTACATGAAAAATTTATGTAGTATTTGTGGCTTAGGTTTTAGAAGTTCTTTATTTGATGTTGGTGGTTATTATCATGACACAGTTAGATTAGATGCTGGATATGCTGAAGGCAGCGAAGGTGTAGGTGGTGTTATAACAAATTATCAAACTAATAAACCTAATTTAAACGGCATTCAGTTCTTAGATGAATTTAAACAATTTAATATTGAATGGAGAGTAATTAACGGAGTTTTACAAGTTGAGCGAAAAGATTATTTTGTAGGTGTAGAATGGTTTAATACTGATAACTTAGCAGATAATCAATTGCTATCTATTTGTTATGAATCACTTGAAAAGCCACCTGCGGCTTATGCTGAATATATTTATCCAAAAGATATTGATTTAAGTGGAACTGAAACAGCTGCAAAATGGACACAAAAAGTTATAGATTGGAATCCTACAGATAATCCACAACAAGCAGGATTATTTAGTAAAAACTTTACTTTTGCATCTGCTTTATTTTTAGATGATGCCAATAGAACAACAAAAAGCCCATTAGATAAACCGTTTTATGCTGCATTTTATCAAAGTTTATCAATAAGGGGAATGCTTTTAATGGATAAAGGTATAACAGGTTTTCCTAAATTGATTGATTGTAATTATACAGAACCTTATCCAAATTATTTTAAAGTTAGTGCTAAATTTTTTAATAATGCGAGTAATCCAAATTTGTTTAATTTTAATACTATTTGGTGGGTATATGAAAATCCAATACCTAATACATCAAGTCAGTTAATAGACACCGCCTACCAACGCCTTTTTTACATTGATGACCCGCGCTTAACATCGGTCAAAACACGCAAAGTTACAATATCGGTAACTGCCGATTGCGACCTATTAACAAGTTTAGATATTGACAAATATGTTACAACTTCGCAAGGTCAAGTGCAAATTACTGAGATAACCTACGATACAAATAATAATTCCATAACTATAAACGGTTTAATATAATG
>Ga0315901_10002005_pt1 | contig 28705 bp, 21 predicted proteins | sample LakEriMetagenome_10_FD_203761 | JGI IMG/M metagenome (GOLD analysis project Ga0315901, IMG submission 203761) | Freshwater fungal communities from buoy surface, Lake Erie, Ohio, United States - Buoy 2 MA116 | ecosystem: Environmental > Aquatic > Freshwater > Lake | place: USA: Lake Erie, Ohio...
ATGGCGAGGTCCACGCCCATGTGATCGGGCGACCAAAAGGCGAGCCTCGGGACTGGTACGACACGCTGGTCGACGAACTTCGGCCCGGTGATCTGCTCTACATCGGCAACAAGTCACGCACCAAGGTCACCCACGTCATCATGTGGGTCGGCACGTGTGGGTCGAGCCCGGACGGGAAGCCGCTGATCATCGATTCCACCGGTAGTCGTCACAAAGACTCCAACGGGCACGCGATTCCCTGCGGCATCCACCTGCGGCCGTTCGAGAAGGGAAGCTGGTATCACGAGTCGTTCGACCATGCCCATCGGTGGGTGAGGTAAAGCCACCGAATGAGCAATGGCCGTCTGTCATCCATAGGCCGGATGCTGTCCGTACTGGACGAGCCGACCATGCCAAACACACCGATGGCCCGACGGGTGACCGTGGCGGAATAATGCGACGTCGGGGCAGGACGCCGTCATTTTCCACTATCAAATCTGGAGGCCTGCCCCATGGCTCGTGCAGCAATTACCGGTCAACAAGTTCGTGACCTGATGATTTTTCATGCCGTCACGGTCGCCCCAGATGACACGGTGAAAGACGCCTTGGATCTGCTGGTGGCCAACAACGTCGCCGCCTTGTCGGGGGACACCGGCCGCCAACGCAGCGAGCCGGAAGAAGGGACGGAACATGAAGAGAAGCCAGCCAGTAGCTGCGGTTAGTCACCTCCCGCGGGCTTTGGCTGGCTGGCGCGGGACTTCGGCCGGGGCTACGTGGTCACGCCCGGTTCGCGCCCGCTGGCCGTCGGAGCCGCGGGGGTTTCCATGGCAACGACGGTTCGATGAGATGGGATGCTCCGGTCACGATGACTTTTCGCCGGGGCAGAGAAACCCTGTGGCCTACACCCCGTTCAAACAACAACGACCGAGGCTTCATCATGCTTGTACTTGGCTGGCTCACGCTGCTCGCTCTGGTCGATGCCGTACCCCTACGGCCGGGTGACCACATGCGTGCGGTGCAAGGAGATAGTCAGGAACGGCACTACCTCGTGCATGTGCCCCCGAAGTATGCTCCGGACACACCGACGCCGGTGGTGCTTGCGTTTCACGGCGGCGGCGCAAATGCCGACAACATGGTTTTTTTCAGCGGGTTGTCGGAGAAGGCGGATGAGGCTGGTTTTATCGTTGTGTATCCCAACGGCAGCGGCCGACTCAAACGCATGCTCACCTTCAACGCCGGTAACTGTTGTGGCCATGCCGCTGCAAGTAATGTGGACGATGTCGCCTTTACACGCTGCGTCCTCGATGATCTGGAGTCAGTTGCGAACGTCGATCGACGGCGTGTTTATGCGACCGGAATGTCGAACGGCGCCATGATGGCCTACCGGCTTGCGGCTGAGTTGTCGGATCGTATCGCCGCGATCGCACCTGTCGCTGGTCCGATGGGCACGCCGGAATGTCATCCCGCACGTCCGGTCTCGGTGATGCACTTCCACGGCGATGCCGATGAGTTTGCGCCATTCAAGGGGGGTAAAGGCCGTGGCCCCTCAGGCACTGACTTCCACGCGGTGCAACACTCGATCGACAGGTGGGTCGCGGTGAATGGATGCAGAGCGACGCCGACTACTACACGACTCCCGGACCGTGAGGATGACGGCACCGCCGTGAGAAGGGTCTGCTACGATTCCGGCAAGGGGGGGGCGGAGGTCGTGCTCGTGGTGATAGAAGGTGGAGGGCACACGTGGCCCGGCCGAGAGCCGCGGATGCAATCGCTCGGCGTATCGACTCGTGATATTTCCGCCAACGACATGATGTGGGAATTCTTCAAGCAACACCCCATGAAATGAGGGCCGGCGGCAATGGTGGGCTACTTGTCCTGACCCAGTAGCCACACCCTCTCCGCCCCAAACGCCTCCGTCCGGCTCGTGAACGGCCCCAAGACAGGCCCATCAACAGGCCCCATGTCTGCGAACCCGTAGCCTTCGGCGTCTGGCTCCACGTGGCTGGCCCGGGTGATCTGCAACTTCCCGAGTGTGCGTAGGTCCAGTGCCTCGTCGGAGATGCACCTGACATCTCCCTCGTTGCCGACGACCAACTCCATCTCGGTGGTCATGCCGCACCCCCAACACCCCCGCGCCTGAGAATGTTCCTGCTGGGCCTGTTCGACGAGGGAATCCAATTCGGGGCTGCTCCGAATGTTGAGCCGCCGGAACCGCTCGAAGAAGTCCCGAAGGTTCTCGACTGCTGAATCGCGAAACACCTTGGGCTGGCCGGCGTGCAGGCCGGTGAGGCGTTCCGCAAGGTGAGCCGTGAGCCGTTGGAGTTCCGGAGCGAAAGCGTGCTCGGCCAACTCGACGGCACTCTCGAACCGCTCACGGACTCGGGCTTGCCCCTGCCGGTCATATCCTGCAGGGGTTGACGGGATAGTGACATTTTTTAATCTCCGGGGAAATCGGAGGGAATGCCAAAAGCATTCATCGCCGAACGTCGCGAAAAGTTGGGTTCGCGACCAGTATTCATGGAACCGCTCGTGACCGCGTCGTGATCCCGGGTTCAGGCAGGCCGCCGGCAACATGTCGGCACCAGCCTTGAACGGCCCCATTCGGGCCGAGGATCCGTCTTCTCGCGGCACTTCTGCATCTGTCGGCCTTTGGGGCCGCGGCATGCGTTCGCCACAGACAGCCTCTCTTGATCGTGACGTGGTTTCAGCGGCTGCTTCCAGCCCCAGGGAGTACAGGAATGTCGGCTGTTTCGAATGAGGTGCGAGCCCACGTTGGTCCTTCCCTGCCGCAGGCACGCATGCCGCTGCCTGGCGGGGTAGCCCATCTCGCCGCCCGCGTGGCACTCTCCGTCGGTCTCAGCATCGTCACTGGCGTTGCCGTCGCAGCCGATCCGATCACGATCTACGGCACGACGGCGGCGGCCGCGGCCAGCGCGGGCACCACCTACACCGCCGGCACGATCGCCAGCGGGTCCGCGGTGCAGTTCGACGACGGCACCATCATCAGCGGTTCGAGCGCCATCACGATCAATGGCCTGCTCCAGATCAACCAATCTGCAACCAACAGGCTGATTATTTCGAACACGATCGCCGGCAGCGGCACGCTCTCGCTGATCGACACGAACTCTGGCACGCTCCAGCTCACCGGCACCGGCGCCACGAACAGGCTGATCCCGCTCAACATGACGATCACCACCTCGAACGGCCGCCTGATGGGGCCACAGGTCTCGGGGACGGGCATTGAGACCGGCATCTTCCAGCTCGGTGCGAGCGGCACCGGCACGCTGAACGTGGCCGGAGGGTTCGTGACCGGCTCGGCGTGGCAGATCGGCGTCGGCTCGACCGGCGTCGGCACGGTGAATGTGACGGGTGGCACCTTCGGCCCGTACGGCACTCTCACGGTCGGCGGCTCGAGCGGCGGCTCGGGCGGCACGGGCACGCTGACCATCAACGGCGGCGTGGTCGGGGATAATCCGTTAACCCCCTTGAACGTCGGAGGTTTCCGGTTCGGCGTCGCCCAGAACAGTTCTGGCGTCGCCACGATCACCAGCGGCACGCTCAGGGCCACCTCCATCGCCACTCAGGATGGCGCAACCGGGAGCTTCATCGGCCTCGCGGGGACGGGCAGCGTCGGGCTCAACAGCGGCTACCTTCAGGCGGGGCACTTGACGCTCGGCTCGGGGTCCACCGGTCGTGGCACGCTCACCATCGCTGGAGGCTCGGCGAGCACGAATAATTTGACCATCGGCGGCACCGGCAACGGCACGCTGACCATCACAGGCGGCGCGATGAAGTCCGGAAACGGAACGCTCGGTCTGGCGTCGTCCGGCACCGGGACGGTGACGGTGTCGAGCGGCACCTGGCTCGTCAACGGCAATGGCCTCGGCGGTGAAAGCTTCGGCGTGCTCAGGGTCGGCGGCACGAGCGGCGGCACCGGGAGCCTGACGATCGGCAACGGGGGCTACGTCGTCGTGTCGAGCACGTTTACAACGGGCTCGAACGGCACGTTTGCCCTGAACTCGGGCGGCACGCTCCAGATCGGCGGCCAGTCCGGCGTCTTCGCCCCATCCACGGCCACCGGCACGGCCTCGAGCGTCGGCAGCGGCACCATGGGCGTCCTCGCTGGCAATCTCAACTTCGCTGGCACGCTCAAGTTCGCCCAGAACAACACGAGCGGCACCCTCACGAGCAGTACTACTCCGGCAACCTGAGCGGTTCGGGTGATCTCGTGAAGACGGGCACGGGCCTGCTCACGCTCAGCGGGAGCAACAGCTACACGGGCGGCACCACGCTCACCGGCGGCCTCCTCGCGCTCGGCAGTGCTGACGCGATCGGCACGACGGGCACGCTCACGTTCAACGGCGGTGGGCTCCGGGTGACGGCAGCCAACACCACCGACTACTCCGCCCGCTTCTCCGACGCCGACAACCAGCAATACAGGGTCGACAGCAACGGCTTCGACATCACGCTGGCCAACGATCTGACGAGCGCAGGCGGCAGCTTCACGAAGCTCGGATCCGGCACCATCACGCTCAGCGGCTCCAACACGTTCACGAGCGGCTCCGCGGCGGCGGGCGTGCTGCAGGGCTCGGCCACGAACCTCGCCGCGAGCGGCACGTTTGGTGTGGCGAACGGTGCCCAGGTGCGGTTCAATCAGACCGCGCCAAACCAGACCTGGGACGGTGCCATGGTGGGCTCGGGCACGTTCACGAAACTCGGCGCCGGCACGCTCACCTTCACCGGGTCGACATCGGGCACCACGGGCACGCTTGTCGTCTCGGAGGGGGCCGTCAAGGGTACGACGAACAGCATCCGGAGGGATGTCGTCAACAACTCGCAGCTCACGTTCGATCAGACCTTCAGCGGCACCTACACCCGCAACATCACGGGCACGGGCAACGTGCTCTTGTCCAACAGCGGCACGATCACCTGGTCGGGCTCGAGCACCTACACGGGCACCACGACCGTCGCGGGCGGCAGGCTGATCGGCACCACGAGCAACATCGTGGGCGACGTCGTCAACAATTCCGCCGTCCAGTTCAACCAGGGCACGAGCGGCACCTACGCGGGCAACATGTCGGGCTCCGGACCGCTCGCGAAGAACAGCAACGGCACCCTCACGCTGACCGGCAGCAACAGCTACCAGGGAGGCACGTTCGTCAACGCCGGCTCGCTCGTCGGCGATACCGGGAGCCTTCAGGGCAGCATCGCCGTCAGTTCCGGCACGCTCAGGTTCGACCAGGCGACGAGCGCCACCTTCTCCGGCGTGCTGCTTGGCACCAGCCCCAGCAGCCGTTTCGTCAAGACCGGCGTTGGCGACTTGACTCTCTCCGGCACGAACACCAACGACGGCACCTGGACCGTCTCCGGAGGCCGGCTGATCGGCACGACGTCGAGCCTTCAGGGGGCGATCACCAACAACGCCGCCGTCACGTTCGACCAGGCCACGACCGGCACCTACGCCAGTGTCATGTCGGGCTCCGGCTCGCTCACGAAACTGGGCAGCGGGTCGCTGTTCCTCACCGGCAGCAACTCCCACTCCGGGGCCACGACCGTGTCTGCCGGGTCACTCTTCATCAACGGCTCGCTCTCCAGTTCCCCCGTGACCGTCGAGAACGGCGCGCTTCTCGGCGGCGGTGGCACGATCAATTCGCTTGTCACCGCGCTGTCCGGCGGCACGATCTCCCCGGGCAACAGCCCCGGCCTGCTCACGGTGGGTTTGCTCGACCTGCAGGCCGGCAGCACGACGCTGATGGAGATCATCGGCTTGGGTGGCGCCGCCGGCACCGCGGGCATCGACTACGACAAGTTGCTCGTCACGGCCGCAGGCGGCCTCGACTACGGCGGTGCACTCAATCTCAACTTCTTGAACCTGTCTGACTTTGCGGATGGCACGACGTTCGACCTGTTCGGGTCGACCGGGGCGCCCATCGGATCCTTCGCCTCCGTCTTCACATCCGGCACCGGCATCTATGCCGGGCTCACGCTCACCAACGACGGCCTGGGCGTCTGGACGAGCACTCCGCTCCTCAACAGCCAGGTCCTCACGTTCAACCAGAGCACGGGGGATCTGGTGATCACCGCCGTCCCGGAGCCCTCCACCTGGACGCTGGCGGCCATTGGAGCCGGGTTGGTGGGGTGGATGGCCCGCCGCCGGCGGAGGGCTTGAACGGGAGCGGGGTGACACGCGCCCGTCGCCCTGCGGCACGCGGAGATGCCACCGGCGACTGCTGCGACTCATGCGACAAACCGCCCTCCTACGACAACTCGCGGATCGCCTGGGCCAAACTCATGGCCCGGGTGGGCGAGGAGTTTCGGCTGGGGTGCCCGGGGTGCGGTGGCGACATCCCGCTCATCGCGTTCATCACCGAGCCGGGGGCGATCGGGAAGTTCCTGACACACCTCGGCGAACCGCTCGAACCGCCTGTTGGCGGCGGAGCGTTCGAGTTGGTTGGTCGGGGTGTTGGCGGGCTGGGTTGTGGTCTGGCTGATTGTGTTCTGGCCGGTGTCGTGGGAAGTGGTGGTTGCGGTTGCCATCGGCAGGTGCGATCTCCTCGAGGGTTGAATGGAAGGCCCAGCCGCCAAGACTGCTGGCGGCACGGGCTGGGAAAAACCCTTGGCTGGTGACGATTCTGGAGGCCTACGGCGGGCGATCAGCCACCGAGGCGACCGTGGAGCCGTCTGCCGACAGGCACCGACCAGAAGCCCATCGGCGTAACCCTTCGATCTTGTCGCCCGCGGTCACAGCCACGGGCACGACGTTCTGGGCGGCCTGAACGAATGGGACGACGAGTAGCGATTCGCGTGGGTCGGCATGGTTGCGGAGGTCGAAGCCCGGAAGCACACGGCTTGCCGACAGGTCCAACGTGCGGCCGCGTCGTATCACTTGGCTGCTTGGGCGTTGCGCTGCTGCCTCTGCTGCTCGTCCAACCACTCCGGGATCACGAGGTCCTCGGTCGCGCTGCCGTCGGGTTCGGGGATGAGTTCCAGCGTCTCGATGAGCGGGATTTCGACGTCCTCCTTCTCGATCAGGGCAGACAGCGTCTTGGGTGAGATTTTCTTGAGGTTGGTGAGGGCTAACCGGCCTTCACGGGCGGCGAGGGCTTGTGCGATGGCAACCGAATCGGGGGAATCGAAGGCGGTGACGGCGGAGAGGTCACCATTCCACGCCTTTGATTCGGCGAGTGACTTTGCGGTGGCGGCGTCGAGCGTGGTCAGGCCGGAGAGGAACAGATATTGGCTCTTGAACTCCACGAGTGCCTTGGCAGTCTCGGCGTCGAGGGTGGTCAGGCCGTTGAGCGGAAGCGGGCCTTTGCCATAGCCTGCCAGTGCCCTCGCCGTTTCAGCGTCCAGCGACTTCAGGCCATTCAGAGGCAAGCAACCGGGAACTCCCCTCTTGCCGAAGCCCTTGACGTCGATCTCCACCCCCAGAAAATCCTCCGCCAGTTTCCGTGCCTGCTCCGGCGTCAGGCTCTCGATCTTGTTCGTGTCCTCGGGCAACTCGTCGGCATGCGCAGGAGCGAAGCCGAGGTAGAACCCAGATACGAACAGGGCGATGACTACCGGAAAAAGATTCGCCTTCACGGGCTTCATGGCGGGCCTCGGTGCGGTAGGCGGGGAGCAGTCGGGCGTGAGCGGTCCAGTAGCCGATCCGAAGTCTACCCCCAGCCCAATGCCCGGTGAACGCCATCCGCCAGCCCCAACACTCAATTCACCCCCGGCCTGTGGTGAGGCTCCCTGTTCCTAAACCCTCATATCGCCTGGTACAGGAAATCCAACCCGGTCAGTGGAGCCGCATCGATGTGCGTCCAGGGAGCGTGCGGGACGTCGCCGAGCGCGTCGGGGCGCTCGGCAAACCCAGAAATACATCTGGTTTCGGCCCGCGGCGGTGAGCGGTGCTGATCTGGCTCGTGCCGCTCTCCTCGCTCACGCCCCCGGCCGTGACGCTGCGCCGGGTATGCCTCGCGGCGAGACCCGTGACCCAGCCGGCCGGCTCAACGCGGCGAATGCCCGCGGTTTCAGGGCCGACTTGCCCGGTCCGGCCGAAATGATCGCCGCTTGGGCGTCTTCGATCAGCGGCTGTGCCTGGGCGCTGGTGAGCCGCTTCGACTTCACGAGCGCGTTCACTTCGTTCACGAAGGCCTGCAGCTTGCTGATGCACGCACCCAAGTCTCCTCGGTTCGCGGAGTTCTTCGCAGCATAGAGCTTCGTCGTCAGCGATCGGCCTTCGGACGTGCTCAGCGGCTTGCCTGGGCCCACCAACGCCTTGACCTCGATGATCAGCAGGTCGATCTGCTGCTGGACGCTCTGGACGGTGATCGTCACGGTGGCATCGCTGGTGCCGCCGTAGCCGTCGGACACGCGATAGACGAAGCTGTCGGTGCCGCGAAAGTTGGCGAAGGGCCTGTAGGTGAACGAACCGTCGGCGGAGAACGAGGTGAGCGTTCCGTGCGCCGGAGCCGTCACGAGTGTCGTTTGCACCGTCAGCGGATCGCCGTCCGGATCGCTGTCGTTGCGAAGCAAACCGGGCGCGGACACGGAGAGTAGCCCATCTTCCGGCACGCTGTAAGCATCGGCCTCCGCGACCGGCGGCCGGTTCGCCGGATCACCCACATAGCCCGCCAGCGCGATGTCGGAGTTCAGGTAGAAGCCCGCGTCACCGCCGGCGACGATTCTGCCGTGGGGCAGGATCACGACCGCGTACGCGGTCTCCGTGGAGCTGGGGAAGTTCGTGACGACGGTTCCGCCCGTGCCAAAAGAGGTGTCGAGCGTGCCATCGGCATCGTGGCGGCTCGCCGCAAAACGGGTGGTGCCGTAAGTCCCCGCCGCTCCGACCGTCACGATCCTGCCGTTCTGCTGGATCGCCAGCCCATGTACGGCATAGGACTGTCCACCGATCGTGGTCGATGCGATCCCGGCCACGCCGAACGTGCCGTCGATGCTGCCGTCTCCATTGAGCCTGATCAGGATTCCGGTGTTGAGCCCACTCGCATTCCGGTAGCCGGCCAGGATCATCCGACCGTCCGCGAGCAGCGCGACACCTTGCCCCACCTCGTCACCGCCGAGGTTGATCGTCACGACGCCGGCTGTCGCGCCGGAACCGAACGTCGCATCGAGCGAACCGTCGGGCATGTAGCGGGCGAGGGCGAAATTCTGGTCGCCGAGCCGACTTGTCCCGGCCGCGACGAGTTTGCCATCGGATTGCCAAGCCAGGCTGCTGACGATCGCGCCGGTCTCCTGCACCGGCGTGATCACGCGACCGCCGATGCCGAACGTGGGATCGAGGTTGCCCGCGGCGTCGTAGCGTGCCATCGCGAACCGCACCGGCCCCGTGCCGCCCGGAATCGTGTATCCGCCCACCACGATCTTGCCATCCGGCTGCACCAGTACGGCGGAGGCGCTATCCTGCGAATTGCCGCCGCCAAAGTCGGTGAAGACGGTCCCGCCCGTGCCGAAACTGGTGTCGAGGTTGCCCGCCGAATCATAGCGGATGATCGCGAAGTCCGAACTGGGGCCGGTGCCCGAGAGCCCGGCGGCCACGATCTTGCCGTCCGGCTGGATGGCGACGCCTTGGAGCGCATCGTCCGTGCCGCCGAAATCGTTGTCGACCCAGCCTCTGCCGCCCGGTCCGAATGTCGGATCGAGCGTTCCGTCGGGCAGGTAGCGGGCCACCATGAAGTCGTGAGCCGGGTAGGTGTCGTCAAATCCGGCGCAGACGATCTTGCCGTCGGTCTGAACGGCCATCGCCCGGATCGAATCCTGGTAATTGGTAAGGCTCAGCGTCACCGTTCCTCCGCTGCCGAAGTTCGGGTCGAGCGCGCCGGCGTCGAGCAACCTTCGCGGCTCGAGAGGCTCGTGTCGCAAAACGCGGTGCCGCTTTCGGGAAACGTATCGCTGGCGCGGGCGGCTCGGCGTGCGAGAAGTCATCTGCGTAAACATGGGAACCTCCTCATGTGCTTGGCGAAACCCTGGTAATGCAACTAAAAAAGCCGGCGTGAGCGTGCCACCAACGAGGCGGCAGGCTCACACCGGCTTACGTGTGACGAGCCGTCCGGCTGCTGCCGGAATGCCCATCAGCCCGTCATCCGATCGTCTCGAAGGAAGCGGTGCGAAACCCTCGCAGGTTCCGCGTCCTCTTCCTCCGTTTCAACGCTAGGGTCGGCCGGGCAGAGAAAGCAAGCGTGCAACCGTAGCCTCGTCGAGGGGATAAGCCGGGGCTGATGCGAACAAAGATTTCGCGGTCAAATCGCCATCGAGTCGGACGCAGAACGAAAGCACCCCAATCAGGACACAATCCGTCTCCGGCCTCGTGGCCGCGGGGGGCCCCCGGTTGGGGCTCGCGTGCCAACCACCGTCAACAGGCGACAGGGTGGTGATCGAATCCGACACGGATCTATCACCTGTGGGAGCTCAATTCGCCCCCGGCTCCCGCACCACTCTCCGCACCCGACCGCCAGCCCGCTCCTGATCACGCGAATACACACCCGTCCGGTCAGCCGAAAGGCACCGACCGGAAGCCCACTGGCGTAACCCTTCGATCTTGTCGCCCGCGGTCACAGCCACGGGGACGACGTTTTGCGCGGCCTGAACGAGCGGGACGTCCAAAAGCGACGCCAGCCTGCAGCACGACTTGATCTTGGCGCCGGTCCAGTTGGTGTCGTCCGGCCGGGCCTGCTTCGCGTCCAGTCCGTTCTGCCGCGTGTAGATGGCCCAGAAATCGGGGACGGGAACCGATTGCTGCTCGCCGGGCAAGCCGAGCGGTACAATCAAGGAGCCCCGATCGGCAGGACGTGGCCGCCGACGCGCGTCGTGCCGACGGCTCCATCGTTCTGTCATCCGCAGCCTGCAGGTCGCCCATGAACAGGACGACGTTCTGTTCCTTCACCCGCGGTGCGATTGCCCGGAGGTCGTGGCTGGCGATGCTCGCGGCGCTGCCGCTCTTCGCTTGCGGGTCGTCCGCGACGGCGGAACGGGGGCGGAAAGACTTCGCGGTCAGCGAACCGATGTTCTCGACGCTGCGGGAATACTACGCGGGGGACTATCGCCGGCCGCATTTCGACGCCCTCGTCAAGCTCTACGGGTCGCCCGAGAACCTGGAGAAGGCAGCCCGCTACGACTCGGCGAAGTGCACGGCCTTCGTCGCAGTGCCCGCGGGCTGGGGCCGAGGCAAGCGCGGCTGGGGCCTCTACCTGCACGTCTCCCCCGCCGACACGGGCTACCTGCCCCCGGGCTGGGCCGCCGTCTTGGCGCGGGAGAAACTGATCGGCCTCTCGCCGCACGGCATCGGCAACGACGCGGACGTCCTGCTGCGGACGCGTGTGGCCCTCGACGCGATGGCCGCCGCCCGCCGCGAGTTCAACCTCGACGCGGACCGGGTGTTCGTGGGGGGCTTTTCCGAAGGCGGCGTGGTGGCGGCCCGGCTGGTCGTCGAGTTCCCCGAGTTCTGTCGCGGTGCGGTCGTGGCGTGCAGGGCCTTGCCGCTCCGCGACGTGCCGTCCCCCGGCTCACAAGTCGCGCATCGGCCGGGAAACGCCTGCTGAGGATTGATTGATGGGGCTATCCTCGGAAGATTTGGTTTCGCACCGGCGGCACCACCGACTTGCCCGCGTGGTCCGTTCCCGCATGCGGGTAAGCCTGACGCACGTCCCGCGCTGCGGGCCGACGTCGCCACGGTGCGGCGCGGCCGACTCCGGAGATGAGCCGATACCCGGGACTCGAGTGCATCTGACTTTGGTGAGGCACTGGCTTCAGGGGCGGCAAAAGTCGCCGCTGCGCGGTCTCGCAGATTCTCGCTGTGGCCGCGGCGGCCACACGCTCGTCGAGCGTTCGCCGACCCCCTCGCCTACCTTTTCCAATGTGCCCGGGCAACACTCCAAGGAGGCCAGAACCGCTCTAGACCATTTGGTCGCCGGAACAGTCTCATGGGCAGTGGTACGGAAACCGACACCGGGTCAAGCGCACGCTGATGTGTGGAATCGTAGGCATCTGGAACCGGTACGGAGACCGTGCCGACCCTGCGCTCGTCGAGCGGATGCTAGCGACCATCCTGCACCGAGGGCCGGATGGCGGCGGAGTCTGGTCCGAGGGTCGCATTGCTCTCGGTCACCGTCGGCTCTCGATCCTCGACCTGTCCGCGGCCGGGCATCAACCGATGCTGACTTCAGACCGCCGCGGAGTGCTCGCCTACAATGGCGAGATCTACAACTACCCGGAAATGCGGCTTCAACTCCAAAAGGAGGGCGTTTCATTTGTCGGAACGTCCGACACGGAAGTCGTCCTTGCGGCCCTCCATACCTGGGGACCGGAGCGAACCATTCCCCTCCTCAACGGGATGTTCGCCTTTGCGTATCTCGACCTCCGGTGCGGAGCCCTGTGGCTGGCCCGTGACCGTCTCGGCATCAAACCACTCTATGTCGCGGAGGCCGGCCAGGAATTTCTCTTCGCCTCCGAGGCCAAGGCAATTCTCGCGCATCCCGGAGTCGTGAAGCAGGTCGATGCAGCGGCGCTGAATCGCGGTTTTCTCACGCGGCGACGTTCCCACGACACTCTCTTTGCAGGCATCACCGGCTTGCCGTCGGGCAGCTGGTGGAAAGTGACCGGCGACGGTATCGCAAAGCATCGCTATTTCGATCTTGAGACCGCTCTCGATCGAAAGCATCTGACAGACAATCACCGGTCGATCGATCTGAAGCACGTCATCGAGACCCTGGAGCGCGACCTCCGCGAGAGCGTCCGCATGCATCTCGCGAGCGATGCTCCGATCGCCGCGATGTGCAGCGGCGGCGTGGATTCAAGCCTCGTCGCGGCGTATGCCGGCGATGACCGGCCAGGCATGATCGGCTACGTTGCCGAGGCACCCGTCGGCAGCGGCGAGGCGGCCCAAGCACGGCGCGTTGGCCGCCATATCAATATCCCGATCCGCGAGGTGGCCGTGCCCCGCGAGGATTACCTTCGCCTCTGGCCGGTCTGCGTCTGGTCTCTGGACAGCCCCGCTCACCATCCCAGTGATCCCGCTCTGCTATCCGTCGCACGAACCTGCCGGGCAGATGGAATCAAGGTTCTCCTCACCGGAGAGGGGGCCGACGAACTCTTCGGCGGCTACGCCTGGCACGCGGCTGCTCATCAATACTGGCGCAGCTGGGATTGGTTGTCACTGGTGGTGCCATCTCTTCTTGCGACCCGTACATTCTCCCGTCGATGCGGCTTTCCGCTGCAGTGGCCTGTCGCGAGCGGTAAGCAATACCGAAGCCGAGCCCGCATGGCTCTCGCCGCCGACGTCGAACGTGAACTTCTGCCACGCAGACTCTTCGCTAGTCTTCCAGGAATAGAGCGACTCTCCGACCGCGCGCTGGTCGTTTCGGGCCTTACCGACCTTGTCGAACACCTCTCGTGGGTTCTGCACCGACACGATCACATGAGCATGGCCGCCTCGATCGAGATGCGGGTGCCGTTTCTCGAGAACCGCTTGATCAACTTCGGCATGCATCTTCCCTGCTCGGTGAAGCTCCGACGCGGCGAAGGCAAATGGGCGTTGAAAACCGTCGCTCTCAAGCGACTCCCGCGGGACGTCGTCTTTGCCCGGAAAAAAGGGTTTCCGATGCCGAGTGCCTACACGGAAGGCACCGAACGCATCCTGCTTGGCGGACTACTGCCCGATCAGCTGCAGTGGTCAAGGGCGACGACGGGGTTCATCATCGACGACCTGAGGCATGACGTAGACCTCCGGTTTATCATGGTGGGAACGGAAATCTGGCTGCGACAGCATTTCGGCAACGAGACCTCGGATGCCATCGGTGAGAAGCTCCTCGCCCTCGCCCGGTGATTTCCTTCGCGAGGCTGAAGCGACACTCTCGGCGGGGAACCTGACCGGGCCCTGATGACCGCATGAAGGGGCCTCCTCAGACAGAATCCGTGGGTGAATGTCGGCTCCGGGCGTTCACCGAGGACGTGAAACAGCGGTTTTGACGCTCTTGCCCGCCCGATAGCCGAACGCTTTTCTGGTGGTCAGTTTCACGATGCCGTTCAAACGCTCGACACCGCCCGCCGACATGACCCCTTGGCTTGGAACCAGGTGAGGATCAAGCGCCGGTGACGTCCCAGTCTCTTGGCCGCCTTCTTCATTGGCTCGAGGAGCCGCTCCGGCGATGCCTGCCTTGACCTCAGCCCCGAGTGACTCGCAGAAGCCCCGAAGACTGTTCTCCGCCCGATCCTCTGTCACCGCCGCCGACGGACGCGGAAAAAGTTCCCGGCGCCAAGCAGAAAACCTCCCGCAACACGATTGCCATGGTGGGCTTCGACGCGGCTGCGGTGAGTCCATCCTGGATTGGGAAATACGAAATCACCTCTGCGCCCATATCACGAATCGGGGACAGTGGGGTGCGACTGACAAAGCCATCAGTCTCGCCCAGGAGGATGCCCGGGGCGAAATCCACCTCGACCAGAAGCTCCGCACCACCGCCGTCGGTGGGACGGTTGGCAATAACTGGCCTGAAGTGTACGGGGATCATTCCCCCGTTGGCATGAAGCAATGGGCCGCATCAGGTATTACCGCAGGGTGAGCATGCTGGCCGGCCGCTTCTATCGCCTGCCCACTGAAGCGGAGTGGGATGTTGCGTGTCTTGCCGCCTGCAAGGATTGCAAAGCGAGGGGAACCTCGGCAAGCCGATGCTTCTGCTGCCGGAGCAGGCCCACGTCGAGCAGCCGATCAACAGCCGCTTCCTCATCGCGATGGGTACGGGCGATTTTTGCCACAGCGAGGCCGTATCGCCGCGGGGGGGCCGGGACTTCGTCGGGAGGCTGGACCGACATACCGCCGCGGCCGACGCCTATCGCGGACGGATGGACGGCACTCCGGCCGCGCTCGACGTCATCGCCGCGCGCCTGGCCGCAGCCCCTGCTGACTGTCCGCGTTCAGCGCACGGTTTGATTGCGGCCCAGGGCGGCCCGCTCCTGCCAGCGAAGCGCGAGGATCGTGACGACGGTCGCCACCGCGATCTGCGTGGCGAGGGCCGCGATCGGAATCCAGATCGCCGGGTCGTAGGTGCCGAGGCTCTGCCAGAACACGGGCACCCCGTCGCCCTCGCTGCGACAGCCGCGATGCGCCTAGTAGAGCGGCGAGAAGAGCTTCGCGAGCACGGCGAGCACGCCCCCGCGGATCGGCAGGATCGTTGCTCCGAGCAGGGTCTGGGGCGTGATCAGGAGCGGCACCGCGAGCACGCCCTTGTCGGTCGAGCGGACGCAGGCCGAGACGATCAGGCCGATCGCCGGAAGCCGCGCGGCTTGTCCTTGATGGCGACGTAGACGTCGGCGAGGCGATGCACCTCGAAGTGGCCGAGGGCCTCCACGCGCCCCCCCGAGAGGCCGCCGATCGGCTGGAGCCGCACTCTGTCGAGACCGACCTCCGCGACGACCCGATCGATCGCGGCCTCTCGGCTGTCTGTCATCTGACCGGGTTGGATTTCCTGTACCAGGCGATCTGAGGGTTTAGGAACAGGGTGCCTCACCACAGGCCGCGTGTGCGGCTTGAGCCATCGCAAGCCCCGGCGTTGACGGCTATGCGAAGAAGGAGTAATTTCCCCCAGCTATTGCCTTTGCCTTTTTAGAGATCGCTATTGCAAGCGCCCACCACCGTCGCGACGAGAAATCGAACGCTGACGGCAATCTGACCGGCCACGCCTGACGCGGGATTCTTCCCGCGTTCATCTGCCGGTGGTGCTGCATACCGGGGCTGGATGGTTTTTGCCCTGCTTGAAGTCTGTGGGTTGTCGTTCTTGGGTCTCGTCGCGGTCGTGCTGGGGGCTTGGCCGCGCTACTGGTCAAGGAGTCCAGCGATGCCTGCTTTCGCGCCGCTTTCGAGGCTGCCTGTGTCTGAATCGCGTGCGCCCGGGGCGGGGGCCGCGAGTCTTGGGCTCGCGGCGTTGGCATGCCTTTTGGGAGGTGCACCGTCGGCGAGTGCCGCCACCACCATCTACGACGCCAGCAACACACCCTACGTCGGCGGCACGATCGCCCCCGGCGATACCGTGCGGATCGACGACGGGGCAACGGTCACGGGAAACATCGCCAACAGCGGCACGCTGCAGTTCAACCAGACGTCGGGATCGCTCGCGCTCACGGGCACCTACACCGGCAACGCGACGGCGACGCTTTTGCTCACCAACGGGGGCACCGTGGGACTGCTCCAATCCACGACGACCACGATCATCGACGGGGCTGTGGACGTGCGGGCCGGTCGTCTCTCTACGGGCACGGCCGCCCTGTTCATCGGTTCGACCGGCACGGGTAGCCTGTCGATTTCGGGGGACGGCGCCGTGGCCACGGCCTTCGCACAATTCGCGTCGGGGGCCAACTCGTCGGCGGTGTACACCATGACCGGGGGGACGTTCACCAACACAGCCCGCTCCGCGGCACCGTTCTACTTCGCCTCGGGAAGTTCGTCGTCGGGCACGTTCATGATGACCGGGGGCACCGCGAACCTCGGCACTGGCGCGGGTGGAGCCCTCGCCTATGGCCCGAACTCGACGGCCATGATGACCCTGACCGGCGGCACGCTCACCTGGAACTGGTGCGAGCCGGCCGAGGGCGACAATAGCACTGCGACGATCTCCCTCAGTGGCTCCGCCGCGCGGCTCAACGCCACAAGCATCCTGCGGATGTCGATCGGCGCAAACGCCGTGAGCAGCTTCACGGCCAGCTCCGGCGTCGCCTCCATCGGCACGTTTGTCCTGGGGGCGGGTGCCAATTCCGTCAGCACCGTCACGATCAACAGCGGGTCCGTGGGCTTCGCCGGCACTGGCGCGACGACCAACGCCAACCTCGTCGGAGCGGCGGCCGGCAGTTCCGGCACGATGACGATTTCGGGCGGCACCACCACGATGGCGGGGCCGACGATCGTCGGCGGCCTCGGCACTGGCAACGGCGGCGGTGGGAGCCGGGGTCTTGTGCGGATCGAGGGCGGCCTGATCACCACCAACACCGCGGCCTCGGGCAACTTCACGAACGTACTGGAGAACCACTTGATCCTGGGCCGCTATGCGGCGACGACCGTGAGATGGTCGTGACGGGCGGCACCTTCACCGCCCAGCGGGACTTCTACGTCGGCGGCAGCGGCACCGGCGCACTCTCGCTCTCCGGCGGCAGGCTGCAGGTGGGGCGGATGTACATCTCGTCCACGATCGCATCGCAAATGAACAATACGGGCGGCGCGGGAAGCGTCACGGTGTCGAGCGGCACGCTACTCGTCAGCGGCAGCGGCAACGCCGCCAACCTGTCCGTGGGCACGAACTCCAGCGGCACAGGTTCGCTGACGATCAATGGCGGCGGCGAGGTGATCGTCGGCGGCACGCTCTCCCGTGGAGCGGTCGGCGCGATCACCCTCGGGCCCGGAGGCACCCTGCAGATCGGCAGCGGGACGTCCAACGGCGTGCTCCTTGGCGGCACGGGCAGTCTCGTCAACGACGGCACGCTCGTGTTCAACAGGCGCACGGACTTTTCCTACTCCGGTGTGATCAGCGGCTCGGGGGCATTCATCAAGCGAGGCAACGCCTGGGGGACGCTCCAGTCCGCGAACACCTACACCGGGCTTACCTCCGTGGAGACGGGCGTTCTCCGCCTGAGCGGCTCCGGGGCCATCGGGACCGGCGGGCTGTCGCTCACCGGAACGGCGCGGTTCGATCTCGCAAACCTCACGGCGACCACCTACACGCTGCCGGCCACGGGGGATCTGCTGGGCACCGGCACGCTCTCGGGATCCGGGAAGACCCTCGCCGTGCTCGGCCAACTGCTCCCCGGTCTGACAAGCGGCACGTTCTCCCTCGGCAGCGGCCTCACGCTCGACCTGTCCGCCTCGAAGGGCAGCACCTTCGACATCACCTCCCCGGCGTTCACGTCCGGCAGCTACGACCTCGTCAACGGAGACGGCAGCGTGATCTTCGGCGGGATTCTCAGCCTCGACTTCAGCGGTGGCGCCTACTCCGAGGGTGAGAACGTCCTGCAACTCTTCGCGAACACCGGCGGCCGTTTCGGCGACTTCACTTCAGTCGTCGCCACCGGCTTGGGCGAGGGGCAGTACGCAACGTTCAACCCGGGGACGGGCTCCATCTCGGTCATCCCCGAACCCTCCACCTATGCCATGGCCCTCGCCGGTCTGGCCTGCGGTGGGTTCTCGATGTGGCGGCGAAAGCGGGCCTGACGTAGCGACGTCAGACTGAGTCCAACGCGAGGGGAGCAGGTCGCCATCACGGGCCTGCTCTCCTCTGTGTTTGCACGCCAGTCTCATTCCGCCCGCAACACCCTCCGCACCCGTCCGTCACTCACCTCTTCCGACCGCGAATACACCCCCGTCCGATCCGCGGACAGGCATCGACCGGAGGCACACTGCCGCAGGCTCTCGATCTTGTCGCCCGCAGTGACAGCCACGGGTATGACCAAGCTCTGGCCATCGTGGTGTGCAGACTCGTGGCGGCTCGGGCTGGGAAAACCCCTTGGATGGTGACGGTTTTCGGACGCAGGGAAGCCCGATCAGCAGCCGAGGCGACCGTGGAGCCGTCTGCCAAGATGAGCCGGAATCAGAGGACAAAAACCCCGGATAGCCGCTGAATGGCAGGGCGGCGGGCTTCTATCGGGCAGAGGGATCGGGCCGGAAGATGTTACCCCCATAGGGAGATCGGAGAAGACAAGAAAGAGTTAGAGGAGACAACGTACCGGTTCAGCACTGGCGAGGATGGAGGTCGACGCGAGTGCTGAACTTGGTCGGCATGGGTGCGGAGGTTGGTGCCATGCGCGCCCGCGCGTGGATAGGAAGCTCCTCGGCCCCTCCCCGATCGGACCGCATCCAGCCCGATTGGCCCCGGCTGCTGCTCCTCATGATCCGCCCCGCTCGGCCGACGCTTGCCGAAGTGCCATTGGCAGACCTATCCTCCCGGATTGGGTTTACCTCGTTGTGGTGCGGTCTTATTTGGAGAACCCGTCAATGAACGTCGTTGGCAACAAAGCCGCTGCGCTTGTCCTCCTGGCTGTTCTGCCGAGCCATGCGGTGCTCGTCGCTCAAGAAACAGGACCAGCCCCGACGGCATCGCAACACCAGGCGAAGGGTGCTGCTGCAGCACAGGTTCCTTCCACTGCAGGGGATGCAGGCGCGACGGCGGACGAAGACTGGGTCGCTTTTGCGAAGACGCAGCTGATTGGGCCCGACAGAATGGTGGGTGAGGCGAGACTCTACGATGTCAAGACCGGAGCGTTGTTGGGATCGTTGCGTCGCTACGGAGACAACCTGCGACATGTGCAGTTCTCGCCGGACGGCAAGCTCGCGCTCCTCAGCTTCTACAACAAGTGCGTTTTGTGGAATCTCGGCAGCGGTGATGTGGCTCGTGAGTTCGACCAGGGAGGCATCGCGCATTTCTCGCCGAATGGATCACACATCGTGATCTACGGCGAGCATCAAGCAACACGCCATGACTTGATCACCGGCAAGGCCGTCGAGACGATCCAATTACCCGTAGGAAGAGGTTTCAAGAGCGGTTACACGAGAATCAACGCGCACATCGCCAATGCGGAGCAACACGATGCGTCCGGGACTCTCATCTACAACGCCGATGAATCCAACTACCAGGCGATCGTTGACGCCGCGACGGGGCAGGAAGTTGGACTATGCCCGGGCAACACACGAGGATGCATCGTCTCAGGAGCAACGAAGACGGTTCTTCACGGCGGCCCACTGCACCCCGTCAATGTCGTGCGCGTATTTGATTTCAATCGCAACGAAATCGCCCGATTCGACATGCCGGTCGGCGCAGTCGTAGGGCTTGGTGGTGAACTGAAAGCAGTCAGTCGTGATGGAAAACAGTTCCTCTATGCGCGTCCAGCCAAGGAAGGCGGTGAAAATCCAGGCCCGCAGGCTCGGTATCGCACGAGACATTATTCAGTTCATGACACGGAGACCGGTAAAGAATTGAAGGCGTTGGGCGACTTCGACACCAATTACAGGCCGCATTTCTCCCCCGACGCACGGTTTGTCGTGCTGTTGCCGACGTTCGGCCACCACGCCGATGACGTCCGAGATCCCGAGATTCTTGTGATCAACGCCGCGACAGGGGCCGTGGATCGCCGCATGTACTCCGGGCCGTGGGCTTTGCCGTCGTTGGACTTTGACGCCGATGGCGGCCGCATGCTCGTGGCCGGGGCCATGAATCTCCAGTTCTGGCGAAGGTCTGGTGCGTGGCGGCAGTTGGAATCCCAAAACCCCATGCCCCGGAAGGTGGTCGATACGCTGAACATCCTCAAGGAAGACCGGGCGAAGGATTCCGCAGCCCCGGAAATGGCGCCGAAGAGTAGGCCGAAGAGCACCGGACCGGGAGAAGAATAGGAGCGTTGGCGGCGCAGGCGGCGCGGGCGACCACGACGAGGAGTGACGACTGATTCGGGGGCAGGCGTCGCCATGACGAGAGCGGTGAACTCACCACGGGCACGACGTTCCGCGCGGCGTGAACGAGCGGCACGTCCAAGAGCGACGCCAGCCTGTAGCACGACTTGATCTCGGCGCCGGTCCAGTTGGTGTCGGCTGGCCGAGGGCAGTCCGCGGTCAGCATGGAGCACTCGGGCGGCTGTGTGCTTCGCTGCTCCGGGCCGAGGGTCTTCCGGACACCCGGCCACGTGAAGGAGAGCCTGACGGCGGCCATCGTTGTGCGGAGCCTGTTGGCGGCGGAACGTTCGAGTTGGCTGGTCGGGGTTTTGGTGGGTTGGGCTGTGGTCCGGCGGGAACTGTTCTGGCCGGTTGTAGATTCGGTGGTGGTTGCGGTGGACATCGGTACGTGCGATCTCCTTGGAGAGTGGATGGAATGCGCGGCCGCGCAGACTGGTGGCGGCACGGCTTGGAAAAGTCCCTGGCTGAGGACGGTTTTCGGGCACTGGCACGCCCGATCAGCAGCCGAGGCGACCATGGAGCCGTCTGTCGCCATGAGCCGGAATCAGTGAACAAAAAACCCGGATAGGCGCTGACTGTCAGGGCGGCGGACTACTATCGGGCAGAGGGATGGGGTCGTGAGGGGTTACCCCATAGGGAGATAGGAGAAGAGAAGAAAGAGTTAGAGAAGAGAACGTACCGGTTCAGCACTGGCGTCGATGGAGGTCGACGCGAGTGCTGAACTCGGTCGGCGTGGGAGCGGAGGTTAGTGCCATGCGGCCCGGAGCGTGGATAGGAAGCTCCTCGGCACCTCCCCGATCGGACCGCATCCAGCCCGATCGGGTCCGGCGGTTGCTCCTCGTGATCCGCCCCGCTCGGCCGATGCCTGCCGAAGTGCCATCGGCCGACCTATCCTTTTCGAATGCAGGAACGAGCTGCGGCCTGTGAATGGGTATGACTGCGGCAGGCCCGCCACCCGTGCGGCCAGGTCGCGGAACCGCGGCATGACCTCGGGGCCGGAGTCGCCGGGGTGGTCCAACCGGCCGATGTCGCCGATCTCGGGCGAGCGTCCGGCCTCAAGTTTCGGGATCAGTGCGAGCATCGCCTCGTGCACGCCGTTGCAGTGGTCGATCGTCATGAAGGCCGACCAGCCCTGCATCACGGGCGTGACCCCGGGCAGTGGCGGCACGGATCGGCGTCCCCGGAGAACCGGCTCGGACGCCGTGGCGACGAGTCGTTCGATATCCGTCGCGGCGGCACGGAACTGCCGCTCGTTGGTAGCCAGCGAGCGGATGCGATAGCCGAACCGCAGCAGCTGTCCGGTGATGAAGTTCTGGGGCATGGGCGGACGGCTCGCCAGCGGAAAAACCGGGCTGTCCGGCCGGGATCGGGCCAGGTTAACGGCCTTGTCGTTTCGCGGTTCCTTCGTGGTAGTCTCCCTCCCCAGGAACACCCGCAGGAGATCACGCCATGCGACGTCGTCCCCATGATCATCTCGCCGACCGGAAGTCCCGCTGCGGGCTGCACCTGGGGTTCGAGGGCCTGGAGGGCCGCATCGTCCTCGCGGCGGGCATCGGCCACGACCGCGGGTCACGGGTCTTGTCGATCGTCGGATCGGCCGGCAATGATGTGGCGGAGGTGCGGCAGCAGGGCGCGAACATCGTGGTGACGCTTGCCTCGGCGTCAGGCCGGGTCAGTCGCACGGTGCCGGCCGCGCAGGTGTCGCGGGTCGTGTTCACTGGGCTCGCGGGCAACGACACATTCACGAACCAGACGGCGATTCCCTCGCGGGCCGACGGCGGCGCAGGTGCCGACATCCTCCGCGGCGGCCAGGGGGCCGACGAGCTCATCGGTGGTGACGGCAACGATCGGTTGATGGGCAACGCGGGCAACGACGTCATCGACGGCGGCGCGGGAGACGACGCCGCCTGGGGCGGCGTGGGCAACGACCGACTCATGGGCGGCGTCGGGCGGGACCAGGTGTACGGTGAGGACGGTGTCGACGACATGTGGGGCGGATCGGGCGACGACATGCTCGACGGCGGCGTTGGCAACGACACGGTCCGCGGCGAGGACGGCAGCGACATGCTGCTCGGCGGGATCGGTAACGACCTGGTCACCGGCGGCATCGGCAACGACGAACTGCAGGGCGGCGTTGGCGACGACTCCCTGCTGGCCGATGCGGGCGACGACATGCTCAATGGCGACGTCGGTCGTGACCAGCTCGTCGGTGGCGACGGGCTCGACCGGGAGGTCGATCCGCAGGATCGGCTGGTGGACGGCGACGATGACGGCGATGGCTACGACAACGGCTACGAGGTACTCGACATCCTCTACGAATCGCCGGGAAGTACCTCGGCCTACGCCGACGACGCTACCGTGGCGCCGATCATCGCCGCCGTGTCGGCGGACGTCCGGGCGCTCCTCCAGTTGCCGGCCGACGACGCCGGCCTGCGAGTGCGGGTGGCACGGGACATGTTTGGCTCGTTCGTGACCGGCGTGTGGCGGTATCTCACGCCGGACCGGATCCAGGTATGGGGAAGGTGGGCGTACCCGGAGTCGGATCTCTCGCAGCTCAACGCATTCGCGCAGTACAGCTACACCGGTCCCTACTTGGGCAACATCGCCGACTACAACAATCCCGCGAACTACGTGATCTCGGAGGAGCGCCGGATCTACGCGAACTCCGGAAAAGGCCCCTTGACCTTCGTGAGCTGGCTCCCGGGCCGGCCCGCGAATTTCTATTTCACAGCGCTCAACCCGCAGGCGGTCGACTCGCTCCGCGTAGCGCTCGGATCCATGCCCAACTTCACGAACACCGAAGGATCCTTCTCCGGTGACTTCTCCACCGCGCCCGGGCTCCCCGGCGTCCGGCCCGTCGTGGATCTGCTGCGGACAGTGAACCAGTTGAGCCGGACCGTGTCCTCCCAAACACGGGCCCGCCCGGCCCCCTTGGTTTGACGGACCGGCTTCTCTCAATGCTTCTGGCACAGCCGGGCCGTTGGGTGTTTGCGCTGCTGGTGGCGGCGACTCCGCCTGACGGGCTCGGGCCTTCCTCGACCCTCCGCTCGGCTCTCAATAGCCCGTCCAGCTTGATGCGTGCGTGCAGACGGGGTGCTCGTGGAGGCCGCCACCATAGCCAATCGTGTCGCAAACGTACCCGAGTTCACCCCCGGCTCCCGCACGACGCTCCTCACCCGACCGCCACTGCCCACCTCCGCCCGAGAATACACGCCCGCCCGATCAGCCGAGAGGCACCGACCGGAAGACGACTGGCGTAGCCGCTCGATGGTGTCGCCAGCCGACGCTTGCCGAAGTGCCGTCGGCCGCCCCATCCATTCACTGATCCGTCCGGGCTGCCCGCTGCTGCTTCTGTCTCTCTTCCAGCCAGCCCGGGATGATGAAGTCCTCGCTTCCGCTCCCGTCCGGCTCCGGAATGAACTCCAACGTCTCGATGAGCGGGAGCACGATGTCCTGCTTCTCGATCAGGGCGGTGAGGGTCTGGGGGGAGATTTTCCTCAGGTTTGGCAGGCGGAGCGGGCCAGTGCGGGTGGCGAGGCCTTGGGCGACGGCGCGGGCATCGGGCGACTCGATGGTCGTCAGCTTCGGGAGATTCCCGTCCCATTTGTCGATGGCGGCGAGGTCTTCGGCCATCTCGGCGGAGAGCGTGGTGAGGCCCTGGAGATACAGCCAGTTCTTGTGCGCCGCCAGCGCCGTGACCGCCGCCTTGGAGAGCCTGGTCAGGCCGTTGAGGGACAGGCTGCCCGTGTGCCGAGCAATCGCCCGCGCCGCCTCGTCGGAGAGCTCGGTCAAGCCGTCGAGGGTCAGACTGCCCTCGTGCTCCGCGAGCGCCGTGGCCGTCTCTTTGGAAAGCATGGTCAGGCCGCCGAGGGACAGCGATCTGCCCTTGTGCCGCGCCAGCGCCCGGGCCGCCTCATCGGAGAGCATGGTCAGGCCGTTGAGGGACAGCGTTCTGCCCGTGTGCTGCGATAGCGCCGTGGCCGCCTCGTCGGAGACCGCGGTCAGGCCGTTGAGAGACAGCAATCCGCCGCGGTGTGCCGCCAGTCCCTGGGCCGCGGCGGCGGAGAGCGTCGTCAGGCCGTCGAAGTGAAGATTGGAGAGCACGCTGCGCTCGCGTTGCCCCAGCGCCTTGGCCGCCTCGCCTGAGAGCGTCGTCAGGCCGTTGAGGTAGAGATTGCCGCTCCGCGTCGTCGCCAGCGCCCTGGCCGCCTCGTCGGAGAGCATGGTCAGGCCGTTGAGGAGGAGCCAGTCGCTGTTGCTCCGCGCCAGCGCCCTGGCCGCCGCCGCGGAGAGCGTGGTGAGGCCATGGAGGACCACCACGTTCCGGTGCTGTGCCAGCGCCGTGGCCGCCTCGTCGGAGAGTGTGGTCAGGCCATTGAGCGACAGCATTCCGCCCCGGTGCCCCGCCAGTCCCTTGGCCGCCTCGTCGGAGAGCGTGGTCAGGCCGTTGAGGGACAGCAGCATGCCCTTGTGCTGCGCCAGCACCTTGGCCGCCTGGTCAGAGAGGGTGTTCAGGCCGTTGAGGGACAGCACGCCCTCGTGTCGCACCAACGCCACGGCCGCCTCCGTGGAGAGCGTGGTCAGGCCGTCGAGAAAAATGGGGCCGACGTCGTAGCTCGCGAGCGCCTTTGCCGTCTCCGCATCGACCGACTTCAGACCGTTCAAGGTCAGGCATTGTTGCAACGTCCGCGAGCCTAAGCCCTCGACTTCAAGCCGCACCTTCACGCCCTGAAACTCCGCCACCAACGCGGACGCCTGCTCCGGGGTCAGGCTCTCGATCGTGTTTGGGTCCGCGGGCGGCGTGTCGGCCAGTGCACGAGGGCGGGTGAACGACGAGCCAGCCAGGATTACGGCGGCTACGAGCAGCGAAAAGCGGAAGAGCGTGGTCATGGCGGGCCTCATGGTGACAGGTCAACCGCGAATACCATATCGCCGAACGAGTTCGCACCGGATAGCCGATCGGATGCAGAGTCGCGCGAAATAGCCCCTCGGCCGCCGTTTTCAACCGCCGTCAACATCCGCGCCGACGCCCAAAAAATGCAACTTCAAGGGGTAAGCCATGCGTTCCTGGAACGACTTTTGGGTCCAGGAGGACCACGCCCTCGGCGCACGAGCCGCTCATCAACTGGGAATCGGTTGTGGACGTGCCATTGGCCGGGCTAACCTTTATGTTTCAAAAGCTCACGCAGCGTTCGTTATGGTCAAATTTCATAGGTGTGTGACGCGATGCTTCGGCCTTTATTCTTTCCCAGCAGTACAAGGATCCACCCATGAGCACGGTCACGAGTTTGCGGCGCAGGACACGGACAGCCGCGGCATGGATGGCGGTTGCGGCCGCACTGTCGGCGACCGTGGTCGCGCGGGCCCAGTCACTCGCTCCCACGGGCTACTGGCAATACACCGGCACGGGCAACGTGGTCGGCACGCTCACCTCGAGCGGCACGAACACCTCGGGCGTGATGTCGGTCGGAGGTACCGGCCTGCCGACCTACACTACCGGCGGCATGGTGGGCAGCGGCGTGTTGTTTGCGTACGGCTCACAGCCGACAACCCAGGCGGCATCCAAGTTTCTCGCGCTCAACACGTCGTTCGGCACCAATGCAGCTCCGGTGGGAGGCTACGCGCTGGGCACCACGTTCTCGATCAGCACCTGGTATTTCGTGTCGTCGCTTCCTGGGACGCTTCGGTCCTACATCTACGAAGGGCTCACCAACGATGACGTCAGCGCCGGGAATCCCTCCAGCGGTTCGACGACGCTCAGGACGTACAATATCAACGTGAATCAGGATTTCTCGGGCGCGATGGCCACAGGCTCGTGGCGGCATCTGGCGCAAACCGTCACCCTGGCGGGTGGAACCTCGACGATGGTGACGTATCTCGACGGCATTGCCTCGGGAACGCTGTCCACTTCGGCAACCGGCGGCTCCACCGGCATCAACCTGGCGACCGCTCGGTCTGGCACGAATCCACAAAATCGGCCTTTGAACGGCACGCTCGACGAGACGGCCGTCTGGCAGACGAAGGCGCTCTCAGCCGCGGAAGTGCTCGCGGTCTACAACCGGGGGCTGGCGGGCGTCTCCCTGACGAACACGGCCACCGTGGCCGGCTATGTAGTCGGCTCCACCGACAACGCCTGGCTCACGGGGGCCAACTGGGCAAGTGGCACGGCGCCCGGCCAAACGGGAAGCCCCGCGAGCACCAATGGCAACGTGGCCGTCGTCGGCAACCATGCATTCGGCGGCGGGCTGGGGATCGACATGGCCGCCGCGACAGGCGATCTGGCCCTCGGCGCGATCACGTTCAATTCGCTGGCCGGCTCCGGCGGCCTCTCGATCGGCAACTCGGCGACCGCGAGCGGCACGCTGACCCTCAACGGGGCCCAGATCGATGGGTTCGAGAACGTGGTGCTCAACAACGAGGGGTTGAGCAACCTGACGATCACCAACGTCCAGGGGGCCGACGCCGGCCAGCGGATGACGCTCCAGCTCGGCGGCACGACGAACATGGTGCGGACCGCGGCGGGCCGCACGCTCACGATCACCACCGACATCGCCGAGCGAGCCGCCGGCTCCTCGCTCACGGTCGATGGCGGCGGCACGGTGGTGCTCGGCGGCACGAGCACCTACTCCGGCGGTACGGTTGTCTCCGCCGGCCGGCTCTCGGTGAACGGCAGCCTCGGGGGCACTCCCGTGGCCGTGCTCGCCGCTGCCGAGCTCGGCGGCTCGGGCAGCATCGCCGGCCCGGTGAGCATCGCCGCCGGCGGCTTCCTCGCCCCTGGCAACAGTATTGCGTCGCTGACCACCGGCACGGCCACCTTCGCCGCGGGCGCCACCTTCGCCTATGAGGTCGATTCCACCAGTCCGCTCTCGCTCGGCTCGGCTGCCGACCTACTCGTCGTCAGCGGCAACTTGAACCTCGATCCCGGCAACGGCACGCTGCTCACGTTCACCGATCTCGCGTCGAGCATCCAGCCCTTCGTGAAAGACACCACGATCTTCGCCCTGATCAACTACTCAGGCAGTTGGAACGGCGGCCTCTTCACCTATGGCTCCAACGTGCTCTCCGACGGCGAGCGGTTCACCGCGGGCAGCCAGATGTGGGAGATCGATTACAACGCCTCCACCGGCGGCGACAACTTCACGGCCGACTACCTGCCGTCGAGCAGCTTCGTGACCGTCACCGCGGTGCCGGAACCCTCAACTTATTGCATGGCCCTCGCCGGTCTGGCCTGCGGTGGGTTCTCGATGTGGCGGCGAAAGCGGGCCTGACGTAGCGACGTCAGACTGAGTCCAACGCGAGGGGAGCAGGCCGCCATCACGGGCCTGCTCTCCTCTGTGTTTGCACGCCAGTCTCATTCCGCCCGCAACACCCTCCGCACCCGTCCGCCACTCACCTCTTCCGACCGCGAATACACCCCCGCCCGATCCGCGGACAGGCACCGACCGGAAGCCCACTGGCGTAAGCCCTCGATGTTGTCGCCGGCAGTGCCAGCCACGGGCACGACGTTCTGCGCGGCCTGAACGAGCGGGACATCGAGCAGCGACGCCAGCTTGCAGCACGATTTGATCTCGGCGCCGGTCCAGTTGGTGTCATCCGGCCGGGCCTGTTTCGCGTCCAGCCCGTAGTGCCGCGTGTAGATGCCACAGATTGCGTCCTTCTGATCACGGCCGGGCTGAAATCAGCGACGGGAGCCGATTGCTGCACGCCGGGCAAGCCGAGCGGTAGAATCAAGGAACCCTGATCGGCAGGACGCGGCCGCCGACGCGGGTCGTGCCGACGGCTCCATGGATCCGTCATCCGCAGCCTGCAGGTCGCCCATGAACAGGACGACGTTCTGTTCCTTCAGCCGCGGTGCGATTGCCCGGAGGTCGTGGCTGGCGATGCTCGCGGCGCTGCCGCTCTTCGCTTGCGGGTCGTCCGCGGCGGCGGAACGGGGGCGGAAAGACTTCGCGGTCAGCGAACCGATGTTCGCGACGCTGCGGGAATACTACGCGGGGGACTATCGCCGGCCGCATTTCGACGCACTCGTCAAGCTCTACGGGTCGCCCGAGAACACGGAGAAGGCAGCCCGCTACGACTCGGCGAAGTGCACGGCCTTCGTCGCTGTGCCCGCGGGCTGGGGCCGAGGCAGGCGCGGCTGGGGCCTCTACCTGCACGTCTCCCCCGCCGACACGGGCTACCTGCCCCCGGGCTGGGCCGCCGTCTTGGCGCGGGAGAAACTGATCGGCCTCTCGCCGCACGGCATCGGCAACGACGCGGACGTCCTGCTGCGGACGCGTGTGGCCCTCGACGCGATGGCCGCCGCCC
>Ga0315901_10002007_pt1 | contig 28685 bp, 37 predicted proteins | sample LakEriMetagenome_10_FD_203761 | JGI IMG/M metagenome (GOLD analysis project Ga0315901, IMG submission 203761) | Freshwater fungal communities from buoy surface, Lake Erie, Ohio, United States - Buoy 2 MA116 | ecosystem: Environmental > Aquatic > Freshwater > Lake | place: USA: Lake Erie, Ohio...
CTAGTTGTAATAAGTCTATCTAATTGCACTGCAAAAAACTTATTGTTTATGTCATATTGAAAGATTGAATCAAAGATTAAAAAATCTACATCAAGACAATCATTAAAAAAATCTTCATGTACTTTTCTGGCTTCAAACGATTGAAATCTATCTAAATAATCTGACCACTCAACAAATTTTGTGGTATGCCCATTGTTAATTGCAGACTGAGCAATCATTGAAAGTAAAAAAGTTTTTCCTGAAGATTTTGTCCCATCCAAAATTAAGTCTGACACAAAAACTACAGAGTCTTTGAACTTAACTTTCATGCCTTGCCCATTAATAATGCTGTCCAATGCCATGATATAATTGACAACAAATTGATAAATTGATTCACTTCTTTTTTTTGCCACACCTGTAAGTTTTCCTTTAGGTGAGTAGGTAACTGACCAATCAGTTTCCATAGTACAAAAATGGTATTTTTTAGGAATACCAGATGAGGTATACAATCTTCTCAACTTGTTTTTAAAATCTATCTTTTGTAAATCTGGATTGTCATAAATAGGACTGGTGTTCATAATTCTTCTTCTTCGATATTGTTCGTCGGTACATAATCCTTCAAGATCACTACATTTTTAGATTTTGAAGCATTTCTGGCTCTTTTACTTGCCCAATCTCTTAACTCTTCAATTTTCTCTTTCATGGTTATGTAAATAGGTACCGATTCTTTTAGTTCTTTAATAATATCTACGGAATTTATTGGTCTTTTGTTGTCAGAAAAACCTTCATACATTGCAGAAACAATCGCGGCTTCAATCTCAGCACCTGTAAAACCTTCAGAGTTGGAAACAAGCTTTTTTAAATCAAAATTTTCGATATTAAAATTTCTTTGCTCTAAATGAATTGACCAAATTTCTTTTCTTTCTTCATCATCTGGAAGGTCAACAAAAAAAATGTCATCAAATCTCCCTTTCCTTATTAATTCAGGCGGAATGTTTGCTACCACGTTTGCTGTAGCTACAACAAATACAGGAGACTTTTTTTCTTGCATCCATGTCAAAAAAGTTCCAAAAATTCTCGAAGACGTTCCTGAATCTCCTGTATTACCGATGTTAGAAAACGCTTTATCAATTTCGTCTACCCACATTATACATGGTGCAACAGACTCTGCTGTTTTGATCACACTACGAAGGTTCTCTTCTGAACTTCCTACAATTCCACTAAAAACCCTGCCTACGTCCAGCCTCAACAAAGGCAACTGCCAAAAAGATGCGATTGCTTTTGAAACTTGTGATTTACCTGCACCTTGAATTCCTATAATCATTAAGCCTTTGGGATTAGCTGGCAAACCATAATCAATTGCAACGTCAGAAAAAGCGTGTTTTCTTTTAACAAGCCAATTTTTCAAATTAGCTAAGCCACCCACTTTGCTTAGATCAAACTCTAATTCAATCCATTCTAAAATTCCAGATTGTTTTATTATGTCTTGTTTTTTAGACGCAATTTTTTTTGGGCAAAATTCATTTTCAGTTAAAATAAAATAAGTGCAAATCATTTCCACTTCTCTCAAAGAAAGCCCTTGAAAAGCTCTAGTTATATTTTCAATTTCATCATGGTTATATTCTGTTTTGAAAGTTTTTAATTCAGTTCTTTTTTTTACCTGATTAACAATTGAAAGAACTTTTTCATTGATAAGCTCTTTCTCAGGCAAAGGCCAATCCAATAAACATACTAACTTTTCAAATTCTATGGGGAGAAAATATTTTGCACCTGTGATAATTACACATTTTCTTTCAGTGTTGCATTTTTCTACTAAATTTTTTAAAGCTCTTATGGTAACTATTTCTACTTGACCAGGATGACCCTCAGGTGCTAAGAACTTGTAAAAATCATGTAACACTAATATACAAAAATCATCTTTTTCTACAATTAACTTTTGAAACCAATCTAAGATTTCTGTTTGATCTAAGTTTGGATCTATTTTGAATGAGTTTGAATTAGTAATGCCTCCAGATGAAATGTCCCAGTAAACAAACGACCAAGGCTTTGATCTGTTACAAGCAATTGATTGAATTGAATCATCAACTCTATGCTCCTCATGTGTAGTGATGTAAATTAAAGAACGATTTGATTTAATTTGATTTTCTAACTCTAATTTGTATTCATCTGATTTCAACATTTAGGGCACCAAGGTTCATTTTTGAAATAAAGAAATAGTTCTGAAAAAGAATTTCCGTAATTCCAAAATAATACTTCTGAACTATAAGGCGCATTTTCTACTGTTGTACGCAACATATTTTTTAATTTATTTAAATCTTCTTTGTTTGTAGTCAAAGATTCTAATTTTTTAATAACTACATTTTCTAAACTTTTGCGATCAGCGTTTTTTTCTTGCATTAATTTTGTAGCTGCTAAGGCAATACCATATTTTTCAAAACAATAAAAAATATTTTTTCCCACTTCTAAACCATCTAAATCTTTGAGAGAAAGCTTATCTGCAAACTTGAAATTCAAAAAATTTATGTCCCATTCAGAGGCAAACGCAGCACATGAAGCAAGGCTAAAACCTTTGTATTTTTTGGAAAAGAAATCATAATTGTCAAAGCACCATTCTAAATATTGATCAAGTAAATCTTCTGTTACAGTATAATTTTTTGAAAGACCAGTACAAATGTTGTTAAACGTAATTGCTTCTAATCTTTTTGTAATTTTAAGAAATTCACCAGTTCTCATTAAATATTTTGTTCTGAACTTAGTTTTAGTAAACTCATATTTTATGAAATCTTCTTCCTCCAATGGAGTAAGATTATCATACCACTTATTTAAAATATTGATGATTTTTTCTTCAGTCTGTTTCATCTTGAGTGCTTACCTGTGATACTCCATCATTTTGATTAACAAAAATAATATGATCTGCATAATCTGCAAATACATCATGCATGTGAGTGGCAAAAAATATTTGACGATCTGTAGAGTCAATGTATCGTCTCATAAATTTTGCAACATTACTAATTTTTTCGTCAGAAGACATAGATCTAAAAGATTCATCCAAAAGCATTGGACCTGAATATTTTAGCCATTCCAGAGCGGCAAATCTTAAAGCAAAGGATGATGATTCACAAACGCCTCCGCCTCGTTCATCTTTTAATCCAGTGATAATTCGTGTAGATTCTAAATTAGATTCAATTCCCACTTCCATTTTAAAAGCAGCGGAATTCTTTTTTTCTTCATTTTTCAAAAACACTAATGACCTATCATCTTCATAAATTGCCCTGAGAGCGTGTGTGCCTGTGTTCTCAATAGATTTAATCGCACTCTCTCTTCTGTGTGCAACAAAACCCAAAAGTAAAAGATAAGCATCTTTTTTATTTTTGGCATCTAAAACATCTGCATCAATTTTTGTTTTTAAATTATTAGTTTGAACGACAATTCTGTCTTTCACTCCTTTTGCTAAAGAAACTTGATTTGATAAAGAATTGATTTTAGCATTTAATTTTTGCAAATTCGGACTCAATTTCATCTACCTCCAAACTCAACTTTTCACATAACTCTTTGAGATTTTTTTGATATTCTACAAGTTTGTCAGGGACTTCTGACAGCGTAATTCCAAATTTAGATTTCACTTCATCTTCTGCTTTTTTTCTTTTCTCTAGCATTTCTTCAATAGATTGTTTTTTTGCAGAAGCTTGCGCTTTTAAAGTAATGAGTTTTGTTTCTTTTTGTTTTAATTGTTCTGAATAATTCATAATACTCCACCTGTTTTTACTAAATCAATGGCATCAATAGCCTCTTTAACCACAGACTCAGTTGTGTTTGCTTTTTTAGCATAATCAATCAAATCATCCTTTAAATCACTTGATATTGGCGAAACCATTTCTATATCTGTGATTGCTTTGATGAAAAGTTCTGTGTTTTTATTTTCAGTTTTCTTTTGTAAATTTTTATTTACATCAAATACTACGTCATAAGGTAATGAATATTTCAAATACATTTCGCGTGTTTTCAATTCATTTGTGATGTAATCATATTGGCATAACATAACTGACACTTTATTTTTTTCATACTCTGAAGATATTTCGTGCCTACCTACTGGACCAGGATTCACAAATTTAATGCCATTTTTCTCAGCTTGCATTTTTTTGTGTATATGACCTGAAAACAGTAACTTTGTATTTTCACCAACTTGCAAATCATCAAAAAGAACGTGATCAAATTTAGCTGGAACAGTAACGATAGATGCATGTAAAAACATTATCTTCTCATCATAATCAAGCAACACGCCCTCTCTGAGTTTTTGATCTAAATCAGGTGTAAAATGCCAAAATCTTATTGATAAATCTGGAAGAAAATCTACACACTCAATTACTCCTGCCGATATTAGAGTATAAAGAGCTGATTTTTCTAAATTATTTGGATTATGTGCAATATCGTGATTTCCTATAACCACATACTTTTTGAATGACCATAATTCACCTTTATTGGAAGATAAAATTCTTAAAGCGCGATTTCGACACTCACCACCAACCTCCATTCGATTGAAGATGTCACCCAAAAATACACAAAAATCAACTTTTGCAGCTTGTGCAATTAATAAACATTCTTCTAGCTCCATTAAAGTAGCTTCCATGTAATTATCTAATCGATTCTGTGGTGTTTTAGAATCTAAATGATTATCGCCAATAACTAAAAATCTTGTGTTCATTTTAATACACTCCCGCAAACTTCACATTGAATATTTTCATCAATTAAAAATTGCTTAAACTCTTTCAAATTTTTTTCAGACTGTGTGATTTCATTTGCAATTTTTTTGTAGTCATCACTTAGTTTTTGACCGTGTTCTTTTATTTTTTCATGTAATATTTTACAGTCATTCAATGATTCAACTGTTTTTAAATTTTCTTTTTGATTATTGATTAAAACTATTTGATTTTCTGCTTTGGTGATAATGCTTTCTAAACTTAAAATGCAATTTTCATCAAAAGACTGATCATTTAAAAGATTAAATAATTGCAGACTCTGTAAATCACTAGACAAATCTAAGGCATCCTTTACAGATTTTGTAGCAGTCTCGATTTTTGTTATCAAATCTGTTAAAACTTTTAAATAACTTTTGTCAACTTCTAAATTAATTCCATCAATCAAATTTGTAAATTCATCTATTTTATTTTCAAGTTTATTTAAACTGTCAAACCTATCAGACAAATCATTTACTTTACTTTCATAATCTTGCACAAAACTGTAAGATTGTATTTCTTCAATTAAATTTTTATATTCTTTTTCATCATTTTTGGTTTGTTTTTCAATCGCTTTATATGAAGACATCAAATATTTAGCAGAATCCTCAAGCACTGAAACACCTGTGAGATTTGATAAACTTCTTGGCAAATCGCTAGGAGACAAATCAATTAAGAATAATTTTGAAAACTGATCAGAATAAGAGATTAAACCATTGAAATCATCTTTTGGAGGGTTGCCCAATAACTCTTTTATTTCATCGGGGATTTCTGAATCTATTTTTGTTTTTTTAATTTCCTTGCCATCAGGTTTAATAGCAATAATATCATTTTTAGACTCACCCTTCACCCTTGTTACTTTTAAGCCATCACTAAACTCAAGTGTTACTTCAGTTTCTTTTGCACCCCAATGAATTAAAGAATCTCTTTTTGGATAATTATAAAGAACAAAAGAAATAGCCCTTAAAATTGCGGACTTTCCAGAATCAGAAGTTCCAATCAATAAATTCAAACCTGGCTTACAGTGAATAACTTGATTTTTATAACTCTGAAAGTTCTTTAGTGTAATTGTTTTGATATATCTTTTCATAAAATTAAGTTTGAAAGCGTGGTGTCTTCAAAATGATATGGGAAAGATAAATTATTTGCAAATAAACAACCTACAATTACCCCATCAACTGGAGACCAACAATTACTATACGTTGAACAGTAACAATTTGGTTCTGAAATTTTGTTTAGCTTTTTGCACAGTAAGCATTTCCAATAAGTGTATCTTAGGTTCAAAGCACAGTAATTATAACTTAAATCTCCCGAACCAGATAACACAATCTTCTTTGTTTTTTGGTAAAACCTATAATTTTGATCTTTAAATGGATCAACTTGCATGTGTTCATAATCTTCTTCTGATATGAATAGCCCACCTGTATTTATATAATTTAGCTGAAAAACATTGCACGTCCAGCCATTTTCTGATTTTATTACTTGATTCAAGGGGAAATCTAACATATTGAGAAGATAATACTATGCCTGTAGTTAAAGTTGACAGAGATATTGTACTTGATAAAATATACGAATGCAGAGGCAAAATTGATTTCACTAACAAAGATGCACTTAAAGCCATCAGCGAGTTGGTGGATTTAATAGTTCATGCACAAGATGCTGAAAATCAAGCAGTTTACCCTAAAATTAAAATCGGACGATGAATTTTGTTGAATACTTAAATAAATTAGACCAAAATGGCATGTTTGCTAAAGCAGATAGATTAGAGAAGCAAATTTTTGCTGCAAATTTTAACTTAACTAAGAAAAAAATCACCCCTCAGCAACAGTTGAACAATAAACTTGATGCAATAAATACACAAGTGCTTGATTTAAAAGATAAAATGGATGATGCTGATTCACAAGGTGGTGAAACAAAATTAGTTCTCGATGGTAATCAAGTGGAATTCAAAGAAAAATGACAGCCAAAAGACTAGAAGAACTGAAAAAAAAATTCACTGAAGCCAAAGGTGACATAAATGATTTAGGTGAAATTTTGTGTGATTTATTTCAATCTAACTCAAATCACCTTAAAGATCTTAAAACACAAATTTCTGAAATAAAAAATAACCAAGAAATAATCTATGAAGATATCAATGACATCAAAAATCTCATGGACCCAGTTTACACAATCATTCAAAATGATGAAGAAACAGATCAAGATGAATAATAAACTTTAAAAGTTTGATCTGTTTCCAAATCTAACCAAGTGTCAGAATCTAATTGGTAAATATTAGCAGTAGATGTGAATGGACTCAAAAATACATCATCTTTATCGACTATAATATATGGAATTTCAGATCCTTGAACATTAAGCTCTTCACCATCCAAACTTGTTTCATCAGATTTAATAAAACCTGATACCCTTAAGCCATTTTCATTTAAAAGAGATAAATTGAAGGAATCAATCATATCTACTTCTTCGGCAATTGACAATAATCTGTTTATTGTATCTTCATTAGGTGCTTTTTTGTTCAAAATTTTTTCAGATACTTTATGTTTTGAATTATTGACTGTTTGTTTTGTTTTTTTCAATTGACTTTCATGAAAAAGATCTGTGAAATTTTTAATATTTACATTCATGCCTGATTCTAACAACTCATTAATTAAAGTGCAAAACTTTACCCAATGTAATGTTATAACATTGTTTTCGTCAATTGATGAGCTTGTCACCACGTCAACATTTACGTGGTTCATTAAGTCTATCACTGACTGTTTTATGCTTTCATTAAAATTTTCAGATTGTGTGAGTTTATTAATAATTTTTTCTGTTAAATAAGCATTTTTGTCAAACATTTTAATATTATACAAAATATTAGGATCATATTTGGAAATATCAGAAATTTACTTTATGCCTGTTCTACCTGCATCATATTATTCCAGCTACTATGTTGTAGAGCTAGACTTTTGGCAATTTTTTGAAAGATTGGGAATCCCAACATCATTTAATTCACTGGTAAAAATTTTAGCAAGTAATTTTGAAATTGAATTAAGTTCAGGTATGGATAAAAAACTCATGGTACAAGGAAAACCAGGTATTCTTGTTCAGAGCGTACCAAGCCCTACATACACATATACTATAACCGCTCCAATAATAATTGACGTGGCTGGAGGAAATCAAGGCTTTTTAAGATTTAATTGCTTAAACTATTTAGCATTAAACTTAGCTAACTGGCAATGGCAAAAACTTCATCATTATCCAAGCGACTCAGATTATAACACAGATTTTATTTCAGAGTATGTCATTCTTAAAAAATATACTGTAAACGCTTCTGAAAATGAAATAAAACAAACATTAATTATTGAATCTAACATCCCATTAACAAGAAATACCAATTCAGAATTTTGGATTGATTCTTATTTTTTTTCTTCAAGCGATTTTCCCGCACAATCTAATTTTTATTTAGGCAGATTGGGCAAAAATTATGATTCTCTTGTTGGTTTCAATATTGAAGAGCCTGGTGTGAGTTCTTATCAATTTAACTTAGCCTCATCTGGAATTTTTCTTGATGATTATAATTTTGATATTGAATTCGAATATGAAAAACACTTTCTTGTGAATGTAGGAAATCTTGTAACATTCAACATAAAAAATTATGCAATAACTCAAAGATTTGGTGTCACTGGTTTTGAGCAATTAACACTGCCTGCATATTTTTCACAATCTGAATATTCGTATTACAATACATTAATAAATTTATCGTTGATAAATTTAATTTTTTTGAGAACAGAATTACCAATGCTTTGTAAAAGTAAAAAATTTATTTTGACTGCAGAATCACTTATTAAAACAGATTTTGAATTCAATTTTGATGGAGCAGCATTCTATCCTGATTATAGTAATTTATTTATTTCAGATCTTGCTTAAAAATGTACAATTAAAAAGTGGACAAACACTTTGAACTTGAAGACGGAATAAAAATATTAGAATTTTTTATGCCAGGAAGACCCGCAACAAAAAAAACATCACAAAGAATTGTCAGAAGAAGAATTTTACCATCAGAAAGATATGAAAATTACGAAAAATCTTGCAAAGAAATTTTTGAAAGTGTTTGGAAAGACAAAGGCGAAGAACCAATTTCGTGTGGTGTTTCTGTAAAAATTACCATAACTACAAATACCTGGGTGATTGGTGACCAAGTAGGATATCAACAAGCAATCGGTGATATTTTGGAAAAGTATAAAATCGTTCGAAACGATATTTTAATACACTGGGCTGATTTTGGTAAACATATGATTACCGAGCCTGATAAAAACAATCCAGGTTGTAAAATTGAAATATTTAGATTCAGGCACCCCTTAGAGACTAGAACTAATTTTTTTGAAAGATTTTCCGAAAAAGACAAAGACCAAGTGTTGAAAAAAAAGGCGAAAAAAACCACAAACGCAAAAAAAACAAAACCTAAACGTAAAACAATTCGTAAAAAACTTTAATGAAAGAAATTTGGCTCTCGCCTTCCGACCTATCCTATTTTTGGTCAGACTCTAAAGTAGGATTCTATGATAAATATATTTTAAAAATTCAAAGACCAAAACTTGCATTTCCTTCTGTATTTACTACGATTGATCTTTGTATGCGACATGCATTTGATAAAGTGGAATGCACTGACATAGTTGAGGGCGCTCCTTCTGGACACATCACTCACGAAGACATCAATGTTCAAAGTAAATTATTTACGTTAGGTGATTTCAAAGTGGGTTTTAAGGGTAAAATTGATTGTCTCCTCGACACCAACAATGGCAAGCATTTTGTAGTTGATTATAAAACCACACACATTTCTCAGAAACTTGCTAGTATTTATTTCTTACAATTAATGGCATATGCTTTTTGTTTACAAAATCCCCTTCATGGTGAGCCAAAAGATATTGAGGGTTTAGGTCTAATTGTTTTTCAACCTGAAAATTTTAATTTTGTCAAAAATCAAGACAAAGGTGTTTTAGATGGACAATTAAAATGGGTGCCTATAAGCTATGATAAAGAAAAATTCAAGTATTGGATTCAAAATGATTTGAAATCAGTGTTACATTCTGAAAGAGATAACTTATTCAAATCTGGCACAGATTTATCATGGGAAAGATTTATTAGTTCTTACACGGTGGAGGAAATTGAAGAAGATAATATTAATTAAATATTATGCTTAAAATTGCCGAAATTGTTGAACAAAGTGTTAAAGAATATTATAGCGGTAACGTTAAACTTGCAGAAGAAATGTTAGATTTTGCCCTTCGTTTGGCAAAGAAAAAAAAGAAATCTACAGAGTATAAAGGTTCTTCTAAAAATGCACCCACTGACATGGCTTTATACAATAGGGTGAAAAGTGAAGCTAAAAAGAAATTTGATGTTTATCCAAGTGCTTATGCAAACGCTTGGCTTGTTAAAACCTACAAAGCAAGAGGCGGTGGTTACAGGAAAAAGGATTAAAAAAGTCTTTACTTCAGTAATTTAACAAGCAGTTCTGAGAGAAATTAGAATGAGTATTTTTAAAAAATCAGATTTAGATAAGTGGTTTAATGAAGAAAAGTGGGTTGATGTTTCAAGACCTAAGAAAGATGGTGGCTTTGAAGAATGTGGTAGGTCTAATGCTGATAAAGGAAAATACCCAGTATGTACCCCAGCATCTAAAGCTAGAACATTAGATGAAAAGGAAAGAAAAAATCGAATCAAAGCTAAAAGAAAAAACGAAAAGAAAAAACGAAAAGGCAAAAGCCCGCACATGACTAATTACACTCCAACACAAGGAGGTAAATCAAATCCAAAGACTGCAAGCAAAAATCTTGTTGAAAATCTTGTAAAATCAAAAGGTATCAAAATAGAAACTACTTTTTTAAATTGTTTAAGAATGTATGACGAATACTTTTTTGATCTGAAAGGTAGTTGGGATTTTGACGATCTTCTTACTCCTAAAATGATAGAAAAACTGTTGCCAAGGGAAGTGTTAAATCTTCCTGTAATAATTGATGGTAAGCATGTTGTAATTGATATTCCTGATACAGGGGTGGAAGTTTTTAATATGATTCCAGAACATTTAATTGATACAACAATGAGGTGAAAAATGAAACCAGCTTTACTAGATTCTATTTATAATAAACTTAATTCTGAAGACCAATCTTCAGGACTTCAAAACAACGCTAAAGCTTATGCTAAAAAAGTATTAATGCAATATTTACAAATTTTAGATAAGGCTGATGTTACTAATCTTAAAGAAAAAGTAAAAGTACAAACCAAGTTTCCTGACGGATATGTTTTGAATTCAGTTTATCCTGCAGGATATCACATTATTACTTTGATTCTTGAATCTCCAGAATTTGAAGATTTTATCAAACCCCTTGATGAAAAGTTTTTAGAAAATTGTGATTGCAGTAATAAAGAAGAAATTCTTATGTATCTGAAAAACGCAATTATTGACGTGGCTGATGAATCCACTGATCAAAAAGATTGGATGAAAGCAATTGATGGTTTCAATTCTTGCGACGACATCCCTGAAGATCAAGATTTTGATGACGAAGATTGATTTTTTTCGTATATTAATTTGTGTTAAAAAAAACTAATTTATTATCTTTTGATGATGTTTGGCTTGAGCCACGCTATTCAGAAATTGAAAGCAGATCAAATCCAGACTTATCAAGTGCCTTATCGCCTTTTGTCACTCTTAAACATCCTGTAATTGCCACAAACATGGCATCTGTAGTTGGTGAAAAAATGGCACATACGTTAGATAAAAGTGGATCAATAGCATTTTATCATCGGTTTCTTTCCAGAGATGATTTAATTCACTTGACCACATCTTTTCCAGCTAAAATGAAGTATTTTCCTTTTTCTATTGGAGTGAAAGAAGAAGATCTTAATGTTGCAAAAGACATTTTTTACATGCTTGGAAATGATGCAATTATTTTAGTGGATATAGCTCATGGGCATTCCAAAAAAATGGGAGATTTTGTTTCTAAAGTTAAAAAAATTGGCTTCAATACTGTCGTTGCTGGAAATGTAGCCACACAAGAGGGCTATAAGTTTTTAGTTGATCATGGAGCAGATTCTGTCAGAGTTGGTGTGGCTGGAGGAAAAGCTTGCACAACCAAATATGTTACTGGTCATCATATTCCAACTTTACAATCTGTTTATGAGGTTGCTTCGTGTAAAACCACAGCATCAATTATTGCAGATGGTGGTATTTCTACTTCTGGTGATGCAGCGAAAGCATTAGCAGCTGGAGCAGATTTTGTTTGTCTTGGTAGCGTGTTAGCACCTACCTCTGATTCCCCTTCTGAGTTAGTTCATGATCCTGATGGAAGCTCCTACAAACTTTATTATGGCATGTCTTCAAAGACAGCTATGGATAAGTTTTTTGGAGTTAGAAAATCTCATGTTGCACCAGAAGGTAAAGCAATTAGATTGCCTTATGCTGGCGAAACTTCAGACATTCTCAAAGATTTCTTGGCAGGAATTAAGTCTGCTTTAACCTATTCTGGAGTAAATAATTTAGAAGATTTCAGAAAGTATGCAATTTTGAGACATAACTAACGTATATTATAATAGGAGGTGAAACATGAGTTATTTTAAGGATTTCAAACTGAATCTAATGGTTCAAAAGATTCTTATTTTTGTTGGCACAGCTTTTCTTACTGCTTTCAGTAATCAATGGCTAAGCGCACATGATCTCAAAGCTGCAGTTGATGCAGGTTTGGCTGTGTTGCCACAAGCTGTACTATATGCTCTTGGTTTTGATCAGTTGACATTCAACTTTTTCAAGCAACCAGAAGTTAAAGCAATGGTTTCAGCAATGCAAACAAAGAAGGAAAATTAACATCGTTGTCATAAACTTGTATCAGTATGGCTATTTCTGATACAAGTTTTTTTAGTTCTTATCAAGCCATAATTGGCACATCTTATGCCAAAGGTTTTGAAGAAGTGTATAGCCCTACATCTACACTTATCACATACATTGCCTCTAGACAACTATTCTTAGCAAGTATGTCCACCACTGAAGTGGCTAATGGCGTGAGTGTGGTTAATGCGCATTTAAGCAATGAAAATACATACTCTACAGGTGCGTTAAACATTGCAAAAACAGTAAATCAAACTCTGAATAATTTTTTCAATAACACATATTCATCTGCTCTTCGAGACTGGTTTAATGCTCTAAGTATTTCTCGCAACGTGGCTTGGCAAAATTCATTCAAAGAATCTTGGTATCAAGCAAATGCTCAAGAACTAGTTCAGCAAATTGGTTTTGCATCCTGGAATGGAACAAGTTTAATTTATTATCCAGCTACCTCGCCAATTACTAATAAACAAAATGTTGCAAGCATTTCTACAATTTCAGGCAATAATGTTACTGTTTCTGGATTTTCACCTATAACTAATTTTGCCATGAATGGAGACATTATTGTAGCTTCACCTGTAAGCGGATTACCTAGCTCTTCAGCTATATCCCTCTCTACAACAGTGGTCGGAGTTTTGAATACAAATACTATAATTCTTTCTGGTCCAATTAGTACAACTTCATCAACATTATATGCTTTTAGACCAATTAAAAATGCAGAATATTTCGAATTTAGATTTGGCACTGCTTCAATAACAGGACTTTCATGCACCAATTTATTTTCTAATTTAGGGATCACTGTTTATTTATCTACAGGTGTAACCACAGTAGTGAATTTAAGCACCACAAACGCCACTGGAAGGGCAAACATCGGCATTTTTAACAACTCCACTTATAGAGCACTTGGTATTACCTCAATGGGAATTACTTCTGGATCAATCGCAGCACTTGGTACAGTAAAAGCTCTTGAAGTGTGGGTGAAATCCACAAATTAATTTTAGCTATATAAATCAGCATATTCTGGTAAATTTATATCATCTAACAATTGTGCGATTTTTAAGTTATTAATGATTTCAAAAGATTTCTTTTCTTTTTTACTCTTTTTCTTTGAATCTGGATTTTCTTTATAAAATTGTTTCCAAGCAGTACCATAAGCGATTTCATACATTTTTTCTTCACTCATTTTTTTCTTACTTTTTTTCATTTTGTCAACTATTGCATCTGCAACTTCATCTACTCTGTGTGGCACTCCTTTTCTAGGCATTTCGATTCTCCTGGTTTTTGTTTCTGAAAAAAAATTGATTTTTCCTTATTTTTAATTAAGGTAATATTATCACTAGGCTTGTATAAAATATTGATGCTAGATTATTGTCTGTTTTTTATTTTACTACAGAACGAGATTGAATCTTATAGGTTTTATGGCAATTATTTTGATCTACATGCAAAAAATAATCTTTTACTTTTGAATAAAAATATTAAAGAATCCGACAATCCAAATTTAGTAATGATTTATAAAGAATCAAATCAATTCATTGAAAATTATTGGAAAACAGTATTGTCAGATTGTGTGAAATGGTTGATAATTGTGCCTCAAGATCAAACCAGTGCAATCGTAACTTATAAAGAACTAAGAGCATTAGGTGAAGCAGTATTGATTCTCGATAAAGAGCCAATAATTATTATTAAAAATTTGAAAGATAATTTCAAATCATTTTACAGACAAGAAATTCTACTACCAATACTAGAACCAAATATTGATGACTTTATAAATGTAAAATTAAAAAAACAACCTCTTGATGATGTATGTGTGGCTACTGGTGACAGAGAAAAAATTCTTTTGAAATGCTTCACTTCCACAGCTCCTTATATTTACTTTGGTGAACCAATCTCTGAATACAATCTATCGAAACTGAAATGTTTTTTCAATGCAAAAATAAAAATTATTGAATGTGTAAATCAAAAATATCACACAACAGGTTTTTTTGTAGATCGTGAATATTTTGAATCCACTTATATTTATTCAGTGGAAAAAATTGCTTCTCTCAAAAACGTGCTTAAATTTAAAGAACATCACATTAAAGCCCCCGTATATTAATTATGTTTGATAATTTTATAGATCCTTTTATCTGTGTAGACGTAGATCAAAAATCCACAATGAATAGCTTATTAAAAGATTTTGATACACAATATCCAAATAGAATTGTAAGATTAAAAATTAATGGAGAATTTTCGCCTTTTTTCTATGTGGGTGCTGGCAAATTTATTTATAAAAAATTAAAAACCAAAAAAACAAAAAATGTTTTTTTCGAATACATTATTAAAGCTGATGATCCAGTGATAAGCCATTTAGATGATCACATGGTTTATCTTTTGAAATATTTAAATATTGACATTTCTGAATTCAAATTGCTGTCAAATATTAAAGTTATGAATGAAGAAATACCAGGAATCTTTTTCTCAAATTCTACGTATAGTATAATTGATCAGCGCTTGATTCACAAAGCTGATGATATTATTGCTTTTTTAACAAAAAATATAGGAATGAAGATTGTGTTGGATTTGACTAATGAAAATCAATCTGGTATCATTGTTTTAGAATCACCACGCGATATTTTAGGGTAAAAAATGATAAAAGTAAACTCAAGACAAAATGAAAGCATTGACTCTCTACTTCGTAGATTCAACACAGCCGTCGTACAGGATGGCGTTCTCAAAGAATTAAAAGATAGATCAAGATATGAAAAACCTTCTGTAAAAAAACGAAGAAAAGCTATTGAAAGGAAAAAAGAACTGAAAAATCCTGTAAAATAACTTTATGAAGTTTAAACTTGATTCAGTTTCAAACCAAGCACAAGTCGCATCAAATTATGCACAGCAAACTCCCTCTCAACCTCTACCAGGTCAAAAACCACACATCAATGTAATTTTTTGCATTCCTGGTAGAGAATTCACTGCTAATTTTCTACAAAGTTGGACAAATCTTTGCAATGCCATGTATCAAAATGGGATCTCATTTGCATTAAGTAATGCTTACAGCCCTGTAGTTTATTACGCACGTTCAGCTTGCTTGAGGGCACATGTATTGAGAGGGAGAAATCAAAAACCATTCGATGGTCAATTTACTTATGATTACATTATGTGGATTGATTCTGACATCGTATTTTCTCCTGAAGATTTTTTCAAACTTCTTCAAAGAATGCAAAAAAACCCACAAATGCAAATGCTTTCTGGCGTTTATTTAATGGCAGATGGTCACCACACCACTTGCGTGGATGAATGGGATGAAGATTACTTCCAAAACAATGGCAGTTTTCAATTCCTTACTCTTGAACAAATGGATAAAAAATCAAAACTTCCAGAAGTTCAAAAGAATGATGGAGTGTTTGAGTGTGTTTACATTGGTTTTGGCTGGCTTATGGTCAGATCTGGAGTGCATGAATCTTTTGAATATCCATTCTTCAAACCGCAATTCCATGAACTTAAAGGTGGGCAAATTTATGACTTTTCTTCCGAAGATGCAAGCTTCTTCCTTGAATTAAGAGAAAAAGGAATTAAATGTTATGTTGATCCAAGTGTGAGAGTGGGACATGAAAAAATGATAGTCTTGAAATAAAATTTATTTCATAAAAGAATTAAAAATAGGGCTTTGCCCTATTTTTTTTTAAGTAATAAGTATGAGCATAGTTGAATTATTTCTTACGTTGCAAAATCAACTTAGAATTTACCATTGGCAAACAGAAAGTTATGCAGAACATAAGGCATTAGGCAACGCTTATGAAACATTAGATGATTTGATTGATTCATTTATGGAAATTCATATCGGCAAATATAAAAGACCAGTGGCAAGTGATAAATTTAACATAACTTTGTTCAATTATGCAGATAATTTCAAAGACAACATTGATGCTTATATTGAAGTGCTTGAAGACAAAATTCCACAAGCTCTTAATGAGAAAGATACAGATCTTTTAAACATCAGAGATGAAATGCTTGGCGCACTTAATCAATTAAAATATCTTCTCACTCTTAAATAATTGTAAAGCCCAACATAAACTTTAAACATTTGTTTTTTTTAAATGTTTTTTCAGTTTATCTTGGGCTTTATGCTACAGCAGGTTGTCCTGGTTGAGCAACTGGCTGTCCAGGTTGGGCAATTGGCTTAGTTAATAATTGTTTTCTCAAATATGCCCCCACTTCATTAGGATTCTCAATTTTATTATTAGCAACCATTCCTTTAAATTGATCATTGATCATTTTTTTATTTTTAATGTTTACTAATTGATTAGCAACATTCAAATCATTAGGAGATAGCTGAGATTGTGTGATAGAGTTTTCAAGTTTTTTAGTTTCATTTGGATCAAAATTAGATGTTTGATATCCAGGGATAAAATTACATATTATATCCATTGCAAAATCTATAACTGCTAAAATCAAACTCCAAGTTATAGCACTTCCACCAGAAGAAGCAATAAATAAAGGAGTTTGCAAAACAGCTTGACCAGCATTCAAAATAAGACTTAAAACCCTGCAACCTATGACTGTAATACTCTGTCCAGATCTAATACTTTGTATGAGAGCATTTAATGTTGTAGCCATGTCTACGTAAGTCAAAGCGGTTGACAAAATATATTTAGTATATTGTTTCAAAGTATCAACTGAGATTTTAGTGGTTTTGCTTAAAGTTTTGCTCAAATTTGTAGCAATCCAATCTGTAATTTGTTCAATTGCCCCTACTGCTTTACTACCAATTTTTGGAGGTTGTGATAATTTCACGGCTTCATCAGCGAGATCTGCATATGTAAATCTTTTAAAATTTTTGTCTGACAATAAAATATTTATACCATTTTCAAAAGTTTTTCCTTGAATTCTTTTTTTTAATTTTGCAATTGCTTTTGGATTATCTTTAAGCATTGTTTCAATAAGTTTAATTAATCTAGGATCATAAGATGCTAGGCTTCTAAGGTGTTTGATTTCCTCTTTTACATCTGACAATATCAAATTTTTTGTCGAAGGGTTATAGACACCAGCAAGAGGTTGCATTAAAGCATCAAGCCTTTTTAAATTAAACATTTTTGGTTTTTCTAAAGCACCTTTATATAAATTAGCTATCGTTTTAATATCTTTCTTGTTCACTGCTTGTTCAAAAACTTGATAATACAATGCTAATGAAGATGGCACTCCGCTTACCTCTCCTAAAATATCTGCGCTTAAAGCCTTAGCTCCTTCAAGAGGATTAAAAAATTTTAATTGTTCAAGGGGTGTAAGTGGATCATATGAACCAGCTACTCCTGATGGTGGTTTACCAGAATATGGATTAGATGGACCAAATACTCCTGGTATTTTTTCTGGATCTTGCTTGAACCACGGTTGACTTTCCTTTACCATCCCCAACACAATCTGATCAATTTTTGATGCGAGTTTAGGATTTTTAATGTCTAAGCTATTTGCATAATCAATCAAGCTGAAAATATTTTCATTTGCCTTCATGCAAGGAACACAACCACTCATACAATCTAATTACACAATCTCACTTCAAATTCCTTCAAGGTAATATAAGCTGTCATCAAGAAAAAAAGAATGTGGTAAAATTAGACATTCCAAAAGAATTACCTAAAAACAAATTACAAAAAGTAGGGATTTCTAAAAAAACAAATGAGGAACATTTGAAACTTTGGCAAAGCTACGCCAAAAATAATAATAAAGCAGTGGAAGCTTTAAACAAAAGAAAAAATTTAAAAGAGATCAACACTATTTTTTCTGAAGTGAGAGATCAAAAAATGGCTGAATCTTTTGCATATGGAGGTTTTTTAAATCACAAAATATTTTTTAATCATTTGAATGGAGATGGAAAACCCACCTCAGAATTCAATGCTTTAATTAAAGCTGATTATGATAATTTTTCAAACTACATTAATGACTTAAAAGCCACAGCATTAGCATCACGTGGCTGGGCATTTGTTGGTTATTGCTACGACCACGAAATGATTATTAATGTAATCGGTGATACACAAAACACATTCCCTATGTGGAATTGTGAATTAATTGCAGCAATAGACATGTATGAACATGCTTATTTCCCAGATTTTGGAACAGACCGCGAAGGGTACATTGATGCAATTTTAGAAATTATGGACTGGAACCAAGTGGTAAAAAATATTAGGAATTAAAAATGAAAAATCTGCTTGTTAAAATTGCCTCAATCGCTACAGAACTTGATTATGCTGGGCTCACTAAAGAGGCTAAACAAATGCACAGCGTTTTTATAAAAATTGCAAAATATGCACAAAGCCCTCTAAGAGTTCATGCGTTCAAAGCTGAACTTGCTGAGGCTCAAAAAGAATTTCTCAAAGCAGAAAATGCATATTTTAGAGAAATGGAAAAAATGGAAAATCAAGAGTATTTTGACAGATTTTTATTTTCAGATAAACGCTTTGAGATTGCACCAAATCGAGTAATGGCTGGAACATTATTAGCTAAAAAAAACCGAGCTGAAAGAAGATTAAATTACGTGTTAGAGCGTTTGAAAAATGAAGGGCTAGAGCAAATATTTGAACCAATACATGCTGAGCAGCCAAAAGTATCCCTTGAGAAAGCAGAAATATTTGAATACCTTGCAAGAAATTTTTTAGAAGAAGAAGAACGCTTAAACGATAATAATTCACAAACTGAAATGGAAAAGTATCAACAAATTGAAAATGCAAACTTAATTTCAAGAAAACAACAGGAAGAAGAACAACGAGAAAATCAGAGAAAAATAGATGAAAAACTCAAGATAACTCAAGAACAAAGAGATGCTCAAGAAAAATACTATGCTAATATTGACCCAGATGAACTAGAAAGAATGAATGAAGAAAGTCGAAAATATTTTAAAGCACAAGAAGCAGCTGAAAAAGCTGAAAAAGAAAGGCAAGAATATCTTGAAAGAGAAAGAAATAGACCTTACGAACCTGTTCGATAAACTAATCCATTTCCATACACAATCTGAGAGCCATTTCTTCAGCTTTGGTATTGTAAGTGTCCCAGTCTGGAATTTCTCTTCCTTCGCAGCATTCTACAAACAAATCAACAAGATGTTTTGGGTATCCTAAAAGTTCTCCCCACTCCCTGGATGTATTTGGCTTATTAAATATGGCTTTGTACTTATCAAAATCTTTTCTCTCACAAACCACTACAGTATAAGTGTCCAAATACAATAATTCATTACCTCTATAGCAACAAGAAGTGATGTAATCAGAATTTACATCTGTCCAATTTTCATGCCATAAAGCCGCAGGTTTATAACCCAAAGCTACAGCAGCTAAATCTGGCGAATCTCCATTAACAAAACCATGTGTAGATGAAACATATGACAAAGATGGATATCTATTTCTTAGATATTTATTATTGTAAAATTCATGTATTTGTTCATTTAATTTTTCAATCATCATTTTATATACGAAAAAACATACACGAATTTGCTGAATTCATTCGAAGGAAATAATGTGAAATTTATTTAATATCAGATTGTGTGGTACAGATTTTGTCAAACAGTGATAAATCAAGCGGTAAAATTGCCTGATGGAAGCGTGGTAATACCAGAAAAAGTGGCAAAACTCGATGCAAATCAAGCTGCTCTAATGCAACTTACTGGCAATAAAACATACTCTCAACTAAATCAACCCCCTCTTTCTCTAAACCCGCAAACAAATTCTCCCGCACCTGCCCCGTCTGCAACTCGTTCGATGCCACCAGCAATGCCCGCACAAACAAATCCTTCAACAAGCAATACACAACAAAAAATTCCCACACCAACCACAAATCAAAAAACACTGCCACAAAGAGGTGGAAATGAAACTTATATTTCAACAGCCCCAAACAACTATAAATTAAATGGGTATGATGTAAGTATTGAAGATGGTAAAGTGACTCTTACAGATAAAAATGGAACAGAAATTAAATCACAAGTATCTTGGATGCCAGGAACTAGTAACATGCAAATTTTAAGAGATATGAAAACAAATTTTGACAGATATTTAATTCCAAAACCAAAAGAAGATTATCAATTTACTTAGACAACCATTACCATTTGAAACAGAACAATCAGATGTTGGAATATAAATTTAGTTTCTAATTCTTGGAATTCCATTTTCAATTATTTCATTGATAAATATTTCTGCTCTATCTCTATCTTTTTCTAATTTAAACCAAAACACATAATCTGTGCCATCTTCTTTTCCGCCAAACCATTCTGAATTTAAATAATGATCATACACAACATGTCTACCTAGCCAAAGTAAAATTGTGTTCAATTTCAAATTGATTCTCTTGGACTTCATAATTGCATTTTCTCTAGAAAAATTTGACTTATCAAATGTCACAGTGAATTCTTTCATATATTTTAAATACGAGGTATATAACTTAAAAATTTTTAATACTAGATTGTGTGGTATAAGTATAGCTCAGTAACACAATACTTTGATAATTTTGATTCAGTGGCAAATAATATATATGCCATGATTACAAATCCAGCTTTTTTAGAGATCTCTGAAAAAGAATCAATTATGAGAGAAGAATTACAAAATGCCACTGATACTTCTACTGTTGCTTATGAAAAAAAACTTCTTTTATGGGGTGATATTTATCAAAAGATTCAAACTTTATTTTTAGATTGTGTGTTAGAGTCAAAAGCCTTAGATTTAAAAATACCCGTATTTATTTATTTTGATAAAAATAAAAAACAACACGCAAAAGCCACTATTGACAAAGAAATTGGCATTAATGCTGCATCGGACAAAAATAAAGATTTAATTTATATTAAATCTAACATGGCTCATGAAATTACCCATGTTATTAGTAAACAAAAAAGCAAAACAGATTGGTGGAGAAATGAAAAACTTTTAGATAGAACAGATAAAAAACATCAAAGCCAACTTTCTAGAGAAGATCAGCAGAAATTTCCCTATTATTATCAATCACCTGAAGAAGCAAGGGCTAATTTACAAGGCTTAATTCAGAAACACAACAATATCCTAAATGTAGAGTTCGTAGAAAATTATTCGAAGCTTCACAATCAATCTGTCAGAAAATCTGTGCATGATGTCATTGAATATTGTATTAATGATATAGTTTTAAAACATAGACAATATTTGCCAAATTATACTCATAGAGATTATTTTGGAAAAGAATATCTGCTTTTCCTTAAAAAAGGATTATACGATTATATCTTCAATCAAAAAGGAACTAAACCAATAATTATAATGCCTGAACCTGTCAAAAAAATTATTTCAGATGCATATAAAATTTTTGAAAAAGAAAGATATTCTATAGGCGAATTGGAAGCCTATAGAAATCTTTTGTCCGCATTGGAATCAGAAAAAAATAAAATTAATCCAGAAACAAAAAGATCTAATGCTATATATTTACAAGAATACGTAGATTATGTTGAGAGGAAAATTCATAAATTGGCTTATGTAAGAAATGTATCTTTTAATTTGAAAAAATACGGTGAAAAACAAAATTTACTGATATCACTTCCAGATTATGTGTATGATTTGCTTTCTGATATTTCAAATTCAGGAGGTAGGGCACTTGTTGTTGGAGGAGCTGTAAGAGATGCCATTTTAGGTAAATCACCAAAGGATATTGATTTTGAAGTGTATGGGCTTAATTATGATGAATTGAATCAGATTTTGTCTAAGTATGGTAAAGCAGATCTTGTTGGACAATCATTTGGAGTGATTAAATTTGTTGGCAAAGATGGTATGGATTTTGATTTTTCATTACCCAGACTTGATTCTAAAGCAGGAGTGGGGCATAAAGATTTTAATGTAGAGGTGAGGTCAGATCTTACACCTGAAGAGGCTGCTGCTAGAAGAGATTTTACAATTAATGCTATTTCATATGATCCTATCACGCATGAAATAGTGGATCCATATAACGGTAGACAAGATCTTACTAATAAAATATTAAGACATACATCTGATGCTTTTGCTGAAGATCCATTGAGAGTTTTAAGAGGCATGCAATTTGCATCTAGATTTGGTTTTGATATTGCACCTGAAACAGCTGAATTAGCACAATCTATAAGAGAAGAATTCCAGCATCTCCCTAAAGAGAGAATTTATGAAGAATTTAAAAAACTTGTAACAAAAGGTATTGAACCAGGAAAGGCATTAGATTTTCTTTATACCACTGGTTGGTCTGCTAATTTCCCTGAAATACATGATCTGAAAGATACCCCACAAGATTCGGAGTGGCACCCTGAGGGCAGCGTGGACGTTCATACTGCACATGTTATGAATGAAGCAGCTAGAATTGCTGACAGAGAAAATCTTTCTCCTGAACAAAGAGAAGTGTTAATTTATGCAGCTCTTGCACATGATTTTGCAAAACCTGAAACGACAGCTGTAACTAATAAAAAAGGAAAAGATAGAATTACATCTCATGGTCATGAAGAAAAAGGCGGACCTAAAGCTAGAGCGTTTTTAGAATCAATAGGGGCTCCCAAGAAAGTGATAGATCAAGTGGTACCTTTGGTAGAATACCATCTTGCACACATTCATCACTCAAACACTTCCAAACAAGATTCTTTTGTGAAAAATTTAGCAGAAAAAATTTATCCTTCAAATCTTAAAATGCTTTCTTATTTAATTGAGGCAGATCATTCAGGTAGACCACCTTTAGAAAAAAAACTACCAGATGAAGCAAAAACAATGATTGAAAAAGCAAATGAGCTCGGTGTATTTGAAGATAAAGCACAAGATCTTTTACAAGGTAGAGATATTATGGTTTACACGAAAAAAGGTGGTCCAATAATCGGGCAAATTTTGAAAGAACATAGAAAAATGATTTTGGATCATGATCCAAGAATGAAAAACAGAGAAACAGCATTAGAATGGTTGCAAAATAGAATGCAAAGAGAAGTGGCGCTTATTAATGGCTATGATGTTGTTGAAAACACTAATCTGAAAGGAAGAGATATCAAAGATATGTTAGATGAAGCCTGGAAAGCACAGCTGAATGGAGAGTTTAACGATAAAGCTGAAGCCCTTCAGTGGATGAAAAAAAACTTAACAAAATTTAACACAATCTAAAATGTTTTGTTGACACATTTCCAGTAAAATATATACTGTGAAACCAAATTTTGTAATTTCTTTGCTTGCATGTGCCGCCGTTGTCACGTATATTAAAAGCAACAATAAAAAACAAAAAAAAGAAATGTCAACTCAAGATTACATTGATAAAGCCAATCTTTTATCTGATTCATTAGAGCGAAAAATTTTAGAGAAACAATATGAAAATAATACCATCAATAACCACATCAAATTTCGAAATAACAGAAATACAATTAAATGAAGTAGAGAATAATTCAAGCTTGAGAGAATTTGGGCTTTTTTTAACTGGCATGCATGTCAAAGATGATCGTATGAAGTTAATGCAAAGATTAAAAGATCTGGGAGATTGTGTAATTCCGCTTGTGCATATTAGAATTGATTCCACTCCTGAAGAATTGGATTTTTGCTTAAATAATTTTAGCACAGAATGGTTCAATTTGCATGGAATTCACCAAGATGTTTTTGTGACAAGTGATATATATAGCTACAGGCATTATATATTAGCTGAAAATTCTAGAGTATTGACAAGATTGCAGCTTGAACATTTCGCAGGAATTTGTTTAGATTTATCACACTACAGAGAAGATCTTCTCAATAGAAGAAATCATTTTCATGAATTAAAAGAATCTTTGAATATGTATCCAATTTATTGTAACCACATTTCTTCAGTGAGAAAAGATAGAAAAAATTGGTACTCAGAACACATTGGTAATTACGAATCTGATTTTGATTATTTAAAAGCTGTTCCTAAAGAATATTGGGGCACATCGTGTTCATGCATGGAGCTTGAAAATTCTATGAAAAAACAAGGTGAATTTATAGACTACATTCGTTCAATTGTATAAAAATATTATGTATATCCCTAAACATTTTTCATATAACTTTCACGAAATTCACAAAATTATTAAAGTAGTAAGTGGAGTTAATTACAGTGTAGATCAAATTAAAATCATTCCTTCTTTGTCTTATTCAGGTAACTATGCTGTGGATTTTGTATGCTCTCATTCGTCCACAACGACCATAATTAAATTAGAGGAGTTTTTAGAATGCCAAGGGTTATCTAGGTCATATTCAAATGTGAAGGCAATTTATAATAAACCTTGGTGGAATCCCATTGGAAGAAAAATTGTAGGTTTTTCTCTCGATGCAAAAATTGATTTTAACTAGTTTATAGATATTTAAAATGATGTATGATTTCTAAATTTACATCGGAAATCCTTGCGCTTTCAGATTGTGTTTGGTTTCATCAGAAATGTTCTTGTTAAACTTTATGTCATACCAATTCACCTTATCTTTAAATTCTCTTATAAAATCTTCAGATAATTTTTGATATTTGGAAATGCTCTCCCAATTCATTTTATCTTGAAATTCTCTTATAAAATCTGCAGATAATGTTTGACTATAAGAAATTGTTCCCCAACTTACCTTATCTTGAAATTCTCTTATAAAATCTTCAGATAATTTTTGATAATGAGAAATTAAATTCCAATTCACCTTATCTTGAAATTCTCTTATAAAATCTTCAGATAATGTTTGTTTTTCAGAAATTCTATTCCAATACACTTTATCCTGAAATTCTCTTATAAAATCTTCAGATAAATCTTGATTTGCAGATACTGCCCACCAATTCACCTTATCTTGAAATTCTCTTATAAAATCTTCAGATAATCCTCGCATGTGGCAGATCTCATTTAAATTGTCTTCAGCAGCTCCTATTTCGTATAAAAATTCAGCCATTTCCACTGAAATATTAACACTCAAATTAAAAGTATAAGCTCGCCCGTCGATAAAAATAACCTCTTCATCATCTTCATCATCTTCATCATCTTCATCTTCATCATCTTCATCATCTTCAAAAATATAAAAATTAGGAATGGGTTTAAAGTTTTCAATGTCTATAAAATTAATTCTATTTTGATATTCTTCTACAAGTTCAAATTGATTTGTTTCTAATGCATTTATTAAAATTTCTAACTCACAAGCAATATTATCACTGTGTTTTGAAAAGCAGTATTTTTTAATTTCTTGATGTGCAATTTCAATATTTTTATAATATGTATTTTCATATTGTTTGTTAGAAAATAACATTTTTTTTTGTTTTGGAGGCAAACTAACACCAGCATTTAAATATTGAGGAATTAATAATTTGCCTATATCATCTCTTGATAATAAATATTCTAATTGTTTATTAGTTAATAGGTGACCTCTTCCAATATATTTTGATTTTTCATCGTTTGTTAAGTTTTTAAACCATACTAAATTGTCTTTTTTTGTGCCTAATTTTTTAGTCTCTTCAATTTCTTCTTGTGTTCTAGGTTTATTAACAAATTGAGAAGTTTTTACGCCTTTGCTTTCCAAATAGTCAAAATATGCTTGCCAATCTGTACCAAACTCAGCTATTGTGCCAGTGGTGTTATTTATATCAGTGAGTTTGACAATACCATTTGCTTGCCTATCTACCATCACCCTTGATAATGGATCATCAGATTGCCTAGTTCCATCTTGTACATAATAAAATGTGGATTGATTGCTGGATCTATATGAATCATACATACGATTACCAGGTCTAGAAATACACCAACTTGTACCAGCTCCATATTTGATTGTATCACTTACATCATTACATGGATAAACAGATATTTTACCTGGAACAAATTCTATTTCATTTTTTTGTAATTCTTTTTGTTCCTTTTTTAATTTTTCTTGTTGCTTCAACCAAAAATAATTTGTATGTAATTCATCTATTTTTTCTGAAAAATCTATAAAATTATTGAATGAATTATCATTAAAATTAACTTTATCTTCTATTATTCCAATATTTTGTATTTTGTTGGATTTGTCAAGATCCAAAAGCTTGCGATAAATTTCATTTAGATTGTCTTCAATTTCGCCTTTTTGTCTAAAATAATTAATGACATTTTTAATTAAATGTTCTTTGCCAGCTATAATTAATCTGCAATATCTATACCACACAATCTTAAATTAAAAATGTTTTATTTGATAACCTTTTGTTTGCAGATTGTCTTTGATTTCATCAGAAAGGTTTTTATTTTGCAATAAATAATGCAATTTTACACGATCTTGAAATTCTCTTATAAAATCTTCAGATAATTTTTGATCTTGAGAAATTTCTGCCCAATATACCTTATTTTGAAACTCTCTTATAAAATCTTCAGATAATGTTTGATATCTACAAATAAAATGCCAAACTACCTTTTCTTGAAATTCTCTTATAAAATCTTCAGATAATTTTTGATATACAGAAATTTCTGCCCATTTTACCTTATCTTGAAATTCTCTTATAAAATCTTCAGATAATGTTTGATATTCAGAAATATAATACCAATCCACCTTATCTTTAAATTCTCTTATAAAATCTTCAGATAATTTTTGATGTTGAGAAATAAAAACCCAATTAAAACGATCAGCAAAATCTCTTATAAAATCTTCAGATAATGTTTGGAAAGCTGAAATATGATACCAATCTAAATCATCAGCGTGTCTTCGGAGTAAAATTTCAGGGATTTTTTTTCTTGTACTCGCTGCTTTTTTCCAATTTATATAATTTTCATATTCAAACAAAAATTCATCAGATACATTATGATAACTTACTTTACCCCAGTGTATATAATCTTTGAGAGCTCTCAAATATTCCTCAGCGATATTGGCACCGTATTTACGTGAATATGTTTCCCAATCAATTTTATCTTTATGCCTTAAAAGAAATTCAATTGAAAGTTTCTGTCCATATTTTCTATTTTCATGGTAATCTGAAAGTATTTCCCAATCTAATTTATTTTGAAATTCATCCATAAATTTTTCAGATAAATTTTGTCTTTTTGTAATTTCAGACCAAGATATGGTTTCTTCTATCTTATCTTGAAATTTTCTTATAAAATCTTCAGATAATGTTTGTCTGCTTGAAATTTCTTTCCAATCTACGCGATCTTTAAATTCTTCAATAAAATTTTCTGACAATTTTTGAAAATATGAAATATTTCGCCAATCAACAAGATCTGAATATTTTCTTATAAAATCTTCAGATAGTTTTTGATAGTGAGATATGAGCTTAATGTCTAAAAAGTTGATGTATTTGATTATAAAGTCTTCTGATAATTTTTCTAAATACATGTCTTGCCATTTCACATAACTAGGGTCCAAGCCTTTTGATAATAAATATTCAATTACAGGCTGAGCTGCCCTCGCATTTTTAAATTCCTCAATACCTTTTTCTTCAATAATTGAATCAATCAATTCAAGATCTTTATTTTGTAAAGCATAATTTTTTAATTCATATGTATTATTAAAATAATATTTCCTAATTGCTTCAATTGCAATTGCTCTTCTTCTTTTATAGGTTTTTTGAATTTGTGGATTAATTTCAAATAGAATTTTTTGTTGATTTAAAGGTAAATTTAAGCCTGTGTTAACATAATCATTAATTAATTCTAATGCAATCTTTTTTGTGTCAACAGATTCTAAATCTATAATTGATGAAAGCTGTTCATCTGTTAAACGATGACCTCTTCCAATATATTTGAATTTATAATCTAAACTTAAATTTTCAAACCATTCTAAATCATTATTTCTTTGACCTAATATTCGAAATTCTTCTCTTTCCTCATTTGTCAAAGGTTTATTGACAAACTGAGCAGTGTTTACGCCATTGTTTTCTAAATAATCTAAATAAGCATCTACATTTGTGCCAAATTCAGCTATAGTGCCAGTGTCATTATCTGTGTCAGTTAATGTAATTTCATCGCCATCTTGTACATCTAACATTACCCTTGATAATGGATCACTAGAATCTCTTGTTCCATCATGAATGTAATAAAATGTGGACGCACTTTGATTTCTGTAACTATCATACATGTTATTACCAGGCTGTGAAACACACCAACTTGTACCAGCACCATATTTGATTGTATCATTTACATCTTTGCATGGATAAACAATAATTTTGCCTGGAATAAATTCTGTTTTTTCTTCTTTTTGTATTTTTTTTTGCTCTTTTGTTCTTTC